>Ga0265293_10010632_pt1 | contig 12800 bp, 12 predicted proteins | sample Munlanlewell138R_FD_192505 | JGI IMG/M metagenome (GOLD analysis project Ga0265293, IMG submission 192505) | Leachate microbial communities from a municipal landfill in Southern Ontario, Canada - Leachate well 138R | ecosystem: Engineered > Solid waste > Landfill > Unclassified | place: Canada... | reverse complement strand
TTCCTTTTGGTAAACTAAAGTTACCCATTCATCCTTTAATTTTCTGTTTAATAGTTTCAAATCATTGTATGCTTCAGTAACTAGAGCTTCTTTTTTATCTAAAATTCCCGAAAGAATTAATAAGCCACCTGGTTTAGTTATTTTCTTTAAGTCTTTTGCAATCATAACCAAAACATCGGCTATGATATTTGCTATCGTGACATCATATTCTTTCGATGCATTATTGGCCGAGCCTTCCCAAATAGCATCATAAGTTTCATTATTAATTTGAAAATTTTCTTTACAGCTTTCTACAGCAAGAGGATCTGTATCACACAGTTCTACACTTGATGCGCCCTTTTTCTTGGCTGCAAGTCCAAGTATCCCGCTGCCGCATCCTACATCTATGATACTATCATTTGGTTTGACGTATTTACTTATCATCTCTAAGCAGCTAGCAGTTGTAGCATGATGACCGGAGCCAAATGCCAAAGCAGGATCTATGGTGATATTGATCTTATCGGCTTTTGGTTCGTGCCAACTAGGAAATATATAAAACTCTCCGGCTTCTATTGGTTCAATAGAAGCTTGATATTGTCCCATCCAATCGCTATTGGCTTTCTTCAAATGAGTAAAATTTATATTTATTTTGAGAGGAATTGTTATTTCTTCTAGTTGTGTTTGCAGATGTGATAGATCATTTTCGCTTCTGACTATGATATTATTGCCGTCGATTTCTATGCCATCATCACAAAGCAAAGCTGTCGCATCAGCAACGGCTTCTGTGTAGTTCTCATCAGTTGTGATTATAAGTTCATAATACTCTTCGTTCATTTTTCCTCTTTAATATATCTAAATGCTTGTTCTAAATCTAGTGTGCCCTCATAGAAAGCTTTACCTACTATCGTTCCGTCAATTCCTGCTTCAAGCAATCTGTGGATATCTTCCATATCCCTAAGCCCACCGCTTGCTATTGTCTCTAGCCCACTAGCTTCTTTGATAGCTAAAGTAAAATCTATATTAACGCCACTCATCATACCGTCTCTGCTGACATCTGTACAAATAATAGCCTCCACTCCTGCATCAGCAAACTCCCTTGCAAGATCGGTGGCTTTCATATTGCTAAGCTCGCTCCATCCTTCAACGGCAACCATGCCGTCAATCGCATCAATACCCACAACAATAGGGTATTTGGCTGCCATTTCTTTGACAAAAGCCGGATCCTTTAGGGCAATTGAGCCAAGAATAAGTCTATCAACGCCAAGGTCAAGATACATTTTGATGGTTTCTTCATCTCTGATCCCGCCACCAAGTTCTAGTTTTAGGTTAGAGTTGGCTCTTATTTTTTTTATTTGTTCTAAGTTTTTAGGAGATCCGGCGAATGCTCCATTCAAATCAACCAAATGGACCCACTGGCTGCCTAGCTCTTCAAAACGCGCTGCAACCTGCCATGGTTCATCACTATAGATCTTTGCACTATCCATTAATCCTTTACTTAGTCTTACTGCTTTGCCGTCTTTGAGATCTATGGCCGGTAGTATCGTCATTTTTTTCCTTGTTTATAATTTTGCAAAATTGGTTAGAATTTTAAGTCCATTGTCATGGCTTTTTTCCGGGTGCGGCTGTATACCGTATATATTCTCAAATTGAACAGCACTTACAAATTCATAACCATAGTGAGTTTTGCCGATAGCATATTGATCATCACAAACTACATGGTAAGAGTGAACAAAATATAGATAAAAATCTTTTGGAAGCCCATCAAAAATTGGAGTGTCACGTTGTGCAAACATTTCATTCCAGCCCATATGTGGGACTTTTAGGGGATGATCAAATTTGGTCTCATCAAATTTAACCACACTCCCTTCTATAAGTCCGAGCCCTATGTGTGAGCCAAACTCTTCGCTGCTGTCAAATAACAGCTGCATACCTAGACAAACTCCCAAAAGAGGTTTGCCAGTAGCAGCAAATTCTAATACAGCCTTGTCCATTCCATTGCTTTTGAGATGTTCCATAGCATCTCCAAATGCTCCTACTCCAGGGAGTAAAAGTTTGTCATATTGTGCTATTTTATCCGGATCGCTTTGTATCTGGGCATCTATGCCGAGTTTGGCAAATGCATTCATAACTGAGGCCAAGTTGCCCATATTATAATTTACAATACCTATCATGGGTACCTTTATGTCGTTTTTTAAAGTATTGTGATTATAGCATATTAAGCTTTATTGAGTACGCTTTTATAGTATTGCGATATAATTAGCATAATGTGTTTAAATGGAAATGTATGAGAGAAAATATAGAGTATTTTGCAGTTGAGTTTTTGCTTTGGTGTGCAAGCTGGATGCCAAAAAGTTGGATATACAGCATAATCAAAGCTATAGCCATTGTTTTGTATTACATATTGCCAAAACGACGAAGATTAGTCTATAGTAATCTTAAAAATGTGTTTCCGCTCTTTAGCGAAAATGAACTGGACAAATTTGCCAAAAAAATATATGGCAATCTTTCGCAAAGTGTTTCTGAGATACTTTTGATGTTCGTAGACAGGTTTGATATTGATAAAGCTATCATAAATTTTGATGAAGCTATAGCCAAAATAAATGAAATTAATAGCCACAACAAAGGTGTGATACTTTTTACAGCACATTTTTCCAATTGGGAGCTTTTGGCTCATTTTATCTCAAAACACGGTTTGCCATTTTTGGTTGTCGGAAGAGAAGGAACCAATAAGATTATTGATAAAAATATAACCATCCCGTTTCGCAATAAATACGGCAATAGAGCTGTCTATAAAAAGAAAGCAATGATCGTAATGGCGAAGGCTCTTAAAAACAGAGAGACCATAGGTATGCTCATAGACCAAAAAACAGGCGGTACGCATAGTGCAAAAATAGAATTTTTTGGACAAAAAGCAAATACTACTTTGTCCACTGCAGCGTTAAAATTAAAATTTGATCCTCTTATAATCCCGACATATGTGGTCAGAGAAAAAAGGGGACATTACAGAATGTATATAGACAAACCTCTCGAATATACAGCTGATGAGATAGAAGACGAAAAAGAAAAAATGAAAGCTATGACCCTGCGTTATAATCAAGCTTTGGAGCATATGATATTAAGAGCCCCGGAGCAATGGTTTTGGATGCATAACAGGTGGAAGCATTGAAAAAAGCGCTCATTATTAGTGACGGCAAAAAAGGTCACCTTAATCAATCGATAGCTTTAGCTAAGTATCTTGGATATAAGTATGATATCGTGGAGGTTTATTTTAAATCCAAAATACTCAAATTATTATCCTATTTATTTGATAGAATAGGGGTGTACACTATGTCTATTTTTCAGTTTGAAAATGGAGTTTTGCCTCGTTATCCTGAACTAGTTTCAGGATCTAAAAATGAATATAGTATAGTTGTATGTGCAGGATCAAGCACTTACTATGCCACAAAGGTTCTAGCAAAAAAATTTAATGTAAAATCTGTTGCAATGATGCTGCCTCGCGGGTATAAATATGATTTTGATGTGATCTTTGCACAAATCCACGACAATCCTTCAAAGCAATCAAATATCATAGAAATTCCTGCTAATTTTTCATTTATAGAGCCTTTTGGACTTTATAAGCCAAAAAAACAATCTGTGGGAATTATTATAGGCGGAAACAACAGTTCTTTGGAGATGAATAAAGATAAATTAAAAGTCCAGCTTGACTTTATAAAAGAAAAATTTAAAGATTTTGAGATAGCTGTAACAACTTCACCTAGAACACCAAAAGATATTGAAGATTTTGTAAGAAGTTATCATTTTGATTATGAAGTTATATATTCGCTCAATCCAGTAAATCCTATACCAGATTTCTTGTCACAATGTGATACTGTTCTTATTACAAGTGATAGTACATCCATGATAAGTGAAAGTGTCTCTTTTGGTAAGGCGAATATTGTTGTTTTGCCGTTAGTTTCAAAAAAAGAAAATAAGTTCGATAAATTTATATCAAAATTAGAAACTGATGGATATCTGCATATCTTTGGCGGTAAAATAATAAATAAAAATAAAAAAATAGATTTTACGCAATATCTCAAAGGTTTAGACTTATGAAAATTGTACAGTTGCTACCAGAACTTAACGAAGGCGGTGTGGAGAGAGGAACAGTTGAACTGAATCGTGAGTTTGCAAAGCTCGGATTAGAAAGTATCGTCATAAGCAATGGCGGAAAACAAGCTAAGAGAATAGATCTTGATGGTGGAAAACATATAAAATTTGATGTTGCAAGCAAAAATCCATTTACGGCTCCATGGCGAGTATATAAATTACGCAAAGTATTGCAAGATCTTAAACCGGATATTGTTCATGTGCGCAGCCGTGTACCGGCATGGCTTTGCTTTTTTGCTAAAAGAGGATTGGATCTTAAAATCGTAAGTACGGTACATGGATTTAATTCAGTTAACTTTTATAGCAGTATCATGACAAAAGCAGATGCGGTTATATGTGTCAGTAACAGTATTAAAGAATATATACAAAAATACTATCATACCTCGGAGGAAAAAATTACAGTCATTCCAAGAGGTATAGATTTAAAATTATTTAATCCAAACAATTTGGATAAACAATTTATTACTGATTTTAAAAAACAATATGATTTGGATGATAAATTTATTGTATCAACAGTTGGACGAATAACCCAGCTGAAGGATCTTGAAACTTTTATTAGCGCTATAGCTATTGCAAAAGTGACAATACCGCGAATCAAAGCACTTATTGTTGGTGGTGTGCATAAAGACAAGCAAGGATATTTTGAGAGTTTGAAAGATTTGGTGCAAGAATTGCATTTAGGCGATGAGGTGGTTTTTGTAGGGTCACAAAGCAAAGTCTCTGAGATTTATACGCTTAGTGATGTAGTAGTAAGCGGCTCCAAGCAACCCGAGAGTTTTGGCAGAAGCGTAGCAGAGGCTATCGCTATGAACACTCCTGTAATTGCTACAAATCACGGAGGTGTAAAAGATATTATAATAGACGGCACAAATGGATTTTTCTTTAATGTTGGTGATAAAACAGAATTGGCAAAAAAAATATTATATGCCAAAGAGTTATCTTTTAATGGGCATGAGTATATTAGCACTAATTTTTCATTAGAGCAGATGGTAGAAAAAACATTGAAAGTTTATAAAGGAATTTTATAAATGTTCTGGTTTATTGTTTTGATGTTTATGATTGTGGCATGGTTTTCATATCGCTATGCATGGTGGAGGGGCAATATCGACTACAGATACCCAAGAATACTTATGTATCATATGGTAAGAGAACATATTAGTGGGAAAAAATTCAATTCACTAAGAGTGCCTTCGGATATGTTTGATAAACAAATAAAATATTTAAGTGAAAACGGATGGCATTCTTTTACTATGACTGAGGCGATAACAAATAAGGATAAATTGCCTGAAAAAAGTGTAGTAATAACTTTTGATGACGGCTATAGAGATAATTTGATAAATGCTTTACCGATATTAAAAAAATATAATTTCAAAGCAACAATATATCTTGTAAATGACAGACATAATCGTGATTGGTCCGGATATCGAAAGAGTAAAAACGAGGGTGCAGGATTAAAAGATGAGCCAAAACTCAGCGATGATGAGGTTGGCGAATTGATAAAAAGCGGTTTGATCGAAATTGGAGCTCATACTGTAACGCACGCAAATCTTTCTACTTTGGGAAATAATGAAAGTCATAAAGAGATTTGCAAATCAAAAGAGCTAATAGAGAAAGAATTTAATATAATATGTGATAGTTTTGCCTATCCGTTTGGACTATATAAAAATAGTGATGTTTCGGACGTCAAAAATTGTGGATACACCAATGCAGTAACAACAAAAACCGGCATTGCAGATTTGAAAAATTGTAATTTATTTGAAATACCTCGTATTACGATTAGCGGTAAAGATAATTTTTTGTCATTTAACCTAAAAATAAAAACTGGCAAGAGAGGGTATCGTAAATGATAGCTCATAAGAAGAATTGGTAAAGTGTCCATGGCATTAAAAATATTAAAAATTACCGATGGCAGGGCGGGGCATATTACTGTTAGTGATGGTGTTATAGAGGCGATTAGAAAAAATCATAAAGTAGAAATTATCGAATTTGATACAAAAATAAGAGCAAAGTTATTGTTGCAAATCTTGAAATTTATATTAAAATATGATTTGCTTTCAAATAAACTTGTATCTAGTGATTTTTTTATTAAATTATTTTACAAAAATTATTACAAGCCTAATGCAAAAATTGATTTAATTGTTTCAACAGGTGGAGACACGTCATTTATCAATGCATGGCTAAGTCATATATTGAATGTAAAAAATATATTTTGCAGTTCACTAAGAGGCATAGATCCAAAATATTTTTCTCTTATTGTTAGCGTATTTGAACCAGATTTAAAAAATGGTATCAAATTGGAGCTTGCGCCAACAAAAATAAACTTCAATGGTCTATCTCAAAAAGTCGAATATTTTTGCAAGGGAAAAAAGATCGATAAATACGGTAAATACTTTGTTTTATTGATAGGGGGAGATGGCGAGGGATATGAATATACAAAAGATGATTATGAAGATTTAGTGTATTCTTTTATGTCAATAGTCAAAAAATATGAAGCAAAGGCTCTTATTACTACTTCCAGACGTACGGGCACAGAATATGAAATATTACTTAATGAATTGTTTTCAAATTATGCGAATGATATAGCTTATAGTGTTTACTTTGGCAAAAATCCGGAAAAAATTGTTCAGGTGTATCTTGATCTTGGATCAAAAATTTTTGTTACAGAAGAAAGCGAATCTATGATAACAGAGTCATTGTGTTTTAAAAAACCGGTTTTTACTTTATCTCCAAGAATTACAAAGGAACATGGAAAATATAAAAAATATAAAATGTTTGTAAATACTTTGAGTAAAAATAAAAGAATAGTTAGGCTTTCGATAGGCAGTGATTTGTCAAATGTTGATTTAGATAAATTTGATTTTAAATATATAGAAAAACTTCCTATTGATTATTTAGCAGAGAAAATTCAACCATATTTGTAATAAATCTAAATGATTATAATGATGACTAAAGGAAAAAAATGAAATCTAAAAATATAGCGATTGTAGTAACAGACCTAGGAGGCAATGGCGCTGAAAAATCTGTTTTAAATAGAGCCCAAGCATTTTTTGATAATGGCCATAATGTTGTATTGTTTTTAATAGAGAATATAAAAATCTATGACGTTGATAATTATAAATTTCCCATTATTGCGTTGACGCAACGAAGAGATACGTTTAAATTTCTAGGTAAAATAGGCGATTATATATATGCTAAAATTCTAGGATCTAAAATGAAGCAATTTGAAAAATTTGATATTGTTTTTTCACATTTGCCAAGAGCAGATAGGGTAGTTAAACTTATAAAACATCTAAATAAATATTTTGTGATTCATATGTCCTATAAAGCCGAACTTGAAAAATTTAATAAACGAAGAGCGGCAAAGAAATTAAAACTATATAGATATTTATATGAAGGCGAAAAGATCATTACGGTATCCAAAGCCATGGTGAAAGATTTTGATGAGCTGAATATAAAATATAAATCCGCAGAAGTAATATATAATCCTTTTGATATTGATGAAATTAGGCAAAAAGGCAATGAACCGGTAGAACTTGATTTTGACTATATTATTTCTTCTTCGGCATTCAAAAAACAAAAAAGATATGATGTACTTCTGGATGCATTCAAGCTAATGAAACATAATATAAAGCTCGTGATTTTAGCAAACCCGCATTCAAAACTTGTTAGCATGATAAAAGAAAGAGGTCTTGAAGAAAAAGTTATAATTTTAGGATTTCAGCAAAATCCATATAAATATATTAAAAATGCCAAATTATTGGTTCTTGCATCCGACAGAGAAGGATTGCCAAGAGTAGTAGTTGAGTCTTTGATCTTGGGAACACCTGTTGTGAGCACTGATTGTCCAACCGGTCCGGCAGAAGTTTTGGTGGATGAATTGTCAAGATGGCTTGTTCCAATGGATAATCCAAAACTATTGGCACAAAAAATAGACGAAGCATTGGATGAAAATATTCAAATAGAAGATTATATTGTAGAAAAATTTGGCAAGCAAAATATTTATAAAAAATTAGAGCAATTATTAAAAGAGAACATATGAAAATAGCGCATTTTATTATTAATCTAGGAAAAGGCGGAGGGCAGAGAAGTACTATTGATTTAATCAGAAGTACTAGCGATAAAGTTGATAATTATCTTATTTTATTGGAAAATAAGAGGGCTTATGAGGTAGAAGATATAAAAATATTTTCGCTTTGCCAAGAGAGAAAAATATATAAACAATTAGATATATTAGGGGATTATCTACTTTCTAAAAAATTAGATAGATTGCTAAAGGAATTAAAAATAGATTTAGTTATTTCACATATGGAAGCAACTGCAAAAGTTTTGAGATTTATCAATATCCCAAAAATATATTATATGAGAGTAGATATCACTCAGGAGCTAACTTTATTCAAAGAAAAATCATTTTTAAGATATATAAAAAGAAAAAATTTATATAAAAATATTTTTGACAATCAAAATTTGATTACTATTTCCCAAGATACTGAAAAAAATTTATTAAATTTTATAAATCCAAAAAAAATACAAACGATTTATAATCCTTTTGATCTTGAAAGGATTATGCGCTTATCAAATGAGCCGGCAATATTACCTAGTGAAGATTATTTGATTCAGATAGGTTCGGATTTCAAAAGGAAAAGACAAGATATTTTACTGGAAGCCTTTTCTAAAATAAAAGATAAAAAAATAAAATTATTGCTTTTGGGAACAGAGGAAAACAAACAAATATTAGAATTGATCAAACGCTTAGGGATCACAAAAGAGAGAATTATATTTCAACCGTTTACTGCAAATCCGTATCCTTTTATAAAGAATTCAAAAATGCTTATCATGAGTTCTGAGAGAGAAGGGCTTCCTAGGGTTATTGTTGAAAGTCTGATATTAAAAACACCAGTAGTTAGTACGGATTGCGATACAGGGCCCAGGGAGATTTTGGTCGATGAGCTTGGAGTGTATCTGGCAAAAGTAAACGATCCTAATGATTTGGCAGATAAAATTGATCTTGCACTCAAAAGCTATCCGGAAATTACAGATAAATATACTAAAAAATTTGATAAAAATGAAATAATTAAAAAATATCTGTTTTTTACAGGTAATCTAATTAAAAAATAACATCAATTAAACAATATTAAATTTTAATCAAAACAAAATAATATTATAATATATTTATTATATTTTAAAAAAATAAATCGGATTTAATATCAAATAAAAATTAATTACTCAAAGGAAATTGCTTGCTATTTAACAGCTATATATTTATATTTGTTTTTTTACCGGTAACTTTTTTTATATACTTTTGGTTAAATAATAAGCGGCTTACTTATGCCTCAAAGGCATGGATGGTATTTGCTTCACTCTTTTTTTATTCTTGGTGGAATATTATCTATTTGCCTCTTATTTTAGGGTCTATTCTTTTTAACTTTACTATAGGCACAATTATTTCACGTAACAATAAGCAGCAAAAGGGCATTTCTAATAAAAGCGTATTAATATTTGGCATAAGTACCAATCTTTTTCTTCTTGGTTATTTTAAATATATGGATTTTTTTATTGCAAATGTCAATGTTGCTTTAGGAGCACACTGGAATTTAATGCATATAGTGTTGCCGCTAGGCATTAGTTTTTTTACTTTTACTCAAATTGCTTATTTGGTGGATGCCTATCGCGGCGAAGTAAAAGAAATGGATTATCTTAATTATACTCTCTTTGTCACTTTTTTCCCTCATCTTTTGGCTGGACCTATTTTGCATCATAAGGAAATGATGCCACAGTTTGATTCTATTAAAAGTAAAATTATCAATTACCGCAATATTTCTGCTGGACTCTTTTTGTTCTCTATTGGTTTATTTAAAAAAGTAATAATAGCAGATACATTTGCTAAATGGGCAAATTCAGGATTTGATAACTCTTCAATGCTTAGTTTTTTTGAAGCATGGGCGACATCTCTATCTTATACCTTTCAACTCTATTTTGATTTTAGCGGTTATACCGATATGGCGCTTGGGGTTGCTTTGTTGTTTAACATCAAGCTTCCTATCAATTTTAACAGTCCTTATAAAGCACTAAATATACAAGATTTTTGGAGACGCTGGCATATTACCTTGTCTCGTTTTTTGCGTGATTATGTTTATATCCCTTTAGGCGGAAATCGCAACGGTGAGTTTCGTACCTACGCTAACCTTTTTACTGTCTTTTTGATCGGAGGTCTTTGGCATGGTGCATCATGGATGTTTGTCGCTTGGGGAGCCTTGCATGGAATTGCTATTGTTATTCATAGAGCTTGGCAACAAATGGGCTTAACAATGAATAAAGTGCTTGCATGGTTTATTACTTTCAATTTTATCAATATAACCTGGGTTTTTTTCCGCGCTAATGAGTGGGGGGATGCGGTAAAAATTATTAAATCAATGTTTTTTGGATCCATTTTAATAGACAATAAGTTTTCTACATTATGGATTTTTCATCAAAATATGATCAATGTAGAATTTGGAAGCTTAGTCGCAAAAATAAGAACGGAGACTTTTTTATTGATTGCGGCATCATTTTTTTTCTTATTGATGTTTAAAAATTCCAATGAGTTGGCAGATACCTTTAGGCCTTATTATAAAAATTTAATTTTTATAATATTGTTGATAGCATTTAGCGTGGCAGAGCTTAATGCTTATAGTAAATTTTTATATTTTAATTTTTGACAACATGAAGAAGATAAACAATAAACAATTTTCCATTTTTACAATTTTTGGTGTATTTGCTATATTGGCTGTCGCTGCCATTATTAATACATTTGATTTTTCTACACAAAAAAATGATGTTTTACGAAAATATCAGTTTTCCAAATTTGTCATCAATAAAAAAGAAATTGATACGGTTTTTATAGGTGACAGTTCATGCGGAAATGCAATAAATGCAAATTTATTTGATGACAAAACAGGCCTCAATTCATACAATTTAGCCTTAACTGGTTCTTTTGGAATTGAATCGGATATTAATATGTTAAAACATTCCATAAAACATTTCCCGAAACTACAAAATGTTATTTTTATTCACACATTAAATATATGGGGAAGAGATTTTTCATATACCGGATTTTTTGACACTCTTTATGGTTTTTCTGATTTAGTGTATTATAATCATTTGACGGATAATAACTTGGTTCCAGAATATTTGGTTTATAAAACGAATCCAAAAGAGATAGCATGGCTTTTTGGAAAAAATAAAATAAAAAATTCAATTGACATAAACCTTGATTACAATGGACAAAAAACAAAAAAATTTTCTAATGGACTAATAACATTATCATCAATTGAAAATTATGATGAATTCAATCTAGCAAATCATAAAAAATTAGTATATAATGAACTTGAAAAAATTTGTAAACAAAATAATCTTCAATGTTTTTATGCCAATGGGCCGATTTTGGAAAATATCTATACAGCCGAGAATGCAAAAATTGACAATTTGATAAAAAAAATAAATTTATTGAATAAAAATATTATTTTTATACCCAAAGTGTTTATATATCCGGCTAAGATGATCGGAGATTCCGAAGATCATATAGACCCAAATTTTAAAGATAAAGTGACATTGGATTATATTGATATATTAGAAAAATACGGGCTTAAAGGAAAAGAATAATGGAAAAACCATCGCTTGCTAAATATAACATAGAAATTCATAAAGATAAAGGGATTGGATACTGGAGGAATCTTTATTTAAAATTCTTAGAGCATATGGATTGCGATTCTATAATTGAGTTTGGATCAGGGAGCCCAAGTTTTTTAAATGCGGTAAAGGCAAAGAGAAAAGTGGCGTTAGATTCCGGTGATAAGTATATTAAAAATTTTCATGAGTCAAAAATTGAATTTTATGAGTTGGATTTTGATAAAGATAGCATGCCTCAATTGGGTATTTTTGATATTGCAATTTGTTCTGATGTGTTTGAGCATCTTTTATATCCGGATAAAACCCTTTATAATATTAAAACTTCTTTATCAAAAACAGGGGTGCTTTTTAGCCATGTTCCAAACGAGTTTACATTCAAAAAAACATTTAGTATAATGCTTGGCATGTCTGAATCTTTATATTTTCATAAAAATTGCGAAGAATATTGCGATCCTCATTTGCATAGATTTACAAAAATTGGATATGAAAAATTTTTAAAACTCCATTTTCAATATAATCTTTTTATATCCGATTTAAAGTATAGTAGACAATTAAAATTATTGCAATTACTAGGTCTTCCTGTCCCATATACTTTTCAGGGAGGGCCAACTTTTATAAGTACCAATGATTGTGATACATACAATAAATTGATTGATTTAAAAAGCAAATTAAGTTCGTGAAATACAAAGAATCATAGCTTGTAAATTTAATAGAGTTATTTAAATCTTATTTATTCTAGAGTGTATCAGGAGAATTAATGCCAATCGAAATTCGCAAAGTCAAGACAATAAAAAGTAAGCTTAAAAGGTGTCCAAGAAATTGGAAAGCTTATGGTTGTATTGTAAAATAAATTTGTTTTAAATAGAGGTTTTTAAAATCATAGAAAGGAAATTGCTTGCTATTTAACAGCTATATATTTATATTTGTTTTTTTACCGGTAACTTTTTTTATATACTTTTGGTTAAATAATAAGCGGCTTACTTATGCCTCAAAGGCATGGATGGTATTTG
>Ga0265293_10010631_pt1 | contig 12801 bp, 9 predicted proteins | sample Munlanlewell138R_FD_192505 | JGI IMG/M metagenome (GOLD analysis project Ga0265293, IMG submission 192505) | Leachate microbial communities from a municipal landfill in Southern Ontario, Canada - Leachate well 138R | ecosystem: Engineered > Solid waste > Landfill > Unclassified | place: Canada... | reverse complement strand
CTAACCCACCCAGGGGCTTCGGAACACCGAAGCCCTTTTCTTTTGTGGCCTCATGGAAACAGGAGTGCCGGCCGCGTGCGACCGGCCGGCGCTGCCGCCCATTTTTTTGCTAGGTGCTTTCCCTAGGGTGGCCGGTGTGAGGGTCGCGGCGAAATTTTGCCGTAAGAAAGCCGCGACAAAGTGCACCGCGTAATGCCAGAAGCTGCGCGGATTTCCGGTCCGTCAAGACGGCAGGTGGCATGCAAAGCGCGGCGGTTCTCCGCTCCATCCGTCATTGAATGAGGAGATGTCAAACATGAAAGTAGATGGCAACGCGCGGGCCTATTGGTCCGCAACGCTGGGCCTGCTGACCAAGGTGCTGGTCATCTGGTTCGTCGTACCCTACCTGGGCGGCATTGTTTTTGCCGATGCCCTCAACGGGATCAAGCTCGGCGGTTATCCCCTCGGGTTCTGGATCGCCCACCAAGGATCGATCTATCTGTTCATTGTCCTGATCTTCTGGTACGCCAAAAAGATGAGTGCAATCGATCATAAGTTCGGTATGCAGGAAGACTGATCAAGAGGACACCCGAACCATGGAACTTCAAACCCTGACCTACCTGATCGTGGGCCTGTCCTTTGCGATCTACATCGGCATTGCCATCTGGTCGCGTGCAGGCAGCACCTCCGACTTCTATGTGGCTGGCGGCGGCGTGCACCCCATCACCAACGGCATGGCGACGGCGGCCGACTGGATGTCGGCCGCCTCGTTCATCTCGATGGCCGGCCTGATCTCCAACATGGGCTACGGCGGTGCCGTGTTCCTGATGGGCTGGACCGGTGGCTACGTGCTGCTGGCCTGCCTGCTGGCCCCGTACCTGCGCAAGTTCGGCAAGTTCACCGTGCCGCAGTTCATCGGTGACCGCTACTACTCGCAGACCGCCCGCACGACCGCCGTGGTGTGCCTGCTGGTGGCCTCGACGACCTACATCATCGGGCAGATGACCGGCGTGGGCGTGACCTTCTCGCGCTTCCTGGGCGTGTCCAGCGATACGGGCATTTATCTGGGCATGGCGATCGTGTTCGCCTACGCGGTGTTCGGCGGCATGAAGGGCATCACCTACACCCAGGTCGCGCAGTACATCGTGCTGATCCTGGCCTACCTGGTGCCGGCGTTCTTCATCTCGCTGAACCTGACGGGCAACTTCCTGCCGCAGTTGGGTCTGGGCTCCGACCTGGCGGGTACCGACGTGTCGCTGCTGGCCAAGCTGGACCAGGTGGTGACGGATCTGGGCTTTGCCGAATACACGACCTCTTCGGCCGGTTCCATGTTCAACATGTTCTGCTACACGATGTCGCTGATGATCGGTACCGCCGGTCTGCCGCACGTGATCGTCCGCTTCTTCACCGTGCCCAAGGTCTCTGACGCCCGCATGTCGGCTGGCTGGGCCCTGGTCTTCATCGCCCTGCTGTACACCACGGCCCCCGCCGTCGGTGCCATGGCGCGTCTGAACCTGTTCGGCACCACCAACACCACCGTCGGTATCGGCACCGGCCCGGATGGCCAGATGGTCGTCAAACCCGACGTGGTCAAGGCCAATGGCGACATGTTCGCACCGGACGCCAGCCTGAAGTACGACGAGCGTCCCGACTGGATGAAGCGCTGGGAGCAGACCGGCCTGCTGAAGTTCGAGGACAAGAACGGTGACGGCCGCATCCAGTACTACAACGACAAGACCGCCAATGCCGATGCCAAGGCCAAGGCCGAAGCCGCGGGCTGGAAGGGCAACGAGCTGACGGTGAACGCCGACATCATCGTGATGGCCAACCCGGAAATCGCGCAACTGCCCAACTGGGTGATCGCGCTGGTGGCTGCCGGTGGCCTGGCTGCCGCACTGTCCACTGCTGCCGGTCTGCTGCTGGCCATTTCCTCGGCCATCTCGCATGACCTCATCAAGGGGGCCATCAAGCCCGACATCAGCGAGAAGGGCGAACTCATGGCCGGCAAGATCGCCATGGCCGGTGCCATTGTCGTGGCCGGCTGGCTGGGTCTGAACCCGCCGGGCTTCGCGGCAGGCACCGTGGCGCTGGCCTTCGGTATCGCCGCCTCGACCATTTTCCCGGCCATCATGATGGGCATCTTCAGCAAGAGCATCAATGACAAGGGCGCTACCGCCGGCATGCTGGCGGGTCTGTTCGCGACCTTGTTCTACGTGTTTGCGCACAAGGGTCTGTTCTTCATCAAGGGCACGGAGTACACCGACCTGATTGGTGGTCCGAACAGCTTCCTGACTCTGACCCCCGAAGCCTTTGGCACCATTGGGGCTGTCGTGAACTTCGTGGTGGCCTACCTCGTGAGCAAGGCCTCCAAGCCGGTTCCGTCGCACATCCAGGATCTGGTGGAATCGGTGCGCGTGCCCAAGGGCGCAGGTGGCGCTGTCGCTCACTGATACTGATACGCCGAGCCACACCGGAGGCTGGATGGCCTCCGGTACCGAGCCCCGTTGACCGCAAGGCCGGCGGGGCTTTCTTTTCTCTATCCCTTTGTTCCCGGGGTCACTTCAGAGCAGAATCGACAACCGCATGAGCATCTTCATCTTGAACTGGATCTTTCTCCTGGCCCTGGTGCCGGTGGCCTTCTTCTGGTTGCGCCGGGCCTGGCGCATCCTGGTCAAACGTGACTTCTCGGAGGTGGCCCTGAAAAAGGGCATGCCACCGCCGGATGCGGAGAGATTCGCCCCCTACGAAATGGTCATCAACCTGATCGGTGGCGTGGTGCTGGTTGGCGTAATGGTGGCGGTGCTGGGATTCCAGGCGCTGGCGCATGAAGACTGGGTTGCCGTTGCCGGCTCGACCTTGTGGCTGAAGCTGTTCCTGTCCTATGCCCTGGCCCGCCATGCGCATGGCGGCGCCTCGGCACTGACCAAGTCCTCCCTTGGCCAACGCGTGGCCAAGGGGCGTGACAAGGCCGGCTGACGGCGGCGAACCGGCCGATCGTCCCGGCGTGGCTTTCAGTAGGCCAGCCGCCCGGGCTGCAACTCCTGCAGGATGGTGGTGGCGATCTCCTCGATCGACTTGGTGGTGGTCGAAAGCCACCGGATGCCCTCGCGGCGCATCATGGCCTCGGCCTCGTGCACCTCGCGTCGGCAGTTCTCCAGGCTGGCGTAGCGCGAGCCCGGCCGGCGCTCGTTGCGGATCTCCGACAGGCGCTCGGGTGCAATGGTCAGCCCGAAGATCTTCTTGCGGTGGGGCACCAGCGCCGGCGGCAATTTGCGGCGATCGAAGTCCTCGGGGATGAGCGGGTAGTTCGAGGCCTTGAGCCCGTGCTGCATGGCCAGGTACAGCGAGGTCGGCGTCTTGCCGCTGCGGCTGACGCCCACCAGGATCACGTCCGCGCTTTCCAGGTCCCGGTTGCTCTGGCCATCGTCGTGCGCGAGCGCGAAGTTGATGGCCTCGATGCGGTCGTTGTACTCCTTGCTCCTGGAGATGTCGGAAAAGCGCCCCACACGGTGGTTGGACTTGACGCCCAGCTCTTCCTCGATCGGCTGCACGAAGGTGTCGAACAGGTCGAACAGCTTGGCCTTGCACTGCGTCTTGAGGACGGTGAGGACTTCGGTGTTGACCACCGTGGTGAACACCAGCGGCCGCTTGCCGTCGACCTCGGCGGCGTGGTTGATCTGCCGCACTGCCTGGTGGGCCTTGTCCACGCTGTCCAGGAAGGGCAGGCGGACCCGCCGCAGCGGCGCCTCGAATTGAGCCAGGATGGCGTTGCCAAAGGCCTCGGCCGTGATGCCGGTGCCATCGGAGACATAGAAAACGGTGCGGTTGGACATGGGTTCGGTTACCTGTGCGGGCGTTGTGGCTCTACCGCTATTCTGCACAGGCTGCCGGGCCGTCGGCTGGGCGGTGTTGGCCGAGGGCCCCTACAATGTCGTCTGGGCGCCGGCTCGGGGAGTTTTCTGGCCGGCGTTTTGCCCAATCCGAATGCCGCTTTGTGCCCTGGCCCGACCCATAACAGAACGACAGGTCCCACCACCAGCGCATGGAGCCCCCGTTTTATCAACTTGAGCGGAGCAATCCATGTCCAACCTGTTCAGTCCGACCGATCTGGTCGTACCTTTCGAGAAACTGCGCATGACCGACGTTGAAACCGTCGGCGGCAAGAATGCAAGCCTGGGCGAGATGATCTCGCAACTGCCCGAGGGCGTGAAGGTGCCCACGGGCTTCGCGACCACGGCGCACGCCTTCCGCGAGTTCCTCAAGCACGACGGCCTGTCCGAGCGGATCAGCCAGCGCCTGGCCGCCCTCGATACCGAGGACGTGCGCGCACTGGCCGAGGCCGGTGCCGAGATTCGCGGCTGGGTCGAAGCACAGCCCTTCCCGGCCGACCTGGAGAAGGCCATCCGCGAGGAGTTCGCGCGCCTGAGTGCGGGCAACGAGCAGGCCTCGTTTGCCGTGCGCTCGTCGGCCACGGCCGAGGACCTGCCCGACGCCTCCTTCGCCGGCCAGCAGGAGACGTTCCTGAACGTGGTGGGCATCGAGGACGTCCTGCACAAGATGAAGGAGGTGTTTGCCTCCCTGTACAACGACCGCGCCATCTCCTATCGCGTGCACAAGGGCTTCGCGCACGATGTGGTGGCCCTGTCGGCGGGCGTGCAGCGCATGGTGCGCTCCGACCTGGGCGCTGCCGGCGTGATGTTCACCATCGACACCGAAAGCGGCTTCGAGGACGTGGTGTTCATCACCGCCAGCTACGGCCTGGGCGAGACGGTGGTGCAGGGCGCCGTGAACCCCGACGAGTACTACGTGCACAAGCCCATGCTGCAAGCCGGCAAGAAGGCCGTGATCCGCCGCAACCTGGGTTCCAAGCTGATCGAGATGGTGTTTTCCTCGCCCGAGGAAAAGGCCGCCACCGGCAAGCTGGTCAAGACCGTGGACGTGCCCGTCGAGCTGCGCAATCGCTACAGCCTGACCGAGGCCGAGGTCGAGCAACTGGCCCGGTATGCCCTGATCATCGAGAAGCACTACGGCCGCCCGATGGACATCGAGTGGGGCAAGGACGGCACCGACGGCCAGCTCTACATCCTCCAGGCCCGTCCCGAGACGGTCAAGAGCCAGTCGGCCGGCAAGGTCGAGACGCGCTACAAGCTCAAGGGCAAGGGCACGGTGCTGGCGTCCGGCCGCGCCATCGGCCAGAAGGTGGGTACGGGCCCGGTGCGCCTGGTGCACAACATCAGCGAGATGGACAAGGTGCAGCCCGGCGACGTGCTGGTCACCGACATGACCGACCCCAACTGGGAACCGGTGATGAAGCGTGCCAGCGCCATCGTGACCAACCGCGGTGGCCGCACCTGCCACGCGGCCATCATCGCGCGCGAACTCGGCATCCCGGCCGTGGTCGGCTGCGGCAACGCCACCGAGACGCTCAAGGACGGCACGCTGGTCACCGTGAGCTGCGCCGAGGGTGACACCGGCAACATCTATGACGGTCTGCTGGAGACCGAGATCACCGAGGTGCAGCGCGGCGAAATGCCCGCCATCGACGTGAAGATCATGATGAACGTGGGCAACCCCCAGCTGGCCTTCGATTTCGCGCAGATCCCCAATGGCGGGGTCGGTCTGGCACGTCTGGAGTTCATCATCAACAACAACATCGGTGTGCACCCGAAGGCGATCCTCGACTATCCCGCGGTCGATGCCGACCTGAAGAAGGCGGTCGAGTCCGTGGCCCGTGGCCATGCCTCGCCGCGCGCCTTCTACGTCGACAAGGTGGCCGAAGGCGTGGCGACCATCGCCGCCGCCTTCTGGCCCAAGCCGGTGATCGTGCGCCTGTCCGACTTCAAGTCGAACGAGTACCGCAAGCTGGTCGGCGGCAGCCGCTACGAGCCCGACGAGGAAAACCCGATGCTGGGCTTCCGCGGTGCGGCCCGCTACATCAGCCAGGATTTCGCCGAAGCCTTCGCCATGGAATGCGAGGCGCTCAAGCGCGTGCGCGAGGACATGGGCCTGACCAACGTGCAGGTGATGGTGCCCTTTGTGCGCACACTCGAGCAGGCGCGCAAGGTCACCGAACTGCTGGCTGCTCAGGGCCTCAAGCGCGGCGAGAACGATCTCAAGCTCATCATGATGTGCGAGATCCCGAGCAACGCCGTGCTGGCCCAGGACTTCCTGCAGTACTTCGACGGCTTCTCGATCGGCTCCAACGACCTGACCCAGCTCACCCTGGGCCTGGACCGCGACTCGGGCATGGAACTGCTGGCACACGACTTCGATGAGCGCGATCCGGCCGTGCAGGCGCTGCTCAAACTGGCCATCGGCGCCTGCAAGGCCCAGGGCAAGTACGTGGGCATCTGTGGCCAGGGCCCCAGCGACCACCCGGACTTCGCCCAGTGGCTGCGCAACGAGGGCATCAGCTCGATCTCGCTGAACCCCGACACGGTGGTGGACACCTGGCAGCTGCTGGCCAGCAGCTGAGGCGCCAGGGCGGCGCAGTCCATGACGTGGCGTCGCCAGCGCCACGTCGTCTTCTCTGCGGACCTGGCGTAAGCCGTCGGTCAGTGCCGGGCGCACAATAGAGGGGCGCCCGCCACCCATGGCCGGTGCGCAGAGGAGACGAAGACATGTTCGATAGCCTGACGGCGCAGCGTCTGGCAGCCCTGTTCGTGGCCGCCCTCCTGCTGTTGAACTTTCCCTTGCTGGCCCTGTGGGACCACGATGTTCGCGTGGGGGGGCTGCCCCTGTTTCCGCTGGCGCTGTTCGGCATCTGGGCCATGATGATCGCCGCGGTGGCATGGATCGTTGAAAGCGACGCCGGCGACACGCGCGACGGCGCGGCTGCGGGGGCACACCGGCGGGAGCCCTGACGTGCTGGCCGCACCCGTTGTCCTGGCCGTCTCCCTGGCCTATCTGCTGCTGCTGTTCGCGGTGGCCTACTGGGCCGACGCGCGTGCCGCCCAGGGGCGGTCGGTGATCGGCAACGCCTGGGTGTACGCGCTGTCCATGGCCGTGTACTGTACGGCCTGGACCTATTTCGGCAGTGTCGGCCGCGCGGCCGATTCCGGTGTCTGGTTCCTGCCCATCTACCTGGGGCCCATGCTGGCCATGATCCTGGCCTGGCAGGTGGTGCGCAAGATGATCCGCATTTCGCGCGCCTGGCGCATCACCTCGATCGCCGACTTCATTGCCAGCCGCTATGGCAAGAGTCCGCTGCTGGCCGGGCTGGTCACGCTGATCACCGTGGTGGGCATCGTCCCGTACATCGCTCTGCAGCTCAAGGGGGTGGCCAGCGCCTTTGCCGTGCTCACGGCATCGCCGGACCATCCGGTGGCAGGCCCGGGCGGTCCGTGGTGGCAGGACTCGACGCTGTTCGTGGCCTTGCTGCTGGCTGGCTTCACCATCGTCTTCGGCACCCGCCACCTCGACAGCACCGAGCGGCACGAGGGCATGGTGGCCGCGATTGCGTTCGAGTCCGTGGTGAAACTGCTGGCCTTCCTGGCCGTGGGCACGTTCGTCACCTGGGGCCTGTTCGACGGGCTGAGGGACGTATTCGGACGGGCCGATGCCATACCCGACATACGGCGCCTGCTGGTGTTCGGCCAGGGGCAGCCCTTTCCCTACGCCCAGTGGCTGGGGCTGACGCTGCTGGCCATGTTTTCGGTGGTGTTTCTGCCGCGCCAGTTCCAGGTGATGGTGGTTGAAAACGTGGATGAACGCCACCTGCGGCGGGCCGTGTGGGTGTTTCCGGCGTACCTGCTGCTGATCAACCTGCTGGTGCTGCCGATCGCGGTCGGTGGACTGCTGTACTTCGGCCAGCGTCCTGTGAACCCGGAAACCTTCGTGCTGTCGCTGCCCCTGGCCGAGGGCTGGCGCATGCTGGCGTTGCTGGGCTTCGTGGGGGGGCTGTCGGCGGCCACGGGCATGGTCATTGTCGAAGCCATCGCCGTCTCGACCATGGTGTGCAACGATCTGGTGATGCCGCTGCTGCTGCGCACGCGGCGTTTCGGCATCACGGCCAGGGGGGATGTGAGCCGGCTGTTGCTGCGGATCCGCCGCCTGGCCATCCTCGGCATTTTGCTTCTGGGCTACGTCTACTTCCGCCTGGCGGGCGAGGCCTATGCACTGGTGAGCATCGGCCTGATCAGTTTCGCGGCGGTGGCGCAGTTCGCGCCGGCCATGATCGGCGGCATGTACTGGCGCGGCGGCACGCGCGTCGGTGCGCTGGTCGGCTTGCTGGCCGGCTTCCTGCTCTGGATCTACACCCTGATGCTGCCTTCGCTGGCACGGTCGGGCTGGTTTCCGGACGCCTTTCTGGCCCACGGCCCCTGGGGGGTGGCGTGGCTCAGGCCCGAGTCACTGCTGGGGCTGGACGGTCTGGACAACCTGACCCATTCGCTGTTCTGGAGTCTGGTGGCCAACACCGGGGCCTATGTCGGCCTGTCGCTGTGGCGTCCGCCGTCGGCGCGCGAGACGAGTCAGGCGCTGCTGTTTGTCGACGTGTTTCAGCGGCAGGCCGAAGGCAGCCGGCCCGTGTTCTGGCGCGGCCGCGCGCGTCTGGCCGACCTGCGCGGCCTGATGGAACGTTTCCTGGGGGTGGAGCGCGCCTCGGCCCTGCTGCACGATTACGCACGCCGTGCCGGTGTGGCGGCGCCCGAGGAGGTTGCGCCGGATGCCAAGCTGGTGCAGTTTGTCGAAACCCAGCTGGCCGGTGCCATCGGCAGCGCATCGGCACGCATCGTGGTGGCCTCGGCGGTGGACGAGGACATGCTCGACATCAAGGGCGTGATGCGCATTCTCGACGAGGCGTCGCAGTTGCGGGCCTATTCCCATGCGCTGGAAGAAAAGTCCCGCTCGCTGGAGCGGGCAACGGCCGAGTTGCGGGCGGCGAATGAAAAGCTGCAGAGCCTGGACCGGCTCAAGGACGACTTCATGTCATCGGTCACGCACGAGTTGCGTACGCCCCTGACCTCGATCCGGGCGCTGGCCGAAATGCTGCACGACGATCCCGGCATGGAGGAGGCGCAACGGCAGCAGTTCCTGCGCATCATCGTGACCGAGACCGAGCGCCTGAGCCGGCTGGTCAACCAGGTTCTCGACATGGCCAAGATCGAGGCCGGCCAGGCCGACTGGCGCAGCGCCGACATCGATGTGCGGCAGGTGCTGGAGCTGGCGGCCGACAGCATGGCCGAGACATTCCGCGAGCAGGGCGTGCAATTGCGGCTGTCGCTGCCGGCGAGGGTGCCCCTGGTGCGCGCAGATGCGGACCGCCTGATGCAGGTCGTGCTCAACCTGCTGTCGAATGCGGTCAAGTATGCGCCGCGGGGCGATGGCTGGGTGGCACTGCGCCTGCGGTCCGACGATGCCTACGTGGTGATCGAGGTGGAGGACAACGGCCCGGGTATTCCGCTGGACCAGCAGGACATGGTGTTCGACCGGTTCCTGCAGGTGGCGGGCGACGACCACTACCGGCCCGGCGGCACCGGTCTGGGCCTGCCGATCAGCCGCCGGATCATCGAACATTTCGGTGGCCATCTGTGGTTCCGGTCGACGCCGGGTCAGGGAGCCTGCTTCGTCGCCGAATTGCCGGTCCACAGGGATGAGGCGACCACCGGCAGACCACTTCCAGGGAGAAACAACACATGAAAGCGAAGAAAATCCTGATCGTCGATGACGAACCCAACATCCTGATATCGCTGGAGTTCCTGATGAAGCGCGAGGGCTACGAGGTCGTTCTGGCGCGCGACGGGCAGGAAGCGATCGATGCCATCGCCCGTGAGCGACCGGACCTGGTCCTGCTGGACGTCATGATGCCGGTCAAGAGCGGCTTCGACGTCTGCCACGAGGTGCGATCGAGCGAGACAGCCCGTGACACCACCATCGTCATGCTGACGGCCAAGGGACGGGACACCGATATCGCCAAGGGGATGGCGCTGGGGGCCGATGCCTACATGACCAAACCGTTTTCGACCAGGGAGCTGGTCGAGAAGGTGAGCGATTTGCTGCGGGGCCGCGCATGAGCGGACACCGCCGGTTCGATCGGCGCCTGTGGATGCTGATGGCCGCCGTGGCGGCGGTATCGCTCGCCTGGCCGCTGCTGGCCGTCGTCATGGTGGGCTCGACCCTGGAGGCTGCGCAGCGCAGCCAGCTCTGGGCGTTGCTGGATGAGCGCCTGGCCCTGATCCCTCTGGCCTGGGGCATGGGCATGGTTGCCGTGGTGTGGTTGCTGCAACGCTGGTTCGAGCATTGGGTGACGCCCTCGGTGCAACTGGCGGAGGAGGCGCAGGTGCTGCTGAAAGCGGACGTCGTCCGTCCGCTGCAGCCCAGGGGCAGTGCCGAGACGCGAGAGATGGTGCGCCTGCTCAATGCCCTGGTCGAGCAGCGAGAAAGCCTGCGCCAGACCATGGACGAACGCGTGCGTGAAGCGGCGCGCGACATTGAGCAGGAGCGCCAGCGCCTGGCCGCCCTGATGTCGGAGCTCGCGCAGAGCGTGGTCGTGTGCAACCTTGATGGCCGCATCCTGCTCTACAACAACCGCGCCCGCCTGCAATTCAGGGCCATGTCGCAAGCGCCGGGCGTGGCCGGCGGCGCCGAACTGATCGGGCTGGGACGCTCGATCTATGCGGCCTTTGATCGCCGCTTGATCAGCCATGCCCTCGACCATATCCGCCGGCGCATGGACCGCGGTGCCAGTCAGCCGGCGGCCCAGTTCGTCACCAGCACCGCTGCCGGGCAACTGCTGCGGGTGCAGATGGCCCCGGTGCGAGCCGTGGACGACGATCAGACGCCGGCAGACGATCCGCTGGCGGGCTTTGTCCTGGTGCTGGACAACATCACGCGGGAGTTCGAGGCCGAAGCCATCAAGGACCGCTTGCTGCTGGGGCTGACCGAGCGCAGCCGGGCGTCGCTGGCCAGCCTGCAAGCGGCCCTGGACATGCTGGACTACCCGGATCTGGATGCGTCGATGCGCGAGCGCTTCCTCGGGGTGATCCGCGACGAGACGCGCGTGCTCAGCCAACGCGTCGGCCAGCTGACGTCCGAGTCCGCCGGGGCCCTGCTGACGCACTGGCCGCGCGAGGAAATGCTGGGCCAGGACTTCGTGTCCGTGGCCCTGCGCCAGATCGGCGACCTGGCAGGTGTGCCGGCGTCGGCCGATGCGGTCGACGACAGCCTGTGGCTGCATATCGAGAGCTTTTCCTTGCTGCAGGCTCTGTGCTACCTGGCGCACAGGCTGTCGGACGAGTTCGGCGTTCGCGTTGTCCAGCTTCGCCTGATGCGGGACCTGGCGGTGCATGACAAGGCGCATCTGGACTTGATGTGGTCGGGCCATGCGATGAGTACCGAGACCGTCATGAGCTGGGAGCTCGATCCGATGACGGTGGGCGGCGTACCCGCGGCCCTGACCGTGCGCGACGTGGTCGAGCGGCACGACGGGGCCTTCTGGTTTGAACGCGAACGCCAGCGCCACCGTGCATTCTTCCGTTTTCTGCTGCCCACCGTCACGCCGCCGCAGGAGCCAGGTGGCGACAGCGTCTTGCTGCCCGGCGATGGCCGTCCGGAATACTACGATTTCGATCTGTTCAAGACCACGGCGCAGACCTTGAACCTGGACGACAGGCCCCTGACCGGACTGACCTACACGGTGTTCGACACCGAAACCACCGGCCTCAATCCCTCACAGGGCGATCAGATCATCCAGATCGGTGCGGTGCGCATGGTGAACCAGAAGCTGCTGCGGCAGGAATGCTTTGAGCAACTGGTGGATCCACGGCGGCCGATCCCGGAGCAAGGCATGGCCATTCATGGCATACGGCCCGAGATGGTCAAGGGGCAGCCGACCATCGAGCAGGTGCTGCCCGCTTTCCATGCCTTTGCGCACGACACCGTGCTGGTGGCCCACAACGCGGCCTTCGACATGCGCTTTCTGCAACTGCAGGAAGGCAGTACCGGCCTGGTGTTTGATCACCCGGTTCTCGACACGCTGCTGCTGTCGGCGCTGGTGCATCCGAACCAGGACTCCCATCGACTGGAGGCCATCGCCGAACGCTTCGGCATTCCCGTCGTGGGCCGCCATACGGCGCTGGGTGACGCACTGGTGACGGCCGAGGTGATGCGGCGTCTGATCCCCCTGTTGGCCGAACGGGATATCCGGACCTTGGGTCAGGCGCGTGAGGCGGCGCAGAAAACCATGTTTGCGCGCCTGAAATACTGACCTGTCTCCGCTTAGAAGCGCCCCCCCTGGTAGCGCTGGCTCAGCACGTTCTGGAGCGACTGCACCACGGCGAAGGCGTCCTTGAGCTGGCTGCGCTCGAAGCTGGAAATGTCACGGGGATCAAGGAAGTTGTCGGGTGCGATACCGGCCGCGATCTGGCGCGCCTGATGCTGGATGCGCGTGGTCGCCAGAAATTCCAGCGCATCGCGCAGATCCCGCGCGCTGTCTTCGCTGATGGCACCGCCGGCTGCGGCACCGAGCAGACGGTCGTGCGTGTTCACGGCCGCGTCCCCTCCGGCCAGCGCATAGATGCGCGCCAGGTCGACGATCGGGACGATGCCACTGTGCTTGAGGTCGATCTTGCCCTTGTGTTCCCCGGTGCGAATGGTGGTCAGGCCCTTGAATACGCCCAGGGGAGGCTGGTGGTTCAGGGCATTGCCCACCATGTGCGCCAGGAAAATCGTGTTGCCCCGGGTCTGCTGCAGGACATCGCGCCGTAGTTCCTCGAGCAGGCTGGCCTGGCCGTGGATGGCCCTCAGGTCGAAGAACACGCAGGTCAGCATGAGCGACTTCGGTTCCGGCTCCCCGGTCCAGCGCGAGAAATACTCGGCCCATTT
>Ga0265293_10010629_pt1 | contig 12804 bp, 10 predicted proteins | sample Munlanlewell138R_FD_192505 | JGI IMG/M metagenome (GOLD analysis project Ga0265293, IMG submission 192505) | Leachate microbial communities from a municipal landfill in Southern Ontario, Canada - Leachate well 138R | ecosystem: Engineered > Solid waste > Landfill > Unclassified | place: Canada... | reverse complement strand
TACGATCTTTACTGAAGTTTTGGCTTGTTCAGTCTCCGTGGCCAGTTGGTGGACATAGGACTCAATGACCTTTGTAAGCTCGGTTCCAGTCACGTTACTCACCTCTCTTTGTTTTTGCTTCGCAGTACCATACCAACGCTGTGCTAGCAACGATCAGCACAATCCACGCAATGATCATGATGAAGGAGTCAATCCAGACTCTCAACCCAAACACAGTGATGTAGCGGATGTCCATGTAGTCACCTCCACTCGAAGGACCAAGATTTCTCCTGGCCCTATTTCTTTGCATAAAAAAAGAGCCTTTACGGCTACTCGGGGTCACGTTCATTTTCGGCATAGATTAGGTCTTCTAGGTCACGGATACGTTTGTCGATCCTGTCTATCTCCCCGTAGATAGGTGCATGACTACTACGAGGATTCCATTTGAGAAACAGGTCGTGTGTTACCTTGCTAACTGCCCCCATGGTCAAGGTGGTGGCTGTGGAAGAAATGAGGGACAATGCGGCCAGAACTTTCGCTAGCGTATCGCCCGAGGAAGATAGTCCATTTTGGAGAGAACCTAGGAGCTTGTTCGTATCCCTTATACCCTCATTTTTGGCTAACAGGATAAAGGCTTTCATCATGGCTTCTTTCATATCTTGCTCTACCCGAGGATCACGCAGCACTTGAATCACGAGGGTTGAACGCGCCTTGAAAGACTGGTCTCGTAGGAACTCTATACACTTGCTGGTTAACAGAAACTTCTCCGTTGATTCCTCGTGCTTTGAGCTTGCATGTGCCTTATCATTTGTCATGGTTTTCGCCTCCCCTAAAGACTTGTCCAAACAAAGACGAAAGCCGATTTGCCTTGGTCTGAACAGTATCAGCGAACTTTGTACGACCTTGCTGAATAACAAGATCCCTTATTTGTGCCAATTGTTGAGTTGTGAGGTCACCTTTGCGATATTTGCATAAAGCTTTCTTAGCCAGGGCAATCACTTCTGTCAAAGAATCTGCACCCTCCAGCTCAATCATGAGCAACCTGAAGCAGACTTCCTTCTTACATTTCCTATACAGCTGAGTCAAACGTCGTATCATCGTGCCTTCTCCTTTCTGGAGTGGCTCAACCAGTCTCTCTGGTTTGTTGCCATAAAGATACGTCCTAAAAGCCGCCTCCTAAAGTGAGGAAGCGCGCCGTTGCACTCTGGCCTTAGCGCTGAGCTCTGTGATCTTCTGGCTAGCCTGAGCTTTTGTGAGGGAGTTCAACTTGGACAATTCTTCGGTACTGAAATTTAGCTGCTTGGCTAAGCTGTCCAGAACATGCATCTGCTTGTCGGTAGCCAGCTCGACTTTCTTTGGCACCAAGGTTGGTCTATTACTCTGAGGACTATTGTCGCCATCTCTCCCGTTTGTACGGTCCGTGATTAGCTCTTCTATTGACGTCGTGGCAATACCATAAGCATCTCTGAGGACTCTAGCCTTTGCCCTGGTGCTGGCAACTCGCAGTAAGTGTGGTATAAACTTGTCTGCACCTACAGACTCTGGGCTGGCATCACCCACATCAATAAATACAGAACCTTTGCTGGTAACAGCTTTGGCACTGGCAATGGCGGTATGGCCGTTTTCACAGTTGGGAATCTGTTCGATGGAGACAGACAGCTCCTGAATTCCTTCTTCCTGGGCCACGTGTAAGAGCCCAGCATAAAGCACGAACGGTTTCCCTTCGATCAACATGACGAACTGCTCTGGTACAACAGGTGTTCTCATTTTTAATCTCTCCTTTACATAGTCTTGAAAAGCAAAAAGGGCCCTAGGCAATGAAGCCCAGTACCCACAACGAGACCAATCATCACTCTACGAGTTAAGACAACACGATCACATCCTTTCTGTGTTCAGAGACCTACATGCGTGCTTGGGTTTCAGGCGTGTTCTACTTGCGGCAACTCCATCATGAAGAGGGGTGGGGCTCCGAACGTTAACAACTAATCTTTACTAATACACCTACTTGGCTCAGGAAATATTTGCGATTTCTATTTCGCACATAGATTTTTTTCAGACACAATTTACCAAGAATGCAGGAAAACAGTTGCCTCCATTGGCAGCTGTCGTTCGTTATAGTGGCAATTTTGGCATGTGTAGCGCGGTGCCCCACGAGGTGTCCATATTCTTGTGTTTCATGTGGCATTAGAATGGACGGGATGTGGATATGGGGCATCCCGTTAATCGCTGGCTCTGACCCAAAAAGGCAGACAGCTGACAATGCGGGAGTATCCTTAGGTACGGATGGGAAGGACATCACAGGCCAAGTGTAGAAATTAGCACAAATCGTAAAATTTTGTGAACAATGGGTTACGGATGTTGCCCATAGAGCATCTGTATTTAAGACAAACAGGTATATGAAATAGGAGGAACAAAATGTCCAGGACAAATGGTGCGGATTTAGGGTTTGAGCAAGAGATTTGGAAAGCTGCCGATGTGTTACGGGGCAATATGGATGCATCGGAGTACAAGCACGTGGTGTTAGGCCTCATCTTTCTTAAGTACATTTCCGATGCATTTGAACATCGGTACCAAGAGTTAATAGTGGAAGGCAAGGGCTATGAAGAGGACCGCGATGAATACACGTTTCTCAACATCTTCTTCGTGCCAGAGGAGGCTCGCTGGAGCAAAATCGCCGCAAGCGCCCATACACCAGAAGTTGGTGTTGTGATTGACAACGCTATGCATGCAATTGAGAGAGAAAATCCAAGGTTAAAAGGCGTCCTGCCTAAGAACTTCGCTAGGCCAGAACTAGATAAGCGGAGACTAGGCGACATCGTCGACATCTTTACCAATGTTGCCATGAAAGAGCATGGTGATACCAAGGATATCCTTGGCCGTACTTATGAGTACACTTTGAGCAAGTTTGCAGAGCAAGAGGGAAGGAATGCTGGTGAGTTCTATACTCCGTCCTGTGTGGTAAAAACCCTAGTTGAAATACTAGAGCCCTACAGTGGCAGGGTTTATGACCCCTGCTTTGGTAGTGGTGGCATGTTTGTGCAGTCGTCGAAGTTTGTGGAAAGTCATCAAGGGAGTCTTCAGGATATTTCTGTTTATGGACAAGAGGCGAATCCTACCACTTGGAAAATGTGTCAGATGAACCTAGCTATTCGAGGCATTGAGGGAAATCTTGGTCCTGCCGCCGCAGACACTTTCTTTAATGATCTCCACCCAACGCTCAAGGCAGACTATATTCTGGCCAATCCGCCCTTCAACATGTCAGGTTGGGGAGCAGACAGGCTTCAAGACGATAAGCGCTGGCAGTTTGGCACTCCACCAGCAGGCAATGCCAACTATGCCTGGCTTCAACACATGATTTATCATCTTTCAGCTAAAGGAAAGATGGGTATGGTTTTGGCCAATGGTTCACTTTCGAGCCAGACAAGCGGGGAGGGCAAAATTCGTCAAAGCATCATTGAGGAAGACCTTGTAGACTGTATTGTGGCCATGCCCCCTCAGCTCTTTTATTCTACTCAAATACCCGTATCGCTTTGGTTCATCAATAAGCGTAAGAAGCAGCCAGGCAAAACTCTGTTCATTGACGCGCGGAAGATGGGTAACATGGTCACTCGTTCACTCAGAGAATTGACCGATGAGGAAATCAAAAAGCTTGCTGATACTCATAAGGCCTTTGAAGCAGGTACCCTAGAAGAAGAAAAGGGTTTTTGCGCTATCGCCACTACTGAACAAATTGCAGAGCACGATTACATTCTCACTCCAGGTCGCTATGTGGGCATAGAGGAAGAAGATGATGATGGTGAGCCTTTTGAAGAGAAAATGGCACGCCTAACCTCAGAACTATCAACTCTATTTGCGGAAAGTGCGGAACTTGAAAAAGAGATCCGCACCAGACTGGGGGCGATCGGGTATGAGATCTGAAGCATTAGGAGGATGGAAAAGGATTAGATTGGAGGATATCTGTAAAAAAGGTAGCTGGGCATATGGGATTAATGAATCAGCAGTACCCTATTCTCCAGATTTATATAGGTATTTACGGATTACCGATATTACAGACGAAGGGCTTATAGACGAGAGTAAGAGAGTTTGTGTGAACATAAAAAGGGGAGAAGACTCAAAATATCTTCTGAAAGAAAACGATATTGTATTTGCTAGGACTGGTGCTAGTGCAGGTCGGAACTACTTCTATGATGGAAATGAAGACCCGATGATTTTTGCAGGCTTTCTAATCAAGTTTTCTATTGATGAGGAAAAAGTTCTGCCTGAATATGTGAAATACTATTGCTCGTCAAGAGATTATCGTGATTGGGTTCGGTCTATCGCAACAGGTAGCACCAGACCCAATATAAATGCGGCTATGTATAGAAAAATGGAAGTGCTATTGCCGCCGAGAAAACAACAGGAGACATTAGTTGATACACTATCCTGCCTCGACGCCAAAATAAAGTTGAACAACAAGATCAATGAGAACCTAGAAGCCCAAGCTCAGGCAATGTTCAAAAGTTGGTTTGTGGACTTTGAGCCTTTCCAAGATGGTGAGTTTGTGGAAAGTGAGTTGGGGTTGATCCCTGAGGGGTGGAGGGTTGGTTTATTGGGAGAATTCATCGAGCTCTCTAGTGGAAAACGACCCGAGAAAAAAGCTGAAATTGCTTCCTTTGAGACACCCATTCCAATTCTTGGTGCGAGTAAAATAATGGGCTATACTGACAGCGTTCTTTTTGACGAACCTATTTTAGTGACGGGTCGCGTAGGTACACACGGTGTAATCCAGAGACATGACTCGAAGTGTTGGCCGTCCGACAATACCTTGGTTATGAGAGCGTCTCATTATGAGTTTGTGTACCAATGTTTAAAACGAATCGACTTTGCCAGTTTAAATAGGGGTTCGACCCAACCATTGATTACCCAAACAGACCTTAATAATCAGGCTATAGCTGTCCCTACAGCATGTATCCTGCGACAATTTGAGCATCTAGCAAGTGAGCTTATGGCGTTAATTAATCTTAACCACCAGGAGAGTGCTATGCTCGCCTCCCTCCGAGACACCCTCCTCCCCAAGCTCATGAGTGGAGAGATCGAGGTACCAATAGACTAAATCTGGAAAGGAGCTGAAATTGTGTACTTCACTGAAAATCACTTTGAACAGGCAGTGATGGAAATTCTAAGGGAGCATGATTACAAGATCCTCTCTAGCGGTGAAATCCAGCGTGATTATCGCAATCCTCTTTACATGGACGAGCTTGAAGAAGCCCTATTTGCTCTTAATCCTGGAGTGCCGAATAGGGCTATTGAAGAAACCATGCGGAAACTACAGGCTCTCGATGTAGGGACTTTAGTGCAGAAGAATAAAGTATTCACCGATTGGCTCCAAAACGGAATGGAAATCTCCTTTGAAGAAAGAGGAGAGATCGTCACGCGCTTAGTCAAGCTAGTGGACTTTGAGCACGTAGGCAAAAATTCTTTTACCGCTATCAACCAGTGGTCAGTGCAGGGTGCCACTGGAGACGTGAAAAGGCCTGACATTGTGATCTTCGTCAATGGTTTACCTTTGGTCGTTATAGAGCTCAAGAGTGGCTCTCGGGAAGAAGTGAGTACAACCGATGCCTACCTTCAGCTCCGCAATTATATGCAAGTCATCCCCGAACTCTTTTGGTATAACGGCTTCTGCATTATCAGTGATATGACCCACTCCATGGCAGGCACCATATCAGCTAACGAAAGCCGTTTTATGGAATGGAAAACAATAGATGGCAGCCATGAAGAAACCGCCATCGCTACATATGATACTCTCTTTCGCGGTATGTTGGAGCACGAAAGACTCTTGGATATCCTCAGATACTTTACCCTCATCATGAGGGAGCTGCCTGAGGATATTAAGATCCTCTCGGCCTACCACCAGTACTACGCGGTTAAAAAGGCGGTAGAGACCACCATCGAAGCAACGAAGAGTGATGGTAGAGCTGGGGTCTTTTGGCATACCCAGGGCAGCGGGAAGTCCTTATCCATGATCTTTTATGTCAAACAGCTACAAGACAGGCTAAACGCCCCTACGTTTGTCGTCATTACGGACCGTAATGATCTAGATAGTCAGCTCTACGGTCAGTTTGCAGCTTCTGATGAATTCTTAAGACAAACGCCCATCCAGGCTGAGAGTAGAGAGCACTTAAAAGAGCTATTGGCCAATAGGCAAGCGCATGGCATCTTCTTTACTACCATGCAGAAGTTTGAAGAGTCCGATGAGCCTCTTTCTGATCGAAATGACATTATCGTCATTGCAGATGAGGCCCATCGCAGTCAATATGGTTTGACGGAGCGCATTAGGAGAGATGGAACCATTGTCAAGGGCACCGCCCGAATTATTAGGGACAGTCTGCCTAAGGCAAGTTACATAGGCTTTACAGGCACACCTATATCCCTCAAGGATCGGGATACGAGGGAAGTCTTTGGTGATTACATAGATATTTACGATATGTCGCAGTCTGTGGAGGACGGAGCTACCAGACCCGTATTCTATGAAAACAGGGTTATGAACTTGGGGCTACGGGATGATGTTCTCCAGGCAATTGATCAGAAATATGAGGAATTGGCCTTTGAAGCCAGTGCGGAGAACATTGAGAAGAGTAAAAAAGAGCTCGGCACCATGTCGGCCATCTTGGGTGCCCCTGAAACCATCGAAACTCTTTGCCAAGATATTGTAGAGCACTATGAAGGGAATCGCCAGCATTATCTCACGGGTAAGGCTATGATTGTGGCCTACGACAGAGCAATTGGGATGAAGATCTATGAGAAGATCCTGGAGCTCCGCCCAGACTGGACTGAAAAGGTCAAGGTTGTTATGACAGGGAGTAATCAGGATCCTGAAGAGTGGCACTCTGTCATTGGAGGTAAGGCGTATCGCCAAGAACTGGCTAGGAAGTTCAAGGATAACGACGACCCCATGAAGATCGCCATTGTAGTTGATATGTGGCTAACAGGTTTTGATGTACCTAGTCTGGCTACCATGTATGTGTACAAGCCTATGGCAGGGCACAACTTGATGCAGGCCATTGCCCGCGTCAACCGTGTTTACAAGGATAAAGAAGGCGGACTCGTTGTCGACTACATCGGCATTGCTACAGCTCTAAAGCAGGCCATGAAAGACTATACCAGACGAGATCAGAAAAACTTTGGCGAAATGGACATCCAAAAGACTGCTTACCCCAATTTCCAAGAGAAGCTTCAAGTCTGCAAGGAGTTGATCCACGGATTCGATTATTCTATCTTTGCCAACCCCAATGCGACCTCCAAGCAACGGGCGGATGCCATTCGGGATGGGGCTAACTTTGTCTTCGGCTTTGAAGTAAGCGAACAGAAGCTCTTTGTTCGGGAAGCTACGTACATGAGGCAGTTTAGGAGCCTTTGCCAAAGTGTGCTAACCGAATCAGAACGGCTAGAATCTGCCTTCATAGAAGCAATCCGCGTATCCATTACCCGAGTAAAAGGTGCTAGGAGATTGAGCCTCAAAGATATTAATCAGGAGATTAGCACTCTTCTTGAACACAGTATCCAAAGTGAAGGTGTCATCAACCTTTTCTCCGATCGCGAAGAGGAGTTTTCCCTTTTTGATCCAGATTTTCTGGCCCGCGTCCAGGCCATGAGTCAGAAGAACCTGGCTCTCGAACTGCTAAACAAGCTCTTATCGGAACAGATTTCCATCTTCCAACGTTCCAACTTGGTGCAAGCGGAGAAGTTTTCTGAGCGCATGAAGCAAATCATGAACAGCTATAGAAACGGTCAGCTCACCAATGCAGATGTCATTGATGAGCTGATCAAGATGAGCCATGACATTATGAATGCGAATCGGAAGGGCGAAGAGCTGGGTCTGGTCCAAGAGGAGCTAGCCTTCTATGATGCCCTCACTAGGCCAGAAGCCATTAGGGATTTTTATGAGCATGAGACGCTGATTGAAATCGCAAGACGTTTAACGGAACAACTCAGACGAAGCCGAACGATTGATTGGCAGCAACGCAAAAGTGCCAGGGCAGGCATGCGCCGCATGATCAAGCGCCTGCTTGATGAATATGATTACCCACCAGAAGGGCAGGAAGAAGCGATTCAAATTGTTCTAAGACAATGTGAGCAATGGGTGGATAACCTAGAGGTATTCTATTAAGGGTAGGCAAGGGGCTGAATTCGGCCGAGCATGACACACTATTGGACTATACAGCCAAACCTTGGGGAGAGTGCGGTTTGGCAACAGAGAAGATATGTGATCCTATATCTTGAACACAGCACTGGATACTTCGGACTTCCTGGGCTGGGCTCTAGCTGGTCCTTTGAAGTTTCCAGACTAAAAAAAGCAGTTGTTTGTCGTATGAGCTCGTTTGGCTTCATCCAGCCACAGCAGAAGTCGCAGTTGATAAAACAGTTCCTATCGCAGGTTTTGAGAAGCCATTTACTACTCTGATGAGACAATTAACTCAGCATAGGAAGCCGACAACACTCATATTCACCAAGAGACTTCAAGGAGGTGTTTGTTCGCTTGCTGTAGAATGTCTGAACAGCGTTTCTGTATTCAAAAATTAAGATGGGGGTTGTCGAAGTGAGAAAGAGCAACATGATTCTAACGGCATTGGTTTTGGTGGCACTAATTCTTATTGGCTGTACTGGGGGTGGGGGAAGCACACCGCAGACTTATTTTGTGTATGGAAAAGTCACTGATGGTGATGGCAATGGAATTCCAGGTGTATTGCTGCATTTTAGCAGCGGTTTTGGCGTAGCGGAGACCGACGAAGATGGAAAATGGAGCAAAGGGGGTCTTCACGGTTCTGTTGAGATCACCCTTGAGAAGGACGGTTGGTTTTTCGAGCCTAAGACAGTTACGAAGATCGAGCCAGATATTCATTTTGTTGGTGAAAAGCTTGCCCCCCCAGGTTCCATTCAAGCAGCCATTGATGCAGCGCAGGACGGGGATGTAGTTACAATCGCTCCAGGGACTTATTTTGAGAATCTAAACTTTAAGGGTAAGAATATAACCCTCACAAGTGTAGACCCACAGGACCCAGATGTTGTTAGTGCCACGATCATTGACGGCGGGGGGTCTATGTATGCGGCTATAGTTGTTCAAAACGTAGAAACTGAAGCCGTTATTACAGGATTTACTATTACAAATGGCAACCGTGGGGTAGTTATCAGAGATTCGGCTGTTACCCTGACACATAACGTAATCAAAGGAAACTCTGGAGGTGGAGTAGACATTGACTCCCGATTGCCATGCGTAATAGAGTATAACACAATAAGTGAAAACAGTTGTATTTTTTCCGGCGGCGGTTTGCGTGTTCAAGGCGGCACTCACACCATCACTGGGAACACAGTAAGTGAAAACTTAGCTGGGGTCAATGGCGGCGGTTTGTACTTTGATGGGGGCACTCACACGATCACTGGGAATACAGTAAGTGAAAACATAGCTGTGGACCATGGCGGCGGTTTGATCTTTTTTGGGGGCACTCACACGATCACTGGGAATACAGTAAGTGAAAACATAGCTCATTACAATGGCGGCGGTTTGTACTTTGATGGGGGCACTCACACGATCACTGAAAATATGTTCATTAAAAACTCGGCTGATGCTGGTTCCTATTCCCCTAGGGGCGGAGGGGGTATTTATATTGGCTCTGCTACAAAAGCAATCTTGATGAGGAATGCGTTCCATCTCAATACTACGAAGGGTAAAGGGGGGGCAGTGTTAGTAGTTGGTTCTGCAATGATAGTTGATGATGAGGACAAGCCACTGCTATACCCTGATACCCTTAATGAATACATGGATAATACACCTGGCAATATTGTTTATCAGTAGACATTGGATCCTTTACCACTAATGGAAGACGTAGTTTTTCGCAGTTACACATAGGTAGCTGCCTCAGAGTGTATGGGAAGTAGGTAATTGGTCATAGAATCGAATTCTATGTAGCGCATGCATAATGGACCCTTAGTGTACCTCAAAACTACCACCTAGCGAAGTTAGAGAAATTTGGTGGATGTAAAGATGCTTCTGGGCCTGCATTTCAGATACTTGTACTTGGTCACATTTTGGTCACATAATCCCCATAATTCGGTTGCATGCAAAGTTCTGAGTGCTATCAGGAATTGGCAAAACCCCAGCTCAGTACCACTACGTTGCAACCCATGATATGGGATGATATGCGCAAATTGAATCTCTTAATCAGGGCGTCCTGGGTTCGAATCCCCGATGGCCCACCATCCTTAAAACACGACAAGACCGCTATCTGCGGTCTTTTTTATTTTGGTCAAATAGCATAATCAGGAGGTCTATTCGGCGAAATTGGGCGAATCGTCATTTTTGGAGTCGTGGTTTCCGTGTAGCCGATCATGGAAGATCATCGATGACCCTATGGTTCTGTTCAGAGGTTTCGTTATCAATAATGGCTGGACCCCTGGGTGATCTGATTACGTACCAAGTCGCAAACGGCCCCGACGATACGCTTCCTCACATTGCGGGCGACAAGTATCCAGACATGGATCCTTGAGAGACAGCATGAAACATAGGATTGCTTAATCCAAGATTGGATCCTGGACGGCCATCGGTAGGGCACCAGATAGTGATTCTGGAGGCGGAGCAAGTGACTGTGAGGGTTCACGGACGTCAGGATAGGAGATGAACTATCCGCCACCGAAAAGTGTGGTTTTGTAGTGCAACATGCACAATTGGCTAGTTTCTATGTGAAAGTTTTTGTAATACCATTACTCTTAGAGAGGTGAGGGTGCGTGAGAAATGGTGAGAAGCAAGCAAAGGAAATTGCTGCGGCTATAGGACGCAAACCTCCCATGATGTCTAGCAGAGTCATTAAGGCGTCGGGGCCAAACCTCAGGGGGCCACATGAAGCGTCTACGTTATTGACCGGACTGGCTCTGTCGACAGCGGGCGAGGATCCACTAATCAGTCTGGCTACGGCAGCGGTAATTGGGGCTGTCAAAGAGCTTGTGTGGGGCTGGCTACTAAGGGTACGCCAGAGTAGGTGACTTCGTGGCAACGCTTGCGGGTGGTGCTATCGGGTATGTATTAGTAAAGCTAATTTGATGACTAAGGAGGTCGATTATGGAGCCATACACACAGAAACACAGAATTGATAGACTCGAGGAGGACGTGCGGGAGCTCAAGGATACCGACAAGAAACACTCAGAGGACATTACAGAGCTGAAAGAAGGCCAAGCCGAGTCGAAGCTTTTCCAAAAGCTCATACTCGAGCAACTGGCGGAAATCAAGGCCATAACCGCCCAGAAGAGGACTGAGACGGCTCCGCAGTCGCCCGACAAAGAATGGATGGACATGCTCAAGTACGTCATTAGGGGCACTATTCTTGTCATCGTTGGCTGGATGGCGACCTCAACGTTTGGAGGGTAGATCATGGATGTGCCGAAGGCGGAGCGAAACCCAGTGGGATGAGTACTCCAAGACTATCTTGAAAAGACGATGCCCTATGTCAAGATGGACGGCATGCCGCGGAGCGGATGGGAACTAAACCCGAATAAGTGAGCCCGACCCCGTTCTGAGTGGTAGGGTTTTTTGCGCCGATCGCTACAAAAACCACTAGCTAATAGAATTTTCTTTTGCTTTTTTCGGGCACAATGGTTATAATAAAGATACAAATAGATACACAAATTGCCGTAAAATACATTAAATCCCGATGATTTGTAGGATTTACTGTAGAAAATGTATAATTAGCAGGATCAAAGACATAGGATAAAACGAGAGCGACCCTAGCTCCAACTAGGGTCGAGGCAACGAAGCTCTCACTCAGGCGACTCCTAAGCTATTGGCTTGGGAGTCATTGCTTTATTAAAGCGCGTAGCGCATTAAGCAACTGGGCAATCGCGGCAATTAGCATAGCTAACGCCTTCATTGTTTCTGCCGCCATCGCATCACCTCCTGCAGTCAGATGTGCAGTTGCCTCGCACTCCTGCAGGAGATTCGCTTGCTCTCTTTGTTTTGAGGTTCTCGAACGTGCTGCAAACCTTCTGGCTCAGAACGTGTTCGCATGCTAAACAGTTCGCTTCCCTCTCGCTTCCCATTATAACCCAACATTTCTGACCCTTCAACAAGTTGGCTAAAAGAATTAGCTATGTTCAGAAAGATTTCGTTTTACCACCGGGTGGATTCTGGCGGAAACCCTTCCCCATCCTCAATCCCCGAAGATGTTCACTGTTGCTTGCACACTCTGGCAGGGGTGGGTTCTTTCAGGTACATGATGCATCGAGGCGAATGTTTCTTAAAACACTAAACGGAGGGTCGGCCATGACAGTCCGAGAGCTCATTGAAAAGCTGTCGAAGTTTGATCCGTATTGCCCAGTTTATGTGACAGCGAAGGTGAGGCGCTGGTGAGGAAGGACCAACTGTTCAGATTGTTGGGTGTAGAATGGGTTGATGTTGCAGATGCCGAAATGTGTAGGCTAGAAGACGGAACAACGTACCTAAAAATAGGCAAGAGCAAGGTATCGCGGGAGGTCGTTTTGTTGGAGGTCACGCTTGACTTCTGGTTAGGCAAGTTTGAGCAAAACTTTAGATCACAATCCGCCGAATGCCCGCTAAATCGGGTGATCGAATTTGGGCAAAAACGCGGGCGTGGTGGCCCAAACGCCCTATCCATCGATAGATAAGACTAAGAGAGGCACGTGATTCGTCCTGGGTTTGAATTCCCGATGGCCCACCATTTTTCATCTTGATGAATAAAACACTAGCGAGAATTTCGAAGCCCCGTGGTTTAGGCCGCGGGGCTTTTTGACGTGTTATTTGAAAAACTGTCAAGCTGCAAGCTGCACATGCGGTTGTAT
>Ga0265293_10010628_pt1 | contig 12804 bp, 14 predicted proteins | sample Munlanlewell138R_FD_192505 | JGI IMG/M metagenome (GOLD analysis project Ga0265293, IMG submission 192505) | Leachate microbial communities from a municipal landfill in Southern Ontario, Canada - Leachate well 138R | ecosystem: Engineered > Solid waste > Landfill > Unclassified | place: Canada... | reverse complement strand
GGTATAACACCAAGAGATTTCACTGGAGCCTTGATTTAATCTCTCCTGTGGATTATTTAATAAATAATGGTTTAATTTCCAAAACAATGTGGACTAATACAAAAAATTGACTAATTTAAATTAAAGTTGTATTATTATTTTATATTAAATCGATATAGAGTTTTCTTTATATCAATTACGCTGGAAGCGTAATTTTTTGTTTTAAAATTAAATTAATATAAAAAATATGGAAATAAGAAATATTGCTATTATTGCTCACGTTGATCATGGAAAGACTACTTTAACCGATGCTTTGATGCAACAAACCGGAATGTCTGTTGAAGGTGTTAGTATGGACAGTAATGCCTTGGAGAAGGAAAGGGGTATTACTATTTATTCAAAAAATACTTCAGTTTTCTATAAGGACACCAAAATAAATATTGTTGATACTCCGGGTCATGCTGATTTTAGCTCCGAAGTAGAGCGTATTCTTCGCTCCATTGATTGTGTTTTGTTATTAGTGGATGCCCAGGAGGGCCCCATGCCTCAAACTAAATTTGTTTTAAAAAAATCTTTAGAGTTAGGTTTAAATCCGATAGTGGTGATAAATAAAATTGATAAACCAGCTGCTCGTCCACTAGAAGTTCAGGAAATGGTTTATGAATTGTTCTTAGATCTTGGCGCTAGTGATGAGCAATTAGATTTTTCTGTTGTTTTTGCCGCCTCTAAACAAGGTTTTGCTAAAATTAAGCTAGAAGATGAATCTGACAATTTAAATCTCTTATTAGATTTAATTTTAGAAAAAATTAAACCGGCCTCTGATTCTGAATCTGAAAAAAAACCTTTGGCTATTCAACCTTTTAATTTAGGCTATGATAATTTTTTAGGACGTTTGGCTATTTGTCGCATTTATAGTGGAATTATAAAATCAAATCAGGATATTGTAGTTAAAACTTTAGACGGAGAAACTAGAAACAAAAAAATAACCAAATTATTTTCTTTCTCTGGTTTAGAAAGAAAAGAAGTTAGCGAAGCTAAGGCTGGTGATATTATTATGATTGCTGGCTTGCCTGGTATTTATATTGGTGAGACTATTTGTGAAAATCCCGACCAAGAACCTTTACCAGCTATTAAAATTGATGAACCAACTATTTCGCTTGATTTTTTGGTTAATAATTCACCCTTTGCTGGTCGGGAGGGAAAATTTGTTACTAATCGACAACTTAAAGAGAGGCTAGAGAAAGAATTAGAAATTAATGTTGGACTTAAAATAGATTTTTCTGACAATAGTTTTTATAAAGTTTATGGTCGAGGAGAATTGCATATAGCAATTTTGTTGGAAAATTTAAGAAGAGAGGGCTATGAGCTACAAGTTTCTCAACCTCAAGTAATTATTAAAAATATTAATGGTGTAGACCATGAGCCTTTTGAGGAGGTTACTATTGATGTTCCTGAAGAAATGTCTGGTTCAGTTATCGAAAAATTATCTAAAAGAAAAGGGCAAATTATGAATATTAAAAATCAGAATGGTCAAGCCAGATTAATATTTGAAATTCCAACCCGAGGATTATTAGGTTATCGCAATGAATTTATAGTAGATACTAGGGGGGAAGGAATTTTATGTACTCATTTTTTAGATTTTAGACCTCATGTTGGAAAAATTGAAAAAAGTGAACTAGGTTCCATGATCTCTATGATTGCTGGCAAGGCTCTAGCTTATTCTCTTTGGAATTTGCAGGAAAGAGGTGTTTTGTATATTGGGCCAAATATTGAAGTTTATGAGGGCATGGTTATCGGTAACGTTTCCAAGGGGAATGATTTGGCGGTTAACCCAATTAAAGGTAAAAATTTAACCAATGTTAGAGCTTCTGGCTCTGATGAGGCCATTAAATTAACTCCACCAGTAGAATTAACCCTAGAAAATGGCTTAAGCATTATGAATGACGATGAATATCTAGAAGTAACTCCTCAAAATATTCGTTTAAGAAAAAAATATTTGACTGAAATAGAAAGAAATAGAGCTAAAAGGGTTTCATAATTATTGAATAAAAATTGTATACAAGAAAAAGATCTATTATTAGGTCTTTTTTATTTGGCTTGTTGAGTATTGACTTTTATAAATTAAAGTGATAAAAAACAATGAAGTACATTAATAAAAATAGTATTAACTTAAATCAGTGAGTGATGGTTAGAAAAAAATCTAGTAAAAGAAAAAAAGTTTTTCATTTGGGGTTAGAAAAAAGTTGGCCCGGTGTGGCTGATATATTGTTAACGTCTCAATTGATTCTCCAAAAAGTTTGGCGCTGGAAGAGCTACGAAGGTGTTAGAAGACAAAACGATTTGCAACATTCTTATTCAATTACTATTCTGGCTAAAATTTTAGTAGAAAAGTTAAATAAGTATTTTGATGGATTTTGTTTTGATAAGGACATTATTATTACTGCTTTTTTGGTTCATGATCATGGAGAGGGGGAGTTAAAGAGGGATATTCAATATGGTAAAAAAAAGAATTGTGATGATCTTGATGAATATTATTCTTTTGTTGAGAGATATAAACAATTAGGTGAAGAAGTTTTTTCTTCTTTTCATTACGCCTATCTTTTGCAATATTGCATTGAAGGTAGAAAAGAATTTCCAGTTGAAGCCCAGAAAATCATGGCTTGGCTCAAAGAAAACAAGTATCCAGAGGCTTTAATATTTGAGGCGGTAGAGGTTTTTGAATATATTCTCTTTGCCCTAGAACAGGATAAGAAGGGAAATAATAAAGAGATTTTACTGGATGTTTGTAAAAATCAATTACCAAGGATGGAAAAGCTAGCCAGAGATTTACCTGGTTTTAAAGAGGAAATTTGGACTGAAGAAGTTCAGGCGCTATTTGGTGCCTATCTTTCCTAAAATAAAGCTCCTATTAAAGGAGCTTTTTTATTAGTCTAAGTTTGTTATTTTGTTTTTATTATTATATAATTAATTTATGAAGATAAAATTTAAAATAATAAAAATACTTTTTACATTATTGTTGATATTTTTTTTATCAGCTTGCTCAATTGATTCGGATTTAAATTTAGAAAATTCAGAATATATTAATCAGGCAGTTTCCTTGGTTGATGATAATATTTCTAAAATTGATTTTTCTAAATTATTTAATTCTAGTTCAGATGATGTCTTGGAAAATTATTATTTAGTAGAGGAGATAGTTGATGGTGACACTATCAAGGTTAAGATAGATGGGGAATTGAAAACTATTCGCTTAATTGGATTAGACACTCCCGAGGTTGTTGATCCCAGAAAAACAGTGGAATGTTTTGGCAAAGAAGCTTCTAATAAGGCTAAAGAAATTTTAAATAATCATAAGGTGAGGCTAGAAATTGATAGTTCTCAGGGGGATCAAGATAAGTATGGTCGTTTATTGCGTTATGTATATTTAGAAGACAATGTTTTTTTTAATAAATGGATGATTGAAAATGGCTATGGGCACGAATATACTTATGATATTCCATATAATTATCAGTCCGAATTTCAAGAAGCTGAAAATTTTGCTCGAGAAAACAAACTTGGTTTATGGTCTGATGATGCTTGTCAAAATTTTGATTCTTTTGCTTCTTCAACCTCAACGCCTGAATTGGAGGAATTAGTAAATACTATGGAATCTTCTTGGAATGAAATTAAGGATATCTTTAATAATTTTTTTTAGTATGGAAAGGATTATTAAAATATTTGATCGGGAAATAAAATATCAACTTAAAACTAGTTATCGAGCTAAAAACATGAGACTTAGTATTTATAGTGATGGTCGCTTTATTGCTACTAAGCCCAAAAGAGTTAGTGAAAATATGATTGAAAGATTTATTATTGCTAAATCTGATTGGATAATTAAGAGGTTAAAAAAAATTGATAATAGAATAATATTTTCTAAGGAGGATGATGAAAAAATTTATCAGAGATATAAAGAGTCAGCTCGTCGCCTGGTTAATAAAAAAATTGATTATTTTAATCAATTTTATAATTTTAAATATGGACGAATTAGTATTAGAAATCAAAAAACTAGATGGGGGAGTTGCTCTCGACAAGGAAACTTAAATTTTAGTTACCGTATTTTGTTTTTACCAGAAAATTTAATTGATTATGTAATTGTCCATGAGCTTTGTCATCTCGGAGAATTTAATCATTCTCAAAATTTTTGGTCTTTAGTGCAAAAAACAATTCCTAATTATTTATCTATTAGACACCAATTAAAGAGTAATAAACTTTAATTAAAGTTTATTATTTTATACTCTTTATTTTTTCCATTAACTTCAAGGGGAATTATTTCTCCTATTTTTTTTCCCAATAAAGCGCTTCCTAGTGGGGAATTATATGATATTAATCCTTTTTCGGGATTAGTTTCTAGTGATCCTAAGATCTGATATTTTTTTATAATTCCTTGACATTCAATCTCTACCTTGTTTCCAATGTCTATTTTTTCGCTATTATTAATTTCGATTATTTCGGCATTTGTTAAAATATTGTTTATTCTATCTATCTTGCTATTAATTCGACGCAATCTATATTTAGCCTCTTGATAGCCAGCATTTTCCGAATAATCTCCGGTGGTAGATAATTCTTTAACCTCAGCCGCTTCTTGCAATTGTGTTTTTTTTAGTTTTTCTAAGATTTTTTGAAGTTGTTGATATTTTTCTAGGGTTATTTTAGCTTCAATTTTTTCCCTAGGTATTCTATCACCTTTTCTAATTGGGGTTTGCATATTTTATATATTGATATTATTGACATCGGATTCTTCTTTTTTTATTTCTTTTTCTATATTTTTATCAATAGTTTTTTTTATTTTATAGAAGTTTAAAAACAAAAAAACTAAAATTGATCCTAATAATATCCCAGTAATATTTAGTAGAAAAAATAACAAATCTTTAATAATCAAATTAGCGTTAAAATTATAAATTAACAATCCTAAGAGCGATAAGGGGGGATTATGGTAACAGCGATAGCTACTCCTGATAAATAATCTTTTATATTTTCTCTGGTCCATGAATAGCTAGCAATGATTCCGGCTATTAGGGCAATAGTAAAAGAAAGCCAACTTATCTCAATACTACCCAAGTAATTAATTTGATTTATTTTTATATCGAAAATAGCTCCAGTTAAAGTAGAGAAAATTAAAGAAAAAAATATTGCTACAAAAACTATTTTTATTGAGCGCCAAATTATTTTTAAATTTAAAATTGTTATTCCTAGTGATATTGCTAGAATTGGAGATAAAAGTGGGGCCACAATCATTCCAGCGATTATTAAAGGGACGTTGTCTGAGATTAATCCCAGGGTTGTTATAATGGTTGAAAAGATAACCATTAGATAAAAATCTATATTCGGAGCACTAGAGTTGATAATGTTAGAGATAAAAGTTTTTTTATTCTCAGTGTTATTGTTTTTAATTTTTATTATTTTTTTTAAATTAATCATATTTTTATTTAATTATTTTATTTTTATTATAGTATTTTAAATAGAATTTATCAAATTAATTAAAATTAAAAGAACTAGTTTTAAAACTAGTTCTTTTAATTTTTTGTATCTTAAGCTAATTGAAAGCTTTTTAGCATAAAATTTTTAATTTTTATTCTATTCTTTGAGTTTGGTTCTTTGTAAAACCAAAGATGTTTTCCGATGTTTTTTTTGATAGCCACCCTTTCTCGTAAATTTTCAGTTTCTCCAATGTCAGCAATCTTATTTCTTCGATCGGCGATAATATAAACACCGGGCTCACTTTTAAATTTTGCTTTCAAAGGGAATTGTCCCTTAAAAGGAATTCCTTTGAAGATAACTTCTTTATTCATAAATTTGTTTTTTTACTAATTATTAAAAGATAATAATTAGCATTAAAATTAATTATTTTTAAAATTAAAAGATCTAATTATATTTTAGTTTATAATTAAAATCTTGTCAAGAGATAAAACTTGTCAATCCTGTGGATAACTTTTGACAAAAAACTTGACAAAGACTCATTTCTTTTTTATAATTATAATATAATTAATTAAATTTTAAATTTTATGCACGAATTACAAAAAAAATTAATGAATTTAGCTAATAAAATAAAGTTATCAGAATTAACTTTGCGAGATATTGGAGAAAAGGTTGGATTAGGTAGAGAAAAGCCGCAAATAATAAAACACCATCTTCAGCAATTGGTAAAGAGGGGTTTATTGAAAAACAAAGATGGAAAATATTTTTTGGTTTCCTTAAAGGAAGAAAATAAAAACTCTTCTTTAATATCTTTGCCAATTTATGGTATGGCTAATTGCGGAGAGGCTCTTTCTCTGGCCGATAATCAGGTTCAAGGCTATTTGAAAGTTTCTCCGAGTATTTTAAAGAAGAAAAAAAATATTTTTGTAGTTCGAGCCAAGGGGAATTCTATGAATAAAACTCTCATAGGTCAGGAAAATATTGATGATGGCGATTATGTTTTAATTGATGCCGAAAATAAAAATCCAGAAAATGGTGATTGTGTCTTGTCTATCATTGATGGAGCGGCTAATATTAAGCGTTTTAAAAAGGATCAGAATAGGGGTTTGATTATGTTATTATCAGAATCAACTTCTAATTATGAACCAATATATATTCACCAAGATGATGTGGAGTCTTATTCGGTGGCTGGTAAAGTTATTGGAGTTTTAAAGACTTAAATCATTTTTTTTCTTAATTTTATAAAAAGAGCGGTCTTGGGATCGTTTTTTTTCTTGCCAAAAGTTGATTTATTAGATATTATATTATTATCTAAATATTTAATTAATCTATTTTTTTATGTCATATAGAGCTATAAAAAATATATATAGAGAATCTGATAAATTTATTAATCAGGAGATAAAAATTGGTGGTTGGGTTCGTACGGTTAGAGTCTCTAAAGGGCTTGGTTTTATCGAAATTAATGATGGCACTTTTTTTAAAAATGTTCAGATTGTTTTTGATGATAATTTATCTAATTTTTCTGAAATAGAAAAAGTTTCTGTTGGATCTTCTTTGGAAATTAGTGGAATATTAGTAGAATCGCCAGCCCCAGGACAACCCTTTGAATTAAAGGCTAGTGAGATTAAAATTTTAAACTTATCACCGCTAGATTATCCTCTACAAAAAAAGAGGCATAGTTTTGAATTTTTAAGAGAAATATCTCATTTACGTGTCCGTAGTAATACCTTTTCAGCTGTTTTTCGTCTTAGGTCGGTTTTAAGCTATGCTATTCATAAATTTTTTCAAGAAGAGGGTTTTTCTTATGTTCATACCCCTATTATTTCTAGCAGTGATTGTGAGGGCGCTGGGGAGATGTTTGGTGTAACAATCTTTGATTTAGATAAACCCATTCCTAGGGATGATAAAGGTGAGGTTGATTATTCTAAAGATTTTTTTGGAAAAAAAACAGGACTAACTGTGTCTGGTCAATTAGAAGCTGAAGCTTTGATTATGGGGTTAAATAAAGTATATACCTTTGGTCCAACTTTTAGAGCTGAGAATTCTAATACCACCAGACATGCATGTGAGTTTTGGATGTTAGAACCTGAAATGGCTTTTGCTGATTTAAGTGATAACATGGGTTTAGCTGAAAAAATGTTAAAATATTTAATAAAATATATAATAAAGGAATTGCCCGAGGAAATGGAATTTTTTAATAAATTTATTGACCCCGGATTATTGGATCGTTTAAACTTGGTGGCTAATTCTGAATTTAAGCGAATGACCTATACCGAAGCTATTGAGATATTAAAAAAGTCTGATAAAAAATTTGATTATCCAGTAGAGTGGGGGATAGATTTACAAACAGAACATGAACGTTATCTGTCAGAAGAGGTTGTTAAGGGCCCGGTATTTTTAACTGATTATCCTGAGGCTATTAAAGCCTTTTATATGCGTTTAAACGACGATGGTAAGACTGTAGCAGCTGTAGACCTATTAGTTCCAGGAATTGGTGAAATTATTGGTGGTAGTCAAAGAGAGGAGAGATTGGATTATTTAGAGAAAAGAATTGAAAAAATGGGTCTAAAAAAAGAGGATTATTGGTGGTATCTTGATTTAAGAAAATATGGCTCAATTAAGCATTCTGGATTTGGATTAGGTTTTGAGAGAGCTATTATGTATTTATCCGGTATGGCCAATATTAGAGATGTTATACCTTTTTCTCGTACTCCTAAAAATGCTGAATTTTAATTATTAAATTAATTTATATAAATATGATTTTTAAATGGCAACCAATTTATTCGGTTAATGTTAAGGAAATAGATGATCAGCATAAAAAAATGTTTAATATTTTAAACCAGTTATTTTCTGAAAAAAGATTTTTCTATTATTTTTAAAACAGAAATAATGAAAGATTTGGAAAATTACGCTGATTATCATTTTAAAACTGAAGAAAAATATTTTGATCAATTTGATTATCCCAAATCTGATGAACATAAAAAAATGCATCAAGAATATATTAATAATATTAATTCTTTTAAGGAAAAAGGATTTTCTGAAAATCAGTTAAAAGATTTTCTTCAAAATTGGTGGATAGATCATGTCCGGGGGGCTGATCAAGAATATTCAGTTTTTTTTAATAAAAAAGGGTTGTTTTAATTAATTTAATTTATAATATGCTTAGAACTCATAATTGCGGAGAATTAAATTCTTCTAATATTGGCCAAGAAATAATTTTATCAGGTTGGGTAAATAGCCATAGAAATATGGGTGGTCTTATTTTTATTGATTTGAGAGATAGGTATGGTTTAACTCAAACTAGATTTGATTCCAATAACGGAAATTCTAATATAGCCGAAAAACTAAAGGATATAAAAAATGAATGGGTTCTCCAAATTAAGGGAAAGGTTTTGTCTCGACCTCAAGACATGATAAATAATGGCATTGAGACTGGCGAGATTGAAGTTGAAATTACCGAAGTGGAGGTTTTAAATAAAAGCTTGCCACTTCCTTTTGAAATTAACGAAGAAAAAAACGGAGAGGCTAATGAAGCCTTGCGTTTAAAATATCGTTTTTTGGATTTGAGAAGAGAAAAGTTACAAAAAATGTTGCAAAATAGAGATAAAATTATATCCTATTCTCGAGATTATTTTCATAATTTGGGATTTTTAGAAATTCAAACTCCAATTTTAGCCAATTCTTCACCCGAAGGTGCTCGTGATTTTTTAATTCCATCAAGGCTTCATCCTGGTGAATTTTATGCTTTACCTCAAGCTCCACAACAATTTAAGCAATTATTGATGGTCGGTGGGGTTGATAAATATTTTCAAATTGCTCCATGTTTTAGGGACGAGGATCCTCGTATGGATAGGCATTATGGAGAATTTTATCAACTTGATATGGAAATGAGTTTTGTGGAGCAGGATGATATATTTAAAATAATGGAGCCATTGATGATAGATATAGTTGAAAAATTTAGTGAAAAAAGAGTTATGAATTTAGATAAAAATGGAAGATTTATTCAAATTTCTTGGACAGACTCTATGAATCGCTTTGGTTCTGATAAACCAGATCTTAGATTTCAGATGGAAATTAAAGATATTTCTGATATAGTAAGAGACAAGGGTTTTTCTGTCTTTGATGACCAATTGTCTCAACCTAAAGGGGTTGTTAAGGCCTTAAGTGTTAAAGACGGAGCGTCTTTCAGTAGAAAGGAAATAGATCTAATCATAGAAGAAGGTAAAAAAAGGGGTTTAAAGGGTTTGTCTTATATAACGATAAAAGAAGAAGGTGTCCAGTCTTCTTTGAGTAAATATTTTGAACAGGAAGTAATTGATAGTATTATAGAAACATGCTTGTCTGATAAAAACGATATTATTTTTATAGCTGCTGATAAATGGGAGATTACTTGCAAGTCTTTGGGTCATATCAGAAATTATGTAGCCGAAAAGATGGACCTAAAAGACGTTTCTTTAGCTGCCTTTGCCTGGATTGTTGATTTTCCTATGTATGAATATTCTGAGATAGAGGATGGTCGAGTAGATTTTGCCCATAATCCTTTTTCTATGCCACAGGGGGGGCTAGAAACTTTAAATACTAAGAATCCTTTAGAGATATTAGCCTATCAATTCGATTTAGTTTTTAATGGCTTTGAAGCTTCTTCTGGGGCTATTAGAAATCATAATCCAGAAATAATGTACAAGGCTTTTGAGTTGGCTGGGTATTCTAAAAAAGAAGTTGATGATAAGTTTTCGGCTATGATTAATGCTTTTTCTTATGGGGCTCCACCACATGGAGGAAATGCTCCAGGAATTGATAGAATTATTATGGCTCTTTATGATTTTGAATCAATTAGGGACGTTTATGCTTTTCCTAAGGATAATAGAGGACAGGATTTGATGACTAATTCTCCTTGCGGGGTCGATAAAAAGCAGATAGAAGAATTAAATATTAATATTTTAGAAAATAAAAATAATTAATTTTAAAATTATGAAAACAAAATTTTATTTTTTACCATTATTTTTGGTAATGATTTTGACTCTTTCGGCTTGTGGCCAAAAAAATCAAAAAGAAAACAACACTAATTTAAATGAGGACATCATAATCGATGTTAATGAAGAAAATTTTGAAGAAAACTATGAAGCGTCTATCGAGGAGATGTTTGCTAAAGGAAAATCTTTCAAATGTTTAGTTTCTCAAGAAAATCCAGAAGGTGAGATGGACTTTGTTTATTATATTGATGGAAAAAAGGAGAGGTTTAGAACTGAGGCTCGCGTTACTGATAAGTCTCAGGGATTAGTAATAAATTCTGTTAGTATTTTTAAGGATAATTATAATTATTTTTGGGACGATTTAAGTAATAAGGATGGAATGAAAATGAAAATAGAGGAAGATGATAGTGACGATGAGTATTATCAAGATGATTCTGGTATTGAGGACGAGGAAGGATTAGATTTGAATGAACGTTTTAATTTAAGGTGTTCTTCTTGGAAGGTTGATGAAGATATGTTTGAATTACCTAAAGATAAGTCCTTTAAAGATATGTCTGAATTATTAGATCCATTTGATGCCATTTCTGAATTGGGGGCAGAAAGCGATGGGCAAGACATTGATTATTGTTCTTTTTGTGACTTAATTCCAGCTGGAAGTGAGCGTGATGATTGCTTAAGTTCTTGTGCTCAATAGTTTTTATTATAAAAATTTTATGCTTTTCTTAAATAAAATATTAAAATTAAAATTTATCTCTCGTTATCGGGAGATAAATTTATTTATGGAAAATCCATTCCCGTCTCAGGAGAAGGTCTTTTTTTATTTAATTAAAAAAGCTAAAAAAACTATTTGGGGAAAAAAATATAATTATAGTGAAATTTGCCAAGAAAATTTTAAAAAGGCTTTAGAGATTTGGCGAAGAAATGTTCCAGTGTCTTCTTATGAACAACTTTTTTCTGAAATTGATAAAGCTCATCAAGGCAGAAGAAATGTTTTATGGCCAGGAAAAATTAGGTGGTTTGCTAAATCTTCTGGGACTACTAATAGTAATAGTAAGATTATTCCTGTTACTAAAGAATCTTTAAAAAAATGTCACTATAAGGGGGGTGAAGATGTTTTTGCTTTATATATAAAACAAAAACCAGAAACTAAATTATTTTCTGGTAAAACCTTAAGTGTGGGTGGTTCCTTTTCTTCTAGAAAAAATATTTTTGACTTATTTTGCGGTGACCTTTCAGCTATTTTAGTAAATAATTTGCCAATTTGGGCTAGAATTTTTCGTGCTCCAAAATTATCTACAGCTTTATTAGGTGATTGGGAGGAAAAAGTTGAAGCTATTGCCAAGGAGACTATTAACAAAAACATAGTCGCTTTGGCGGGGGTTCCTTCTTGGAACTTGGTTGTTTTAAATAAAGTTCTGGAGATAACTGGTAAAAATAATATTTTGGAGGTTTGGCCTAATTTGGAGTTATTTTTGCACGGTGGTGTAAGTTTTTCTCCCTATAAAGCTCAGTTTGAAAAAATAATTCCTAGTTCTAAAATGAATTATTTAGAAAATTACAATGCTTCTGAGGGTTTTTTTGCTTTTAACGATGATCTCGGCAGAGATGATATGTTATTAATTTTAGATAGTGGTGTGTTTTATGAATTTATACCCCTGGAAGAATTAAACAAGGATTGTCCCCAGGCTTTGCTAGTGTCAGAAGTTGAGGTAGGTGAAACTTATGCCCTAGCTATTTCTACTAATGGAGGGCTGTGGCGTTATTTAATAGGGGATACAGTTAAGATAACCTCCTTAAAGCCTTTTAGGGTAAAGGTAGCTGGTCGAACTAAACATTTTATTAATGTTTTTGGAGAGGAATTAATGGTCTCCAATGCTGACGAAGCCATTAAATATGCTAGTGAAAAAACTGGAGCTATTATTTCCGAATATACAGCTGGTCCAGTTTTTATGGAGGGTAGTCAGCGAGGTTGTCATGAATGGTTGATAGAGTTTTTAGTCAAGCCAAAAGATTTAAAAATTTTTGTTGAAGAGTTGGATAAGTCTTTAAAGAAATTAAATTCTGATTATGAAGCTAAAAGATATAATAACTTAATTTTAGATTTACCAAAAATTATTGTAGCACGGAATAATTTATTTTATGATTGGCTTAAAAATAAAAACAAATTAGGTGGACAGAATAAAGTCCCTAGGCTTTCTAATTCTAGAGAATATTTAGAAGAATTATTAAAAATAAATTAAAATAATTATTTTATCTTATTATTATCAATATTTGTTAGTATTTTGCCTATGAATAAGTTCACTTACATTTTGGAAAATCAAAAAACCCAAAATGTATGCAAATAATATCTAAGTATTATAATTGTCGAGGATTTGGTATATTATATAACGATGCAATTAAG
>Ga0265293_10010627_pt1 | contig 12804 bp, 11 predicted proteins | sample Munlanlewell138R_FD_192505 | JGI IMG/M metagenome (GOLD analysis project Ga0265293, IMG submission 192505) | Leachate microbial communities from a municipal landfill in Southern Ontario, Canada - Leachate well 138R | ecosystem: Engineered > Solid waste > Landfill > Unclassified | place: Canada... | reverse complement strand
CTGGGCAAGGATTGCCATAAAAAAGAAGCTAATTTCTTAGCTCCTATGGTTCCGCTTTATTTTAACTTTCTTGTATCCTAGTAAGGGAGATTACTCGTATATATATAGGTCTCCTTCTCCTATTCTCTCAGGGTCAATCAGGTCTTCCATGGATTTTGGTATGGTTGTAAGTTCACTTACTCCATCTGAGATATACCTTTTATGAGGGTTCTTGTCAAAATACTCCAGCCAATTATAGATACCTACCTTGTCCACTTTTGTCTCAGAAGCTCTGACCCTAGGCAGGGACAAGGGATTGAACTTGGATGTTATGGGGGAAGGTGCGGGATTCCAGCCTACATTTAGAATAGCTATGTTTCTATAGCTGATATCTCCATATGAACCTTGCCCTAGGTACTCTTCCAATTCCTTATTTTCAGGTCTTTCTCCATAGCATAGGGCGTATGTGTTCATCTCGTATCCTGGCAATATGTCACCTATAATCTCAACCTGCCTGCCTATTACTTCCTGTATTATTTCCTTATCATCTATCTTCTTTACGCTCCTATGGTCTATGGTGTGATTGCCTATGTCATAGCCATTTTCTACTAGGAAGTTTAATTTAAAGTCCAGGAACTCCCTTTGCCTAAAGGGGTTGTTCCCAAATACAAAAAATGTTGCCGTCGTCCCAAAGTCGGGATAATCCTCTTTAAATTCTTCCAATATCCCCAGGGCAGACCTAGGATCTATTACATGCTCTCCATTTTCATCCTCAATCATTCTAAAGTTGTTCTCATTGCCATCGTCAAATGTAAGGATGACTGGAGTCTTTCCTGCCTCTATATCCATATTGTTGTTTACATAGTCCTTGAGGCTAATGGCCCTATAGCCCTTCTCGTACAAGGTTTCCAAATCTTTTCTCAGATTTTCAGGGGTTCTGGTCCACTCTGCCTCTTCTTCACCGACATTATGATACATCAAAATCATAATGTCCCCAGCCTCATTTGGCTTCAAGGATAAATCTATTTCCGCCTTCAAGTCCCTTTCTACCGGCTCGCTTTCGGGTTCTTCTTGACCAGCATCTTCTATTTCCTTCTCCTCAATTTCCTGACTGGGCCTATTCGCCTGGATTGCCTCATCTTTATTGTATCCCTGACACCCAGCAGATATGGATAATAGCAAGGCCCATAGAATAATAATTAGCTTTACTTTGATTTTCATTTTCGTCTCTCCTATTATGAATATTCTAGGGTATCTACCAGCATGTAAAATACTATATTTTAACGCTCCCTAATTACATTATACTACAAAGACAGACAAAAAAAGTAAACTATTATTATTGCCAAATTTAGTTAATCTTATACATATGCATGCTCGGCAAAAGCTATAAGTTGTTTTTACATATCTTTTTAATATGCTATAATATATTATAAACACAGCTAGGAGGGAGAGAAATGTTTATTGAAAACACCGAAGAATTGGCACAAAACAAGTTGCTTTTGCTTTATATAATTGAATCTGAATCCTTTAACAATGCTGAATTGACTGAATTCCTTCTCAAAAAAAACTATATGGACTATTTTTCAATTCAACAATATTTGTCTGAATTAATCAATTCAAATTTCATAGAAAAAATCAATGCCGATGGGAATGAGATTTACTCCCTAATGGACAAGGGAGAGGCGGCATTGTCATATTTTAAGGAAAGAATTCCCCTTGATATCAAGGATGATTTAACAGGTGAATTTGACGACCTAAAGAAAAAGAAAAAATTCGACTCACAAATTGTATCCGAATGCTTCCCCAAGGAGAACGGTCAATTTGTAGTAAACTTAAAATTGGTGGAAAATGAAGAAACCCTATTTAGCCTATATTTTGATGTGACTACTAAGGAAGAGGCTGACCAAATATGTAATAGCTGGAAGACTAACACCGATGCAATTTATAAGGGAATAATTGATATTCTCATAAGCAATATGTAAATCCAATGGAAAACCTGTTCCATTGGATTTTTGTATTTTTTGCTCCTATTGACTTTTCAGTATCTTTCTAACCTGTCCTATTAAATACAGGGAGCCTCCAAACACTAACATATCCCCTTCCTTAGTCTTTTCTAGGCTGGCTCCAATCGCCCTTTGTAGGTCCTTTTCAACTGTCACAGACTTGTTGTATTTTGACACTTCCATAGCCAGGACCTCTGCCTCTAGCTTTCTACTCATATCTACCTCTGTGACTATGATTTCGTCCGCCAAGGGGGCTATTTCTTCAATCATATGTTCGACGTCCTTGTCCTTTAGTATGGCAATACATAGGATTAATCTGCGGTAATCAAACAGGCCTAGGGCCTTCTTTAACTGAATTGTTCCCTGCAAATTGTGGGCACCGTCCAATAGGATTGCGGGCTTTTCCCTAATGAGTTCGAGTCTGCCAGGCCATTTGCTTTCTTTTAATCCCCGTCTAATCATATTATCAGCTATCTGCAAACCATGTTTTTCCCTTAGGACTAAAACAGTGGTGAGTGCCAGAGCTGCATTATATATCTGATACTCTCCAATCATGGATATTTCAATGGCTTCCATAAAATTGCCCCCATAGCTAAAATCAAAGACACTTCCCCTACTTGAAATTTCTCTGATAACTAGGTTTTCCAGTGGGCATCTGTAGAATTCTGCATTTTTCTCTTTGGCCTCTCCTGCCAAAATATCCTCTACGCTCTTCTTTTGCGGATAGGATATTACCAGGGAATTGTCCTTGATAATGCCGGATTTCTCCAGGGCAATCTCTTCTATGCTAGTGCCCAATACATCTACATGGTCGTAGTCTATGGTGGTAAATACCGATGCAAGGGGCGACGATATAATATTTGTCGAGTCCTTCTTTCCTCCTAGGCCTACTTCTAAAATTAAGTAGTCAATTTCTTTTTCCTTAAAAAACATAAAGCCTAGGCTGGTTAAGATGTCAAAGGTCGTAGGAGTCCCCGTCTCTTCCTCCTTCATGACCTGGATTTTGTCCACTATCAAGGAAAATATTCTGGTAAAATCTTCATCTGAAATATCTACTCCATTTAATTTTATGGACTCATTTACCTTGTCCATATAGGGGGATGTAAACAATCCTACTCTGTATCCGCCATTTACTAGGATATTGTTTAAATAGCTGGAGGTGGAACCCTTGCCATTGGTTCCACCTATGTGAATAACTTTTAAATCCTTTTGAGGATTATCCAATAGATCCAAGAGCCTAGTTATGGATTCTAGGCCAAATCTAGACCCCAATTTATTTGTTTCTTTTATATAATCCAATGCGTCCTGATATTTCATTTTCCCACCACTATTTATTTAATTTTAAGCTTTCCAGTCTCTCTAGTACCTTTTCTAACATTTCCTCATATTTTTCTTTCTTTTCTTTTTCCTCTGCTACCACTTTTTCTGGGGCCTTTTTTATAAAGCCCTCATTGGAGAGTTTTCCATTTACCCTCTTTATCTCCCCTTCTAGCTTTTCTCTTTCCTTATCCAATCGTTCGATTTCTTTATTGAAGTCAATCAGGTCCTTCAAGGGTAGATATACCTCGCATTTGTCCAATACTACGGATATATTGTCATCTCCTAGCCCCACCTTATTCTCCCTCAATTCTATCTCTTCTGCTGAGGCTAGGTTGAGGAAGTATCTTTCCCCCTTGACTACAATTTCCCTTATCCTTTCATCTGCTGTCACGAATATTTGCTTGGATTTCTTGGAGGGTCCGATATTCATTTCTGCCCTGGCATTTCTTATGCTTTTGATGCCCGACTTGATAAACTCTATGGCCTCCTCTGAATCGGAAAAGTCCAGGTCATCCCTATATCCAGGCCAAGAACTTAAAATAAGTGGGCTGTCATTGCCTGGTAGGTGCTGCCATATTTCCTCTGTGATAAAGGGCATAAAGGGATGAAGTAGTTTCAGTGTGTCCTTTAGCACATATAAGAGGACCTTTTCTGCTGTTTCCTTGCTCTCCTTCTTATCCCCGTAGAGCCTCGACTTGACCATTTCTATATACCAGTCACAGTATTCATCCCAGATAAAGTCATATATCCTGCCTGCTGCCAGACCTATTTCATATTTATCTAGGTTTTCTGTAGACTCTTTTATGAGAGTATTTAGCCTGGACAGTATCCACTTATCTTCTTCTTCCAAGCCCTCTAGCTTAAATTCACCTTCCTCAATACCTTCCTCCAAATTCATAAGGACAAACCTTGAGGCATTCCACAGCTTATTGGCGAAGTTCCTATTGGCTTCCACCCTTTCCATATAAAACCTCATGTCGTTTCCTGGAGTATTTCCAGTGACTAGGGTAAATCTCAGGGCGTCAGCACCGTATTCGTCTATTATTTCCAATGGGTCTATGCCATTGCCCAGGGATTTGCTCATCTTCCTGCCCTGGGAATCCCTTACAAGCCCCGTCAAAAATACATCTTTAAAGGGCAATTCACCCATTTGCTCAATACTTGAAAATACCATCCTGATTACCCAGAAGAATATAATGTCATAGCCTGTAACTAAAACATCCGTTGGGAAAAAGTATTCCAGGTCCTCAGTCTTTTCAGGCCAGCCAAGGGTTGAAAAAGGCCATAGGGCAGATGAAAACCAGGTGTCCAAGGTATCATTGTCTTGGTGGAGTTTTTGACTATTGCACTTGCTGCACTTATGGGGTTTGGTTTTTGAAACCATTATTTCTCCGCAATCCTCACAATAGTATACTGGCAACCTGTGTCCCCACCATAGCTGTCTAGAAATACACCAGTCCCTGATATTCTCTAACCAATTTACATATACCTTGCCAAATCTTTCCGGTATAAAATTGAGTTCTCCCTTCCTATAGGCCTCTAAGGCGGGTTTAGCTAAGGGCTCCATCTTTACAAACCACTGCTTTGATATGAGGGGCTCTACTACTGTGCCACATCTCTCACAGTGGCCAACTGCATTTTGGTGCTCCTTAGCCTCAACTAGATAGCCCTCCTTATCCAAGTCTTCAACTATCCTTTTCCTTGCCTCATACCTCTCTAATCCTTCATAGATGCCCCCTTGGGGGCTTATAGTTCCGTTTTCATTCATTATAATGCACTGTCCTAGCCCATGCCTTTCCCCTACTTCAAAGTCATTTGGATCATGGGAGGGGGTTATCTTGACTGCTCCTGTCCCAAATTCCATCTCTACGTAGTTATCTGCAACTATGGGTATCTCCCTATTCATCAGGGGCAGAATTGCAGTTTTCCCCACCATATCTGTATACCTTTGGTCCTCTGGGTGGACTGCTATGGCTAGGTCACCCAATATGGTTTCAGGTCTAGTTGTGGCTATGACTATATAGTCTTGGCTGTCCTTGATAGGATATCTCACGTGCCAAATATGGCCCTCTTGATCCTCGTGTTCTACCTCGGCATCGGATATGGCAGTCATACAGCTAGGGCACCAGTTTATTATCCTGTCGCCTCTGTAGACCAGGTCTTTTTCATAGAGCCTAATAAATACCTCTTCAACGGCATTGCTTAGCCCCTCATCTAGGGTAAATCTGTCCCTGGTCCAATCCGAGGATACACCCAGCTTTTTCAGTTGGTTCTTTATGGTATTTCCATATTTATGGGTCCATTCCCAGGCTTCTTCGATAAAGGCCTCTCGTCCAAGTCCTTCCTTGGTCTTGCCCTCTGCCTTTATTTTGTTTACAACCCTTGCCTCTGTAGAGATACTGGCATGGTCCGTGCCCGGCAACCAGAGTGCAGAATAGCCCTCCATCCTCTTCCACCTGATCAATATGTCCTGAATGGTATTGTTTAGTGCATGACCCATGTGCAAACTACCCGTGACATTTGGGGGCGGCATCATTATGGTGTAGGGCTTTTTATCCATATCCACATGAGCTACAAAGTGGCCATTATCATTCCAGTACTGGTAAAGCCTTTCCTCGAAATCCTTGGGGTTATAGGTCTTTGGTAAATTTTCCAGCATTATATCTCCTCCTCATGATTAATTTTCATATCACATATGCAACAATTAAAAAACCCTCCATCCTCATAATCTAAAGGACGAAGGGCAATTCGCGGTACCACCTTAATTCCATGGAAATCTCCATAGCTCTTAATTAAATATAAGGGCTAAACCCTCTAGGCCTACTGTTTTCAGCCTAAATGCTCAAAAGCGACCTTCGATAAATACTACTTTTAGGATTTCTCAGCCTAGAATCCCTTTTCTGTCAAGGCATTTATCTACTCTTCTTTATCATAGCAAGATTTGAATTTGATTACTATTATATGAATATTTTTATTGTTTGTCAACTATTTCATCCCCAATATGCTTTCCCATTTGGGCAAAAATTATATAATAGTTTACCAGGGCTACAATATTTAAAAATACCGTTAAAAAAAATAAAGGCGTAGATATAAAATCTGCCAGCCCAAATATTTTCGACAAGGCAGCTGCATAGAAGGACATAGTTGCAATCTTCCCATATTTATTTGATGGTAAGACCTGCTTTCCCTTAAATAAGTATAGAACAGAGCCACCCAATATCATAATAAATTCTTTTATTCCAATGGCTGTCAATATCCAAAATGGAATTATACCCTTGCTGATAAAACTAATGAGAATAGTAAAGGTCATTAATTTATCTGCAACGGGATCTAAAATTACTCCTAGCTTTGTAGTCATCTTGTATTTTCTGGCAATATATCCGTCTAAGACATCGGATATTCCAGCCAAGATGAAGACAAGGCCTGCCAATAAAAAATTGTTGCTTAAATCCGAATAAAAAAAGTGCAAGTAGACTGGTATAAGTAATATTCTCAATATAGTTAGTATATTTGGTATACTCATATTATTCCTCCCTTAGACTAGTCTAAACCTCTACTATATTATAGGATATTATATCATTAAATAGCACTTTCGTACACAATAAAATCTAGGCCAAGGGCTGGTCCTCATTTACTAGGACCTTTTTTGCTACATAGATACTTCTGACTGTGACAGATGTAATGACCACAAGGCCTCCCAATATGGCATATAGGCCTGGCCTTTCACCTGCAAATATAAATACCCATACGGGGTTTAAGAGGGGTTCCATTACTGTGACTAATATGGCCTCTAGGGCACTTATATGTCTCATAGAATTTATATAAAATATAAATGGAATACCAAGTTGTATAATGCCCATGAGACTTACAAGGGCCAAACTGTTAAAACTTGGCAGGTCGGTCAAAATAAAGGGTATGGATACGACAAATGCAATCAGGTTTCCAAATACTGTGATGCCAAAGGGTGAACTGTCCTGTTCCATCTTCAGGGCAATAGTAGTACCGGCTAGGGAAAATCCACAAAAAATGGCCAGCAAATTTCCTATTATATTCCCCGAGTCCAATTCATTTACAAAAAATAGTCCCATACCTAAGAAAACAAAAAGAATTGCCAGTAAATCATACCACCTAATCTTCTCCTTCAAAATCCAAAAACTTAAGATGGCGACGAAGATAGGAGATGTATATTGGAGTAGGATGGCATTTGCAGAAGTAGTAAATTTGTTTGCTATTACAAAACTAAGTACAGTTGCAGCATAGGAAATAGACCCCAGAATTTGGGGCTTTGACCTTGTTATAGTTGGCTTTTTCGAGTAGGCAATCAGTACCAGGGCAGCCAGTAGGCTCCTGACCCCTGCAAGGGCCACAGGATTCCAATCTATTAGCTTTACAAAGATTCCCCCTGTACTCCACAGTGTAGAAGCAAAAAGTGCTGCAAGTATGCTCTTATTCCTATTGCTCATGCTAGATTTCCCTATCATATATTCACCCCATTAAGATTTGTTTTGCATTGTATATATCATACAATATTTTGGGGATAAATAAAACTCCCCTTTTCTAATAGCCTATATGACTATCAGAAAAGGGGAAACTATTTTTTATATTTTTTATAGGATTTTTATTCCTATAGGATGGAAGACAGTACATGAACCTTAGATACAATGCCTTTTAAACTGTGTTCACTGTCTACCACTGCAATGGGAAAGGGTGTAGATATTGCCATATCTATAATATCTGTAAGCAGGGTATCGGGCCCTGTGGTATTGATATCCCTAATCAAAATGTCCTTGACCCCTAGGCCCTTTTTGCTGGCCTCTATGGCATCGTCAATCTTGATTACTCCCTCTAGCTTCATTTTTTCTCCTACTACATAGGCACTGCCCACCGCATTGTTTTTCATGGACTTAATGGCCATGCCTAGGCTGTCCCTTAGCCTTATGAGACTATTTGGAGTTATCATGACGTTTTTTACAGTGATTACCTGTGTCTTATCAGCACTGTCAATGAATTGTTTTACATAGTCATCTGCAGGATGTTCACTCATGATTTCAGGGGTATCAATCTGTATGACCTCGCCATCTCTCATTATGGCAACCCTGTCGCCTAATTTAAAGGCTTCATTGATATCATGGGTTATGAATACTATTGTCTTATTTAATTTCTTCTGTATGGTTAATAGCTCAAACTGCATATCTTTCCTGACTATGGGGTCAAGAGCTGAAAAGGGTTCGTCCATGAGAAGTATCTCCGGATCATTGGCTAGTGCCCTTGCTATTCCAACTCTTTGCTTCATTCCTCCCGATAGGCTCCTTATCTTTTCATTTTCATATCCTTCCAAGCCCACCATGGCTATCATTTCCCTTGCCTTCTCCCGTCTTTCCTTCTTGGGCATCTTCTTTACTTCCAGCCCATATTCAACATTTCCTAGAACTGTCCTATGGGACATGAGCCCAAATTGCTGAAATACCATGGAAATCTTATTTCTCCTAAATTCATTTAATTCTTCCTTGTTAAATTTACCTATATCCTTACCCTCGAAATATATATTGCCAGAGCTGGGCTTGTTCAACCTGTTAAAGCACCTGACTAGGGTGGATTTACCAGAGCCAGATAGGCCTATAACCACGAAGACCTCTCCTTTTTTAACATCAAAGGTCGTATCCCAAAGAGCCAAGGTTACCCTTGTCTTCTCGTATATTTCATCCTTTTTCAGTCCTGCTTCCTTGAGCTTAATGGCCCTGTTCTTGTCTGAACCGTAAAGCATGGATAGGTTTTTCACACTTAATATGCTATTCTCCACTTGATTCCACCTCACTGTGTTTCACTAATCCCTGGGTCAATCTATCCATTATAACTGCCATTATGACAATAGCGGTACCGGATATAATTCCTCGACCTATTTCTATTTTGTTTACCCCGTTGATGATTTCCATGCCAAGACCCCTGACTCCTATCATGGATGTGGTTACAACCATGGATATGGCCATCATCAGGGTCTGGTTGACACCTGTCATAATGGTAGGCATGGCCTGGGGTATCTGAACCTTGACCAAGGATTGTAACCAGGTCGATCCAAATGCAAGTGATGACTCCACTACTTCCTTGTCGATTTGCCTTATACCATGATTTGTCAGGCGGATTATTGGCACTATAGCATATATAGTGGTGGCAATAACCCCCGGTGCCTTACCCAGTCCAAAGAATAAGAGGGCAGGAATAAGGTAGACAAAGACAGGCATTGTCTGCATGGTATCCAGTATCGGCCTTACAATATCGTCAATTCTGTCGCTGGTGGATACTAGGATCCCTATGGGAAAACCAATTAGCAGGGAAATAATTACAGAAGCAATTATGATGGACAAGGTTTCATTCATCATATCCCAGTATCCCAAGGCTCCCACCAGTAGCAGCAAGCCTGCATATAGGAAGCCCTTGCTAATCTTCCCTACTAGTTTCCATCCAGCTATAAAAACCAATAATACTACTAGAAACCAAGGTACAAAGGTAATCACATCATATATTATATTTACAAAATTCCGCAGGGCCTTGGTGATTATGTTAAAAAAGAAGCTGTATTTGACACTAAAGGCCCTTACAGAATCGTCTATGGCCTTCAGGTCTATTGGAAACTTAAAGGGAAAATTATATATCCAATCCATATCACTTTACCTCCTAGCTAATCTAAAGCCTTTCTCATCTTGTCTGCATCTTCTGCACTCAACCACTTGTCTAATAATTCATCGTGTTCCCTTAAAAACCACTCTGCTGTTTCATAATAATCGGCATCATTTGACTGCATGAAGCCTAGGGCCTCCGAGGTCAATTCACTAGACGTTTCATATTTACTCAGGAAATCAACCATATCCTTGTTATCTTCATTTTCATAGAATTTGTTGCTCACTGCCACTGTAACATTCATGGCAGGTAACTCAGTTTCCCCTGCCTTAAAGGACTCATCATCCACATAGGCTTCGTCTTCCAATAGAACCATGTCATATAGACCCAATAGCCAGGTTGGTTCCCAATAATAGGCTACTATGGGCTCACCCTTGTCATATGCCGAAATAATAGCTGCTTGTAGGGCTGCATCTGAACCTGGACTAAAGTATACATAGTTTTCATCTAGTCCAAGGAACTTGTATTTTCTTTGAAGTATGGTGTCTACTTCCCATCCGGGAATAGCCCCATAAATCCTGCCCATTCCTGCTTCTTCATCGTCAGGAAATATATTTGCATAATCCTTTAAATCCTTGACAGATTTTAGCTTTGGTGCAGATGCTTCAATTCCTCTGTCGCTATCGCCTTCTATTACATATCTAGGTACATATAGTCCCTGATAATTATCTGCAAAGTTTACACTTAACTCCTGTAAATTCCCCGCATCTAGGTCGGGTTGATACTGAGGTATATTGTCAGTCCATTCTTCCATGTGTACATCTATCTCACCATTTATTAGTCCCTCGTGCATTACAGCAGTAGAACCCGGTATCTCCTCCCATGTATATCCAAAGACTTCCTCTGCTATTCTGCCTGCCACTGCATTGTGAAACATATTGCTCTCCCACTGGGCATTGGCGAATACGATTTTACCTCTTCCAGTCTCCTGTCCACCACTACATGCTGACAGGACCATTGACATTAACAATGTAAATGTCAAGAAAACAAGTACTAACTTACTTTTTTTACTACCCAAAATTACCATCATCTCCTATTTAATTATTGTTCCTTCTAAAAAAGCAACAACCTTATTCTACAATATAAGTTGTTGCTTGTCAAGTTTTTTGATGGAATTTTTAAATTCTATAGCACTCCAAAGCCGTAAAAATAGGGATTCCATAAGTAGCACTTATGGAATCCCTATTTTTCATTTAAAAAAGATTTCACTGCATTATATACATGTTCCTCGCCTATTACCAGCAGGACATCCCCCTGCAAAAATGTGGTATAGGGTCCTGGCGAAAGCATTACTGTACCTTCTCTTCTAATGCCAATAATCGTAGCACCAGTATGCTGCCAAAACTTAACATCTGATATGGACTGACCTATTAATTTGCACTTTAAGGGTATTTCTATTTCCATGGGTGTTATGGGATTTATATTACTTAGCTTGCTGGAGTAGTCAACTATCTTATTTATTGTCTTGACTATTTCTTTGTCTATTTCTATCTTCTTATCTATCAGGGAATTAAGGCTGGATTTATAGGTTGAAATACTGTCTATATTCCTAAATTTATTTATATAGTCAAAGGCATTGTCCTTGGATAAGACGTTAATTCCACTTCCCTTTGTAGATTGAACTACCTCTAAATCCTCCAATAACTTGATTGCCCTCCTAATGGTTTCAGGGGATACCCCGTATCTCCCTGCCAGGGTAGATCTACCATGTAGCCTTTCCCCTTCCTTAATATCTCCCTTGTAAATAGCATTGGCTATGTCCAAGGCAATCTTTTGATATCTTGGGTATGAGTAAACTTCCCTTTTCATAAGCCTCGCCCCCAACTAGTCCACATGCTCATTCCTCCAAAGCTCCTCGTACCTGATAGCATTTTCCTTTACTGTCTCTATGTCCTCGTCCGTCACTTGTCTTCTAACCTTTCCCGGGGAACCCATTACCAGGGAATTGTCGGGTATATTTGCTCCCTCTGTGATCAAGCTACCTGCGGCTATAATACAATTGTCCCCTATTACAGCATTATTCAATATTACGGCACCCATTCCTATGAGGCAATTATTCCCCACCTTGCAGCCATGTACTACTGCATTGTGGCCTACTGTGGTATAGTCCCCTATGATACATGGCAGGTTAGTATCTACATGTACTGTGGCATTGTCCTGGATATTGGTACAGTCTCCAATGCTAATATAGCTCATATCTCCCCTTGCTACAGCACCATACCAAAGGCTACTGCCTTTCCCAATAGTTACGTCTCCTACTACGTCTGCTGTTTGAGCAATAAATGTATCTTGATGTATCTTTGTTTCTTTTATTATATTATTTTTCTTATCTTTTAAATCCTTTATCATGCCCTTCCTCCTCCTAGATATTTCTGGACTCCTATACAGGCCAGGATATATCATAAAAGACAATTATCCTGACCTGCTAGATTTATACCTATTGTATCATAAAATTCCCTCTATGGCACTTTAGTCTTCCATAAAAAAATCCAGCGAGGCTGGATTTTAGTTTTATTATAAGCTTCCCTTAAGTCCTATTTCTTCGGCTACATTTCTCATGGCCTGAATTGTTTCCCTGATTACGTCGTCTCTCTCCATTTCCAGCATATCAATTCCCCTCTGAATAATGCTCCTATCTACACCTGCAGCGAATCCCTTATCCTTCCACTTTTTCTTTACTGACTTAGGCTCTAGGTCTAGGACTGATTTGCTCGGTCTCAGGAGTGCCACTGCTGTAATCAGCCCTGTCAGTTCATCAATGGCATAGAGTACCTTCTCCATCTTTTCTTGGGGTTCAATATCACAGCATATACCGTATCCATGGCTG
>Ga0265293_10010625_pt1 | contig 12806 bp, 10 predicted proteins | sample Munlanlewell138R_FD_192505 | JGI IMG/M metagenome (GOLD analysis project Ga0265293, IMG submission 192505) | Leachate microbial communities from a municipal landfill in Southern Ontario, Canada - Leachate well 138R | ecosystem: Engineered > Solid waste > Landfill > Unclassified | place: Canada... | reverse complement strand
GCCGCCGAAGTTGCCGATGTCGATCTGTGAGCGGTGCAGGGTCAGGACATGGAAGCCGTCACAGGCGGACTGCTCGCCGGCGGTTTTCCAGTTGGCGTTGATGGTCAGCCGCTGAGGCGGGCCCAGCACCTCCATGCCGCCATGGGTTTTGCCGAACATGATGTCGTAGTAGAACTTCATGTCGCCAAGCTGTTCGTCGAGCGATGCGGCGTCCTGGTCCCAGGTGGCGAAAATCAGGCCGTGGTACAGCGAGACGCGGGCTTTTTTGAGGCCTAGCCTGTCCTTCGGGTAGATTTCTCCGTGCATCTTCTCCTGTTCTATCGGCGCGCCGATAAAGTCGCCATTGGGGCGGAATGCCCAACCGTGATAGATGCATTTGAAGGCGTGGGCGTTGCCCGCCTCGGCGGTACAGACGTGCATGCCGCGGTGGGGACAGACGTTGAGGCTGACATGGATCTCGCCTTTGCGGTCGCGGGCGACGATGACCTCGTCTTCCCCCATGTGGCGGACCACATAGTCGCCCGGGTTGGGGATCTCCGAGTCGTGGCCGAGCATCAGCCAGGTCTTGGTGAAAATCCTGTCCATCTCGATCCGGTACAGATCCGGGTCGTACATGGTGCTGAGAGACACTTCCCGGCTTTCCAGATTGAAGAGATCTTCGATACGGGTGCCGTCCGGAAGGACTGGGTTCGCTTTTTTCAACATGGTGTGATCCTCGATTGCGTTGCCGTTCTTAGGTGTGGAGGACCTGTCCCGCTGTTGCCCGGGCCATGGCCCGCAGCGGATTCGCGCTTCCCAATCGGCAAGCGATGACGGTATTCCAGCCCCTGGATGCTTGTTGAACAAAGTTTGATTTATCTGTTCAATTTGCATAGCGCAAATCTAGTCCCAGGAGCCGCCTTGCTTCCTTGATCCAGATCAACAAAGGACGGCGTGGGCTGGCTACAGAGCCTGGGCAAATTTGGTCTATAAATATAAGATATTGAATTAAATAGATATTTCTTGGTGTTCGCGATGCTCGACAAGGGCGGCGGCGGTTTTCGGGTGAGCTCCGGCTGATGTGGATCAACTTTTTGTTGAACATATTAAACATATATTGATCATATTGTTCATTATTGATAGATTCGAAGGACCGGCATGACTCGGGGGAAGGGTTCAGATGCCGGAAATTTGCCGTCATAAGCAGGAGACAGGAATGAAATACACCGATTACAACGATGCAGCCGAGAAAGAACTGATCGGGCGGGCCCGGGAACTGCGCCCCCTGTTGCGCAGCAGTGGGCCCGTATTCGATGCCGGCCGGCGCATTACCGACGAGGTATTCCGCGAACTTACCGACGCCGGCTTCTGGGCGATGGCTTCGCCGCGGCGCTGGGGCGGCCTGGGCACCTCGGCAACCGCCATGGCGCGGGTCGGCGCCGAGCTGGGCAAGGGCGACGCCTCGGTCGGCTGGGTGTACACCGTTCTCCACGGCACCACCTGGGTGGCGAGCCTCGGCCCTGACGAACTGCAGGAAGAGATCTTTGGCAGTGGCCACCACCCCACCATCTGTGGCGCGGTCACTCCGCCGGGCGTGGCCCGCATCGTCGATGGCGGGTATATCGTCAATGGCAAATGGGCCTACTGCTCGGGTTCCAGGCATGCGCAGTGGGGCGGCTTTGGCGTGAAAGTCGTGAATGACAAGGATGAAGTGGTGGGCGGCGGCAACATCTACATTCCGATGACGGATCTCGTCATCGAGGACACCTGGTTCATGGTGGGTATGAAGGGCACGGGATCGGAAACCTGCGTCGCCAGGGATGTCTTCGTGCCTAAAAACCGCTTCTTCGATGTCACTCAGGGTATCGGCAAGCATCCGGAGGGGAAAAAATACGTCGGCGAGCCTTCCGACTATTGGCCTTTCATGCCATTCCTGCGGGCCACCGCCCACGGCATGGTGATCGGCGCCGCCGAGGCGATGTTCGAGGAAGTGCTCAATGCCGCCAAGAACCGTCCGATCATTTACACCAGCTACACCCGGCAGGCGGATTCGACGGTCGTCCAGGCGGATCTGGGGCGTATAGCCGCCAGTGTCGAGGCCGCGCGGTTGCTGGTGGAGAAATCCTGCGGCCTGATCGACCAGGCAGGCGCCACCAGGATCCCGATGACGCCGGAACAGCGGGCGATGAGCAAGGGCGAAGGTTCGTTCACTGTGGATCTGCTCGCCAGGGCGGGCCACGACCTGATGTTTTTTGCCGGTTCCGGAGCGTTCTCCGAGGACAAGCCGATTTCACGGATGTGGCGCGATCTCAACGTCGGTGCCCGGCATACGGCGAACCTGCCCTATGTTGGCTACGAGATCCTTGGCAAATCCCTGCTCGGCATCGAGCCGAACATTTCCCCCGCTGATTTTATCTAGGAGGGGCCGGTTCTGCGGTCCCATATGAGGCGAGGGAGTGCGGCGGCTGGCGTGGTGGGGGAGTAAAGCCGTGCGCTTCGTGTCATGGGGAGAGCCGATAGGGGCGCACCGGCGACATTCCGGGGATATCCCCGGTGTGCGTCATTCTTCAGCGCACACTATGGGACGGCATTCCCACGGGAAGCGCTCATCGGCAGTTGGGTAGGGTGATGAGCGTTCCGGGCGGGAGCGGTAGGGGGAGGCGGGTGATCAGTTTCTCGGCACCATGGCGTTGATATCCTCCGCCATCCACAGGTATTCGGAATAATGGCCGGTGGTTTTGCGGGTATCGATGTACGCGAATTTTACCGGCCCGACTTCTGCCTCGATGGCGATGGGGTAGGTATCGTTGCCGATGCGGCCGCGAAATTCGTGCCAGGCTTCTTCCGGGCCGGGGATCACATAGGCCATATGATGAATGACGATGCCGAAGCCCTTGGTCGGCAGCACCTGGCGATACATCTCTATCGCCGAGCCGGCCACCGGCTCGATCAGCTCCACCTGGAGGTCGTCGACGTAGGCCAGGGCGATCTTCAGGTCCAGGGTGCGGGGGCCATCCGGAGTCCGGACTTCAAAGGCGTTGTCGATATCGATGTAGTGATTGACGCCATATTGCTCGGCGAATACCGACTTGGCCCTGGCCATGTCATTGGTGACATAACCGTGTTGGAAAAAGTTGCCGAAAAGTCGTGGAAACATGCTGGGTCTCGATCTGTCGATGGTTGCAGGGCTGTCCCGTATATGCCGGCGCCACTGGGCTCGAAGGCATGGTGGGCAGGTAGCGGGAGGCGTAGCCAATGATGTCACACTGGCGGTGCGGCGCTTGGACATTCATTGTCGAAGTGGGACAAGAATGGCGGATTTGGGACAATTCGCAGGCGGCGCTGCGGCGATTCAGGCCAGCAGTGGTTTCAGCCAGTTGCACATGTCTCGCCAGGAGCGGTGGTCGATCTCCGGGTCGAAGGCCATCCCGGGAACGGCGGACTGGTCCGCTTCCGGGTTGGTGAAGGCGTGCTGGGCGCCCTCATAGACAATCATTTCCCAGGACGCGTTGGCGTTGCGCATTTCATCCTCGAACTGTTGGCGTTGGGCCTGGGGAACGAACGGGTCTTCTGAGCCGGTCAGCACCAGAAGCCGGGTATCGATTCCGGGTTGCGCCGGGGCGCTTGTCGCCAGTTCTCCGTGGAAGCAGACGGCGGCGCGGAGCTTTGCTCCGCTCCGGGCGAGTTCGAGCACGCCGCTGCCACCAAAGCAGTAACCCACGGCACAGAGCCGCTCCGCATCGACGAGGGGCATGGCGGACAACGCCGTCACGCCGGCGGCCATGCGCTGGCGCCAGCCTTGAGGGTTGCTGCGGGTGAGTTCCACCTGCCTCATCATCTCGGCCGGGTCGGAAAAATGGCGGCCTTCGCCGTAGGGATCGACGCCGAGGGCGACGAAACCGGCTTCTGCAAACATTCGTGCCCGGCGCTTGACGTGGTCGCCGAGCCCCGGCGCTTCCGGGGCTATGATGACGCCGGGATGTTTTGCGGTGGTGCCATCGTCGTAGGCGAGATAGCCGAGCAGCTGGACGTCGCCGTCGTGATAGAGGTGTTTCTGGGTGATGACCATGGAATGACTCCGCCATTGTTATTGTTTAGTCGCTGTATACCAGACAACGCGGTGACAGGGCGCACCACGATTTCAGCTCTACAGACCAGCGCCGTGGCCAAGGGTTCAATTTTGCCTGGCATCAACGAAAAACCCCGCCGAAGTGGCGGGGTTCTGGTCGAGTCTGGCGGCCCGGCAGGGCCTGGGCCTTCCGGCTAGGGCGTCAGCCCTCGATCGGGTGCCATTTGCCGTCCTTGCGGCTCTCGTAGGGAGAGGCGACTTCGATCAGGCAGCCATGAGTGCTCTTGTGGGAGACCCAGCCCCACTTCTGCCAGGTCATGTCGGGGTCGTTGTAGGTCTTGCCGCCGCCGGCCAACTGGATACCCTTCTCGGACAGCTCGGCCAGTGCGCCGGGGACGTCCGGGGTGGTGAAGCACAGGTGGTGGACGTGTTCGCCGACCTGCTCCAGGCGGTCGCCCATGGGGGTGCCCGGAGAGGGTTCGATCAGCTGAATTTCGGTGCCGTGATGGGAAACGAACGTGGCCCATTTCATGCCGGCATCGGCACCGCTGGAGAATTCATCGTAGCGGACGACGGGATCTTGCAACTGGCCGGGATCCAGCACGCTGAGGATCTTGGTCCAGTCTTCAACGGCTTTATCGAGATCTTTGACTACCATGCACACGTGGGCAAAAGGACCGCTGGGCATAATTGATTCTCCTGAATGATCGATAGGGTTTAGTGGCTTCCGCCGCTGGCGGACGGGGTGATTCAGTCGCCGGGCAGCCTGATAACTGCAGTGCCACTGATCACGTCGCCGCGGGATGCGACCCGCAGGCCGATGCTGCATGTTACCTCAAGACCACTGTTGTTTTCCAGGATCCCGGTCACCGCGCCGAATGCCTCGGCATGGTCGTCGGCGTAGACATTGTCGAGAAAGCGGGAATCGAGGGTGTCGATTTCGCCACCGGGAAAGTTTTGGTGGAGCATGTTGATGATGTAGGCCACATTGGTGGGACCCTGGTTGATCTCTTTTTCACCAAGCCCCTTTGCCTTGACCACTTCGGCATCCAGATGGATGGGATTGGGGTCATGGAGAAACACCGCCCACTCCTTCATGGATTGCCGGGTGACCGGGGCAATGACAAAAGACTTGAGATCGTCGCCGACGTTCAATTTCATGCCAGCTCCCTCCGCGGCAGTACCCAGGAATTAACGGTGGTCAGCACCGGTGTCTTGTCGGGCAGGGTCAGTCGCAGTTCGTAGGTCATCAGATCCATGACCCCGAGTTTGCGGCTCTTCTTGCGGGTGATGCTGGTGATCTCGCCTTCGACCAGGTAGGGCTGGTCGGTCATCAGCGGGCTCGAAAAGGTGACCTTGCTGCCGGCCATCATCGGGCCGACCTCGACATCGAAGTCGCACACTTCACAGAGTCCGGCCACGGTCTGGCCCATGCCGACCTGGGTCGCTATGTAGTAGTAGATGGGGTGGGCGCGGCCATCGGCCGCCGGTTCGGCGTCGACGGTTCTGCACAGTGCGCGGTTTTCCTCAGCACTGATGACGTAAGGCTCGGAGCCCGACAGGCTGGTGCCGACGACATCGGGTGGGGCGGGTAAATCCATAGGTAGTATCCCCTGGTTCTGGTTGAGACACCGCCCTCCCGGGCGCTGGTTCGAGGCCGGGGCGGGCAATCCGCCGCCCGATCGGCCATCGGATCGGTGGCTAACTGTGCAGCGGATAGGTGGTATTTTCACCTATCTTTCGGCTGTGGACCGGCGTCCTCTGCGAGGGGGAGGGCAGGCGCCCGCTGTCCATGACCGATAAGGTGGGCCCAGAGGGTGCTTGGCGATGCCCTTTTAGCTGTTATCCTTGCCGACGCTTTCAGTATCCGGCCCGGAGGTTGCAGTTGCCCATGAAAATATCCATTCTCGACCAATCCCCCGTCAAACAGGGTGGTACCGCCGAACAGGCGCTGGCGGAAACCCTGGAACTCGCCCGCCTCGGGGATGCCCTCGGCTATCATCGCTTCTGGGTGTCGGAGCACCACAGTACGGCGGCCTACGCCGGCAGCGCCCCGGAGGTGCTGCTGGCGGCAATCGGAGCGCAGACCGGGCGAATCCGTCTCGGCACCGGCGGCATCATGTTGCCCCACTACAGCACTTTCAAGGTGGCCGAGGTCGGCTCCCTGCTGGCGACGCTGTTCCCGGACCGGGTCGATCTCGGCATTGGGCGCGCTCCGGGCGCGGACATGGATACCGCGCGGGAGCTCGCCCACGGCGGCACACCACGGTTCCATTTGTTCCCCGGGCAGACCGAAGAGCTGCTCCACAAGCTGGCCAACCAGCGCTACCGCCCCAAGATCACCCCGCGCCCCGCGGCCAACCCGGAGGTGTGGATGCTGGGTACCAGTGCCGACAGCGCCGAGCTGGCCGGCCGGCTGGGGCTACCCTATAATTTCGCACTGTTCATCAATCCCGACACGACCACCGACATCCTGCGTATCTACAAGGACGCCTTCCAGCCCTCGGCGCTGCTCGACAAGCCGCTCGCTGGTCTTACCCTCAACGTCTATTGCGCGGACACCGAAGAGAAGGCCGGGCAACTGGCAAGGGCGCGCCACCTGTCGATGTTGAGAGTGGTCACCCGTCAGGGGTTCAGCGGCATCGGTTCGATAGCAGAAGCGGAGAGCTACCCCTACAGCCCGGAAGAAACCTTCTACATGCAGCAGCGGGCGCGCTATGACGCCATTGGCACGCCGCAGCAGGCTTGGGAGCGTATCAGCCAGTTGGCCGAACTCTTTGCCGCAGACGAAATCATGACGGTGACCATCACCTATGACTTTGAGGACCGCAAACGCTCCTACACGCTGCTGGCGGAGGCGATGACCGGTCGTCTGGCCTGATCGCCTGCAACCGGGGCAAGCTATCCGAAGATAGGTGCCTTAATAGGGAAAGATAGGCATTATCGGGCATTAACGATGCGTTAGCTGCTTCTGTGTAGGCAAGCTGTACAGGAGCGTCTCCAGCCGAACCCACGCTGGTCGGCTGTCATCCTCCATGCTTCGCAAAGTATGGTTCACTGCAAATACGAGGAATAAGTATGCATAGCACCAACCTGCCCATCGGCCAGCAAGAGTTCACTCTGGAGGACTTCAAGCTGTCTCCCGAGAAGCGTGCCGAAATCTGTGAAGGCCTGACCGAGCGCCAGACGTTCATGGTCAACCAGTGGATGAACATCCACGACGAACTCAACACCGGCAACTTCCAGGCCCTGCGCGAATACTGTGCAACCGACAAATTCACCTACGGCAACCCCAACCGCCCCGACCTCGGCAGCTTCGAGCAGTGGTCCACCTCCCCGGAGGGCCTCTACAAAACCTTCCCGCCATGCATCTATCGCACCCTGAAAGCCTGGGGCAATGGCGATGACGAAGTCTGCGTACTGTGCCACCACTACGGCAAGCAGACCGGCGGCCCATACATGGGCGTTCCCGCCAAAGGGCAGGAAATCAACGTGATCTGGTTCTCCTGGCTGAAGTTCGAAGGCGACAAGCTGGTCCACATCTACTCCATCTCCGACGTGCTGACCATGTTCAAGGATATCGGCATCATCGAAGTACCCCAGCCTATCGACCCCTACAAGTAAGCGATCGGGGTAAGGCTCGAAACGCGCGGCTTCAGCCGCGCGTTTTTTTTGCCTGGAGTTTGCCGTTTGGAATTGACTTAACCGTGGCGCTTTTTGCGCGCCCGCCGCGAACCAGCGCCGCTGTCGCGGGGCGGCAGCCCGGTATGCTGGGTGAGCAGGCGCCCGCCGCCCTTGCGGGTGGTATGAGAGCCTGAGCGCGGCTGCCAGCCCTGGGGTTGGACGCGGGGAATCAACTGGTGCCTGCCATTGCCGATCAGGTCGCCGCGGCCCATTTTCTTCAGGGCCTCGCGCAGCAGCGGCCAATTATCCGGGTCGTGATAGCGCAGGAATGCCTTGTGCAGGCGGCGGGCATTGAGGCCCTTGGCGGACACCACCTTGTCGCCGCGGGTGCGGGAAATCCGCTGCAGGGGGTTGTTGCCACTGTGGTACATGGCAGTGGCCATGGCCATCGGCGAAGGGTAGAAGGTCTGCACCTGGTCGGCGCGAAAACCGTTGTGCTTCAGCCACAGCGCGAGGTTCATCATGTCCTCGTCCGAAGTGCCTGGATGGGCGGCGATGAAATAGGGGATCAGATACTGTTCCTTGCCGGCTTCCTTTGAATACTTCTCGAACATCGTCTTGAAGCGCTCGTAGCTGCCCATGCCCGGCTTCATCATTTTCGACAGGGGGCCGTTTTCGGTATGTTCCGGGGCGATCTTCAGGTAGCCACCCACATGGTGGGTGACCAGCTCTTTCACGTACTCCGGGGTCTCCACCGCGAGATCGTAGCGCAGGCCGGAGGCGATCAGCACCTTCTTGATGCCCGGCAGCGCGCGGGTGCGGCGATAGAGCTGGATCAGCGGTGTCTGGTCGGTGTCGAGACTCTTGCAGATGCCGGGATGGACACAGGACAGGCGCTTGCAGCTTTCCTCGATGGCCTTGCTCTTGCAGTTCAGCCGCCACATGTTGGCGGTGGGGCCGCCGAGGTCGGAAATCACCCCGGTAAAGGCGCTGGTCTTGTCGCGGATCGCCTCGACCTCGCGGATGATGGAATCTTCCGAGCGACTCTGGATGATGCGCCCCTCATGCTCAGTGATCGAGCAGAAGGTGCAACCGCCGAAACAGCCGCGCATGATGTTGACGGAATAGCGGATCATCTCCCAGGCGGGGATCTTCGCGTCGCCGTAGCTGGGGTGGGGCGCACGGGCGTAGGGCTGCTCGAACACCCAGTCCAGCTCCTCGGTGGTGAGCGGGATCGGCGGCGGGTTGAGCCACAGGTCGCGCTCGCCGTGGCGCTGCACCAGGGGCTTGGCGTTGCCGGGATTGGTTTCAAGGTGCAGGATGCGCGAGGCATGGGCGTAGAGCACCGGGTCGTTCCTGACCTGCTCGTAGGCCGGCAGGCGGATATAGCTTTTGCCCTTGAAGGCGCGCTTTTGCACCCGGTCGGTGTGGCGCAGGTCCATGATCCGCACCACCTGTTCCTCGGCCGCGGGGGGCGCATCACCGGCGCAGGGCGGCTTGTCGCCCCGGCCGCCGCGCAGTTCCTTGGTATCCTGATAGGGGCTGGGGATGGGGTCGACCGCGCCGGGCTCATCCACTTCGGTGGAGTCGATTTCGAGCCAGCCTTCGGGCAGAGCCTTGCGGATGAACGCGGTGCCGCGAATATCCTGGATATCGGCGATGTTCTCGCCCCGGGCCAGGCGGTGGCTGAGCTCGACGATGGCGCGCTCGGCATTGCCGTAGAGCAGCATGTCGGCCTTGGCATCCAGCAGGATGGACCGCTTGACGGTATTGCTCCAGTAGTCGTAGTGAGCAATGCGCCGCAACGAGGCCTCGATACTGCCGATCACCACCGGCACGCCCTTGAATGCCTCGCGGCAGCGCTGGGCGTAGATGGTGACGGCCCGGTCAGGCCGCTTGCCGCCGACATTGCCCGGCGTATAGGCATCGTCCTTGCGGATCTTGTGATCGGCGGTATAGCGATTGATCATCGAATCCATGTTGCCCGCCGCCACGCCCCAGAACAGGTTGGGCTTGCCGAGCCGCTGGAAGTCGGCCTTGCCGGTCCAGTCGGGCTGGGCGATGATCCCCACCCGAAAGCCCTGGGCCTCCAGCACCCGGCCGATCACCGCCATGCCAAAACTCGGGTGATCCACATAGGCGTCGCCAGTGACCACGATCACGTCGCAACTGTCCCAGCCGAGAGCGTCCATCTCCGCCCGGGTGGTGGGCAGAAAGGGCGCGGTGCCAAAGCATTCCGCCCAGTACTTGCGATAGCTGTGGAGCGGCGTTGGGCGCGAGGGGGTGGCTGAGGACATGGTGGCGCTCGATGGAAGGGGCGGGTGCAGGCGCGCTATTATAGCATGGGACGGTCCATGGCGTCGGCTGCCGTTTGCGCGGCCTGTATAATGCCGGGCTGCGTCCCAAATCCATCAGGTATTCGTCCGATGCGCCATTGATGCCGCCGTCCGTATGACGGCCAGTCTCCGCCTACCCCCGCGAGCAGGGGGAGTTGCTGGCATCCCTGGAGTGCACATGACGAATACCTATCTGGCGCTGGAAAGCGTTTCCCACGTTCTGCCCGATGGCAGAACGCTCTTCTCCAATCTCACCGAGCAGTTCGACCAGCGCCCCACTGGCCTGGTTGGGCGGAATGGCGTCGGCAAAACCGTGCTGGCAGGTATCCTGGCGGGGGAACTGGAGCCCTCCGCCGGGCGCTGCCTGCGTTCTGGAACAGTGCATTACCTGGCGCAGAGGGTTGCCCATCCGGATCAGGCGTCGGTCGCCGGGCTGGCGGGTGTGCAGGCGACCATGGATGCGCTCGAGCGCATCGCCGCAGGCAGCACGTCACCGGCCGATTTCGATGCCGTGGGCGATCGCTGGGATATCGGCCCGCGCCTGCAGCACGAGCTGGAACGGAATGGCCTGGGGCATCTGAACCCCGGGACGCCATTGGCCACCCTCAGCGGTGGCGAGGCGATGCGTGTGGCGTTGATCGGCGCCGTCCTCTCAGATGCGGATTTCCTGATTCTCGACGAACCCAGCAATCACCTCGACCGCGCCAACCGCCGGCTGTTGAGCGAGCAATTGCAGCGCTGGCCGAAGGGCCTGCTGGTGATCAGCCACGACCGCCAGTTGCTGGAAGGAATGGCACGTATCGTCGAACTGTCGCCGCTGGGGCTGCGCAGCTATGGCGGCGATTATGCGTTCTACGCGCAGGGCAAAGCACGGGAGCGCGACAGCGCCATTCATCAGCTCGAACAGCGCAAGCTCGAACGCAAACGCGAGGAACAGGCGCTGCGTCAGCAGCGGCAGCGCCAGGAGCGGCGGCAGGCCCGTGGCAACCGCCATGGGCGCGACGCCAACCAGGCGAAGATACTGCTGGGCCGCCAGAAGGAACGCAGCGAAGGTTCTGCAGGTAAGTTGCGGCAGCACCAAGCGTCGGTGTGCGAGGAACTGTCCCGGCGGGTGCGCGATGCCGCGCAGCAGGTGGAGGACGATGCCCGGATTGCGCTGCGCTCGCTGCCTGTCGCCCCGGCGCCACAGCGGCGGGTGGCGGTGCTGGATGCGGTGGAGCTGCCCTTCGTGCCGTCGCCCTTGCGAACAATCAGCCTGACGGTGACCGGCCGGCAGCGGGTCGGCGTGGTCGGTCCGAACGGCTGCGGCAAATCGACCCTGCTCAAGGTGCTGGCCGGCCATTGTGCGGCGCTCGCTGGCCGCTGCGACGTATCGGTCAAAGGTGCCTACCTCGATCAACAGCTGGCCGAGCTGGCGCCGCAACGCTCGGCGATTGCGGAAATGCTGGCGGCCAACCGCACCAGTGGCGAGGATGTCTTGCGGACGCGGCTGGCGCAGCTGGGTCTGGATGCCCGGAAAATATCCATGCCGACGGGCTTGCTGAGCGGCGGGGAACGCCTGAAAGCGGCGCTGGCCTGCGCCCTCTATGGCGATCCTCCGGCGCAGCTCCTGCTGCTGGATGAGCCCAGCAATCACCTCGATCTGGTTTCGCTGCAAGCCCTGGAAGCAATGCTGCGCGGCTATCAGGGCGCGCTGCTGGTCGTGTCGCACGACGAGGTTTTTATGGAGGGTCTGGGCCTGACCGACCGGCTGCTGGCGTCTGCGGAAGGCTGGCGGCTGGAACCTTGGTGACGGGCAGCATTATCGGGCGTGGAGCCCGATGGATTGCGTGCCCGAAACCCCCGGTGACGGCGATCAGCCATTCACGAAGATGGCGGCTCCCGGTCCCAGCGGCAGGTCCAGCATGATCCAGGCCGCCAGCAGTAGTGACCAGGACAGCAGCAGCGCGATGCTGTAGGGCAGCATGGTGGCGATGATGGTGCCGATGCCGATATTGCGGTCGTACTTCTGGGCGAAAGCCACCACCACGCCGAAGTAGGGCATCAGCGGAGTGATGATGTTGGTGGTGCTGTCGCCCACGCGGTAGGCCACCTGGGTGGCTTCGGGGCTGATGCCCGACAGCATCAGCATCGGGATGAACACCGGCGCCAGCAGCGCCCACTTGGCGGAGGCGCTGCCGATCAGCAGGTTGATCAGCGCGGTAAACACCACGAAGCTCACCAGCAGCAGGGTGACGCCCGGGTCGAGAGCCTTGAGCAGGGCGGCGCCCTTGATGGCGGAGATGATGCCGAGCTGGCTCCAGGCAAAGTAATTGACGAACTGGGCGGCGAAAAACATCAGCACCAGGTAGCCGGCCATGGTGGCCATGCTCGACTCCATTGCGACCACTACATCGGAGCCGGTGGTGAAGCGCCTGCTGAGGCGGCCGAACAGCCAGCCGGCAATGGCGGCATAGAGGGCGATCAGAGTGACGATCCCGTTGATGAAAGGGGAGTCGAGGAGGCTGCCCGCCCCGCCGTCGACCGCCACGCCCCGCAATACCCCCTGGTCAGGCACCAGGCCCCACAGCAGCAGGGCAACGAATACCAGGGTAAACAGGCCCACGCCGCGCAGCCCGCGGCGCTCATCGAGGCTGATGGGTTGGGGCGTTTCGCGCGCGGCGGTGTTGGCGCTGAAGCGCGGCATAATGATTTTCTCGGTCACCAGCGTGCCCACAGTGGCCACCAGCAGGGTGGAGATCGCCATGAAATAATAGTTGGCGGCAGGGCTGACGTTGTAGCCGCTGTCGAGCAGCGCC
>Ga0265293_10010623_pt1 | contig 12808 bp, 10 predicted proteins | sample Munlanlewell138R_FD_192505 | JGI IMG/M metagenome (GOLD analysis project Ga0265293, IMG submission 192505) | Leachate microbial communities from a municipal landfill in Southern Ontario, Canada - Leachate well 138R | ecosystem: Engineered > Solid waste > Landfill > Unclassified | place: Canada... | reverse complement strand
ATGCCCGTCCTGGAAGAGACTTTGCTGCAAGGTATAAAGGAGAGAACCGCGCAGGCGTACCGGATGATCGCCCGACATCCCGAAGGCTTCAGCCAGTCTTTCGGCTGTCTCAAAACCGATGCCGCGCACCCTTTGTGCCAGATAGTAGGGGTTTTGACGGATGACAGCCTCAGCAGAATCCCCCAACTCCTTATAAATAGTTCGAATACGTGAGGGACCGATGCCATACGGCAGCAGGAGCAGCGAAAGCTCCTGATAAGATCGTTCCTTTTGCAGGGCTTCCTGAAAACTCTTTGCCCGCTTTTTCCCGATCCCGGATATCCGGGCAACACGTTCCGGCTTCTCGCGCATAATTTCCAACGTTTCGCTGCCGAAAGCATCTATTAGTTTTTCAGCTGTTTTTTCGCCGATTCCCTTAATTGCGCCTGAGCTGAGGAAGGCATAAATCGCTGCTTCCGTTCGTGGAGCTTGTTTGAGCACGGACCTGGCTGTGAACTGTAAACCGTACTTGGGATGATCAGACCATTCGCCCTGGACCTGCAGGGTCTCACCCACATTAAGCGGCGGCATTTTTCCGGTCACTATTACTTCATCCTGGTCACTCAGCAATTCAATGATCGTGAAAGCATTTGATTCATTATGAAAAATGATACGCTCGACAACACCCTCCAGCTGACCGCCGGTGTCAACTGTTTCCTTGCCAAAATCGTCAGTCAGAAAGCTTTCTTGTTCCACAATCCACCTCGCCTCTTATTCTAGCCTCTACAGGCAGGATTTTGCGATACCCTTGCAGTAAATGCAAAACCGGCCGCGAGCCCGCAGGCTGTTTGCGACCGGTTTAACTGAAATCATATTATTGAATCATTCTGTGCCGCATCATTTTATGCAGGCAGCTTTTTTATGTTCCGGCTCTAGGCCCACTTTTTCGCCGAATCCAGTTGCTCCCAGGGAAGATCCAGGTCCGGGCGACCGAAGTGTCCGTAGTTTGAAACCTGCTGGTAGATCGGACGCAGCATGTCGAAGCGTTCAATCAGAGCTGCCGGACGCAGGTCAATATCTCTTCTGACCAGAGCTTCCATCTCGCCGTCATCCAGAGTTCCGCTGCCGAAGCTGCTGATCGTCAAGGAAACAGGCTGGGCTACGCCGATTGCGTAAGCCAGCTGTACCTCGCATTGTGAACACAGACCGGCCGCTACCAGATTCTTGGCGATATAACGGGCTGCATATGAAGCCGTGCGATCTACTTTCGTCGGATCCTTGCCGGAAAAGGCGCCTCCCCCATGGTGACCGAAACCGCCGTAGGTGTCACAGATAATCTTACGGCCGGTGAGACCTGTATCACCCTGCGGTCCTCCGACCACAAAGCGTCCTGTCGGATTAATCAGGACCCGTGTTTTGTCGGTGAACAAAGAGTCGTCAAGTACAGGAACGATTACATTTTTCTTCACTTCTTCGCGAACTTCCTCCAGTTCGTAGTGTTCATAATGCTGGGTTGAAACGACAATAGCGTCGATATGGACCGGCTTATCTCCCTCATAGCGCACGGTCACCTGAGTCTTTCCATCAGGCAGGAGGCTATTGGTAATACCGGCTTTACGGACATCCGCCAGCTGCTTGCTCAGTCGGTGGGCCAGGGTGATCGGCAGGGGCATCAGCTCCTCGGTATCGCTATTGGCATAGCCGAACATTATGCCCTGGTCTCCGGCACCCGTTGTTGCCTCCATCAGGCCTTCTTTTGATTCCAGGGCCTGATTTACTCCCAAGGCAATATCCGGAGACTGTTCATCGATTGAAGTCAGCACTGCACAGGAATCAGCATCGAACCCGGTCCTGCTGTTGGCATAACCGATATCACGCACTGTATTCCTCACGATCTGCGGTATATCGGCATAAGCTGTTGTGCTCAGTTCTCCCAGAACAATCACCATTCCGGTACTGGCAACCACTTCACAGGCTACACGGGCATTCCTGTCACTGGCCAGCAAAGCGTCTAAAACCGCATCAGAAATCTGGTCGCAAACCTTGTCCGGATGTCCCTCACTTACTGATTCCGAGCTAAACACCCACTCATCCTTGTTACAATAAAACATGATTACTTCCTTTCAAAAAGAAAATTTTGCCAATCCTTATTAAAAGGTATCCTGATCAGTCAAAGGTTTACGCCGGCGAACAAAAAAATACCTCCATAGAGGAGGCGCGTATCAACCTCATCTCTCAAAACCTGTCTCTCAACAGGCTCTGCTGGATTTGGCACCTCAGCATATGCTCGGTTGCCGGGCTTCACAGGGCCAGTCCCTCCGCCACTCTTCATAAGATCATATTATTTAATTGGCTGTTGATCATTATAAGTAATGGATTGAAAGATTACAAGAAAAACTAAAAACCCTTGACAAAAATTTATAATTACTTTATTGTCTCATTGTATTAGTTGATTAATACAGTTGCCATTTTAGCAAAATAGAAGGATGACCGAAAAGTGTCGATTAGTTTTGACAATCAACGACCTATTTATATCCAGCTGTTGGACTTCTTCCGAGCCGAAATTGTCTCAGGCTCCCTGAGTCCGGGACAGAAGATTGAAAGTGTGCGTGAACTGGCACTCAAGTATGGTGTCAACCCCAATACGGTACAAAGGGCATTAGGCGAGCTGGAGCATTTGAATCTGGCCCGGAGCGACAGGACCAGGGGCCGCTTTGTCACAGAAGATGATGAAGTAATTCAGCAGTTGCGCTTGGATTCTGCTCAGCAGATAACGGAAGACTACATTCAAGCTGCAAGAAATTTGCAGATTAGCCTGGATGATGCCCTGTCTCTGGTCAAAAAGCTATGGGACGATCAAGAGGGAGGTAAAGAGTAATGAGTTTAATTGAGATTCGAGGCTTGAGCAAAAATTATGGCCATGTCCGGGCACTGGACTATTTGGACCTGAATGTGGATGGCGGACGTATTGTCGGCCTGGCGGGCCCCAACGGTTCCGGCAAAACAACTTTGCTCCGCATCCTGGGTGCCTTTGACACCGCCTACAGTGGAGATGTGAGCATTGACGGACTCAAACCCGGCCGGGAAACTCGGGCAATAACTTCTTATTTACCTGAAAAGACGGCATTAAGTGACTGGATGACAGCTGACCAGGCGATCGCAGTTTACAAAGATTTCTTTGCCGATTTTAAAGAAGACAGGGCCCGCGAAATGTTGGAATTCTTTAAATTGGAAGGTTCACAAAAACTCCGGCAAATGTCAAAAGGTATGCAGGAGAAGGTGCAGATCATGCTGGTTATGTCGCGTGATGCCAGGATCTACCTCCTGGACGAACCGATTTCCGGAGTTGATCCCGCTTCGCGTAAATCGATTCTGCGCGGCATTATCGGCCAGGCCGGTGAAGATTCTCTGGTTCTGGTTTCAACACATCTAATCAGTGACATTGAACCCGTCCTGGATGAGATTATCTTTTTGGACTTTGGTCGTGTCATCCTTCACGAACAGGCAGATAAGATGCGCGCCGAACGCGGCCAGAGTCTGAACGAAGCATTTGAGGAGATATATGCATGATCGGAAAACTATACCGCTTGGAAATGAAGGAAACCGGACGTATTGCTAAGATCGTTTACCCCTTGATGATCTTTATCACAATAGCAGGAGTCCTGTTTAGCCTTCTGAACATACCGGTGCTGGCCAGCTTCACTAATACTATAAGCACGCTGGCACTGACCTTATGCGCTTTTTATCTTATCGTTATTACAGTAAGAAATGACTATCATAATTTTCAGGGAAAACGCGGCTATCTTTTTCGCTCCATACCGGCAAAAAGCAGTGAGTTTCTGCTTTCCCGCCTAGCCTACTATATTACCTTTTTGTGGGGAACAACATTCATCTACATCTTCCTGCTGATGGCACAAATAGAGCTAAGCTCGGGTGCTCCGATCTTCCTGCTTGTAAACGTCTTTCTGACTCAAGTGCTTTTCGCCAGCCCCTGGGGTATTGGACTTGTCATTTTCATTCTGCTTTCAGGGCTGATTACAGTCATCGCCCTGATCTTTGCAATTGCTTTAGGGTCTGAGGCTAGATTTCATCGTTTAGGAGCAGGAGGCCCAGTCCTGCTTTATATTATCTACTACATAGCAAGCCAGCTGCTGACCATAGCCAGCATGTTGTTGATACCACTGGGAATAAAGATGGATCTCGATCCTGCCACCGGTAGCTTTGCAAATTTCGAACTGGTCACTGAAGGAACTTTCCGTTATTTCCTGGACAGTCTGAGAGCTAATGCAGATCCGGACCATGTAGTTATAGGTATCGGTTTCATTTTTACGCAAATTCTGTTAGCGTTAGTCATGGTCATCCTTACATACCGCTCCTTTGACAAGAAATTCTCACTCCGGGCCTAAAGCTCTTCCTCCAGCCTTAGCCGAGACTTATGAACATATCGTCCGTCCGAACGATATGTTTTTTTGTGACAAAAGTCAAAGAAAAGAGATGAAAGTCTAATTACACTTGACAAGGCAGAGCCGGCTCCCCTAGACTGCTAGCCAATACTAATGAGTATTTATTAGACAGAGAGTGAATAATATGCGAAACAAGCCCGTGAATTCAATTAATGCTATGCGAATGTCAATGATGATGTACGAAATCACTGCGCATGCTCGGGTATGTTCGCTTATCACGCTCTAGAAATAATCTTGGAACTGTGATCTGGCCGCCCGGGAAGGCGGCTTTTTTATTGTCAAAAAGGATGAAGGTATGCAAGGAAAAGAAATCGCGGAATTTAAAAATGTCTCTAAGACTTTTTCCAGCAAAGAAGGCGAAGTCCGGGCTCTGTCGGGAATTGACCTCCAGCTTTATCGGGGAGAGATTCTGGCTGTGATCGGACCGTCCGGTGCCGGCAAGAGCACTCTTCTTCGCATGTTGAATCGATTGGAAGAAGCTGACGAGGGAACCGTCATCTGGCAGGGTCAGGAATTGGGAAAACTTTCCCCGTCCCAACTGAATGCCACCAGACGCAAGATGGGCATGATTTTCCAGCATTTCAATTTGCTGGCCCAGCGCAATGTCCTCGACAATGTAGCCCTTCCTTTGGAAATCCACGGCCTCTCGCGCGATAAGGCCCGCGCCAAAGCAGCAGAACTTCTGGAACTGGTCGACCTCGGCGACAAGACCTATGCCTATCCGGCTCAACTCTCCGGCGGCCAAAAGCAGCGTGTAGCCATTGCCCGGGCTTTATCCACAGACCCTGAACTCCTGCTCTGCGACGAAGCGACCTCAGCTCTCGACCCCGCCACTACCCATTCCATTCTCGAATTATTGAAAAAAATAAACCGCGAACTCGGTATTACACTTTTTGTCGTTACCCATGAAATGCATGTTGTTGAACATATCTGTGACCGTGTCGCCGTAATGGACGATGGTCATATCGTCGAATTGCGCTCGGTCAAAGACTTGTTTAAGAATCCCCGTAGCGCTGCCGCCCGCAAACTTATCTATCCTCAGGGTGAACTGCTCAAACGCTCATACAGCGGCGCCAGACTGAGACTTGTCTTCGACGGCCTCTCAGCTGAGGAGCCCCTCATATCCAAAATCGTTCTTGAGGCTAAAGTGCCTGTGAACATTCTCTATGCGGACAGCAAAAATATCGAAGATAAGACTTACGGTCAGATGCTTCTGGCCTTGCCTGACAATGAAACCGCTGCAGAACGTATCCTCGCTTTATTGGAACGCGAGGGACTGACATACTCAATCGATGAAGAGGAGGGAAAATAGCTAATGTCTATTAATACACTTATACCTGTTCTCTGGCAGGGCTTACTGGAAACTCTTGCCATGACCGTAGCTTCAACAGTTTTTGCTTACATATTGGGCATACCGCTGGCTCTCCTGCTTTATTCAACTGCTCCGGGAGGACTGACGCCAAAACCGGCGCTGAACAGAATTTTGAACATTATTACCAACATTCTTCGTTCCGTACCTTTTCTGATTCTATTAATCTGGATCATGCCCTTTACCCGTTTCATCGTCGGCACCACAATCGGTACTCCGGCGGCGATTGTTCCCTTGGTCGTAAGTGCTGCACCTTATGTAGCACGTATGGTCGAGTCTTCACTCCTGGAGGTGGATGGCGGTCTCATTGAAGCCGCCTGCTCAATGGGTGCGGACACGAAGAGCATCCTCTTCAAGGTGGTACTGCCCGAAGCCCTGCCCTCCCTGATAGTTGGCGGCTCGATCGCAGTAACGACGATACTCGGCTATTCAACCATGGCGGGTTTTGTCGGAGGTGGCGGATTAGGCGCAATTGCCAATAACTACGGGCTCTTCCGCTATGACTACTTCACCATGTTTGTCACTGTGGTCCTGATCGTCATCCTGGTACAGATTATCCAGGCAGCAGGGTCTAAACTGGCCCTTAAAATCGATAAAAGATAAGAAAATATATAGAGAAAAGAAGGAAAAAAATATGAAAAAAATAACACGTATCTTGACATTTGTCCTGCTCTTAGCACTTTTGGTTAGCGTAGCCGCAGCCTGCGGCAAGAAAGATGACAAAGACAGTAAGAAACTGACTATCGCCGCCAGCGTCACACCTCATGCAGAGATTCTGCGCGTAGCAGCCAAAGAACTGGAGAAAGACGGCTACGAGGTAGAAGTCAAAGAATTCACCGACTACATTCTGCCGAACAAGGTGACAACAGACGGGGATGTCGATGCCAACTTCTTCCAGCACATCTCCTATCTCAACCACTACAATGAGAGTAACAAAACTGATCTGGTTTCCGTCGGCGGTATCCATTATGAGCCACTCTGCGTCTATGGCGGGAAAACCTCTTCCCTGTCAGACCTGGCTGACGGTGCAACCATAGCCGTCCCCAATGACTCTTCCAATGAAGCCCGTGCACTCATGGTGCTGGAGCAGGAAGGCCTGCTCAAACTGCGTGAAGGAGCCGGTCTTGCCGCTACCATTCTCGACATCGAGGAAAACCCAAGAAATCTGGATATCAAGGAACTTGCCGCCGAGCAACTGCCCCGTTCACTTGAGGACGTCGATTTTGCTATCATCAACGGCAACTTCGCCCTCCAGTCCGGCCTGTCCCCTGAAGACGCTCTGGCTGTGGAAACTCTGAGTGGTGAAACCCTTGAACTCTACCAGAATGTTCTGGCTGTCAATAAAGGCCGGGAGAACGATCCTGCAATTCAGGCCTTGTACAAAGCCCTCAAGAGCGATGCTGTCAAGAACTTCATCAATGAAACCTGGAAGGGCGCAGTCGTTCCTCTGGACTAAAAATTCTTGAACAAACTTTGCTGGAGCATAGGCTCAGCAGAACTGAATCAGGCAAAGGCTTCTTCTGTACTCACAGGAGAAGCCTTTTTATTTCCTTATAGTGAAAGTCATTGACAAAAGCACGTGTGCTCTTCTATTGTTCAATTAATATAGTTCCGCGTATCTCTGTCCAAAGGAGGATTTATGAAGATTGATGATTTTGTTCTGGAGAATTGGCTGAATCCGGCCAGTGAAAGTGAAAAAAATGAGATTTATCTGGGCGGCAGCTGCGTTCTGCCTCTGACAGTTGAAGAGCTGTTCGAACTGACAGGCGAGAGTCTAGACGATTTTTTGGAAGAATTGAGAAGCATGTATCTGGGTTACGGATTCTTCGAAGGCACACCCAGGACCAGACGCGGCGTAGCAGGCTTGTATCGGGAAGTAGAAGCAGAAGACGTTATTCTGGTGCACGGTGGAACCGGCGCCAATCATACAGTTGTCTATACCTTGATTTCAGATACTGACAACGTCATCTCCATCATGCCTAACTATCAGCAATTTTACTCTCTGCCCAAGTCCATCGGTGCTGAAGTCCGCAAGATTGATCTCAAGGCTGAGGCAGGCTATAAGCTCGACCTTGAAGAAGTGCGACAGGCCGTGGATGAGAATACCAGGGCTATCCTTTTTACCAATCCCAATAATCCCACGGGTTCTTTGTTAAGCCCGGAAGAAATGCAGGAGATCGTCGAGATCGCCAAATCCGTTGACGCCTGGGTCGTCTGCGATGAAATGTACAGGGGTCTGAAGGAAGAGTACATGCCTTCATTTGCCGATATCTATGACAAGGCAATCATAACCTGTAGTTCTTCTAAAATTTACTCCATGGCCGGGACACGGGTCGGCTGGATTATCTGCCGCAATCCGGAAATGCGCAAGGCACTCTTCAACCGCAGATCCTACGATGCTATCTGCGGTGCCACCTTCGACGAATGGATTTTTGCCATTGCCCTTGAACATGTCGACAAAATACTTGCCCGCAGCAGAAAGATTGTTAATGAAAACAAGGCGATCGTTGACAAATGGCTGGAGGGTCACAAATATCTTCATCAATATGCCGATTCCTACGCTACTACCTATCTGATTCATTACGATCTGGATGTCGATGCTGTCGATTTTGCCGAAGGTCTGCTGGATAAAAAATGTGTACTTGTCTGCCACGGTGACTGTTTTGATATCCCACACACTTTCCGTCTGTCACTTTCAGATGCGGAAGACCTGGAAGAAGGTCTGAGGCGTATTGATGAGTACATTGAAGAATTGGTCGCTGAAGGCAAGGCCCTTTAGAAAGCATTCGTATGGAAATTACAGTATTAAGTCAGGCCGAACTGAAGCAGGTTCTGGAGCCGGATCGAGTTATTGAAACCGTAGAAAGTGTTTATACGCAGAAAGCTGAAGGTCGGACAGCCGTCTGGCCTTCAGTTGAGTATCATTTTGAAGAGAAAAATGCAGTCATGGACATCCGAAGCGGTTACCTTGCCGGCGACAAGCTGCACGGAGCCAAGATGCTCAATAACTTTCCTCTGAACGTCGGAGCCGCATTGCCTGCCTTTACCGGCATGCTGCTGGTTTTCGATTCCGAAACCGGCATACCCCTTGCCCTTATGGATGCTTCCTACATAACCAGTCTGCGGACGGGAGCAGCTGCAGCTCTGGGCGTACGGACACTGGCCCGCAAAAACAGCAGGAATCTTCTCATTGTCGGTGCAGGGCGTCAGGCTTTTTTTATGGTGGCTGCCACTTTGCTGGCTATGCCACAGATTGAAAATGTCCGGGTGCATGATCCTATAAACTCCGCCAACGCTGAAGAATTTGTTTCTCAGATAAAAGCACGCCTGAAATCCGAGCTTAATCTCGACCTCCCGGACAAAGTAAATTTCACTGCAAGAGCTGATCTTCAGGCTGTTTTACAGGATAGTGATGCTGTCATTACAGTCACCAGGGCCACATCCCCGATTATTAAGAAAGAATGGGTAAAGCAGGGCACTCATTTCAGCTGCATTGGAGCCGATATGCTGGGCAAGGAGGAGCTGGATCCTGAATTGTTCAGAACTGCCCGGGCTTTCGCCGATGACAAAAAACAGTGCCTGAGCTTTGGCGAAATGGAGATCCCCTATAAATTAGGTATTATTTCTGAACAAAATATCCAGGGCGAACTGGGAGAGGTCCTGGCAGGTACAGTTACCGGTCGTATCTCAGAGGAAGACATTACTATCTTCGATGCAACCGGACTGGCTCTGTTGGATATCGCGACCGGCAAGCTGGCCCTGGATTTGGCCCGCGAAAAAGGATTGGGCCAGAAGGCCTTCATCTGAAAATGCTGTTTTGTTACCCCTGCTTTTCTTCCTTGCGATCATAACAAAACAAAAAACAAGCGCAGCTGCTTAAGTGCAACTGCGCTTGATCTAATTTGTTGAATTCTTTTGTCTCGTCTTTACTTGGCCATGATCAATTTTTCCAGCAGGTCGAGGGCCTCAATTATCTGATCCTCTTTATGAGCAGAGGTCAGGCAGAAACGTAAGCGAGCCTGTCCGCGGGGGACTGCCGGGTATACTGCCGGTGGTACGAAAACTCCGTTTTCCAGCATTTGCATGCTGAGTTTAAAGGCTGCTACATCGTCGCCGATAACGATCGGGACAATCGCACTCTCACCCTTGGCGGGAGTCTCAAATCCTCTGTACTTTGCTTCACGCATAAAGATGTCAATATTATTCTGCAATGCTTTGACCCGGCTGTTATCGCGTTCAATAATTTCCACTGCTTTCAGCGTGGCTCCGGCCAAGACCGGACTGAGACCGACTGAGAAGACAAAACCGGGCAGGTTGTATCGCAGAAAGTTAATCAGAGCTTTACTACCGGCCAGGTAGCCGCCGCAGGTTCCCAGGGTCTTGGAAAGTGTGCCCATTTTTATATCAATATCGTCCGGTTCAAGATTGAAATATTCATCTACACCGCCGCCATGATCACCCAGTATTCCGGCTGAGTGGGCTTCATCAACCATGAGGAAAAAGCCGTACTTTTTCTTTAAGGCGACCAGCTCCTGCACCGGTGCCACATCACCATCCATGCTATAGGCACCTTCTACAATGACGAGAACCTTCTCATAGTCATTGCGTCTGCGTTTCAGAATTCCTTCCAGGACTTCCATGTCATTATGAGGGAAGGCACGGCTGGAGGCCGGAGAAATTTCCAGGCCCTGAGCAATCGAGTTGTGACAGAGGACATCGTATAGGATCAGATCGTTTTGATTACAGAAATTACCGACGAAGGATACATTGGTCGCATGTCCGCTGACCAGGACCAGGCAGTCCTCCGTGTGTTTCCAGCGGGCGATGGCCTGCTCTAGCTCTTTGTGAATACTCTTTTCACCGGCCAGAAGACGGCTGCCACTGGCCGAACCTCCATATTTCAGCAAGGCCTCTGTTGCTGCCTGATTGACCTCGGGGTCGCCGGACAGGGCCAGATAGTTGTAGGAACCGAAGTTCAAGACATCCCGGCCTTCATAGGTCGACACATCCAGCAAGGGCGAGTCATGGGCTACGAAGTAGGGGTTGCCGAAGGCTTCGACAATGGGAGTCAGACCTCTTTCTCTTTGAGCAAAAGCTTTGTATTCACGGGTTTTCTCAAAAGTATCTACGCGGTCTGAGCTCTCTCCTAAATCCGGATCCTCTGCAAGTCCGGCGGCAGTTATCTCAGGGATGATCTCACTCTCCTCATTTGGATTGACAAAGGCTGCCGGCAGCTGTGCAGCCGGCTGACCTAGATTCACTGCAGCAGCCGCAGGTTTTTTTCCACTCTTATAATCGCGCAGGAGATCAGCTATTATCTCTGCTGTAAGTTTGTTGTTAAAATTTTCTTCCTCGATTGTGACATCATATTCATTCTCCAGAGCTGCCAGAAGAGAGACGGCCTGTAAGCTGTCTGCTTCCAAGTCATGGATAAAATCATCGCGTGCGCTGATTTCTTCCACCGGGCGCAGGAGCACTTCACCCATCAATTCACGAATACGATCTACTGAGACTTCATTCACTTGCTTTTTCTGTTCTTCAATAACTTCCATCACGACAATCTCCTCTTCTGCCTTCTCACGAGCGGACTCAGTCAGGTACAACTCACGATAGGGCCATTCATTAGCCTCAATTTGTTCCCTCAGATAATTACGTTTAACTTTCAAAGCAGCAGACAGGGGCAAGGGGTCACTACTCAGCAAAACTTTGCCGGGCCGTGACAAGATGCTCAATTTCCCGAATTTTCGGCGCAAGGCTTCAGCTGCTGCCAGATCATCAAAGGTGTCAGCCGGTTCGGCGACCATAATAACCTTTTCATCATCGCCCTGCTGTATACCAAGGACCGTATAGTTTTTAAAAAAATCAAGACTGCCTAATTCGTATTCAATATCATCAGGATTGATATTCTCACCGGAAGCACCGATGATGACATCCTTGAGCCGGCCTCTGATAAAGACACGCTCTTCCGCATCCAGATCAGCAACGTCACCGGTCCGGAACCAGTTATCCTCAGAGAAATCTGCAGCTATGTACTCGCCATTGAGAATGACACCGCAATGCAGATAATCTGTAAGCAGTTCGATTTCACTGTTCTCATTAAGTCGCAGACTGCCGGGCAGGAAGCTGCTTCCGACACTGCCGTCCATGCGTTTTTGAACTTTCTTTCCACGTTCGACGCTGATGATCCCCGTCTCTGTCAGCCCATAACCATTAACCAGGAAAAAGCCGATGCCGTTCATGAAACGCAGTGTTTCCTCAGAAATACGGCCGCCTCCGCTACAGCAAAGCCTCAAATCAGGACCGAAGACCTGGGCCCGGACATCTTTCAGAATTTTATTCAGGAAGGGAGGTAGAGGCAGGCCGATTTTTTGGAGTCTGATATTCCAGTCAAGCAAACCGTTAAATCGTGACACCTGCTTTTCACCGCCGGCAGCAACTTTTGCCTTGATGCCCCTGGCAACATGATTCCACAAGAGCGGCACACTGATCAGTTGTGTCACACCACGTTCACGGCAGGTTTCCAGCCAGGTTTCGGGAACCTTACTCTTAGGAAAGACGATAAGTTGTTCAAAGAACTGGCTAAGTAGAAAGATTACGATAAAGCCCAGTATGTGATGAAAGGGCAAAATAGCAATGGAACGCTCCTGTATATCGGGGCGCAGCCAACGGTCGGAATCCTTGACAACGTAGACTAAGGCACGAAATTGGTTGCTGAGTGTTTCACCACTGTGTACATAAAGTTTTGCAGCGCCTGTAGTGCCGCTGGTAGCCAATATGACATAGTTACCGAAGGGACGGTCGGCTGAATTAAGCAAGCCGGCACGTTCCAGCGGCGAGCTCTTATCTCTGGCTGCCGCTGTTGCCTCCCTCACTAAACGGATGGACCAGGCTTGGGGCATGTCTGTGTTTGAATAAATCTTAATGGAATCAGGAACTTCAACAAAATCCAATGCGTCCTTATCTGCAATAATCGCCCTGGCATCTGACTCCGTCAGGA
>Ga0265293_10010622_pt1 | contig 12808 bp, 6 predicted proteins | sample Munlanlewell138R_FD_192505 | JGI IMG/M metagenome (GOLD analysis project Ga0265293, IMG submission 192505) | Leachate microbial communities from a municipal landfill in Southern Ontario, Canada - Leachate well 138R | ecosystem: Engineered > Solid waste > Landfill > Unclassified | place: Canada... | reverse complement strand
CTTAGCTCGCAACGTACAGATTTACAGATTTATAAAAATTATGCACTGATTTATGCCTCACTCACGAAAACCGATTTAGTAGGCGCTGCGGAAGTGGGAAACTTTAGTTATTTAACCGTCAGAATTTAAAGAAATACCGTCAGAAATGGGATGATGAAGAAAAGAGCAAACGAAAAATAAAAGGGTTACTGATAATTGTTTACATGTTGGCAACGTTGTACTTCTTTGGATTAGCATTAAGTAAAATGTATTAGTAAAAAATCGATTTATGGACCGTCCAATAGAAATAACAAAGCCCGACAACTCGCTGATAGCGCACAGCTACAATAAGGCTGGTTTGCTTGAAACGGTGAAAGCCCGCTTGCGGGGTTCCACAAGCTGGACGGATTTTGTTACCAACATTAACTACAACGAAAAGGGCCAGCGCACCGAAGTTTATTTTGCAAACGACCATGAACAAAATGTTTTAAGGTCGCAATTTGCGACCTTAAAAAGAAATAAGGGTAAATGGATATCAACCGACAACAAAAAGTCAGGCAAAGAAATGCCGGGCAATGTCCACCAAATACATATCCTGCCCCAATTTGTCCATGATGACTTGGGGCTTTTGTTATTTTTGCACGGATGAAAATAAAGTTCGGGTATTTGATCGTTTCATTTTTTTTGTTTGTGCAAATTGGTTTAGCGCAAAATCAAGCCGTCATCGATTCTATCGAAAAAGTTTTGTTGCAAACCACAGATGTGGAATTGCGGGTAGAATTATTGCTCCGGCTTTCGGACGAATACCTCACATCAGAACCCGACAAGGCAAAAGCCTATGCTGAAAATGCCTTGTTGCTTGCTGAAAAAAATGGCCTGCTAAAAGAAAAAGTCAGCTCCCTGATCGATCTGGCCAGGATTTCCCAGACAAAAACCGATCTGAAAAATTCGATCAATTATGCCATCCAGGCCAAGGAGCTGGCCAGCATCAAGGGATTCAAGAAAGAATACGCCGAAGCTACATTGCTTATTGCAAACAGTTTTACCCAGCTTAATGATTTTACCAAGAGCTCCAATCTGTGTTTTGAAGCACTGGAGCTTTACGAAAAGATTGGAGATGAAAAAGGAACCTGCGATGCCCTCAACGGAATTGGAATCATTTATTTTGAACAAAAACAGTACGACAAGGCATTGGAGTATTTTAAGCGTTCGCTTACCATCGCTGAAAAGCTAAATGATCTTAGAGGGATTTCCAGGGGTCTGAATAATACTTCCAATGTGTATGGCCTGGATAAAAACAATGTTCATAAAAGTATCAAAGCACTGGAAGAAGCCATTGAAATTAATTTGCGTACAGGCCAAAAGCTGTGGCTCGGCATCAACTACAGCAACCTGGCATCCTATTATGCGCAAATCGATAAGTATGATTCGGCCTTTCAATATGTTTTTAAATCCATCGAAACCTATAAAGAACTTAACAACCTGCTGGATCTGGCCAGATCCTATCATCAATTATCAGAATACTACCTGGTGATGGAAAATACGAAGGAGTTTTTATTTTATGCTATGTTGGCCGACTCGATTGGTGAAGCTAAAGGCTTGAAAGGGGTTCAGTTTACGACAGCCAACACCTTGCAGAATTATTATTTGCAGGCAGGCGATTTTGAGAAAGCCTATTTTTATAAAACCAGGCAATACAATTTATAGGATAGTATTGATACCGAAACCAGCCTCACCCGGCTCGCCCAGCTCGAACTGCTTTACGACCTGGAAAAGAAAGAGCAGGAAATGAAAATTCAGACGCAACGTAAAGATTTTATCATTGCACTGTCGATCGTAAGTCTGGTAGCACTTGTTATTTTCAGCATCCTTTTGTTGTTTCGTTATCGGATAAAGGTACGGTATTCAAACCTGGAACAGCAAAAGTTGAAAAATGAGCTGGAGTATAAAAACAAGGAGATGACGGCCAATGTTATGGCACTGATGAAGAAAAATGAAATGCTCACCGACATTACCACCCGCCTGATCGACATTGAAGCCAAAGCCGACCGGGAAGAAACAAAATCCTCCATTCGTAAGGTGGCCATTGATATCGAAAACAGCACGCAGGAAAAAATTTGGGAAGAGTTTGAACTGCGTTTCAAACAGGTGCATTCGGCGTTTTATAACAAACTCAACCTGCGCTTCCCCGACCTTTCACCCAACGAACAACGGCTGTGTGCTTTTCTTAAATTAAACCTTACCACCAAAGAAATTTCCTCCATCACCGGGCAAAATGCACGTGCCATCGAAATGGCCCGTTTTCGCTTACGCAAAAAGTTAGGCATTTCTACTCAGGAAATAAATCTGGTAACTTTTATTTCGCAGATTTAGACTTTGAAGATGGGGTGCTAAACATCCATTTCACTGAAATACCATTTTGTTTATTGTAAATGATTTCTATAAACTTTGAACTGCCGGCTTTTTGATTCATTAGGTCGAAAAACCAACAGAACTGTTCCAGATTAAGGAGGCAACGATAAAAAACATAGGTGGCATCAGGATAGTTTGAAAAAATCAGGGAAAGGTTTTCCTGTAAGTACTTTGCGAAGCAACAAAAAAGGGAGGCTTATTGCCCACACAAGCGTGTAAAGCATGATAGACAATAATCTGGGAAAACCTTTGCACAACCAGATTACCAGCGCTGCGAATAATATTCCAAGTATCCAACTCATGTGGCAAAGATAAAAAAATGCGTCAAGGAATATTTTAACATACAGATTAATAACCCAGCTAAAAAGTAAAAACCAAATTTAAAAGCCCACCACGAATTACGCATCATGTGAAACTAAATTAACTTGGCATGAAATTGTTATTTTGCTAAAAATCTCTATTCCTGTTATTTAACACCCAAAAAAAACCTCATGTGAAAGTTTTGTAAGGGTAAACAAATCGGGGATGAAAGTTTTGTAGGGCTTTAAAATTTGCATGCCTCCCGGTTTTCACCCATTTTTGCAGCCAATATTTTTAAAAACATGAAAAATCAAAACCTGAACAAACCCAAAGGAAGATTACCTGCCGAAATAAAGGAAAGAAACGATATGAAAGAAATCATCGAAAGAAAGAACCTGCAAAACAAGGTTTTAAAAAAGATGCTGGACGAAATTAATACAACAGATAATCACCACAACAAGAGTTAATTTAATACACTTTAGTTATGAAAAAAATCTTCTATTTTATTTTAACATTATGCCTGGTTCCGGCACTGTTTGTCGTAGCACAGAACACCCACAACGGAACACGGGATGATAACAAATATGTTGTCATCGAAGAGTTAACAGGAACCTGGTGCCAGTGGTGTCCGCGCGGACACGTGATCGGGCGGGAACTTTCGCAGGATTATGAAAACATCATCTTTGTTGCCATACACACCGGCGACAATATGGAATACAACGAATATTTTACGGCTTCCGGTCTGACGGGCGCACCAACTGCAAACGTGAACCGCAAATATCTGGGTGCTGTCCCTGCCGCATGGGAAGGTCATGCCCAAACCGAGATGGCACTTAATCCTCCTGCCTACGTAACCGTATCCACAACCTACAACGAAGCTACGCGCGAGTTGGAAGCGACAGTTTCGGCTGAGTTTGTCGAAAATCTGAGTGGAGACTACAGGTTGGGAGGCCTTGTGGTGGAGGATGGCGTAACGGGACCTTCGCCGGCTTACGACCAATCCAACCAATATGCAGGGGGAGGCAACGGCCCCATGGGAGGATATGAAAATCTGCCCAGCCCCGTTCCTGCCAACATGATTGCCTACGATCATGTGGCGCGACACCTTCTTGGCGGCTATGATGGTGAAGAAGGTTCACTCCCTGAAAACCTGGTTGCAGGACAAACCTATTCGTGGACGTTCTATTACGCACTTCCAGAAAATTACGATCCCGAATACGTGCGTGTAGCAGGCTGGCTTGTTGATCAGAACAACGGCCACATCCTTAATGCCGGGAAAAGCCAATATCTGCCAGGATTCGACAACGGGAAACCGCATTTTATTACTGCACCGCCCGAAGGAGGCTTTGTTGGAACCGAATATAAATATTTCATTTTTACAGCCGACCCTGAAGATGACGACCTGACCATTATTCCAACAGACATACCCGATTGGTTGAATTATGTGCAAACAGCACAAAACACCGTTCATACCGCCGGTACCCTTTCCGGTACGCCAACAGAACCCGGCACATACAGCATTACTTTATCAGTGAGCGATGGCAACTGGATCATTGTCCAAAGCTATGACCTGGTTGTTGAAGAATCGCAGGGCGCCGCCTGGGAATTGATTGGCACACCTGGCTTCTCGTCATACGATGCGCAGCAAACAGTTACCAAAGTTGCCGATGATGGAACAGTTTACGTGGCCTACCAGAAATATAATGTCCCCACAGAAGTGATGAAATTTGACGGTGCCGATTGGTCGATGGTCGGACCTCCGGTAGGTACCGCCGATTCGCACATGGACATGGACCTGGATAGCGATGGGAATCCCTGGGTTGCATTTAACGATGTGGCTGCCGGAACCAAGACAGTTGTTAAAAAATTTGACGGCACGTCCTGGCAAACCGTGGGCAGCCCTGTAAGTGTGGGAGCCTCCAGAAGTTTAAATATGGCTTTTGATAATGAAGGTGTGCCTTATGTTGCATTTTATGAGCAAGACATGGGTACTCAGGGATTTGTGTATAAACTGGAGGACGGCACCTGGATCATGGTTGGAGACGGGCCAATTTCAAGCGATCAGGCTTTGTTTTTCGATCTTGATTTCGATAGCAATAACACACCGCACCTGCTCTGGGCCAAGATATCCGGAGGTTATTCTTATTATTCAAGGGTGTCGAAATTCGTCAACAACGAATGGCTTGTCCTGGGTGGTGGGGATATTACACCCAACTATACTTATTTTTACCATAGTCTGGCAATAGGTGCCAATGATCAGGTGTATGTTTCAATAGCCGAAACTATCGACGTTGACTTAAATGTGTACGAATTGACCGGCGACAACTGGAGCGAAATCACAGCAGGATACGACCTGATTGGAGAGTCCCACCAACTGGCAATCGACAGTGAAAACAAACTTTACCTGGGCTTTATGAATGCTACTGCCGGTTCGCAAACCAGCGTGATGGCCTGGGATGGAAATGTATGGACCTCTGTTGGTCCGCTCACCATTTCGGGTGGTGCTTCCTACCAGAGCATGGCTGTAGCCAATGACGACACCCCCTACATCTCGTACTCCGATACGGAGGAGGGAGGAAAAGTTACAACGCAGGCTTACATTTCGGCCGGAGCACCACTCATCAATGTGGATCCCTTAACCATTGTTTATGACACAACGGAAGTGGGCCAGGCAAGAGAGCACATGGTTTTGGTGAGTAACTTTGGCGAAGCACCCCTCGTAATTTCCAGCATCAGCACCAACAATGCCATCTTTTCGCCCAACTATAGCAGCCTGACGATTGAGGCTGGCGGCAGCGAGGAACTGATCATAACCTTCGCTCCCGAGGAAACGCTATGGTACGAAGGGGAAATCACACTGCTGAGCAACGACCCGCTAAACCCAACGATTATTATCGAAGTTTCAGGATATGGAATCTCTACTATTGGCATTGATGAGGTGAATGGTGAAGGCCAAATTTTTCTTTATCCAAATCCGGCAAACGAAAGAGTTCAGATTGAATCCACTTCTGTAATTGAAAAAGTACAGTTGGTAAATATTGCCGGGCAGGTTGTTTTGGAAGAAACAGCGGTTGGAAATAAAAAAGAGATCAATACTTCTCACCTCGACACCGGAATCTATTTTATTAAAGTATTCTCTCAAAATAATGTGATCACCAGAAAACTGGTGATTGAATAAAAACAAATGCTATGAAGAAAATTTTCACTTTACTTTTTGTTATGGCAATGGTAAATTTTGCCATCGGACAACAACTTTACCTTGAAAACTCAAGGCCTAAAAAAACCGAAAAATCTCTATCATCAAAGGGGATAGATGTAATTTCGGCCGAGATAACTACCGTATCTTATTTTGATCCGGGTGCTACCGTTACATTAAATTTTGTAATTACGGTTATCTCCGTTGATTATGAATATGGTGATTATCTTGAAATGACATTCCCCGCCGGAATTACGCCATTGGATGGTTCACCAGCTATCGGAGAAGGCGGACAAAATGCTATTTTCGCAGAGCTTCTTAATGGTATTGAAGGGCAGACTATTTCGTGGGGAGATGATGACAACGATAATGGCGGCCTTTATTATGATACACCCTACGAATTTTGGGTAGAAGTTGCTGTTGATGAATCCTTAGCGGGCACTCAGGAAATTGATTTTTTAATTTCGGGTGACCAATATGGTGGCCCCCCGCATGAGTTTTCCGGAACGGTGGACCTATACGAGATTCCCGATGTTCCGGATCTTGAACCCAAGGCTGCCGGCCCGTTTGCTGCCTATTACAGCGTACCACTGGCGCAGGCTGCTTTTGCACCGCAAGGAAGAGTTTACAACTATGCTAATGAACTTACAGAAGCCACTGACTTTAAGCTCACGATTGGCGATACTTACGACGAAACCCTGCCCATTACAATTCCTTTAGGCTATGCCCAAACGGAGTATTTTACCTTTCCTGAATATGCGCCAATCGGTACAGGCACTTTTACTTTCACATATACCGCCAATGCTTCGAATGATTATAATCCTGATAACGGAACCTTTGAAAAGGAAATCGAAATTGATTCAACGATTTTATCTTTCAACAATGGCGATATTGTTGAACCAATGAGTATTGGTTTACCGGGAGGCATGACAGGGAATGTGTTTTATGTAGCAGCCGAAGATGTATTAACGGCTGTTTCGTTTTATCTCATTGCCCCAACGGTTGGCGATATCGTTAGCGCCAGAGTATTTGCCTTTGATGGCGAACCCGGCGAACTGATTGCCTCAACAATGGATGTGGTTATCACAGCTCCCGAAACGCAATATACTGCCCTGTTTCCCAATGAAGTAATTTTATCTGAAGGTTATTATTTAATTGCCTTGGTTGAAGGTCAAAGCTTAATTAGTGTAGCCTTAACTTCTACTCCATTTGTTCCCAACTCAGCATGGGCTAATTTCGGTGATGGCTGGATAAATATTGGTGTTGATGGTAATAAGCATACCTATTTGATTGAGGGAATTTTTGACGAGTACGTTGCGCTTGATTTTGATATTGCCCTGGAATCGCTTACCATTCCAAATTATGTATTGGAGGGTAATATTGACATCTCAGGTGTTATCAGGAATATGAGCGTCGATGAACTGACTTCGATTGATATCGAATACACTGTAAATGGCGGCGAAGCATTAATGGAACCATTTACTGGCTTAAGTGTTGGGGCATTGGAAACGTATGAATTTGCTTTTGCAAACCCGCTTAGCTTAACCGAAATTGGGGCCTATGATATTGTCGTCACTATAAGCAATGCAAACGGATTAGGGCCTGATGGAAATCCGGACAATGACCAGTTAGGCACTATCGTTAACGTTCTTGATTACACTCCTGCAAAAATGGTTGTTGGCGAAGAGGCAACCGGAACCTGGTGCGGGTATTGCCCGAGAGGAAGTGTTTTTATGGAATATATGGCCCAAACGTATCCCAATAGCTGGATTGGAATTGCAGTCCATAATAACGACCCAATGGTGGCTCCTGAATATGATGCCGGTATTCAATCATGGATTTCCGGCTATCCAAGAGGACTTATCGACCGCGCGGGGAATTATGACCCTCTGGATTTTGAGGAAGCTTTTAACGAAAGGATCGCCGAATTTTCGCCCGCTGAATTGATGATTGAAAGCCAATCCATTGTGGATGGAGTATTGACTTTTGAGGTTACTGCTACATTTTTTGCCAAAGTTGCAAACTTTAACATCAATGCCGTTTTACTTGAAGATTATGTTACGGGTACTGGCGCAGGATATGCCCAGGCTAATTATTATTCCGGTGGAGGATTAGGAGTAATGGGTGGCTATGAAGACCTTCCAAACCCTGTTCCTGCTGCTGATATGGTTTACATGGATGTAGCCCGTGCTTTGCCGGGTGGCTGGGGAGGCGTCGAAGGAAGCCTTCCTGACACCGTATTTGCCGGCGAAAGTTATAGCTATGCCTTTACTGTTGCGCTCGACGAAAGCTGGGATTATGACAATATGCAAATAGTTGGCATGTTAATCAATAATAATAGTGGTGAGATCGAAAACGCCTGTGTAGAAGACGTCATCACCAGCATTCTTTCGATTACCAACAATAGTGAACTTTCAGTTTATCCAAACCCGGCCAGTGAGCAGGTAAACATAAAATCTGAACTCACCATTGAAACAATTACTGTTTACAACTTTGCCGGACAGATTGTTTTTGCAGAAACGGTAAACAATACCAATTACCGCGTTAACACTTCTAAGCTGGGTGCCGGAATTTACCTGTTCCAGATTGAAACTAAGGAAGGGAGAATTGCTAAACGGATAATAATCGAATAAGGCATAGCTTAGATTTAGATGAAGAATTAATTTTTGACCCCGATTTTTTAACCCAATCATTTTGGGAAGAGATCGGGGCTTTTTCGTTTCTAATCATTAAGGAACAGAGAAAAACAAAATAATCCTCTGCGCCGCTGCGCCTCTGCGGTGAAAAAAAAGAAGTGAACCGCGGAGACGCGGAGACGCAGAGAAAACAGAAATTATAAAATTGAATTAGCCACCGAGGCACAGAGAAAAACAAAATAATCCTCTGCGCCGCTGCGCCTCTGCGGTGAAAAAAAAGAAGTGAACCGCGGAGACGCGGAGACGCAGAGAAAAACTGAATTAACCGCGGAGACGCTGAGACGCGGAAAAAAACAGAATAATCCTTTGCGCCTCTGCGGTGAGAAACTGAATTAACCGCGGAGACGCGGAGAAAAGAGAAATTAAAAAACAGGATTAACCACGGTGGCGCGGAGAAAAATAAAAAAAACAAAACACGAAGAGTGGCTGAAAATGGATAACTGCATTATTATTAAATAAAACCATCACCTGTTCGTTACTTTACCATTCTTTATAAAATTATTCTTCAATCATTAACCAAATTAATAAAATGAAACGATTTTATCTTGTGTTGCTGCTTGCAGCCGTGGGGATGATGTTCGCCTGCCAGAGCGAAAAGTACAAAGTTACCACCCACACCGATTCTAACGACTACACCTACACCACTGTGGCCGACGACCCGCTGCAAACGAGGGTTTACGTCCTCGACAATGGATTGACGGTTTACCTTTCGGCAAATCCCGACGAGCCACGCATCACCACCCTTATCGGTGTACGCGCCGGCTCTACCAGCGACCCCATCGAAACCACGGGTCTGGCGCACTACTTCGAGCACATGATGTTTAAAGGTACCGATCAGATTGGAACCGTAAACTGGGCCGAAGAGGAGCCGCTGCTCAAAGAGATCGAAAACCTCTTCGAGGAACACAAAAACACTTCGGATCCCGAAGCGAAAAAACGCATCTACAAAAGCATCGACAGCCTTTCGGCAATAGCCGCCACCTATGTAGCCACCAACGAATACGATAAGATGGTGTCGAGCATTGGCGCTAAAAGCACCAACGCCGGCACCAGCTACGACTATACCGTTTACATCAACGACATCCCGGCCAACGAACTGCAGAAATGGCTTTCGCTCGAGAGCGAGCGTTTCAGCGACATCGTGCTGCGTTTGTTTCATACCGAACTGGAAACGGTGTATGAAGAGTTTAATATGTACCAGGACCGCGACCGCAGCCGCGCCATGGCTGTGATGATGGAGGCTCTCTTCCCGAATCACCCGTATGGCCGCGACGTGATCGGGCTGCCCGAACACCTGAAAAACCCGTCGATGAAGAACATCTATGAGTTTGCCCACACCTGGTACGTGCCCAACAATATGGCAGTGGCGCTTGCCGGCGATCTCGACTTCGACGCCACCATCAGGATGATTGATGAAACTTTTGGTAAAATTTCTTCCAAAGAGTTGCCTGAAATAGTGCAGCCCGTGGAGGTACCGCTGGAAGGACCAGTTGTTAAAGAGGTGTCAGGCCCCGATGCCGAAAGTCTCATGCTTGCCTTCCGCTTCGACGGCGACTATAGCTACGATAATAAAATTGTGACCATGATCAGTCAGTTGCTGAGCAACGGGCAGGCCGGGCTTATCGACCTCAACCTGGTGCAACAGCAAAAAGTGCTCAACGCATACAGTTTCGCACAGTTTCTTAAAGATTACGGAATGCACGTTTTTGCCGCTTCGCCGCGCCAGGATCAGTCGCTCGAAGAGGTGAAAGACCTGATGCTGGAGCAGCTCGACAAGATAAAAAATGGCGAATTCGACGACTGGATGCTTGAGGCGCTCGTGAACGATATGCGCCTGAGCGAGATTCGTAGCAACGAGAGCAACTTTAGCCGGGTGTACAATTACGTGGATAGTTATGTGAAAGGGGTCAGCATCGACGAGCGCCTGCGCTTTTTGGATTCGATGGAAGAGATTACCAAAGAAGAAATTGTAAACTTCGCTAATGCAAATTACAACGATAACTATGTGGTGGTGTACAAACGCCACGGCGTTAGCGATAACATCACACGCGTGGAAAAACCGGCGCTCACGCCTATTCCCATCAACAAAGAGTATCAGTCGGAGTTCTACAAAGAATTCGCCAGCCAGCAATCCGAAGATGTTGAACCGGTATTTGTAAATTTCGAAGAACAAATCGAGAAATCGGAGCTGATGCCCGGTGTGGACATGTTTTATATCAAAAATAAAAACAACGAGATTTTTACGCTCAACTACATCATCGACATGGGCAAAAATCACAACCGGCTTTTCCCGCTGGCGGTGAATTATCTTCCCTATCTGGGCACCGACAAATACACTGCTGCCGAGCTGCAGCGCGAGCTTTTCCGCCTGGGACTCTCCTTTGGCGTAAGCACCGGCGACGACCGCTCCTATGTTTACATCACCGGCCTCAGCAAATCGTATGTGGAAGCCATCGGGCTACTCGAAAATGTGCTGAAACATGCCCAGCCCGACCAACAGGCCTACTCCGATTACGTGGACGGACTGCTGAAAAAACAAAGCAATAGCAAGAAAAATCAAAATGCAATCCTCTGGGGCGGCCTGCTCAACTATGGCATCTATGGCCGGAACTCCTCATTTCGCAATGTGATTCCCGACGAAGAACTCAAAGCCATCGACCCGGCAACGCTCACCGACATGATTGCCGCGATGACCAATTTTGAGCACAAGATTTTCTACTACGGCCCGGCCAGTTTCGAGCAGGCCCGCAAAGAGATCGAAAGCCTCCACACCCTGCCCGACATGGTGACGCCACTGCCCGAAGAAACCAACTACGTGCAACTCGACAACACCGAAAACAAAGTGTACCTCGTCGATTACGACATGGTACAAGCCAACGTGATCCTGGTAAGCAAAAGCAGCCCGTTCGACAAAAACCTTATCGCCCCTTCGCAGCTCTTTGGCGAATATTTTGGCGGCGGCCTCTCCTCTATCGTCTTCCAGGAAATCCGCGAATCGCGGGCACTGGCTTACAGCGCTTTTAGCACATTCTCCATTCCCCGCGACCCGCGGCGCAACAACGTCGTGTATGGTTATGTTGGCACACAAGCCGACAAACTCGAAATGGCCACCACCGCTATGCTCGACCTGATGAACCAGATGCCTGTTGCCGAGAAACAATTTGAGCTGGCCAAAGAATCTATCATCAAAAAAATCAATACCGAACGCATCATCAAAGACGGCGTGTTCTGGACCTACCTCAACAACATGGACAAAGGCATCGACTACGACATCCGCCGCGATGTGTATGAATATGCCAACAACGTTACCATCGACAGCTTCCGCCATGACTTCTTCGATAAGTTCATCAGCGGAAGGCACTATAACTTTATGATCCTGGGCAACAAAAACAGCCTCGATATTGCGGCGCTTTCGCGGATAGCCAAACCCGAAGTGCTGACGCTGGAAGAGGTTTTTAATTATTAATAAAGAAATTGTACCAACGAAAAAACCCGGGCACAGCGTCCGGGTTTTTTTATTTATCGCTTACTTGTTTTTCGTGTGAATTCGCGGGTAAACAAGCTGTCCGCTAATTTTCACCAATTAAACGAATTATCGCTAATTATTTTTTAAGAAAAAAAATCACCCCAGCCGTCAAAAAGAATCAGTTCTTTAATTTTCGTGTGAATTCGCCTAATTCGCGTGAATTCGTGGATTCTTTTTGGCTGTCCGCTAATTTCCGCTAATGAAGCCAATTTCCGCTAATATTTTTTTAACCACAGAGAACGCAGAGAAGGCGCAGAGAGCACGGAGGAAAATCTCTGCGTACTCTTTGAAAAACTCCGTCTCCTCTATGGTTTTTCTTTGTTTTTTAACGTTGAGACGCTGAGACGCAGAGGAAAGGCTCTCAATGCTTTTTTCGTGTTGATTCGCCTAATTCGCGTGAATTCGTGGATTCTTTTTGGCTGTCCGCTAATTTCCGCTAATGAAGCCAATTTACGCTAATATTTTTTTAACCACAGAGAACTCAGAGAAGGCGCAGAGAGCACGGAGGAAAATCTCTGCGTACTCTTTGAAAAACTCCGTCTCCTCTATGGTTTTTCTTTGTTTTTTACCGCTGAGACGCTGAGACGCAGAGGAAAGGCTCTCAATGCTTTTTTCGTGTTGATTCGCCTAATTCGCGTGAATTCGTGGATTCTTTTTGGCTGTCCGCTAATTTCCGCTAATGAAGCCAATTTACGCTAA
>Ga0265293_10010621_pt1 | contig 12810 bp, 11 predicted proteins | sample Munlanlewell138R_FD_192505 | JGI IMG/M metagenome (GOLD analysis project Ga0265293, IMG submission 192505) | Leachate microbial communities from a municipal landfill in Southern Ontario, Canada - Leachate well 138R | ecosystem: Engineered > Solid waste > Landfill > Unclassified | place: Canada... | reverse complement strand
AAAACCCCGGCTTTGCCGATTCAGTCTCGACGACCGTCCGCTCCCAGTCATTCAGTTCAGCGGGGTACTTGTCGTCATCGTTGCATAGCAGGTGGCTATCCCAGACCGGGAGTACTCTCACCTTGCCGTTTTCGTTCGCCTTGGTCGCCTCATAACGAGTTTCAGGCTTGAGCAAGCCCACGTCCTGCGGCTCCGTGCTCATTTCGATAATCTGCCTGTAGGACTCCCGTCGATCATCGCTTAGCGCCTTGATCTGCGCCCCATACTTGGCCAGCCAGTCCTTCGCCAGCTTATCAGCCGCGGCATCAAAATAAGCCTGCGCCTCCATCACCAGCCCCAAACCAGCAACGGTTACGCGGGCCTCCATGATGGCCTCAAGAAAGCCTTCCGAGTCTTCGTCGCGGTCGGCTTGCTGGCTGGCCAGATGGTCAACATAGGAATGGGCAATCGCCGGGCTGAAGATGCGCGCCGCACGTCGGTAAGCATCGTCGATCACGGCCACATCGGCATCTTCCCAGAACTGTTCCAGGCTCCGGCCCTGGCCCCGCAGGTCTGCCTTCACAGTCTTGCCGTCCACCACCAGCACCGACTGTCGCTTGGCCTTGATCTTGGCGTCGTTGTCGGCTTGAAACGCATCCAGAACCCTGTGCATCTCGGCGTGTGCCCGTCGGCCCGCGCCGGACAGAATATCGTCGGACGCCAGTTCGTGCGCCAACGCGGTCAGTCTGACTGCGGGCCTGGCACCTCGTTGCGGCCGCGTTTGTGACGGCAGCGCCTCGAATGCCTCCCACACGGCAGGCGCGGCAGCAGGGTTCGGTCGCACCTCGATGTAGTCGATCAAGACGCGCCCAGGCGTTGCCGCATCATTGCCGGTGGTCAGCTCATCGACCACCTGCTCCACGGCCTTGCGATTGAATTTCGGCAATAAGCAGTCCACCGAATTCAGGCGATCATTGCCAGGGATACGGCGGGCCAGCGGCGAGCGCACCAGACGGCCCAGCAACTGCGTGATGTGCGTCTTGTCACTGGCCGCACGGAACGACACCATGACCTCGGCACGCGGGCAATCCCAGCCGGTGCTTATGGCATCCTTGGCGATCAGCACCCGCACCCAGGTCGATTCTTGAACCCGCTGCGGCTCGATGTAGGGCACATCGCGATTACCAAAGCGCTGCGTGGTGTGATCCCCGAAAACGTGCGCCACGCTGGCAGAGGGCAGCTCAGGGTAGCGCTCGAAAATGGTATCCAGCGCCCGCCCAATTTCATCGGGGTCAGGCGTGTTGGGCACCTGCAAAACCATCAACGGCACGACAACCTGGGCTTCCTGTTGCTGCTTGGAGTAAGCGCCCCAAGCAAGACTGGACTCCTTCAATTTATCGGTTGCACGCCGCACGAGCACGGTATCGAAATTGCCAGCATCGTCTGGAATATCCAACAGGATGGTGTCCTTGATCAGGCCGGATTCCTGCACCTTGGAGGCATCCACTTCCACATTCGGCAGCTTGATGTGCTTGCCTGCCGACTCAATCGCCTTGTTGAACCGTTCCACCGTAGCTGAAATACCCCAAACTGCTGGGATACCGGGCACGCTACCCACGCCATTGATCAGCCGCTGGACGATGGTGCTCTTGGCGTTCTGACTGGCTGCTGTCTGTGCGCCCATTCCACGGTGCGCTTCATCCAGCACCAGATAGAGCGTCAAATCCGGGTCTTCAATGGTGTTCTGGATGGTGTCCCAAATCGTGTAAGCCCGCAGGTCGGGCCGCATGTCCGGGAACGTACTGTGCAGCTTGGCGGCCATTTCTTCAGGGTCATGGCCACGCACCAGCAAGCTGTTCTTGCTGAGTTTTTGGGTGTTGAGAAAATAGATTTTCCCCGCCTGGAATTTCGGTCTATTGAAGGTGTTTTCCACCACCACCAGGTCGGTGTAATTGATGCGGTCACTGGCCTCAATAAAGCGGAAGCGGGTCTGCTCGTTCAGAGAAGGATCGTCGCTGAACCAGATCACCACCGCGCCGGGGTCGGCATCGAAGCTGAACTCATCGTCACCGTGAAACAGCGCCTCGAATGTGGCAGCGGCCATCACGGTCTTACCCGCGCCGGTCACCGCAGTCAGTGAAAACGCCGTCCTGTCGGCCTCGCCGTGCCACAGGCGGCGCGCCTTGCCCAGGTTGCTCAGGGATTCGCGGACGGCGTCGCGCTGGTAGTCTTTTAGCGTGAACTTCATCCGTTATTCTCCGTTGGTGAAGCTGAAATTGGTCAAATACGATTCGTACAGGCGCACCGGCTCGACGCCCTCAGGCAAGCGCTTGGCAATGGCCTGGAAGCGGCGGTCGTCGTCGGTGACGATATAAGCAATACGGATTTCAGCGGCCTTGGCTAGCGCCTTGATAAAAGGTGTGGCCGCATCCACATTGCTGAGCAAGCCGTAGGCGTCTGCCACCGCCCATCCATCGCCGGGCAACCTATCTATGCGGCTGCCCCGCGCTCCGGCTCGCAGCCACAGCAACGGCGCGATCCGGTTGAATGCCAGGTTGTAATTAACCGATACCGGCGTCTCATAGGTCAGCGTGAAGAACTCGGCGTTTTCCTCGAAGCCATCGGCCATCGGAAACTCATCGGTGAATTTGTAATCGCCCTTGATGGGTTCGCCGTCTGGCGTTTTTCCAGTAATGGCGGCTGCAACGCGGGGTTTGGTGATGTGGTCGCAGATGCCCCACTTTTCCCACTCGGCATCGCCGGGACGTAAACCCGCTTCGCTCAACTTTTTCTGTTCGTCAGCGGCAACTTCGTTGTTAGTCACACTGATGCATTGGCGCTGCCCACCGTCCTGCTTATTAAGGCGCATTACAGCGTGCGCAGTGGTTCCAGAACCAGAAAAGAAGTCTAGAATAACAGCCCCCGTTTTGTCGGAGACAAAGAAACGTAGAGCATCTTCAACCGCATAGAGCGATTTTGGAAATGGAAATCTGCGATCAGGAAGAAAGTTCAGCAGCAGTCTCGTGCCATATTGTGTCGCATCATGTGAGCCAATACGCCATTGAGAGCCTGGTACGGTAACGCGATCTGTCGTTTCGAGTGTCGAAGTAATTACCGATCCGTCGTCGCGCCGCCCAAGCACCTCATAGGTTCCGCTCTCAATTTTCGAACGCTCGCCCTCTGCCAGGTAATATATGGGAGTTGTTCCACCCTTCAGTTCTCCAAGTCGAAGCCCTCCGGACGACAAAACTTCTCTCACAGTGGATGGCTTAAGCCGCCAACGTCCCTCTGTCCCGTTTTTGCGGATAGGCCAAACAGCTATTGTTCCATCGGGAGCTACAGTGTCGTGACGATCCGCACCTACCCCAATTGGTTCGCCAACGCTATGGAACGATTTCCCATCTTCATAAACAAAAAAAGGGTAGAAAGTTTCAGGGTGCCCGTCTCGAGTTGGACTTGATCCAGATTTTCGAAGTAAATCCCATCGGATGTCACCTTTATGAGTTCGGCCCTTTGTCGTGATCCACTCGTCAGAAAGGCGAATCGGTTTGACGCCACTTCGCCCCAGCATCACGAAAAAATAATACTCGTCGGATCTGCCGAAATACCCTGCACGAGCAACCGCTGCTGGGTTGATTGAAACACTAACCATTTGGGTTCTTGCTTCTGGGAATACCTGTTCCAAAAGCAACCCAAGCCGCAGATACTCCTTTTCATCAATAGTTACGATCAACACTGAATCAGCCGGATTCAACAACTCCTTCGCTACCAGCAAGCGGCGCTCCATCATCGCCAGCCATTTGCTGTGACGATATTGATCGTCACCTTCCACATAGTCGTTGTTGTACTTCCAATCCTTCGCCCCGGTGTTATACGGCGGGTCAATATAGATGACGTCCACCTTTCCCCGGTGGGTATAGGTCAGCGCTTTCAGTGCGTGGTAGTTTTCACCGTTGATGACGGTGTGGCACGGCTTGTCGCCACCACGCTGCACCTTGCCGGTGCTGACCAAGCCGGGATAGATTGTGTCGCGGAACTCGGCCACCACCACCAAATCACCCAGCGCCACGTTCTGCGTTTCGACCTCTGCCGCACCCAGCAGCTCCAAGTCAGCCGTTTTCTTCGCCTTGTGGATGGTTCTCACTTGCCATAGCCGCTGATCACCCTTTCGGGTTGTGCCTCGTTCCGGCAGCACGCGCACCTTGTCGCCCTTGCGTATCGGGCGCAGCGGCAGTTCTACCGCTTCGGGGCTATGTCGTTCGAAATTCAGGCCAAAGGGAAGGCGCGAAGACAGAATCTTGAACTCTCGATCCAACTCGGCCCCTAAGGCCGAATCTTTGGCTTTTGCCTTGGTAATCAAATCAGTCAGTCTGGACACGGAAATTCTTTCTCTCTTCAATCTTCGCTATTGATGACGCGGTTGTACGACGCCGCAATGCTTGTAAATCGTGGTTCGAGATACGCCATAGCGGCGGGCCACATCTGCCACCTGAATATCGGGGTCACGCAGTAGGGCCTTGATCTCTTTCACCTGCTGTTCGTCCAGCTTCGGCTTGCGGCCACCCGCCCGCCCACGGGCACGGGCGGCAGCCAGTCCAGCTTGAGTCCGCTCCCGAATCAAGCCCCGCTCGAATTCAGCCAGCGCTGCGAACACATGAAAGATCAGCTTGCCCGCCGCGCTGCCCGTTTCGATCTTTTCCGTCAAACTTTCAAACCCGACGCCACGCTGCTCAAGATCGGTCACGACCTGCACCAGGTCGGGCAGGCTGCGTCCGAGCCGATCCAACCGCCACACCACCAGGGTGTCACCTGCCCGCAGCGCTTTGCGGCACTGTTCAAGTTCCGGCCGCGCTGTATTCTTGCCACTGGCCGCTTCTTCGTAAATCACGCAGCACCCAGCCTGCTGGAGCGCGTCGCGCTGCAGGTCAAGGTGCTGATCATCGGTCGATACGCGGGCGTATCCTATGCGTTGATTCATGGACGCATCCAGGACATTGAAAACTTGACGCCGATATTAACACTCATAGGCGGCTTTCACGAACACAATGTGCGCCACTTTGAGCTGTTCAGAAAACCACCGTTTTCCGAACACCGTTACCACATGCGAAAATGCGGTTTCAAGGTTTGAGTACAGCCACTAAGGAAGGTCTGAACAAGTCGCCCCACATCGTCGACAATAGACGCATCTGACGCAACGCCGCGATGACGATGACACAACTGACCTTCTCCGATGCCGAGTACGCCGGCAAGCGCAAGCAGACCCGACGTGAAGTGTTCCTGGCAGAGATGGACCAGGTGATGCCGTGGGACGCGCTGCTGGCACTGATCGAGCCGCACTACCCGAAAGCGGGCCGGGGTCGCCGACCGTATCCGATGGCGACGATGCTGCGCATCCACTTCCTGCAGCAGTGGTACGCGCTGAGCGATCCGGGCATGGAAGAAGCGCTCTACGAGATTGCACCCCTGCGCCAGTTCGCGCGGCTGTCGCTGCTTGATGCGATTCCTGACGAGACCACGATGCTCAACTTCCGGCACCTGCTGGAGCGACACGGCCTGGCGGCGAAGATGCTGACGGCGGTCAATGCCGATCTGAGCAGGCGCGGCCTGTTGTTGCGTCAGGGCACGATGGTGGATGCCACGATCATCCATGCCCCCAGCTCGACCAAGAACCGCAGCGGTACGCGCGACCCGGAGATGCACCAGACCAGGAAGGGCAACCAGTGGTTCTTCGGTTTGAAAGCGCACATCGGTGTGGATCGCGATTCCGGGCTGGTGCACACGGTGGTGACCACGGCGGCCAACGCGGCGGACGTGACGCAGACCGGTGCGCTGTTGCACGGCAAGGAGAAGTCGGTGTTTGCCGATGCCGGCTACACCGGCGCGGACAAGCGCGAAGAACTGAAAGACAAACGCATCGACTGGCACATCGCCGAGCGCCGACACAAGGTGAAGGCGCTGCCGGAGGGCGAACTGAAAGACGTGACGGTCTGGCTGGAACATCTGCGGGCCAAGGTGCGCGCCCGGGTCGAGCACCCGTTCCGCGTGGTCAAGCGGCAGTTCGGATTTCAGAAAGTCCGATACCGCGGGCTGGCCAAGAACGGCGCGCAGTTGAACACGTTGTTCGCGCTGTCCAACGTATGGATGGCGCGTAGGCGAGTGCTGGCGATGACAGGGTAGATGCGTGCGATGGACGGGAAACCGTCCGCCGGGCCGCGGAAACGCGGCAAACACGCGTGAGCGATGGCGAAACTTTCGCCAACTGACGCGCATCAACCATTTCGTGCCGGCTGTAGTTGATTACAGCGTGTTGTTCAGACGTTCCCTAAGGGCCGCAAGGGAGGCACAAGCATGAGCAAGAAAGAGACAGAAGCCACGATCCGTGAATCTCGATCCGACAACCTTGCAAAGTTCGATAGCGTCGAAGCCTTGATGGCCGATCTGCTGGCCGAAGCCGAAGCGGCTGGCGTGTATCCGCTCCCACCGGAAGAACGCGAATTGGTGGATGCTCCTACGGTCGGCCGGGAATGGCCCAACGGCGAGAATTGAAAAGGGCGGCCACTGGCCGCCCTTCTTGTTCCCGGATCGGCCTACGCTCTTTGCAGTGACTGCCGTACAGCGGTCATTGCTTCTTGAAAATCCGTCTGGGTCAACCGCCCCGTTTCGGCTTGGTAGTAGACCAACGTGAACATGTTGGCCACTGCCTCCGCCATCGGCGAAAGTTGCCGCGCCATGTCCTGGTCTATCCAGTCGAGTCCGGCGAGTAGCGTTGCTGCGTGCTGCACTGTTTGCGTTGCTTGGGTAGTATGTTGAGTTGCCATTTTTGTACCTCGTTGCAGGTCTTGAGTGGAAGTGTCGGCCCGTGTTAGCACCACCGGCCGACGCGCTTTAACCCCTTGGGTTTTTGTTCACGAAAGCCGCGATTTCATCATCGCGTTCCGATGCACCCGCCAGGCTGTTTTCACCAAATGCGGCTTCATCAGCATCGGCCGTATTGCCTTGCTCCATGATGCGTGCGGCGAGCCGACCGCCGGCGGTATCCCCGATCCGCTTCTGTGCTGATTCTGTGATGCCGCTGGCCGCGCTCTGCGCCAAGATCGAGCCGGTTTCCACTGCGACCCGGCCGGCCTTGGCCGCCGACGCCAGGAAGCCCCCGCCGGACGCGGCCGGCCCCTTGGCATCACTGCCACCGCCAGAGCTGGGCGCATTGCCGGCGTCACCGCCGCCGCTGCTGGCCGTCGATGCGCCGCCGGAACTGGACGCACCACCGGACGATCTGCGGTCCGAACTGGCATCACTCGAAGCGGCCGAGCTGAACGAACCACCGCCGCCGCCGAATCCAGCCGCTTGAGCAAACGGGGTGTCACCAGTGCCAGCGTCACCGCCACCGTCAGACGTGCCACCCATTGCGGCCGCTAAAGCCCCGCCGCTGCCGCCGTCACCACCGCCGCCGCCGCTGAATGCCGAAAGCAGATCAGATCCCGATGACACGTTTTGCCCTGCTTTTGACACGGCCGCCATCAGTGCCTGCGCACCGCCGGCGGCTGCCGCGCCACCGGCCGCCAGGGCTGCACCACCAGAGGCCACTGCGGCACCGGCTCCAACTGCCGCACCCGCCAACGCACCGGCGCTGAACGAACTACCAGCACTGGCGGCCGCACCGCCGCCCGGAATCAATCCAGCCACTACGTTCGGAATCGAATGGATGAGAACGACAAGCACCATCGAAACAACAAAGATCACCAGCAGCTCGCGCATTGGTGCCCCTTCGTGCAGGTCGGTGTGATATCCATCCATGATCGACACTGCGATGCCTATAAGCAGGGTCATGGTCATCAGCTTCAACGCAATGCCGACCACACTTCGGAAATAGTTGATTGCAATGTCCGAAGTCCACCGCGACCCACCGAAGCCCAGCACGAAAATGCCGGCATAGGCCATCACCCACGCGCTAACCAGTACCAACAACACGTTCGCAGCAACCACGCCCATACACGCCAAAATTGCCAGCGTCGTGATGAAAATGGATAGGTTGTCGATGGGGCTGGTAACGCTGTAGCTCTTGGCCGCCTTGGCAATGATGTCAAATGCAATATCAATCGGCCGGGATGGCGTTAGCTCACGCGGTAAGCCGCTCGCTTGCGCCCCGATGGTCCGCAATGAATCAATGATCGACATTGCAAAGTCCGGGCCATTGACAAGCAGCCACCAAAAAAAACCGGTGGTGATGGTGAACTTCACAAACTCGGCGAAGAACTCGCCAAGGTCAGCTTTTCGCAAGGCCATCATGCCGAACGTCCAAACCATGCTGATGACAACCAGCGTCCAAAAAAGCCAGGTCGCGTACTCCGTGATCTTGACCCCCCAGGCGCTGCTTTCATTCAAGAACCTTGTGGCAACTTCGTCCAGCACACCATCGGGTTCTATCGCCGCTGACGCTGCGTTAGAGATCAGGAAAATAGCCAGGAACACGCCCAATCGGATAAGTAGCCTGTTCATGGTCAGTACTCCTTGCTTTTAGTCCGGTCAGTGGGCTGATCCATGCCTTTGTAAAGGTTGTCTGCCGCCTGCTGCTGCTCCGGCGTTCGAGTGTTCAAGTCCTTATCTGGCGACTTCCCACAACCCGCGATCAAGACCGAAGCAAGCACGCCAAGAGCGAATGGGCACATGATTTTTTTCATGGTCAGTACCCCTTGCTCTTGGCGCGATTGGTCGGCTTGTCGAGACCTTCAAAGAGAAAATCATGGGCCGCCTGCTGCTGTGCATCGCGGTCGGCCTCGGCTTGCATCTTTGCGGCCACGGCGTTTTGCTGCGCCATCAACAGGCCACGAATCTGCAAGAGCTGATTGGCCTGCTGGCTGGCGAGCTGGTTGGCGTAGCCGATGGCCTGCATTTGGCCGGTCGCGCCCTGCGCCTTGCCCTGGAGCCGTTGCAGGGTGCGGGCGTCGGCGGTCAGCGCCTCTTGCTGCTTTTTCAGCCCCTTGAACAAGGCGTCGTTGGCCTTCTTCTGGCTTTCGCTGGCCAGGGCGCGGTTTTGCTCCATCGCGGCGCGTTCCGCATCCGAGCAACCGGCCGACGAGAAACACGGCGATCCCCGGTAATAGGCCACGTCCTGGAACTTGCCCAGGTAGGCGTCCAGACTGCCGAGCTGGTTTTGGTAGTACGTCAGCGTGTCTTGCGCAGCCAGCAAGCTGTTCATCGTGGCCTGCGCCTGATCCCAGATATACGCGGCCGGCGCGGCCGTGTTTTGCAGCATATTTTCGTACTGCTGCAATTGGGTCTGGTACTGCTGAATTTGCTTGGCGGTCTGCGCCACGGCTTCCATCGCAGACATGACGTTCTGCACCAGGTTGCCCCCGTCGATGACGGGGATACCGGCCTGCGCTGGGATGGCGAGGATGCCAGTTGCGAGCGCAACGGCCAGGGCTATTTTTTTAGCCGCTAAAAATTTGGGCTTCTGCTTCTTCATGGTCGTACTCCAGTCGATGAAAGGAAAGGCATTGCCTTGACCAAGCTCGCGCTTGTTCACGGCAACGTTTCATCGAAGAGCTACGCCACTAGCTGGTCGGTATCGCCCTTGGCACTGAGGCCCGGACTTCCAAAACGTACTACTTTGGTTTTTTTCCGCTCTCGGACAGGCCAACTTCTCGGCCAATCTCTTCAAGCTCTAACGGCTGTACTGCCGCCGTCAGTATTTCGCGTATTTCCGCATCGGTGCTCCTATTGTTGATCGCTGCTCGAACTTTCAACGCACGGTGCACCTCGGCGGGCAAATTTCTGATGAGCACATTTGCCATATCAATGACCTTTTGGTGTACCGGTATCAATGATATCAAAGATAGCGAAAATATCAACCTCTCTCTTGATGTACCATGGCCTGCGGCCGAACTACGGCTTTCATGACGCGCCCCATTTCATCCTGGGTCGCCTCGATCCGGCCCAGCAGTGCCAACACGGTCGCTTCACCAAAGCGGGCTGTTCGCACGTCATCGGTCAGCCAGAGTTTCAGCAGGCCGCCAAGTCGGCCAAGGTCGCCATTGATGCGCGCCAGCTCGCGCACGCGCTCGTAGTCGGTGATGCCCTTGATTTCGTAGCCCTGGCCGACTTCGCGCAAGTAGCGCGCAACGCTCAAGCCGGCGTGCCGGGCGTGGCGCTCAATCTCTTCTTTCTCTTCCGGGAACACCGGCACCCGTAGGTGCTGCCGGCGGTTCCGGGCTGCCTTCTTCTCGTCCTTCTTCATCGTCCAAACCTCGCTTGTCGCTTCCATGCCGGCGGTAGCCGGCCAGCCCCGCAGGGCAGGATTCCCGTTAAGTGCCCCCGGCGCGAATAAGGGACAGTGAAGATAGATAACGGGCTTGCCGGTTAGCTAACTTCACCCATCCTGCCCGCACTTCAACCGCGTTTTCTCCGCGTACCTAAGTTGGAATCTGGCGCTATTCTTCCGCTATCGTGGAGTAATCGCGGTGAAATCGGCAGAGTCGCCCTGTAATCGCGGAAAATTGCTTCAGAATCGCTATAAAACCGTGCTTTCCCGTCGGTTTCCTTCCACTTTCCACAAGCCGAAAGCACAACCGTCCTCTTGCTTTCCACAACCATTCGAAAGCCCAAAAAAACAAGGTTGAACGCCAAGGAAAAGGCCCACTTCACCCGCCCCTCAAGTGTCAATGAACGCCTGAAAACGCGGTCGCTATCAGCCCCTCGCCATAGCGGCGGCCTACTGACATTTGAGGGGCTGACCGGCTCTTTGTTGACATTTCAATCACTACCGCCCGACCAATCCACCGCCCTACTTCTTGGCCCTGGATGCCTTGGTTTCGGCCGGTGCCAGGCGTGCCAGCAACGCGGCCGCTTGTTCTTGGTGCGCAGTGAGTTGGCCGGCTAGCTCGGCGGCTCGCTCGCGAGCGCTGCCGGCTTCCTCTCTGGCCTTGTCGCGTTCGGCCTGGGTAGCGGTCAGCCGTTCGGCCATCTTGTGCGCTTCGTTCGCGGCCGCCTTGCGCTGCTCCTTGTACTTCTCGTCGGCTGCCTCGGCCTTAGCCTTTTCCGTCGCCAGCTCGGCTCGCACCTGGTCGGCGTCCTGGTGTGCCCGATCAAGCTCTGCGCGAAGATCGCCGGCGCGGCGCTCGATCTCGTCGGCCTTGGCTTCTGCCCGTTCTGCGCGGGTGGTGGCTTGTGATAGTTCAGCTCGCACGCCGGCCAGCTCTGCGGCGGCCTGAGTTGTCTGCCCCTGGTGTACCTGGTCAGCGGTGGCTGCCTGGGCTTTCACTTCATCTAGCTCAGCCGCCTGCGTCTCGTAAGCGTCGGCCAGCTCTGCCCGCATGGCGTCCAGCTCGACCCGCTCGCCCTCCCAGCCGGCTTGCGCCGCCCGCAGCGACTCGTTTGCCAGCTCCTGGGCCTGCTGCCACAACACGGTTATCGCCTGGCCACCGGCGACCTGCACCGTCTCGGGGACCTGGACGGCCGCCGGAGCCGCCTGGACGGTCTGCGCCCGCCGCCACTCCTTCATGCCGGTGCTGGCGTCGTTCATGTTGACGCGGGCGGCCCTGCGCACGGCATCGACGGTCGGGAAGGCGTCCCGGCCGGCCTGATCGAACAGCGCATCAGCGGCGGCAAAGATGCGGTCGCGGGTTTCCTTGTTCATCTCCATTGTGTCGCCCTCGTGGTAATTAATAATAGTAATAATATTATTCTTATTCTTATTATTTAAATCATTATCCTGCCCGACCGCCGGTCCGTTGGCGACGAATCAGGAACCCGACCCTGGCTAAAACCGCGAAGGAGGCTCGTAGCGGCGTTTTCGGGGTCGGTGCGGCAATCCCCCTCCGGCTTTGGGCGTGTTCGGCGGCTGCCGGTGACGGCCAGGCTGTCGCCCTGCGCTCCTTCCTTGGCGTACAACCATCGGCCCATGGCCGATTGATGAAGCCCGCCAGGGCTTCATCAACCAAGGTGTAACCGCCCGCATCAAGCGGGCGGTTACACCGCTTGGATATCCTAGATATCCTGAATATCCTGCCAAAACTGCGAAAAATCGGGCCGCTGTGAGTTGTTGTCGGGCCGGTGTGAGATGCCATCGGGCCGCTGTGAGTCGCTACCGGGCCGCTGTGAGACGTTTCACCCGACTCTCGGTGTCGATCTCGATGCCTATCTCGCGCAAACGCTCGGCATCCTCCTTGAGCCTGTAGCGGCAATTGCACATCGTCTTGCTGCTGACTTCATCAGCGCTTACTGCACGGATCAGCGTGTTCAGGTGCCATCCGCCGGCCGGGTCGTGTTTGTGGGTGAGCACATGCCGGGCAACCGCTTGGCTAATCCCATGTTGCAGCCTGGCAATGGGTGCAGGCGGGTAGTACAGGGACAAGTCCCTTTCCAGCAGCATCACCAGGGCGACGCCCAACCGGACGCGCCATAAATGTCGCTCGCCGCCGGTGAGCGGGTCGCGTCGGGTCATAGGTGATGGGATAACGTGGTCGATCAGGCCGCCGATGATGCTGTCACCATTCCGCTCCAGTTCTGGCGTCACGATTTCTACCGTAGCGGCTCGCAGGTCGATTAGCAGCTTCTTGATGCGGTCGTGGCTGTACTGGTGATCGGATAGCGTCCGGCGTAGCTTCGCCGGGTCAACCAGCAGCTCGATGCCACCGTCTGAGATTTCGCGGCGTCGTTCGGCCACATACAACATGGACTCCACGATGTCGGCGTGACGCTGGCCAAGCCTGCCCGTTACTCGGCATCGACCAAACCCGGTTTCCATCCACTGCCCCGTACGCTTCTGCGGACGCTGGCTAGGCTGATAGATCATCACTCGGGCCTGCAATGCCGTGCTGGTCGGGGCGACCT
>Ga0265293_10010619_pt1 | contig 12811 bp, 5 predicted proteins | sample Munlanlewell138R_FD_192505 | JGI IMG/M metagenome (GOLD analysis project Ga0265293, IMG submission 192505) | Leachate microbial communities from a municipal landfill in Southern Ontario, Canada - Leachate well 138R | ecosystem: Engineered > Solid waste > Landfill > Unclassified | place: Canada... | reverse complement strand
CCAATGCCTCAGCCAGCGTCTCCTCATAAGCAATTCGGTCATTGTAGTAAATGATGACACGCTTCACTTCAGGCAAACTGCTGTTGGTAGCCTCCAGATAAATCGGTTCCACATAGACCAGAGAGTCCTCGATGGGAATTACGAACATGTTACCTCTGGTGTAGCTGGATCCTGCGGAATTCCACAGCGAGAATTCCTTGGAGATATCTGTCTGCTGGTCAATAAAGCCTTCAATCTGCATAGGTCCGTAAACGATCTTGGACTTAGGCAGGCGGAGAAGTACCAGCTCTCCGTAATTCTCCCCATCATTCCGCGCAATGAGAAGGCCGGTCATATTCTTCTTTCCAAAAGGCGTATAAGGAATAGAGTTGATAAATTCCTCGTTCACCTCTCCGGGCATCTTCATGATGTAGTAGTTGGGAGTCATGCTCTGCGGCTCTATTCCATAGATTTCCTGCGAAACCTCCCACAGGTCCTCCGATTGGTAGAACACTTCTACATCGTTCATATGGTATTTCGTGTAGATACCCGCCTGAATGGAAAACAACATGTTGGGATAGCGGATGTGCTTCTGCAGTCCCTCGGGCATTTCCTCAAAGTCCTTAAAGAGCTTGGGATATATTTGCTTCAGCGTATTGGCAATGGGATCATCACTATCCACCAGATAGAAGTTGGTAGCCCCATTAAATGCATCTACAACCACCTTAATAGAATTTCGGATGTAGTTGACGGTGCTCTCCGAGCTGAAAGGCTCGGAATACGGATAATAGCTGCTGTAGGTATAAGCGTCCATCATCCAGTAGAGCTTTCCGTCTACGGTAACGATGTAAGGATCTGCATCATAGCTGAGGAAAGGAGCAATCTTCTGTACTCTGTCCTTGATGTTCCGGTTGATCAGAATCTTGGAATTGCGGTCGATGTTGTTGGATACCAGGATTTTCAGGCTCTGCTCCCGGATGGCAAACATAACGCGATTCACAAGGTTTAAGTTGATCCCGGCGTCCCCTTCATAGGTATTGTATACGTTGGTGTCTCCGCTGGGATAGTCAAACTCCAACTCGTCCGTATTGGTGATGACATAGTTATTTGTCAGTTCACCGAAGTATATCTCCGGACGGTCAATGGTGATTTCATCCACTCCGGACACAGGCGGAATATCTTTAATCAGCATATCCGGCTGTCCGCTTTCCGTTACCTTGTCAACCCTTGACAAGGTGACACCATAGCCGTGGGTGTACTTCAGGTGCTTGGAAAGCCAAGGTTGATTTACGATCTTTGTCTCGTCGATTTCACGGGCAGATAAGAATGTCTGGGTGTAGTCCCCATTGACCATGTAACGGTCCACATCCACATCGTTGAATTGATAGTAGGTCCGTAGGTTCTGTGCCTGATTGTAAAACTTCTCCGCAGGTTCGAAATCGTTAATACGAATATTTGAAATGGTACCCATGTTGTTCAGGATGTCTTCCTTCGTGAGTGTATTGGATGCGGCAAACTCTTTGATGGAAATGTCCTGTAAATCGTAGGCATGTTGTGTATAGGTGATGTTTTTCTGCAAATAGGGGGATTCCTTGTTGATCTCATCGGGAGATACAATAAGGTTTTGAACCATTATAGCCGCTCCGCTTCCCGCGACAGAAAGAATGATCATAATCAGAGGAACCGCCAGCATCATCTTAACTTTCTTCTTTTGGAAGCCGATTACAAAGGTCACTGCCGCCACAAGGGATAATGCGATCAGAGCTCTGTAAACCCAAAGGGTAACGTTAATGTCCGTGAAGCCGGCTCCATACAACACGCCGGTGCCGGAATACAGCAACTGATATTGCTTGAGCCAGAAATTCACGCCCACCATCAAGAAAAAGATAACACTGAGCACCTTAATTTGCTTTGAAGCAATAGCCAATAGCTGTTTGAGATTATCCTTATCCAGTTGCGTTCCTGCTCCTGCTCCGGGGCGTCTCGGAGGAGTGTTAAAGCCTTTGAACATCCCACCCAATGCATCATTGACGTTTTGACCGAAGGCTCCGAAACCTTGGGTGAAATTACCGGTGTAACGCTGCTCCCCGTTCTCACTTTGCTGGAATTCGCTGCCTTCCTGCTCCTCGAATATCTTTGGCCTCCGAAGAGAAAGCAGAATGGTATAGAATAGCAGTGTGAGAATGACGAAGGCAACGATAACCCCGATGAGAATCTGATTGGCATGGGTAATCAATTCCAGTCTGAAGACATAGAAAGAAATATCCATATTGAAGATGGGGTCCGCTATGGCAAACTCTGTGCTGTTGGAGAACTTCAGGATGTCAAACCACAGTCTGGTTACCGTTGACAGGGTAATCAGGATCCCGAAAGCACCACTGATACCCAAGGCAATATAGTTCAGCGCTTTTTCCTTCACCGGTAGATTGTCGGCAATGTCCACGCGCTTATAATATCCCTTCTTCAACCCCATGAGATAAACATAGGACAATCCGGTCAGTATGATGAAGGTAGGTATTCCCAGTTTCAGCTGTGTAAACAGCTGCTTAAAAAATACGCTGGTATATCCCAGTTCTTTAAACCATAGATAATCGGTGATAAATCCGATCGCGGCCCCAAAAATCCCCAGGGCTATCACCAGGATAATAATTACCAAGGTAAGTCCGATTCGTTTCTTGTTCAAAAAATCACTCCTCCTTTGTTCTGCTGCTTATTTCAGCAGGCTTTCGAGTGCAGCAAGCGCTTCTTCAGGGAGCTGATCCCTGCCACCTTTGAATTCTTTCAACGAGTTCAGGTAGTTGATCCTGTTTTCCACGCTGTTTTGAAGCAGTTCTACATAATCCGTATCTTTGAAGTCCGGTATAAAGCCTTCAACATCCATGGTTTTCATACCCGGATACTCTCCAAAATTCGTAAATTCAGCGGTTTCATCCACGATCTCTTCGATAATACCGATCGTCACCTCTTTGGAAATCTTGCGATCGAGGAAATGTCCGGTATTAATAATATAGCATACTACGCCTCTTTCTTCAAAAAGGGCCTTGAATTTATAGTAATCCTGATTGAGTGCGTAGGTACGAAAGGGGTTTGCGTAGGGCTCGAATACCAGCGCGTCCTTATCTACACCCTTAAGCAATTTTTCTGCTGTTGTCCGCTTGGTAGCCAGGCATGCGCCCATAACGGAGGCCAGCACCGGATCCTCAAGCTTAATTACCGGCGGGAGGGAATGGTCCTTCATAAGCCAAACCACAGTATTGATGGGCTCTTCCAGTTTGTCCACACGGTTGGCTGCCCAGAGCTTGGACTTGATCGCGCGACCGTTACCGTTGCGCACATCTTCCGTCACGGGAACCAGCTTGCCGTCAACATCGATGGTGGCGCCACAGTTCTGCATGGTAATCAGATACTTATTATCCCCGGATGTCAGAGGATAATCCTGGGTCTTGTCGAAATAAGATGGTTCCATGGCTACCGTGGAGCCGTTTTCAGTGGAAATAACGTAAGCATCATCGTGGAGCACTGTCACATCGTATTTTCCGTCATGCTTTGCATGGGTCAAAGTGGATTTTCCTGAGCCCGAGAGGCCAAAAACCCCCATGACGTGCTTCTTTCCATCCTTGCGAACCATACGTTTCAGGCCGCCGTGGCAGGAAGCATAACCGTTTCGGTTAGCCACACCCCAGGCAAGGGTAAGCGTGCCCTTCTTATGCTCACCGAAGTAGCGAAGCCCCAAAAGCGCCGCGCAGTTGTGCTCCGGATCAAAATAAGCAATGCCGTTGGGATATCTGGAATCTCTCCAATCGGGATCCGACAGGATGTAGATGTCCGGTTCGTTACCGACAGGAACGGATTCTGCATACATTTTGTTGTAAAAATCATTGATATACTGGAAGTTCAAAAGCCAGTTGTACATAGTGTTTTCGTAGGTTTCCGGTACCAATAGATTTGCTTTTATTATGAAATCCTTATCCAATCCTATATACGCTTGGGTATGAAGCATGTTTTTGTATCTGGTCCCATAGACCGCTTCTCTGAGGATCGCTGCATAATCCGCTTCCGCGACTCCCTTTTCACCCAAAATAATACGTGCACCCGCAAATCTTCCTACGGTCTCGCCGTCGTTAAAGAGAAGAATTTGAGCATCGTCGGGCAGGCCAATCTCTTCCGGCTTGTAGACGGGCAAGTCCAGAACCATAGTTCCGGTGGATTCCTTAGCCATTCCATAAGCCTCTTTCAAATCGAGGACCTTTCTGACATTGTTCCCATAAAACGCAGTTTCAATGGTCGTGCGCGATGGGGAAAATGCTATGTGACCCAGACCGATTTCTTCTCTTGCAAACATTGATTTTGTTGACATTTCAACCTCCACATTTTTTTATGAAACACTGCCGGTTCAGGGGCAGATTTCTATTTTTATCTTAGTAATCGTAGTAGCGTACAATCTTCATTTCGCCGTCTACGGGCTCCAGTTGATAGATCCAGTTGTATTTCTTGATCGTGCTTTTGCTGCCCTGCACTTCCTCGATTTCTTCATAAGTCCAAGCGTAGAAAGCGTTCTCCCCCTGCCGAATTTCACCGATCTCTAGCAAACGGAAGGTCTGTTCCACTTTCCCGACCTTTGAGAAGCTGACTGCATTCTTACGGGCCTGGCTTCCTTCTTTCGTCAGGTCGATGACAGCATCGCTGCCGCCGTTGACGTAATCGATCCACTTGGAGTCAAAGCCGACGAGCGTCGCTACAATCTCTTTATCGTAATACACGTGTTCTCCGTTGGGCAAAGTTGTCCAGTGGTTATTCTCAAGAGGCTTGGAGCTGGCGATGTCCGCTTCGGCATATTTCGCTCCGGACTTCCAAGCCAGGCTGTCGTTGGCTTTTATTGCGGCTATATTTTCGTTGCGGTCCGATACAGCAGCTATTAAGGTTTCTTTATCTGCTACAGGGGTGGGATCCGGCTCGGGTTCCGGTACTTCCTTGTCTCCCTGATCGGGTCCTTCCGTATCCGGATCTTCCGGCTCAGTCGGTTCTGTAACTCCTTCCGAGTCCACCTCCTCGTCGGCTCCAAATCTCTTAATGGCGCCAACTGCGCTATCCTTCCATTCTACCAGGGTTTCGCTTACAGCACTGTTGATTGCTTTCGCCTGTTCGGCTGCCGTGCTCCCCGGCATAAAGTATTGAATGCCCAATATGGTAGCTTCCGCCAGCAAAGCGATAATAATCAACGTGAGGATGGCCTTTCCTATGTACCCTCCTCTTTTCCTCTCAGTTTCTACCCCTTCTTCCTTGGTATCAAACCAGAGGGGAGCGAGTTCCTCTGTCGGTTCGGGTCCGAGTTCGGTTTTAGGTTCGGATTCGGGATCAGGGTCCGGTTCAGGGTCAGGCGCTGGCTCGGAAACCTCTAATGATTCTTCTGAGCTACTCACCCAAATGACTTCCGGCTCTTCCTCTTCAAACATATCGTTTTCAAGGGCGTCCTCTTCCGCAATCACTGCGACAGGTGTTTGCTCCGGATCTTTCGTTTCAATTCCTTCTACCGTTTCCACTTCCGGTACCGGTTCGGTCTCGGACTGGGATTCTTTGCGCTCAGGCTGGGACCCAGACTCTGCCGACTCGAACTCAGGTGCCAGTCCTGATATGGCATTCATATCAATCCGATTTGCTAAATTCATGTTTTCTATGTAAGGATTTCCCGGTGGGGGGGAATGCTCTTTTATTCTGTCGTACTCTCTGTCAAGAAGTTTCTGAAAATCTTCCCTTGCTCGATCAAAAGTAAAGTATTTGTTCAGCTCCTGTGTTAGGTCGGAGGGCTCCTCTGCAACTTCAACGGTCCCGGCCTCATCTAGAGGCAGCGACGCATTGTTATCCGAAGCCTCTGTATCTTCAATTTTCCAATCGAAATCTATGTCCTCTGTTTTTCTTGGTTTTGGAAAGCCGTTTAGATTCCAGTCAAATTCGGCATCATCCGTTTCTTTTGCTTTACTTTCTTTTGTTTCATTTTCTTCTATCGGTTCTTCCTCCACAACAAAACTACCCGGCTCTGCCTGCAGGGTTTGCTCATCTAATATTTTTGGTTCAATGTGTTCTTGATTGTCGGGGATGTTGTCTGCCTCTTCCACCGTTCCGGAAATCGAAACCCCGCATACTCTGCAGGACTTGTCCCCTTCTTTCAGTGGGCTTCCGCATTCTTCACAGAACATAGTTCCTCCTCAGCATCAGGCCCGTTTCATAACCGTTCACTGCCTGTTTTTTTACCATTTGTATCACACTACATTATAATACATGCCTTAATATATAGCAATTACTAGTACTCTGTAAAACCTAAAAAGTTTACATATGCTTGCCTATTTTCCCAATTGCGTTGTTGTCATCGCTCACCATAGCTACGGCTATGCTTCGTTCCTCCGCCTAGCACTTGAAAAAATATTCGGCGCATCTGTGACAACATTTAGGTGTTACAGAGTACTTGTTTGCCTGAGAGTCGCTTATATTCTTGCGTTTTAGCCATGATTACCGCCTCTGAAACAATGGAAAAAGGACGGGGTAAGCCCCGCCCGTATAGTAATGGAGAGATTAGGTGGTTGAGGAAGGCGCTGCGCCTCATATCGGGCGCAGCTGCTCATCCCGTTGTAAGGATTTCCGTCGATTCATTGCAGTTCTTAGAAGTCTTCTTTTCTATTTGTGCACTGATCGGCTCTGTTGTTTTGTCTGGCCTGATCGCCTTGGTTCCTCTGTTCAGAGCGCATGTTCTTTTGATTCGCTTTAGCTTTTTCGTTCCGAGCTTTGTTTCTCTGTTCGTTGGTCAAATCGGACCAGTCATTACGGTTGTTGTTATTTGGCATTTTTCAATCCCTCCTCAAGCATTATTTTGCACCAAAGGTTTTTTATTATGAGCGGAAAAATGAGGAACAAAAAATTTTTATGGCGAGAGGTCGCTTTCATGCTATAATTTTAACAATATCGCATTTCAAAATGTAGCAAATCATAATAGTAACGTATGGAATAGGAGACTTAGCCTTGAAAAGAATGACCAGTCTTGTTTTAGTAATGCTTTTGACCATTGGAATGTTTGTTTCTCCGGTTTCTTCAGAACCCACTTTAGTTGAAAAAACAGGCCCCGATGCAGCACAAGCATATTATGAAGTCCTTAACGAAATTGTCGGAAGCTATGGCGTTACAAGCCTAAATGACAATAACATGCCGGAAGGTCAGGGACTCTGGTATTCCGACTTGATCGATTTTAATAATGACGGAAAACCGGAGCTACTATGCTTATACTCCCGAAGTGGTAATTACGTGCCTATAACCACTACCGTTTGTGAAGTTTGGTCCTTTGAAGGAAAAGCTGTATTAAAGCACACCAATAAAAAAATGGACGACATATATGCCGGCGGCGAGGTTGAAGATCGGGGGAGCAATACGGAGTTTTTTCCCTTCATAAGCGCAGGAGGCAACAGCGGCGCCATAGGTCTGGCCTGGAAAGACTCCAGACCTTATCTGCATTACTATAACTGGAATAGCGATAGCATAAATTCATGGCAGGACGACTATTACTATGGACTGGACGACAACAACGCTTTGGTGTCAAAGAGACTCAATCTTTATGATATTTATGAACTAGATTATGAGACAGGCGAGCTCATTCGACATTACAATACCTATGAAATCGACGGTGGCGATGTCTCTGAGAGCGAATATAAAAAAGACATTGCAACTTTTAAAAATGTGAAGCACATAGGCGCGGACAGCCCCCACTTATTTGATGACACTCCACTGCTTAAAAGCAGCAATCCGGATCTGTTCAGCACCCTTAAGCAAAAGGTCTTGTCGACCTATGCTTTAGATGGCTGGGAAAAGGTTTATGCAGAAAAGCTGACCGGAAGTGACTACATGATTCCGGATAGCTATCTGGTATTATGCGATATGAATTTTGATGGAATCCCTGAGCTGTTTGAAGGCGTGTCCTACAGGATCATGCAAACAATTGACGGGGCTTTCACCACCGACGGTAATGTGATAAAACCCATCAGCCTTTCCGGTGATTTCAGCGGTGGGTTTGTGGAGGATAATTCTGATGTCATAGGGATCTTCTACTTTATGAACATGAAACTCTACCAAAACCGTCAAACCGGCGAGAAGAGATTTATCGGAGAAACCGGTTGGAGCGGTGCGGGTGGCGTGGAAACAACCGTAGTGCTGGAATCCCACATGGAGGATTCCGTTCTAGACGTTAAAGAAATTTGTAGCTACTCATCAAGCGGTTTTCTAGAAGAAGATGAAAAAACTTATACCTTTGAAGGCAATCGCATTTCAAAAAAAGAATACGACTCCCTTAGGACAGGATACTTCGATCAGTGGGAGCTGGTTGATTACGATATAGTTTCTACTTACGGAAATGCGCTGGCCGACGCAGCAAATCCATTTGATTTCTTTGATTATATGAAGCTGGCCGATTTTTTCTACGAGTATAAATGGATGGCTTCTTTGACTGACGATTACGACGAATTTATCTCAGACGATATAAACCGGGTCATTGCGGAGCTTAACCGAAGCAAGAGCGACAACCGGTACATCGAAGGGCACGAAATTATAAAGATAAGTAAACTCAGCAGAAATGTTGTCTTTGTAAAGTACAGCCTCATACAGCCGGGTATCGAAAACCGCTATTATTACGCAGCTCTTGAAGAACATTATTCCAATGGGCGCAAGGGCTTTGAAGTGATCAGTGACAGTTTTAATAACTCTTCTTTTTCCCTAAAGGGTCTGACCAAATATAAGAAGGTAGAGAGCCTGCCCGCAAACATTGCAATTGATTATTCAGTAGTATCCGGTTTTAAGAATGCACAAGACTACGTAACGAACCTGGACCAATTGCTCAGCGAGATGGAGGAAGTTCCAAACAACAACGCGGTGAATGAAGTCGTTAAATACATAGAGTATGCCATTGCGAAATCCAACGTTACAAGGGTAAAGGCGAAGAACAACTCTGTGATCGTCTCCGAAAAGATATTCACAAAGGCCTATGACAACACTATAAAAACAAAAGGTCAATTTGACGGTCTGCTGGAAAAGCATAGCCTGGCACCGAATAAACCCCTGAAGGTGGTGGTCACACTGGCAGCGGGCAAACTGACCATCGACAAGCCGGCAAGAATTGAATTTTCAACAGATATCATAGACGGAATAAAGGATGCGGACGGTATTCAGATCATCATAGATGATAAATACCACTCCGTTTATGTGAATAAAAACGACCTGATTGGATTGTTAAATGGTTCGGGCATTGCTACCGTTGAAATACAAAAACAGGATGAGGATTCATACAAGATCCTTTTCCTGGACAGCGACAACAATGCCCTGGAGCAAATCCCATATCCCATGATGTTCTCACTTCCGGCGGATAGCGAGTATTCCGTCATTATGGCAAATTATAAAGGCGGTAGCGATAGTTGGGGCGGGCAATACGATGTAAATACGCAGACCATTCAATTTGAAACCTCATACTCCGGAGAGTATAGCGTTTTGGAGAACGTCATCGAAATAGATGATATCGAGAGCCTGACGGAGGAGCAAAAGAAGGCAATTAAATTCATGGTTTCCAAAGGTTATTTTGAGCTTGATGGCAACAATTTTAATCCCTACTTTGAACTGACGCGATATGACTTTACCTCTGCTCTGGTAAAGATATTCTTTGCTCTGGATAAAGAGACACAAACAACATTTACGGACGTACCGGCTGAAAATAAATACTATCACTACGTGTCCTCCGCACAGGAGAAGGATATTGCCAAAGGCTTCGAAGACAACACCTTCAGAGGAGATACGAACACTACGAAAGAAGAGGTCATCGCTTTTAGTGGCAGAACCCTGGCGGACAAAAAGGGCTATTTCTATCCGGAAGCACAGGACAGTTACCTGCAATTTGCGGATGCCGCCGACATTTCCGACTGGGCAAAACCCGACATCGCGCTGTCTGTCAGCGCCTCATTGATGGAAGGAGGCGGATTGCTCAATCCAAAATCCAACATCTCAAGGATGGAGGGAGCAGAGATCCTGTACAATCTCTTTATGCTGCTTTACGAAGTATCGCCGGCAAGTACCCTTGCGGTCAGTTCCGAAAGTGATCCCATGCCTATCATATTAGGAGTGGGGGGAGTGGTCCTGCTGGCAGGTGGAGCAGGGGCTTTCGTCTACACAAGGAAGAGAAAGAAAGTCACTTCTTAAGATACAGAGTCCTCACCACTCACCATAGCTATAAAACAATAAAACCCACAAGCATTGAAGCGAGTGGGTTTTGCTTTTGGTACTCCGTCGGGGGATTTGCATCTTTTGCCTAAAACAGAGGAGGCAAAATCTGCCGTCCTGCGGCTTCCTGAGAAGCCTTGGACCGTGTCGCTAAAAACCATCCAAGATGGTTTTTTTAACCCTCCACGCCCTTTTGGGTTCGATCCCCCGACGGAGTACCAAAAGAAAAAACCCGCTTTACAGCGGGCTTTTGGTACTCCGTCGGGGGATCGAACCCCGGACACCCTGATTAAGAGTCAGGTGCTCTACCATCTGAGCTAACGAAGCATATATTTTGTGCTTTTTGACGCATATTAGATTTTAGCACCGAGGCAATAGCTTGTCAATGAAAAATTCTAAAAAGATTGTTATCTGCATATTATAATTTGCATTTTTATGGAAGCTCCTTTATTATTAATAATAGCTCAACTTTTGTTATGGCGTCATCTTGGAATTAGCTACCTCCCAACAATTTTAGATAGATAAGAGACAGGAAGAGCTATGAGGAAAAGAAAAATTGCGGTAATCATTATCGTTATCATAATCGGGCTCATCACCGCTGTAACAATCGATTTGAAGATAAAGTACAACGTGGGTCTGCTTGACTATATCGAATACAACTCCGCCTTAACGCCGGATGAAGAAGCTCTCGTCAAAGAAAAACCCCTGAACTTTGGTATTTACGAAGAGCCTCCATTGGCCTTTACCAATGAGTTCAATAATTACAATGCGGGGATTGTATCCGATTACATATCACAGTTAGCCATTGAAACCAAGAGCAATGTCAATATAAAGATTAGATCCAAAGCATCTATCTTGGAGGCTTTGGAAAGCAGCGAAATTGATTTCGTAGTTCTCGAACGAACACCTCAAAATTTTCAATCCGCCGATCTTACCATGCCTCTATTTGTCGTAAAGACTAAAATTGTTGTTCCCGTGGGAAGCAGCATTAATCATCTTCGCGACTTGGAAGGTAGTTCCCTGGTCACTCTAATAAGCGACAATGAAAGCGGCAGAATAGAGGGGCTTTTCGATGCCGATGCAAACATTGACATTATAGAAGTCGAAAATATGTACCAGTGCATAGCCTTGATCAGGAACGAAAGCGTCTCGGGATTTATCGGAGATGACATGAAGGCTGCCCATTATTTAAGTGTGACCAGCAAGGGCAACGTCTATAGGTTTCTCGATTCGGTATTGGATGAGAAGCACATGTCGCTGGCTGTTCCCAAAGGAAATCCGGAGTTGTTAAGTGCATTAAACAAAGGAATCCTTTCCCTGAAAAAGAAAAACCTCATTGCCCAAACACAGTATAAATGGCTTGGAGATTTCATAACCGACAGCATCGACCTAAGAGTTATCGACTTAGTAAACAAAGTCATAGTCGGAATTATCCTGCTAACCGGTGCATTGACCGGCTGGAATTACGTAATCACAAAGAGGGTAAACGAAAAGACCAGAGAACTCTTGGAAAACAAAGAGGAACTCAGGATGATTATCGATGCCATGAAAAACGGCATTATGGTTATCGAGAATAACGCAACAATCATTGAATGTAACACTTCGCTAGAAAAAATAGTCGGAATTTCAAGAGACAAATTAATCGGGAAGCCCCACAATGATATTGAAGAACTTCAACCTTTTGTAGATGTGTCAAATATAAACAAGGTCATTAATATCGGGCAGGCTTATTACCTAACCGGCCAAAACATCATAACCAATAACAAGAAAATGCTGGTGATCGAAGATTATTCAGAGAAATACATAAATGAAAAAAAAGCTCGCCACGAATCGAAGATGATTGCGGTAGGCCGGCTTTCCGCCGGGCTTGCCCACGAAATCCGAAATCCTTTAGGATTGATCAAAAGTTATAATTTCCTCATAGGTAAGTATGCTTTGGACGAGGTCCGTTCCCACGCCGTTAAGGTCATCGATGACTCTGTGGATAATATTAACAGATTGATAGAGAATCTCTTAAGGTTCTCCAAGCTCTCAAATAACGAAGTTACCTATGTCAACGCCAGAAAGGTTATCAGCCAGATTATTGAGGAGGAAAGAAACAGCATCCGCGATAATATCAAGATTGCTTCTTCCTTTACAAACATCCCTGACGATGATATCCCAATTAATGGAGAGGTGCTTCGAATGGTTGTACAAAATCTGATTCGAAACGGGCTGGACTCCTTCCAGAGATTGTCGAAAGATAATAAAAAAATATCCGTCGATGTTAAAGTTCGCAACAACAAGTTGAACCTAAGGATTTCTGACAACGGGGCCGGTATCGACAAGGAAATAATCGACAACATCTTCGACCCATTTTACTCCACAAAGGAGAATGGGACGGGGCTTGGTTTGTATATTGTCAACACAGAAGTAGAAAACAACAATGGGACTATTACTGTAAGCAGCGTCAAGGAAAAAGGCACTCTGTTTGATGTAACATTGCCGATATTGAGGTGAAAAGATGATTGAGAAAAAAGGTTACAAAATACTGATCGTAGACGATGAAATAGAGTATCAAAAAGTTTTGTCCCTTATACTCTCGGACATAGGG
>Ga0265293_10010618_pt1 | contig 12813 bp, 11 predicted proteins | sample Munlanlewell138R_FD_192505 | JGI IMG/M metagenome (GOLD analysis project Ga0265293, IMG submission 192505) | Leachate microbial communities from a municipal landfill in Southern Ontario, Canada - Leachate well 138R | ecosystem: Engineered > Solid waste > Landfill > Unclassified | place: Canada... | reverse complement strand
GGGCGAACGAGATGGTCCTTACGCGTCTCGTTTCCGCGAAATTGTCATCATTGCGCCGCTGGGCGCTGCCGGTTTTTTTCTGGGGTATCTGGGCGGCCTCCCATGGGCGGTCGTCATTGCCGCGATGGCATGTGCCGCTTTTCTGGCTGGCATCATCAGCAGTTACGGCTCGGCGTGGTCAGCAGGCGCGACGCAAGGCCTGCTGATGGGCTGCATTGCCATCGCCATTCCAGCGATCGCACCTTTCTGGAAGCCGGCGGCTTTTTTCCTGGGTGGCTGCTGCCTCTATGCCTTATTGCTCGGCATCGAGGCTTTGATTTTCCGCAAACGTCCCTTTATCGACCTGATCGCCCATTTATTGGATGAGATCGCCAGCTTGGCATTGATGCGGGCAGAAGGAGTTCCGGAGTCGGAGGAGGTGCCGCGCAGGCGCGTCGTGACCGACGCGATTTCAAACGCCTACGCGCAATTGCTGGCAAGCCGATATCGCCATCCCGGGGGGCGTTCGGCTTACCTGGATTGGGAGGCCTCGGTCTTGCTGCACATCGACCGCATCTTTACGGCGACGCTGGCTTCCAAAATCCCGCAGAACCTCGAAGCGGCTGCCACGGAGCTCAAAGCGATGGCCGCCATGGTGCGCCAGGACAAAGGCCCTACGACGCCGGTTCTGGAGAGTTCATTACCGAGTCGGCTTTTACCCAGAGCGGTGAAAGCGTTCAGACAAACCTACTGGCGCGACGCGTCCGCCAGTCCGGTTGCCGCATCCAGCGACATCGCTTCGGGTCGTTCAGCGCGCCTCCAGACGAGCCTTCTTGATCGCCTTGCCGTAGCCCCCGAGACTGTGAAATGGGCCGCAATCCTGGCGTTGTGCCTGGCTTTGGCTTTTGCCACACGTTGGATCAACGAGAATAGTCACTGGTACTGGACTCCACTCACCGTGATCATCGTCTTGAAACCAGACCTGGGCTCTGTGTTCGCCAGGACCATGCTTCGCGTTCTGGGGACGTTGCTCGGTGTCGTGGCCGGCGTCCTGATCTTCATGGTCTTTCCCAAAGGGCTCGCGCTCGTAGCCATTCTGGCCATACTGGCAGGCGCATTGCCGTGGGCAGCGCAGCGCTCCTATGCACTGGCTACCTTCTGCGCGACCATCATCGTTCTGCTTCTTCTGGATGAGATCGCCCCCGGCATACACAATATCGATTACGGTCTTCCGCGTCTTGTGGATACCTTGATGGGGGGCGCCATCATTCTGGTCTTTGCTTATTTTCTGTGGCCTCGCACTCATCGCGTTGAGCTCGAGCACAGTTTTCAAGCGGCGCGCCACAAGCTGGCGGCCTATTTGTCCTCCCTCAAGCCGAGCCAGGCATCGATTGGCAAAAGCGAGGCATCCGCGCGCCGAAACTGCTATATCGCCTTGGCGCGCATGAGAGCGCAACTGCAGAATGCCATGCAGGAGCCCGCGCCCGCCGGCCCTGAAGCCGCCGCGTGGTTTCCGTTGGTCACGAGCGCCGAACAGCTTTGCGATCACATTAGCGCCTGGACCGCTAAGTATTCGATCACCAACGAGCAAGAAGGCGCGCTCGATCAACTCGCCGCCTGGGTGGCGGGAGACGCCTCCGATCGCGAAAAGCCGAGGGAAGAAACCGACCCCGGCAGCGATCCTTTCTCGCAGCTGGTCCTGACGGTTCAGGATTGGCTCGATCAACTTCACCATCTGACAGACGCCCATGCCGATGCCCCCGGCCATCACATGGGCCACGTCCCTAAGCGCCAGCCCCGCGATTGATGGATGTCCATTCCCGTTTACGGGAAACACCATAAAAAAATGGCCACTTTAAAGTGGCCATTTTTTAACGTACTGATTTAATTACGAATTCTGGTGGTGGAGTAGGGAACCGAAGCTGCGTTGGTTCTCCGAAGCGGATGGTAAGGGATTGGCTGTAAGGGCGTGGATTCGATGAGTTGGCCAAATCCGTGCCGACTTTCGGCTACGGTCTCCAGCAACGAGCCGACGGTAACTGGTCAGGATCAGGTTTTCCGCTTCAGACGTTCGACTTCTGCATGGAAGGCCGGAGTCAGCTCGGCAATCAGGGTTTCGATGTCGCGCACCTGATGTTGGACAGTCAGCACGGCGATACCTTGTGGCACGAGATCATAGATGACGAAGTGCTGCCGCGCAGGAACCATCAGGAACGGGGTCGAGCGGTACTGCCGAAGGCGTCCCTTTTCTGGGTTGGCCGCAGTATTTCCCATGGCCGCGTAAAGGTCGGTGAGGTAGCGGTCGGCAACATCCTCACCCCATTCGCGGCGCGAGTGCGCGTGGATGCGGCGCAAATCCAGGGCCGCATTCCGGGTCAGGAGGAACGTGGCGGGCACTGGTGCGTCATTGCCAGCCATTGGCTTCTTTGCGATCGAGCTCCGCCATGTCTGCCTTGAAGTTGCCGCTGGATACAAAGGCGCGGCCCGCAGCCAAGTCGCGGTAACCGGTGAGGATAGCGTCTTGCACGAACAGGCCATCGCGCCGTTCCATGTCGCGGCGGATCAGGTCGCGAACGTACTCGCTGGGCGTTTCGTAAAGGCCTGCTTCACCGACCATTCGATCCACGAATTCGGCCAAGGGTCGGGATAGACGGGCGTTGATGCGGTCAGACATGACGAACTCCTCGAAGGTCAGCTACGAGAGGATATTGTCGCACACTGGAGTCATCTTGTCGCAACTATTGCCCGTGATGGTGTCAGATAGCCTGTCTCTGGTCGTGTTCACACGCACGGATGCGTCGCCAGCCAGTGCCTCCCGATAGGTGTCAGCCGGTAACGCTGCTTGCTGCTTCGGGGCTTGTCAGGCAGCGTCATTTCGACCAGACCGCAACCGAGCGCTGGCAGCAGGTAGGCCTTGCGGAAATGCTCGTCATTTTTAAGCGCCAGTCCCTCTTGGAGTTCTTGGCGGGACATCTCCCCGGCGAGTATCCGTAGCACACGCTCAACTTCCGTGGTGACTTCCGTGGTGCGCGTCACCGGCCTCGGAATCACCGCCCTGAACTCATTGCCTGCAGCGTCATCCACCAATCGGGTTTCCGGCCAGTCTTCCAGCACACGTGGGATGCCGGTGCCGATGCCTCGGTACGGTAGGATGTTGACCGCGTGATTGGTCAAGGTCGGGTTGCGCCGGTTCGACTTACCCCGCCGGATCTGCTCCGTGCTTAGGCTGTCGGGCAGATGGCCGGGGCTGATGATCTCGATGCGGTCGGAAAAGATCAGCAAACGAATCGAGACGCTGGTGAAGTAGTCGCGGTGGATCAGTGCGTTGACCAGCAATTCGATGATGGCCTGTTCCGGCACTTCCAGCAGGCCCAGAGAATTGAAATTCTGGTCGCGCTGGACGTGATGCAGATTACGCTTGATGAAACCCAAGCTGCGCTGATATTGCTCCAGTAGCGTACCGTCGATGTCTTCGCTGTCCAGATAGTGGTGGCTGGGGCCATCGACGTGCCGGGGAAGGTCACGGCCTTGACCATGAAGGCGGGCCGGTAGCGCTGCGGGTTCTTGCTGAACAACAGCAGGCCTCCGAGGTTCAGTTCCTGCCCGTCGCCTAATCCGATGTTCTGCAAGGTCTGTGGCAACGGCTGATCGGGCAACTGGCCGTAGCGCCGATTGAAGTAGTCGTGGAATGCTTTTTCGTCGATATCAGCGGCGGACGTTCGTTCCACCGGAATCACATCAGCGTAGATCAGCCCGGAATGCTGGAACAGGCGCTGGATTTCCTCTCGGGCCGTGACGTGGCGTTTGTCAGAACCGCTTTTGACCCAGATGCGACCCCGGTTGTCCAGGTAAGGTTTGCTCAGGCCGTTGGACACGGTGACGGCGATCACGATGCCTTGCGCCGTCTGGATATTCTCGGTGATAGGGTGAACCGGCGGGCGCACGTTCTGCGACGCGGCATTCGAGATCAGTTGGTTCAAGCGGCGCACGCTGGCCGCGTCCAGCCCGGCCACCTCGCCGTTGTCCTCCACGCCCAGCAGCAACAGGCCACCGCCACTGTTGGCGAACGCAGCCAGCTCTGCCGCGATGCTGGAGGCGCTGGTTTCGTCACGCTTGAACTGGTGGCGGCTATCTTCGCCACGCACGAGGATCTGTAGAAGTTCAGCTTCGTTCATGTGAGATCATCTTTTGGCGCTTGCGTCCTCGATAGCCTTCATCAACGCGGTATGCTCCCACTTCACAGACTTGCAGCCGTTCTGCTGGAAGGCGGGGGGGGCATTGGTTGGGGCTTTGTCGCCCTTGTAAACACCGATGACGCTCTTGCCGCGTTTGATGCTTTCCTCGATCTCCCAGTTCACCCACTTGCTGGAAGCGGTTTTGTCAGCGAGGTACACCATCGTTACCGAGCAGCGGTCGATCTTCTCGCGTATTTGTCGCTTGATGTAATCAGCGTTGGCGCTATCGAATGGCTCCTTGAGGGAATGGTCGTCGAACTGCAAATCGACCTTGTCATTCTTCGCTTGCCCACGAAGTAGATTCACTTCGTTCAAGTCTTCGTGGGCGAAGCTGATGAAAACATGCCTGCTAGCGTCATTTTTGGCGTTCGAGAGTTTCTGCTTCACCTTCTCGGAAAGGCGTTGGATGTCCAGATTTCTTAGGCCTCCGCCGTAACTTCCGCCCATGTCATTTCTCCTCGTCGAATTGAAATTCCAAGCAGGCGATGCACTGTCCGCAAGGCTCTGAATTTCCAGTGTGGCACGAGTAGGTGCCGGTGATGCCCTTGGCTTGTGCGAGCCGGACAACATCCGCCTTCCCGAACTCGATCAGAGGCATCAGCACTTTGATATGCCGCCCCATCGCGGTAGCGATAGTGGCTTCTGCCTGCGCCACGAACTGTGGTTTTTGATCAGGGAACAAGCTGAATTCCTCGGCCAACAGACCGATGGCTACCGCCGAAGCACTCTGCTGATAGGCATACGCGCTACCCATCAACAAGAACATCAGGTTGCGCCCTGGCGTGAAGGCGTCGGTCTTGATGTCCAGATCCTCACGGGTCAGGCCAGACGCAATCACATGGCCGAACCCTGACAAGTCCATTCGCACCGGTGCAGGAAGCCCGAAGGCTTCGTGGACGAGTTTGCAGGTTTCCCACTCTTTGCGAGCAGCCCGCTGCCCATAGTCAATAAACAACGGGAAGTGCGTGACGCCTTCTTCCTTCGCCATTACACCGATGAGCGTCGAATCAAGGCCACCTGAAACCAAGCTCACGAAACTCATAGGAACGCCTCCTTTTTGGCCACTCGCATGGTCAGCCACGTTGCCAGATCGACGCAGCCGACCGTATGGCCGAAGTCGGTGGCAATTTCCCGAAAGATGTCTTCGATTTCTTCGTAGAATGACAGGCGCCCCAATTTACTGGGCGGCAGTGACAAACCGCGCGCCAGTTTTAGGTAGTCCAGCACATGAACGTCCAGCACGGCGAGGTCGGCGCAGTAACCCACACGGCGTAGGAAGAGACTGGCCTGCTTGGGGCCGAAGCCCCAAACGTACTGCGTCAGTGTTTCGCGAGCTTCCCTTGCGCTCTTCGCATCGAATAAGATTCCACGAATTGTTCTGGACTTCCCATAAATCTCGGCGATGGTGGTGGCAAGCAAGGATGCCAGCCGGTTCTTGAAGCGTGGCCGCACCCAGCGCTGCGCCCCTTCGCGCGTGGGAATGGGCAAGGGCGCTGAGAGGGCGTCAACGACCTGCTGCTCAATGGCCGCCACGCGCTTGCCTCGTGGCGGAGATTGGAGCAATTTCAGTTCGCGCAGTCGATCCGCCGTTGCCACGGCCATTTCGAACACCATCTGGCTGCCGAAAATGCAGATCGCTGCTTCGTACAGTAACTCCTCTTCCGTCATCATCTGCCAGTTCTGCATCGGTGACGTTTGGGATTTCACTTCAAGACACATCTCAAGAATGGTCTGGTTGATGATGGCAACAGTCATGGTAGGCTCCAGCCTGCAACATTGGCGATGTATCGAAACGCACGAGGAGAAAGATTGGAGCGACAGAACTCGCTCAGTTGGTCTTGACCCGTTGCGTCACGCAGTCTTCGCATCCAGTCGGCGAAGAACTCAAGGTTGTGGGCAAGCGTGCGTGCTTGAAACGACAGATTCGCATCATCGCCCCATGCAGTTTGTCCAGTAAAAAAGTCGGCTTGCGAAAGGTGGTAGAGCAAGCCTGTCTCATGATCCACCACCGTCTGGCACCATTCCAGCCCATCAAAGCTGTCGGCACCCATTGCCGAATACAGTGCGATGGAAATGGGGTTGCCAGTACCCAGCAGATGCAGAACGACATAGCGACCGAGTTCGTTCAACGCAGCCCGGATTGCCTGCACAGCACGGGCACGATCAAGAATACCGTCGCCAAGTCTGCGTTCTGGAACAGCTAACATTGTCACACCTGTCTCGACGGCGAGGGCAGTACAGAGCGCAGGCAGTTCGCTCGCAGTAGCGTGGATGATTGGAATAATCTGGCAGATCCCCGCTGCGGCTTGATCCAATCGCCAGCGTTCCGAAACCAAAGCGATGTGATTCGCAGCATCGGTGGGCGGCTTTTGTTCATCGAAACCGAAGGCTAGATCGCAGGGAAACTCAGCCAACACCTTGTGGAAATCAGCTTGCTTCCAGCTCGCTTGCGCGTTCTTCCAAAAACTCTCGTAGTTGCCAGAGTCCAATAAGGTAACGATGCCCGCCTGGCGCGCTGAGGCCAGCGCCGCTTGCGCTGGTTGTGGCTGATCGATATTCGCCAGATCGAAGGCGGATACCAAAAATTGACTGTTCAAACCACTCAGTGACGACAGCAACTGCACGTAGTCCTGCGGACGCAGTGCCGTCTTGACCGAGGAGATGGAAGGAAAATACACAGGCAACGGCAGAGCGCGTGTTCCGATGGTCAGCGCTGGGGGACGCGTAACGGTCATCATGTGCTCTCCGGTTTTTGTGCTGTGGCGATGCGTTTGTTGTCATTGAACCAGTTGGCATGCTCGGTCGAAACATGTTCCTCGACCCTTTCTGCTAGTGCGACCAGCCGCTCCGGTTCGGCCAAGCTCTTGTAGGGGCCTGCGCTGGAGAGGAATAGAAATTTTTCGTGTTTGAGCCGTTCGGCCGTAGCACGGTACATTACCCACAGCGTTGAATACTGATTCATCTGCTGTACTGCCTCGAGCACAGCGATCAGTGCCCCCGCAATGGAAGCCGTCCATTTGGCGTATTCTGCGGGTAACAGGCTGGTCACTGGAATTAAGACAGCCAGCGCGATTTGAGTGAACTTCAACTTCTTGAACCAACGCTGACAATACCGGCTTTTGCTGTCGTACCAGTTCAGCTGATCTATGAGACGAAACCATGCCGGATGCGCCGACACCGAATCCGGGATGGGCGGTTCCTGCGGTGCTGAGTTCTTGTCGTTGCTCACGGTACGCTCCTTTCGTTCAGCAACGCGGCAAGGGGACTGCCGTCTGCGACGTAGGGTGTGACGAGCTCGCTGGCGAGTGCCAATACCAGTCGATTGCGCGTCAATGCGGTTTCACGGGTGGTGCGACGGACTTCCGGCGGGCAGGCAGTGATGACCAACATCCGGCCAGTTGCCAGCGGTTCGCGCTCTTCCGCTGCCGGGCGGTAGTCGTTCGTGCCTCGCGCCAGTACCTTGACCACGCGGCCATTGCGACGGAGCACCGAGCGCAACACCTGCAGTTCTAGCGGCGAGTGAAAACCGCTGACGATTATGCGCCCGGCTTTGACCCATTCTGGCACGAGGTCGAGAGTTTCGAGCAGGACGTGTCCGGGGCATTCTCGGGACGCGATGAATCCGAGCAGCGGCTCCGTCAGCAGGGCCGTCTCGCCAGCGCCGACTATTCGGGTGGCGAGTTCAGTACCGGCACGCTGGGCACAGTGAGGGGGCAAGGCGACGGGCGTTGGCTTCATTCTTCCTCGTCGGCCCCGTTTGATTCAAAATCTGTTTTTACGGTTTGGACGTACAGCAGTTCGATATCGTCCCAAACATGGTCGAAGCCATATGCCTGTGCAAGCAGCCGGTCAGAGCGATCCGTGATCTGCCTGCACTTGGCGAGGTTGTAATTGCCGACGCGCTTGCCAGCATTCAATTTGTACTGAATAGCATCTTCCACCGCTACCCTCAACTCAGGAACGGTGGCTAGAAGTTTTTCGCGGTCTGTGGCTTTAAGGTGGGTCAATGCCAGAGGGAGATCCCCAAACATCCACTTGGTTACGTCAAAGTCGTCGCCAATCGCGACCCAAAAACTGAATTCGATCTTCCCATTCAGCAATAGGAAAGCCAAGTCACGCGTCTCATCAGTCTGAAAATAGATGGCACCATACTTGGTTTGTGGGACGCGCCTACCGTCCGCTGCGAAGCACGGAGCCTCTTGATGAGTAAAGGAAAGCCAATTGTAGGCCGTCTTCTTGAAGTTCAATTGGTGACCTGTAGCTCGTCTGGACAGCGAAGCCTCAACGGTGGATGCACTGGGGCCGAGCCTTTTCTCAAAGGCTTCGATGAGAGCCTGTGTATTGAGTTTGGGAATGCGCCCTTTCCAGAGTGCAGGCTTATAGGTTGCGTATGAGAGATTGGCGAATAGATGTGGGCGGGCTACTTCAAACCAGCGATGTAGACGGGAGGTATACGGTTGCTGGACCTCACCTCCCATTTTCCCAATGTGGATAGTGTTTCGAACCCGAACGTCCGCTGCGAACAACGCAGCCGGGATACGTGCAAAGTGGGAGAACCAGTTCGCTTGATAACGCCGATAGAGTAGTTGGCGAAGGTCATCAAAATCCCCGCTAAATGACAGGCTAAGTGGAACGATCATACCTGTTCTCGCTTTCTTGCTGGCGATGTCGATGACTCTTTCCAGGCACCAGGCATAAATGTCGGTACAGGTTGTCGTCTTATAGCCGCGTACGGAGTAATCCGTAATCTTTCGAGTGGCGACATACGGTGGATTCCCAATCACCACATCGAATCCGCCCTCGCGCATTACGCCGTAGAACTCGGCGAACCAATGGAAGGGCTGGTGGCTTTCACGCCAGGAGTCGAAGGGCTTGGCTTTGTCAGGATCAATGCCGTAGTCACGGGCAAGGTAGTGATCCAGTTCTAGACTCAGCGCGGAAAGTTTGTCCCGTAAATTGCGCTTGTCAGCCGCTGTGATCTTGCCGCCGTGTACAGTTTGCTGCCCACGGAAGAAGTCGAAGGCGTCTGCGAGGTCGGCCAGATCGGCCTTGATTTTGGTCTTGTGGTCTTGTTGTTCACCGTACTCTATGTTCCCAGAACCGATGGCGTCAAACTGCGCCTCGGTGGCGTAACCGACCAGGGTGTTTCCGGCTCGGATGTTGAAGTCGATATCGGGCAGCGGTTCCAGATCCCGTCCTACGTCCACCTGCGACACCAGTTTGAGGAACAGGCGGAGCTTACAGATTTCCACCGCCTCGGCCATGATGTCCACACCAAAGAGGTTGTGCAGGATGATGTTTTTGAAGATGTAGTAGCGGCGCGAGGGGTGCTTGTCCACTTCAGCCAGCACCTTGATGAAATCGTCTTCCCCGGACTTGTCGAGCTTTTTCGCATCCTCTACGAAGCCTTCCATGCGTTCCAGACAGGCTTCGTAGAGGGGTTCCAGCACGCCCAATGCTGCGAAGAGAAAAGCACCCGAACCGCAGGTAGGGTCAAGGATGGTGATGCCGTGGCGGAATTTCTCGTTGGCTTTTTCCGGCACGCGGCCGACAATGGCTTGCCAGACGGCCCGCAGTAGATCGGGGGATGTTGCGGTGTCGATGACGTCCTGCATGAACTGGCGGATGTCCAGATTCAGGGTGATCAGATCGTCGGCACTCTTCACCTCGCCCTTGGCTAGTTTGCCGCGTACGGCCAGGCAACGGCTCCGGCGCTCGACGTATTCGCGCCAGGTTTCGGTGGGCAGCGTGCCGCGTTCCCCGGTGGCGGTGTGGAACACCGCTTCACCGAGGTTATAGCGGCGTTCGAGCATCCGTGCCTTCGCGTCCTTCATGCTGATCTGCACAAAGTCGGGCAAACCGGTTTCGGGTACGACGTTGCCGGCGGCGTCGATGACGCCAGTTTTCATGGCCGGGTAGATATAGCGGTCGGGGTCGGCCTTGAGCAGGTTCCACACCGAGGCCTCGCCGTCGAAAGCTACCTTGCAGCGTTCACGTGCCTGCTCGATCAGATGAGGGATGACGGTGTTCTTACTTATGTACTCGGTGATGTCTTCCTTAGTGTAATACGCCCCCATCTGTTTCTGGTTGATGTACTTCTCGAAGATGTAGCCGAGTACATCGGGATTGATTTCGTTGCCAGAGGAAAGCGGTCGGTCATCGAGGTGCCAGTCCCAGTCGTCAAAAAAGGCAAACAGATGTTCGAAGGCATCGTCGGGAACATCAATGCCAGGGTTGGCTTCTTCCAATTCGTGCAGAGAGAAGAGGCCACCGTTCAGATACGGCACATCCCCGATCAGGCGGGTGAGTTCTGCGTTGCGCTCGCCCTTGGCCTGACCAAGACCCTCGTGAAACAGGCGGCGCAGAAACTGACGGTAGAAGCTGTGGAACTTGCCCTTGCCAGCTGCAGCCTGAACTTGAGCCATGCGGTTGGCAAGATAGTTCTCGTCACCATCCAGAAAGCCCTTCTTCTGGATGAAGTAGACGAACATCAGCCGGTTGAGCATCAGCGAGGCATACCAGGCCTTGTCGCTGGTTGCGCTCAGACCCTTGATGAAATCGGCGAAAGCTTCGTGCTGGGCCTTGAATTTGTCGTAGAAGCTCCTGGAAATACGGTCGCGGTCGAAGGCATTGCGCAGGCCGGTGATGACATCGGTGAGGGTAATGGCCTCTTCTTCCTCCAGCGACCAGATAATCTGCGAAAGCTTCTGCCGCAACGATTCACCGCTCTGGCCCTTGTGCCAGGTATGGGTGCGGGTACTGGTGGGCTGGCCCGGCGCACGCGACACCCACAGCCAAGTGAGCATGGTTTCACCTGCGTCGGCAAATACCAAGAGATGCTCGTGGGCGAGCTTGGCCGCTTCTTTTTCGATCTTGAGCTGTATCGGTCGCGCGGGCACCTTGCCACTGCTATCCTGCGAACAGCGGAATACCGCCACTCCACGCTTGTGAGCGATGTTGGTCAGGGTGAAAGACTCGCCGTTAGCTGTGATGGCTTGCGGCCTGAGGAGGGGCCGATCCCAACCAAACTCATTGAACAGCTGCTCCAGTTTGAATTCACTGAGCAGTTTTTGGAAGCGGGTGGCGTCAATTTTCATGTTGTTTTCTTTCCCTGTAGACTCATGCCAAGCCCATGGAGCAGATGAGGTTCGGTTCTTTCTGCTGTTCCTGATCGTCAATTACGCACAGACGCCCGTCTTCGCGCAGCGAAAAAGCGAGATCTAATAGCTGATGGTCTGCAATACCAGCCTTGAGCTGGCGGTTGAGGCTATCGGTAGCCGACTGGTAGAGCGGATAACGGTAGATTTCTTCCATCATACGGTCGACGCGGCGCACATATTCGTCGGTGATGAACAGATCACGCGTGTCCCCCAACCCTTCACGGAAGCGCTTGAGACGCTCGAAGGTTTTGAAGCGCGCCCCTGAGGGGCGGCCTAATGCGCCGCCGAATGATTTTTCTTCTTCAACGAGGTGGGCTAGACCTTGATGCGTGAGTGTGTGGTGATGCTCGGTGCGTGGCAGAGCCGGTGTATCCGCAGCACAGGAGGCGGCTTTCAGGATGGTGATCTGTGATTGGGTGACCGGCCTGCCAGCCTCGTCCATCCAAGCTAGTGCGTCGTTGCCATGCGCCGTGCGCATATAGACCAGCACGCCCCGAGGCGATGCTGGATTGTGCTCGTGGGCTTTGGTGGCATAGACCACGTTTGGCATGGCCTCGATCTTGGCTGCCAGCGATGGGTCGGCATCTGTGGCGTTTTTCCAGATTTGATAAGCGTAGGAGGCGAGGTCGACCTCGGTGTCGCCGTCGTCGTCGAGGATGCCGTTCTTCTCGGTGTACAGATCGCGGATTAACTCTTCGTCCGTGTCATCGTCAAAGAAGCTTTCATCAGAGCCTACGACTTCGGCATTTTCTATCAGACGCTGCTTGACTCGGGCACGAAGGTTGATGAGCCGTTCGACACCATCGGCGGGCACAAATGAGTAGCACAAGATCGTGTCGGCCTGCTGGCCAATACGGTCAACACGACCGGCCCGCTGAATCAGGCGAATGATGGCCCAAGGCAGATCGTAGTTGACGATGATATGAGCGTCCTGCAGGTTCTGACCTTCGGAGAGTACATCGGTGGCGATTAGTACGCGCAGTTCGTCGGCTTTTTTGACCTGCTCACGCTTGTCATTTGATTCTGGCGAAAAACGCCAGGCCAACGCAGTCGGATCGGCGCATTGCCCGGTTGCTTCTTCCACATGCTTGATACCATGCGCCGCCAACTGTGTGTTTAGATAACGGGCCGTATCGGCGAACTGAGTGAAGACCAGGAGTTTTTCCTTCGGGTGGCGCTGATTGATCAATTCAATGAGTGCGGCCAGCTTGGTATCCGAGCCGGCCTGCCACTCGCCGCAAAGACACAATAGTTGGAGCAAGGATTGCGCATCAGTGAGAAGGTCTTTGGCGAGTGCCTTGATGAACAGTGTTCCCGGCAACCATTTGAAGCGGCTTTTCAACGTACCGCTATATGCCTCGTAAGCCTTGGCAGCGCGTGCTCGATAGTCAGCCTCGGTGCGCAGACCGTTAGTTGCTGTCGGGTCGGCAACGTCATCA
>Ga0265293_10010616_pt1 | contig 12816 bp, 8 predicted proteins | sample Munlanlewell138R_FD_192505 | JGI IMG/M metagenome (GOLD analysis project Ga0265293, IMG submission 192505) | Leachate microbial communities from a municipal landfill in Southern Ontario, Canada - Leachate well 138R | ecosystem: Engineered > Solid waste > Landfill > Unclassified | place: Canada... | reverse complement strand
ATATGCACGAAGCCACTATAAGCCAATTGCTGTGGGCGTTGGCCAATCAGCTGGAGATGAGCCTCGTCGTCGACCCACGCGTGCTGGACTTGCCCAAACGCGCCAGTCTCTATCTGAAGCGCGTATCGGCACGCGAGGTGTTCCGCCAGATCATGAACACCTTTGACCTGCATGGAAGCGTCGAGGGACGGGTAATGCATGTCAGCCCCATACAGGAAAAAACGTTTGCGCTCGATATCCTCAGCGGCACCACAACGGTCAGCGTCAGTACGGGCGGGGACGTATTCGGCAGCTCAGGGGGCAGCGCGAGCGGCAACAGCCTGCGCGGCAATCTTACCCTGAGCGGCGAGGTGGGCGAGAAAAGCGATCCCTACGAACAACTGTCGAAAGCCATCGAGAGCATTTTGGCCGAGGAAACATCTCAAGGGAGCGGCCCCAAGATCGAGAAAGGCCGATTCAGCCTCGACAGGACTTCGGGAACACTACTGGTCTCCGCACGTCCTTCGCGTATCGCGGCCATCGACACTCTGATACGCAACAACAAGCGCACGCGCCAACGCCAGGTCCAAGTCGAAGCCCAGATCATCGATATTCAACTGAGCGATGGTTTCCAGTTCGGCATCGACTGGACCGCGCTGGGTAGAAATATCGCCGGCCATTTCGGTACCGGGGCCATCAGCGTAGACCCGCTCTCCGGCGCCCAACCCGGCCTCAGACTCGTTCCCCGTAACATCACCGTGCCGGGCGCATCAATCGGCGGCACGGCCGCCGCCGCCGGCGGCGGCCTAGGCTTCTCCAACAGCACATTCTCGGCCACGCTCAACGCCCTGCGAACGTTCGGCGCAATCAAGGTCCTGTCGAATCCGACGGTGCGCGTGCGGAATGGCGTACCCGCCTATCTCAGCGTCGGGTCCAACATCCGTTACGTGTCCAAACTGACCACCAGCTTCAGCAACACCGGCGGCGGCGCATCCAATACCTCTTCCGACGTGCAAACGGACTCGTTGTTTTCGGGAGTCGTGATCGGCGTCGCGCCGTTCATTCATGAGGATGGGCGGGTCGAACTCTTCGTCCACCCCATGCAAACCGAAGTAGAGCCGCAAAGCCTCGAATTGAGAGACGTCGGCCACGGCAACCGCGTCACCCTTCCTGTGGTCAACACCAAAGGCATCACGACCATGCTCAATCTGCGCGACGGCGACACGGTGATCATCGGAGGTCTGATCGACCAGGCCCAGGCTGATCAGCATCAAGCCCTTCCCGGCCTTTCGGATGTTCCCGCACTTGGAAAACTGTTCGACAAGACATCCAATTCGCATCAAAGCCGTGAACTGGTCGTCATACTGCGAGTACGAACCTTATGAGCCTGATTCTGGAAGCACTCGCGCGACCCGGCTCGATGGCGCCGCCCGGCGTGCGTCAGCCCGGCACCCGGCATACGCCCTATCCGTTGCGAAAGAGAACGGGCTGGAATGTGTTTTTCATTCTGCTGAGCGTCGCTGTTCTCTCGGGCATGGCCACCACGCTGGGATGGTTGGTTTCGCAAAGGGACGCTCCGCTTGAAACGCCGGTCGGAACGAGGGAATCGACCTCTCCTCTCCCCGCGCTGGCGGCAAGCCCCCCGGCCGTATCGCACGCGCCTCCAGACACGCCGGCTCCATTACTGAAGATGGCCAAGCACATTCAGGAACAGGACGCATTGATCAAACGATTGGAAGGTCGGCTCGCCTCCCTGCACGGCGCCGACCTGCCTGCCCTGTCACTCGTATCGGCGACGATACAAGCGCCTGCGCAAGCCGTATCCATGGCCGATGCAGGCGGCATTCCCGCCGCCCACGCTATGCCGCCGCTTGACGGCGCCTTCTCCGCCAGGGCGATTCCTGCTCTGCCGCACGGCAGTTTCGTGGTACAGGAGAAAGCGTCCATGGAGTCGCAGGCACAAGCGACTAAAGAGGATCATGAGGCCAAAATCGCCGATCGCATGCGGATGTTCGAATCCGCCATGGCGCGCCATGATTGGGCCGCCGCGTCCAGGCATATCAACGATCTGAGCAATCTTCTGCCATCCGATAGCTTGACCCTTTTGCGCAGCCGTGCCTGGTTGCTCATGAACAACGGCGGCGACGCCGAGTCCATGGACCTGTATGCGCGCATCCTCGATCGACTGCCCAACGATCTCAATGCGCAACTGAATCTGGCCATTATCGAGACGCGCCGCGGAAACCGCTCGTCGGCGGCGCAGCGCCTACAGCGCATCCTGGCTGATAACCCCGGTCAACAGGATGCGCTGGCGGCACTGGACTACCTTCAGGCCTTGCCATGAACACGAACGTCACGCCCATCCATCAGCAGCTCGGCCTATCCAGGCATCCGTTTCCGCCTGCGCCCGATGCCGACGGCTACTTCTACACGCCGGATATCGAGCATCGGTTGGCGGAAGCCGTGCATTGCCTGATGACGCGCAAAGGCTTCGTCCTGCTCACCGGCGAAGTGGGGATGGGAAAAAGCACCTTCGTGCGACGCATGCTGACTTTGCTGCAAACGGAACACCACGCCTCGGTCTCGCTTGTTCTGAACACCTTTGTTCAAGGACAGGAACTATTATCCGCCATCCTGCGCGACTTCGGCCTGTATCCCGGCGCCAACGCCCAGGAAAGCATCGAATGCCTGAACAACTACCTCATCGACTCGCATCGACGAAACATCACGTGTATTCTGGTCATCGACGACGCGCAGAACCTGACGCTCGAAAGCCTGGAACTGGTCAGATTGCTGACCAATCTGGAGACGGGCCAGGAAAAGTTGCTGCAGATCATGCTTTGCGGCCAACCCGAACTTCTGGACACGCTGCAACAACCCGCCATCCGACAATTGGCAAGCCGTATCGTCGAGCACCTGCAGCTGCTTGCGTTGACCGTCGACGAACTCGGCCGCTATATTGAATTCCGCCTCGCTCTCGCCGGCGCGGGGGGACGCATCCGGATATCAGGCTCCGCGCTATCTCTCCTGCATGATCACTCGGCCGGAAATCCGCGCCGGGTTCACCTGATCCTGGACCGCTGTCTTTATGGCCTGGTGCCGGATTCCGGCCAGATCATCGACAACACACTCGTCGAGCAAGCGGCTAGGCAGGCCGGTATCCAGCAACGTCATGCCACGGCCACACAAACACGCTGGCGACGCTGGGCGGTGCCCGGCGTCGCCAGCGCCATCATGCTCGCCGTCGTACCTTATCTCTACCAGAAACGGACGGTCCTCGGCGAATGGATTGCCGGTACGGCCGCACAGGCGCCGGCCGCGGCCGCCGAACAAGAGAACGTCCCGGCGCCAAGACCCGCACCCACGGCGACCGCCCCGCAGCCGGTTCCCGGGCAAGTATCGTCCGAAGCTCCGGTATCGGATTCTCGTTCACTCGCCGGCGCGCCAGAGCGTCCGGCTACAGGACCATCGGCGCTGCAACGCCTTTGTCCGCGACTCGCCTTGCTTCCGGACAAAGCGCCCGAGCGGATAGCGCAACTGATATGGGATCTGCCCACGGGAGTGGAAGCGCGGCTACGCCTGCGCGACGATGTCTGCCTGCTACCCGATCCTGGTTTTGCTCGGGCGCTGTGGATGGGCGACATGACACCGGAAAACTTTCTGCATTCATACGCTCACGACGACGTGCGCCATGCCCAGGCGAAACTTCACGCTCTCGGTTATTACCCCGATCGGCCCGACGGACTCTACGGCGCGCGCACCAGGCAGGCCATGCAGGCCTTTCAGGCGCACCAAGGCCTGGCCGAGACAGGATATCCCGATACGCTCACCTTGATGCTACTGGCCGGCGCAACACCTTTGACCGGCGCCTACGAAATCGACGACGGTCTTTCTTCCATTCTATCGAACATCCATAACCATGACTAGCAACACGAGCACCCACGCGATTACAGGCTCCGCCCTGGGCAAGGTTCTTGTCGATCGCGGACTGCTGGATGAGCCTCAGCTGTTGTACGCCATGCAGAAACGCGCGGTCGAAAACCAACTGATGGGCAGGCTGCTCATCCAGAACGGCCTGGCGGACGAAACCGAAGTCGTCCGCGCGCTGGCCGAACTGAACGGGCTGCAGTTCGTCAATCTCGACAACCTGCCCGAAGCGGATCCCCAGGTATTGGCCATCTTCAACCGTGAGATCTGTCTTGCCCAGAATTTCCTGCCCTTGCGACGCGTGAACAACGAACTGGAAGTCCTGCTGGGCGATGCCGATCCCGATACGGTCAGCCAATTCGTCATCCGGCGGGCGGGAATGCGCTGCCGGTTCATGATCGCCGAGTTCTCCCGCGTCCTGCGCCTGATACGCCACAGTTATTACTTTTCCCAGAATCCGCTGGAACTACTCGTACAACGTGAAGTCAAGACGCTGGACGACGATCCGGACCATGCGCACAGCCCCGCCAAACTGCTGGACTATCTGCTTCACCTGGCGGTGCGCGAGCGCACGACCGACATCCACATCACATCGTCGCAACGCAGCCTGCACGTCCTGTTCCGCATCGACGGCGTACTGCGCCCCATGATGGCGCTGCCCACGTCGCTATCCCGCCTGCTGGGCTTCATCAAGCTGGAATCCGAAATGGACATTTCAGAACAGCGACGTCCGCAGGACGGAAGTTTCCGCAGCGTGGTGCTGGATGCGCCCCTGACCGTGCGCGTGTCCACCATCATCACGGAGCATGGCGAACGCGTCGTGATGCGCCTGCTCCCGGAGCACAATGACCTTTCGGGGCTGAAGGACCTGGGATTCTTCCCCGAGGACGTCGCCATCCTGGAAAGGACATTCGCCAAGCCATCCGGATTGGTGCTGATCACGGGTCCGACCGGCTCGGGCAAGAGCAGTACGCTGCACGCTGCCTTGCGCATGCAGTCGTTGATCGAGCGCAACGTGCTGACCGTCGAAGACCCGCTCGAGTACCGTGTCCCCGGCGCCGGCCAAACCGAAGTGAACCGTCGAGCGGGATACGACTTCAATACGGCGCTGCGCCACTTCCTGCGGCACGACCCCGACGTCATCCTGCTGGGTGAAATGCGCGATGCGGAAACGGCGCAGGCGGCGCTCGAAGCCGCGGCGACCGGCCACCTCGTCCTGTCCACACTGCATATCACGACCGTCTTCGGAGTCGTGCCTCGCCTGCGTCCGATGAAGCTCGAACCTCAAGTCATCGCCGAAAACCTCCTGTTGATCGTCAATCAACGACTGGTTCGGCAAAACTGCTCCTTCTGCACCGAGTCCGTGCCGTTCACCAGCGCCGAATGCGACTGGCTGGGACTTGCCCCGGGCTCGATGGGGCGCAGAGGAAAAGGATGCGAACGTTGCCGCAACAGCGGCTTTCGCGGACGCATGCCCGTCTATGAAATGCTGGAAATCGACGAGAAACTGGCCAATGCCATCGCGGACGACACGGGTCGCGAAGCGCTGCGGACCTATGCCTATGAAAACGGCTTCCGCAACATCGTCTCCCTGGCGAAACGACGCGTCATCCTGGGCCAGACCACGTCGGAAGAGGTCTTCCGGGTCGTCGGCGACGGCCCCACGGACAACACGCTTTCCTATGAAGATACCGAAAATACGGGAGACGCGGCATGAACGTCTTTTTCTATCGCGTGCTGCTCGAGAACGGCAAGCTGCGCCGTGGACTCACCCGCCTGAGCGTGGGCCGCGACGAATCGGCCAGAATGTGGCTGGAAAAGAACTATGGCGGCACGGTCCTGACCGTGTATCGCCTGCCACCGTGGCTGACCGAGATACAGCGCAGCCTGGGCGACCTGTTTCATCCCAGCATCCGTCCCAAAGAGCTGTCCGGCATGTTGCGCGACCTGGCCATCATGACCAGCAGCGGCATTCCCGCTCTGGAAGCCATACGCGCCGTATCGGAAGACACCAACACAGGCGGGCGCAATAACGTCGCGCGGGTAGGGCTGCGCCTGCTCGAAGAACTCGACGCTGGCGCATCCATCAGCGACGCTTTCGGACGCCAGCCCGACGTGTTTCCCGAAACCGTGCGCAACCTGGTACTGCTGGGCGATGAAACCGGCTCCATGGACCGTATGTTGATGGAAGCCGCCGACCATGTTGAACGGGTGGCCGCGATGAAAGCCGACACCAAACAGGCATTGATCTATCCCTGCTTTGTTTTCGGCGCCATCTTCGGCGCGGCCGGGTTCTGGATCTACTACGTGATTCCCAACCTGACCGGCCTATTCCAGCAAATGAACGCTGAACTGCCGACCATCACCGTCGTGGTGCTCGAGATCGCGGCCTGGTTGACGGATCATTTTTCGCTGGTGGGCATCGGCCTGCTCGCCACGATCCTGTCGTTCTGGCTGGGGTGGCGCTATAGCCGCATGTTCCGTCGAGCCGTCTACCACCTTTTGCACCGCTTGCCCATGACCCGCACGATCGTCGTGTCGTCCGGCCTGGCTTTCTTTTCCGAATACCTGTCGATCCTGATACGCGCCGGCCTGGACATGGTCAGCAGCCTGTCCATCCTGGAACGCGCCATGCGTGACGAATACTACTACGATCGCATCGTCGCCATGCGCCAGGTGCTGGCGCATGGCGACCGGATCTCGGTGGCCATGCGTCAGGTCGGCGGCTTCCCGCCCATGATGCGCCGCATGATCAGCGTCGGTGAAGACACCGGCAGCCTGGACAAACAGCTGGCCTATCTAGCCAAGGAATACGGCACGCGACTGGAGAGGGTGATCGCCACCTTGTCCGAAGTCATCAAGCCCCTGGTCGTCCTGTTTGCGGGCGGCATGTTCGCCATCCTGATCGTCGCATTGCTATTGCCCGTTTACGACTTGGTCAGGCAAACCATGGCGCCCGGCGCATGACGCTCCTTTTCGCGTGCTTTTCACCATGACAAATAGTCCCCTACCCTACACGCCGCCGCAGCCGGAACAACGGCAGGCATCCCAGCAAGGGTTCATGTTGATCTGGGTCGCCGTCTTACTGATCGGCATAGGCGCGGCCATCGCCGCAGGACTGGCGACCAGGCAAAGCGCCAACGACATGCGTAAAGCCGCACAGACGCAACAGGCGCTGCAATGGGCCGAACAGGCCTTGATCGGCTTCGCGGCACGCCAAGGCCGCTTGCCGTGTCCGGCCGTCGACAAGCCGGGCGGCGCGGAGAACTGCGCCTCCGGCAACGTAAAAGGTTGGCTTCCCGCCGTGGTCCAAACTCCCGACGCCGTGTATCCGCCCGTCCGCTACATGGTGTACCGGAATCCAGCATCCGAGTTGGACCTTGCCCGCTCGGAAAACAACTATGGTCCCCGCAAGGATACCTATAGCCACCTCGATAAAGACCGGAAACTGAACAAGGAGGAAGGCAGCCGCTACACATTCGAACATAGCAATGTCAACGATCTCTGCGAGAAACTGCAGCGCGGCAGTCCGCTCAATGTCACGGTCACCGATCCTTCGCTTCCCGGCGGAGCCGAACAGACCTTTACACACAAGGACTTGTGGCGGCTGGCCCTTGCTGATGAAACGCACTCCGATACCGGTCACGCCTACATTGTTGACGAACCGGCCGGACGATTCATCAATGTCGCGTATGGCTTGGCTATCGACGGGGCCGGCGCCGAGTCCGGCGCCAATGTCCAGAAGATAGTCCCGATGCTGGAATCATCCGCACGCGGCCACAGCGCGACATATACCAGCACGACACGCGCCATGGACTTCAACCGTCTCGCCGAGCAACTGGGCTGTTCGGCACGGTTGGCCTCATTGGACACCATGGCGGTGTTTGTGTCCGTTGCGGAAAGCGTTCAGAGCGCCAAGGTGGCCAACTATGAAGGCACGAAAAAATGGGCCGCCATATTTGGCGTCAGAGCGTACCAATCGACGATTGGCACCATCATGACAACGATCGGACTACTTGAGAGCATCACGGAACTGAGTAAATCGATCCTAGCGCAGGTAGAAGCTGTGCTCGTATGCGCCGCTACTCTCGGATTGAGCTGCGCTGACGTCCCCAGAACTGCATTTGCGGTAGTTCTTAATGGCATCGCCGTCGGCACGGACAGCGCAAACCTTATTACAGGCACCATTGCCACGTCAACCGAGATACATCTGCTCGCAATCTACGCCAGGGCTGCTGTAAAAGCGGGTCATAGCATAGACATGACAATGCTGAATCCTGAAACCGCCTCAGAAGAAATCTGCGCACAGCCAGAACAATTGCAAGAAACCATCGATCAATTGCTTCTCGAACGGGATAACCTGCAAAACGAATATGAGCGCCAGACATTCTACTGGAGCATGCTCGACAATTTCTTCAAACACAGCCCCCATTATGCCGCACAGATACAGCCCACAATAGAAGCCCATGCCCGCCACCGTTATGACGTGGAACTGCGTCGAGAGGAAAAAGATGCCGCCCAAAACGATCTCGACGCGCTCGGGGAGGAATCCTTCGACTACGATAACCTTAGACAATCTTTGATCGATGCGGGCGCAGACAATGTGGACGAACTCATCGCGGAAATGCGCGCCAGCAATATGCATACCTTGGAGCTGCAGCGCCAGACCGCTCAAGAAGCATATGATCTCGCAGCATCCAGGCTGGCAACTTCTGAACAACTATATGTTTCCGCTTTTGAAGCAGCCCAGCGTCTGTTGAACGATGTCGCGCTGGACGTGGGCGGCAACCCGACTCAAGGCTATTACCTGACCTATTGCCCAGACCTTCATTGGACGGAGGAAGAAGCATTCGGCAAGCTCCTCGCCACCACTGTTTGCCGCGGCAGACTTGCCGAATACGAAAAAGCCACCTATAGCAGGATCACTACCGCGCACCATCTGCACCAATTGGATGCGCAGATATCATCCACCCGGAACGCCCGAGAAAAGGCCATCGAGAGCTGCGAAATGATGCGGAACATCGTGGCCGGCGAGACAAGCATGGAGTACTCCGTATGGCAAGGCGCAACCGACATTCTGCGCCAAGCAACGGAACTCGATGGCCTATCCAGCCAATAGGACCCTTAACACAATGAAAGCCATCATGATTTCCAAGCCGCATCAATCCGGATGGAGCCTGATCGAGCTCATCCTGGTAACGACCATCCTGGGTATCCTGAGCGTGGGTTCCTGGTTAGCCTTGACTCCGAATGCACGCCTAGCCGCATCAGAACATGCATTCTTGGCGCGTGCGCGATATGCGTTGATGGGTTACGCGCTCGTCAACCATCGGCTGCCCTTTGCGGATCAATCCGGCACCCGTCAAGGAAACGAGTCGCCCAATGCCATACGAGGCTGGTTGGCGGTACGTACGCTCGGCTTGCCGGACGATCTCAAAATCGAATATGCGGTCGATCCTGTACTGGTTGAAGCGCCACGCATCCGATTCTCTCCCGCCGTATCGAACTATATCGACGCTCCACCGTCTGCGAGGAGCCTGCCCAATGGCTTTGATTTGTGCTCTGCGCTCGTCACTACCCAGAGAGCCGGAACACTCTTGGCGACCAGCGGCGAGGCCGAGGTGCCCATGGCCTATGCCCTGCTTTATCGATCCCCGTTAGAAGACAATACGCAAACAGGCCACGACGCTATCCTACGACTGCCCGGTGTCCACAGCGAAATGCGCCGTCACCACACTGCCGCCGGTTCCGCCGAATTGATCCAAGCACTAGGATGCCCCAGTAAACTCACCAAAGCAGCCGCCTTGGCGGTTCAGGCTCAGGCCTCCGCGGAAATACCATTACTTGCCAAGGAGTACAGGGAATACAGGCAACTCCGGTATGACGCGGCGATAGCAAGCGAATTCGGCGCTCTGGTAGAAGTAATCATGGACAACATCTGGATAGGCATATCGCTTGTCGATGTCTTGTTGCTGCAACAAAAAATAATAGCGCAGTCCTCGCCTTTTTCAGTAGCCATGGCCCAGTCCAGACTAGTTCTCACCACAACAGTGTTGGCCCGACAGGTCGCAGGACTGCATTTGGATGCACAGGCGCTGAGCAAAGCGCCGCAAAACACTGCCGATGCCGCCAACGCATTAATGAGAGCGTACCGCTGGGAGACCCGAGCATACGGCTATGCGAACGACGCAATGCAACATGCCAGTAAACAATTACAACGAGGACTATTGCCATGACGCGCGCTTCTCGCTGTCACGCCTTATCTAGCCAGCGCGGGTTTTCACTTCTGGAGCTATCCGTTCTCATTGTTCTTCTAGGCATCGGATCAGTCGCTTTCTGGCAATTGTCCAACTTGAACCGGCATCAGGAGCTACAAAAACAGCAGGAGGCACTGCTGTATCGCGCAGACCAGGCCCTGGCAGGCTACGCATTTTCGCATCAACGCCTGCCTTGCCCCGCCGAAACGCCAACGTCGGGAATAGAGCAATGCGCCGGCAATCGTGCCATCGGCTATCTCCCATTCACAACGCTGGGACTGCCCGACCTGGATGCAGGCCTCATCCGATACGGCGTACTACGACGCCCCCACGGCACCCAGGATGCCGAGTTGACCCAACGCAAGCCCCGTCTACAGCTCATCCATTTCAATCCCGGCACGGAGCTCACGACACGAATTACGCCCAGCCCTCATTCGGATCCTCAAGAGCTTGCCTGGAAGGCCGGCGTTTACGCGAGAGACTTTTGCAGCGCCCTCGGTTTCGCTTCGGCATTACCGTTCAGCGAAAGTTTCGTCCATATTCCCAAGAATGGACAGGAGCAAGCATTGAATGTCGCCTACGCATTGGCCTTGCCAAAGGGATCCCGCCAAGCCGAAGGAGCGGGATCCAGCTTCTCATCCTTGGGCTTCGACTCGCCAACGAGTAATCTACTATCGTCGCAACAGGATATGGTGCTAGCGGTCAGCCCACAGTCGTTGAGCGCACGACTATCCTGCGCCCCACTGGTCGCCGCCGTACGCAGCTACGCGAACATACAGGCGGCTGTAGCGATACATACCAGAACCTTACCCGACTACTTGAATCAGTTGGACATCAATGTGGACAAAGCCAGAGCCGCTCTCATTGCGAGCTCTGCCGTTCTGCTCAGAGCCACGGCCAACGAAGTCGCCGCGATAGCCGACATTTTCAAGTCAAAGGCAAAAATCTCCCGTACAAGCTTTTATAAACCCCACGAGATCATAGCAGAAGCTGCTTCACTGCCCCTGAAATACTTCTCGCTGGGCAGCGCGACCGCAAGTCTTTTCGCAATAAGCGCCGGCGTGCCTCTGGCCGCCAAGCAAAGTCACGACCGCGCCACCAACAACTATAACAAAGTCAACGATGTGCTGATCCCGCAGGCAAACGCCTTGAAACAGGCCATCGACGAACGAATGGCCCGCACCCTGCAATCAGGCATTTATCTCCCTATTCACACCACACCCTCTCCATAAACGCCATGATGACACACGCCAAAGTCCTTCGCCCGCCGTTAAGCGCCGATTCCGACCGAGCGCCCCCCTCATCGGCAAAACACCACCTGGTTCATCGCGGATTCACCCTGGTCGAACTATCCGTGGCCCTGGTCGTCATCGCCCTGATCGTCTCGGCCGTGCTCAGCGGGCGCGACCTTTTGCGCAGCGCCGGCAACACGCGCATGATCGCCGAATTCGTTCAAGGATGGATGCTGGCTTATGACACCCATGTGGCGACGGTAGGACGCGTCCCCGGCGATAGCCCGACCAATCCTTCGGGCAAAGTAGGCAATGCCGATACGCCGCTTTGCAATAGTCCAAGTCCATCCAGCTACCCGTTGAACAACGCGTTCCTCGCCCACGGCATCCAACTGCCGCATGGACGGGCACATGGCTCCGAAGATCGTTACGTCTATCAAGACAGCCGCGGCTTGCCTCACGAACTGCGCGTCTGCTTTCAGAACGTTCCCTGGTCGGAGGCGGGCGCCAGCCAGGGAGTCCATGTTTCCCGCCGGCGCAACGTCATGGTGCTGTCCGGCGTCACGCCCGAATTGGCCATGACGCTGGACAAACAGGTGGACGGCCGGGTCGACGCCCGGTTTGGACGGGTGCGCGAAGACCAGCAGAGCAATTTGCTCACTGGCCTATCGGCAAACTGGTCGCGCGACGAACGCTCCAGCTTCGGCGGAACGCCCGATGCTGGAACCGACGAATCCCAGTCCGCCGAAATGACCGTCTATATCCAGATGAGCCATTGAGCACTCAAAAAACCGGAAAAAATCCAAATGCGGCAGGCATGGCCCAAAAAATCTCGTTATAGTCCGTAACGACGATAAGGATTTCTTGTTATGCATTGGATTTTTCCCCTAGTACTGTTCGCCGCGCTCGCCTTCCTGCTCAATACCTTCCTGGTCTCCCTGGCTTGGGGCACGGTCCTGGCCCTGGCCACCTGGCCCGTCGTCGTGTGGCTGGAAAAAAAAGGACTGTCGCGCGGGCTGTCGGTCAGCGCGGTCACGATAGGCTTGATCGTGGGATTCGGCGTGCCTGCCCTGGTGATCGTCACGTCGTTGACCAAGGAACTGAGGGTTATTTCGCTTTACCTGCAGCACGTGAATCGGACCGGATTGCCGGCGCCGGAATGGATATACGACTTGCCCGTGGTCCAGCAATACGTGGTGGACTGGTGGCAAGACCATCTTGCCGCGCCCGGCTCCATCATGCGCCTGATAGGGCAAATGCCCGGCGCGACCTTCGGCCTGATTTCGGGCCGCTTGAGCAGCTTCGGGGCGATGCTGGTGGCCAATGCCTTTTTCATCTTCCTGTCGTTCCTGACCATGGTCGTCCTGCAGTTGAATGCGAATACGGTGATGCGCTATCTGGATGCGGCGGGCAACCATCTG
>Ga0265293_10010615_pt1 | contig 12816 bp, 9 predicted proteins | sample Munlanlewell138R_FD_192505 | JGI IMG/M metagenome (GOLD analysis project Ga0265293, IMG submission 192505) | Leachate microbial communities from a municipal landfill in Southern Ontario, Canada - Leachate well 138R | ecosystem: Engineered > Solid waste > Landfill > Unclassified | place: Canada... | reverse complement strand
AAACTTAATTATCACTAAAATGAGGAAAAAAGTGGCTCAAAGCAAGTGGAATGAAGGAGTTGAAGGAGATAGAAGAGGAAGGGAAAAGTGGACAGACTTTATTATTAATCTACATAGTAGAAAAGAATTTTTTGATTTGGAAAGAGAAATAGTGATATTCTATTAATAAATATCTGAAAATACTGAAATTGCTTTAAATTTTGATGTATAATGGAAATTAATAGGATATTATTAAAATTGTAAGTGGTACTAATTGTATAAACTAAATACTCATGAGAAGTGAGATAATAGGTTAAGTATAGAGATAAGTGTAACGGGGGTATTACAATGAAGGTAAGCTTTAGTGAAGTTGAAAATATATTTACAACCTACTTGGTATGGTCTGAAAGCAGAGAGCTATTATGGTATAGAAAAGCTTGGAGTGTATTAGATTATGGTGGGCTTACTAAGTTTACTAACAATGTGGATAAAAGTAGAGTTATAATAAGGGCTTTTACCTTAATATTAATCTATAATGAATTCTGTCAGTTAGCATTTAAAGTAGGCTGCTGTTATGGTTTTGATTATTGGGAGGAAACATCTAATATAAATGCTTTTAGGCTTGGCCAAATATATGGTAAGGATGATGAATTAAACGATAGCATTGATGATGAAGACGTATCACATTATATAAAGAAGTTTAATGAGGAATATGGATATGAAATGTTCTTGAATAGTATGTTCATGAATTTAGTTTACGAAGAGCGGTATAATGTAATATTTTGTTTGACAGATAATATGGAAGGCCGTGAAGTTGACATCTTTATTTCAATGTACTTAGCTACATTTGTTGATTATGGTGATGATAACGAAACTGAAATTTATGAAATGCAAATCAAAGGCAATAAAGAACTATCAGATTTTGAGAAATATTTAAGCGACATAGAAGAGTATCGTGATGAAATTACTGATTCATGTGATTCTATGGAAGCTTGGGATTGGGTTTTAGCTGGAACTTATAGAGTGGAGTTTTAATAAGCTTTCAAGGGTTAAATAAATAACTACGACATTTCTGAGTAATGCTTAATAGTACTCAGCTCAATACAACCAATGAATAAATAGAAGGAGGAACTGGATTTGAACGAACTTAACAGAAACAGACAGACTACAATCAACATAAACGAGAAAGCCAACTTAATATGGGCTATAGCAGATATCATAGGACAGGGTTTATACAAACCACATGAATATGGCAGGGTAATTCTTCCAATGACCGTAATCAAAAGGTTTAATGATGCCCTTATGCCAACAAAACAAAAGGTGCTTGAAACCTATGAAAATGTTAAACACTTCGAAGTTAGAGATGGTTTTCTTGAAGGAGCTTCTGGTTATTCATTCTATAACACCAGTCCTTTCACATTTGAAAACCTTATAGCTGATCCTGAACACATAGAAGAAAACTTCAGGACTTTCCTTGGAGGATTCTCTGAGAATGTTCAAGATGTATTGGAGCACTTTGAATTTGAAAGAGAGATATCAAAGCTTGCCAATAACGGCATGCTATTTCTTATAATACAGGAATTCAACAAGAAGAATGCATACATGGGACCTGATATCATTTCAAGTACTGACATGGGCTATATCTTCGAGGAACTTGTAAGAAGATTTTCTGAGTCTTATAATGAACAAGCGGGAGCACACTTTACAAGTAGAGATATTATCTACCTTATGACCGATCTTCTTATTTCTGAAGATAAGGATATACTAATCGAAGAAGGCGTTGTTAAGACGGTTTATGATCAAACCATGGGAACAAGTCAGATGCTTGGCTGCATGGAAGAAAGACTTGGATTATTAGATGAAGATGCTGAAATTGCAACATTTGGACAAGAATTAAACCCTTGGACATTTGCAGTTGCTAAGGCTGATGCCATAATTAAAGGTGGTAAGGCTGATAATATGAGACTGGGTAATACTCTATCCGATGATAAGTTCCCTGGCTATAAATTCGATTACTGCATAAGTAACCCTCCCTTCGGGATAGATTGGAAGGTTGAACAGAAAGCTGTCGAAAGAGAAGCAAAGCTTGGAGACAAGGGAAGATTTGGAATTGGACTTCCAAAGATAAGTGATGGACAGCAGCTATTTGATCTTAATGGACTTGCCAAGCTTAAGGATACTGGTCGTATGGCCATAGTTCACAATGGTTCTCCTTTATTCTCTGGCGATGCTGGTTCAGGATCAAGTGAGATAAGAAGATACATCATAGAGAACGATTGGCTTGAGGCTATAGTACAACTTAGCGACTCCGCTTTTTATAATACATCAATCACAACCTATATCTGGATCATGTCAAAGAACAAAGCACCTCATAGAAGGGGTAAAGTCCAGCTTATAGATGCATCGAATATGTACGAAAAAAGAAGAAAATCCATTGGAAATAAGAGAAATGATATAACCGAAGAAAACAGGGAAGTAATCGTCAAGGCTTATGGAGAGTTCAAGAACACGACTTTTACTCTTGGAGATAAGACATGTGAATCTAAAATATTTGATAATGTTGAATTTGGTTACAACAAGATAGTAGTTGAAAGTCCTCAATTTGATGAAGAAGGAAATATAGTCAAGAAAAAGGGAAAGAAAGTTGCTGATACATCAAAGAGAGATACTGAGAGTGTTCCTCTTACTGAAGATATAGATAGCTATTTCAACCGAGAGGTAAAACCATACAATCCAGATGCATGGATAGACAAATCCAAGACAAAGGTAGGCTATGAGATACCATTTACAAGGTATTTCTATAAGTACCAGGCTCCAGAAAAGGCAGATGTCATAGCTGAAAGGATATTGGAGATGGAAAAGGATTTGATGTCATCACTTCGAGCATTATTTGCAGAGGATGGTGAGGCTGTTGAGTAGGACGATGAAGGATTCAGGAATTGAGTGGATAGGAGAAATACCAGAGGATTGGGATGTTGTTAAAATAAAGCATTTAGCAGACCATAAAGAAGGACTATTTTTGGATGGTGACTGGATTGAAAGTGACATCATAACAAGTGATGGAGTAAGATATCTAACCACAGGAAATATTGGGGAAGGTTATTTCAAAGAACAAGGTGATGGTTTCATCAGCGAAGAAACTTTGGAAAAAATGAATTGTCTCATTGTTTACCCAGGAGATTTAGTAATATCCCGATTAAATAAACCCATAGGGAGAGCTTGTTTGTTGCCAGATACTCATGAAAAATATGTGATAGCCGTTGATAACGTTGTTTTAAGGCCTAATCCTAAGCTCTATAATAGATTATTCCTTAAGTTTGCAATGAATATTGATGGTTATTCTGAAGAGGCAAATATGATATCTCGTGGTGCTACAATGCCAAGGATAAGTCGAACACTTCTTGGAAACATTAAGCTGCCCATTCCACCTTATCATCAGCAACACAAAATCTCTAACTTCCTCGATAAAAAGGTCGCAGAAATCGACCATATCCTTGAAAAGACAAGAGAATCAATTGAGGAATATAAGAAATATAAGCAGTCTATCATAACCGAGGCTGTCACAAAAGGACTTAATCCAGATGTGAAGATGAAGGATAGTGGGATTGAGTGGATTGGGGAGATACCTGAACATTGGAGGCTATGCAAGATAACTAACATCATAGATGTTTTAACGGATTTTACCGCAAATGGTTCTTTTGCTGATTTAGCAAAAAATGTAACCTATTTAGATGGAGAAGGATTTGCAAGAGTAGTAAGGCTTACAGATTTAAGAGTTAATTTTGAAAATCCAGGTGTCTATGTTAGTGAAGAAACCTTCAATTATCTGAAAAAATCATCTCTGTTTGGAGGAGAAATACTAATTGCTAATGTGGGTGCTTATGCAGGTTTAATGTGTGAAATGCCTTCTGTGGATTTCAAAGCAACATTGGGACCTAATATGATGTTAATTAAGGTTAAAGAAAATTTGATTTTTCCACATTATCTATTTCTACTGTCGATGTGCACATATTTTGAGAAACAGCTTCAGCTAAAAGCTATATCAAGTGCGCAACCAAAACTAAACAAAGATGATGTAAGAAGTGTAAGATTCGTTCTTCCACCTCTATATGAACAGAAAAAAATATCTGATTTTATTGATAGTAAAGTGAGCAATATAGATAATTTAATCACTCAAAAAGAGCAATTATTATCAGACCTTGAAGCATACAAGAAATCATTAATTTATGAATGTGTAACTGGTAAACGGGAGGTGGTTTAGTGGAAGTTAAAGAAAAACGATTTGAGCAAGACATTGAAACCTGGTTACTCACTAACGGAGGCTATACCAAGGGTGATTTAGCAACATACGATAGAAAGAAAGCTATTGATATGCCAAAGCTTATTGAGTTCATTAAGGCAACTCAACCTAAGCAGTGGGATAGGTATGTGAATACCTATAAAGGAGAAGCTGAAAAGAAGCTATACAAGAGGTTCAATGAGGAAGTTGAAGCTAATGGTCTTCTTCATGTGATAAGACATGGGATAAATGATAGAGGAATTAAGCTTAATATAGCATACTTTAGGAATGAGACTACACTAAACCCTGAAGTAGTAAAGAACTATGAAGCCAATAACCTCACTGTTACAAGGCAATTTAAGTATTCCACTGAGAATGAGAACTCCTTAGACATGGTCTTATCACTTAATGGAATACCGATTGTAGCACTCGAACTTAAAGACCAGCTTACAGGTCAAACTGTAGATCATGCAAAGAAGCAGTTTATGTATGACAGAAACCCCAAGGAATTATGTTTTCAGCTGAATAAGAGGTTCCTGGTTTACTTTGCTGTTGACCTATATGAAGTTGAAATGACCACGAAGTTAGATGGTGGAAACACATATTTCCTGCCCTTTAACCAAGGAAGCAATGGAGCTGGTGATGTAGGAGGAGCAGGCAATCCTCAAAACACACATGGCTATGCTGTTTCATATCTATGGGAAAGAGTGTTAACCAAGGACTCGTTGATGGATATACTAAAGAGATATATGCATCTTGAGAAGAAGACTACCGTAACAGTTAAGAACGGAAAAGAGATAAAGAAGAAGAAAGAGATATTGATATTCCCAAGGTATCACCAACTTGATGCTGTGACAATGTTACTTGTTGACTCAAAGACAAATGGCAGTGGAAATAACTATCTTATACAACACAGTGCTGGTTCTGGTAAATCAAACTCCATAGCTTGGTTATCCTATGGACTTGCAAGTCTTCATGACAAAGATAATAACAGTATCTTCACTTCAGTAATAGTGGTAACCGATAGAAGAATACTGGATAGCCAGTTGCAAAATACCATATCATCCTTTGATCACACCAAGGGAATCGTAGAAACCATTGGACCTAATAAAACATCAAAGGATCTTAAAAAGGCAATAGATGATGGAAAGAAGATTATTATAACCACACTACAGAAGTTTCCTGTGATTTATGAGGAGTTAGATGATGTAACAGGAAAGAGGTTTGCTGTTATAGTTGATGAAGCACACTCAAGCCAAACTGGAAAGAGTGCAGCAAAGTTAAAAGAAGGCTTGGCAGATAAGGAAGAGGCACTAAGGGAGTATGCAGCAATAGAGGCTGAAGCTGAAAAGGATGCAGAAGATTACGAGGACCTTCTTGTAAAAGAATTACTTGGACATGGCTATCATAAGAACCTATCATTCTTTGCATTTACAGCTACTCCTAAACAGAAGACCCTTGAAGCTTTTGGAAGGAAACAATCAGATGGCAGCTTCGCTGCTCACCATATTTATAGCATGAGACAGGCTATAGAAGAAGGCTTCATTGTTGATGTCCTTAAGAACTATATGACTTATAGGACATGCTATAGGATTGCTAAAGATACGGCTGATAACCCAGAGGTACCAGCTTCAAAGGCAGTTAAGACAATAAAGCGCTATGCATCACTACACCCACATAACTTACAGCAAAAGACGGCAGTTATAATAGAACAGTTCAGAGAGATCACAAAGAATAAGATAGGTGGTAGGGCAAAGGCCATGGTGGTTACTTCATCAAGACTCCATGCAGTCAGGTACTACCATGAATTCAAGCACTACATCGAAAAGAAAGGCTATGATGATGTCGATATCCTAATTGCATTCTCTGGAATAGTCAAGGATGATTCAGTTGACTATACTGAGGAATCCATGAATAAGAGAAAAGACGGATCAACCATAAAGGAAGACCAGCTTAGGAATGATTTCCATGGGGATGATTTTAATGTGCTCATAGTGGCCGAGAAATATCAAACTGGCTTTGACGAGCCACTGCTGCACAGCATGTTCGTGGATAAGAAATTAGATGGTGTAAAAGCGGTTCAGACGCTCTCAAGACTTAACAGGATATACCCGGGAAAAGAAGATACCTTCATCCTTGATTTTGTAAATACAAAAGAAGAGATACTGGAAGCATTTAAGCCCTATTATGAAGCTACCATTCTTGATGAAGAGATAAATATTAATCTAATTTATGATACCCAGAGTGCACTAAGAAGCTTTAAGCTTTATAATGATGATGATATTGAGAAGTTTGTAAAAATATATTATAAGAGTGGAAAACAGACTGAAACTGATTTAGGAAAGATGACTGGGTTGTTAAAACCTGTGGTGGATAGGTATAAGGATTTAGACGAAGAGCAGAGATTTGATTTTAAGAGAACTGCAAGAAACTTTGTTAAGTGGTATTCTTACATCTCTCAGATAGCAAGGATGTTCGATAAGCAGTTGCAGAAGGAGTATGTATTTACATCATATCTTGAAAAGATGCTACCCAGGGTATCAGATGACAATATAGCAATAGAAGACAAGCTTAAGTTGGAATTCTACAAGCTTGAAGAGACATACAAAGGGGATATAAGCTTTAATCCTGTAAAAGAGGATCAGATAATAAATAACCCAAAGAATATTAATCCTGAGTCTGATTTAGAGAAGGACGAATTGCTTGAAAATATTATCAAGAAGGTAAATGAGAGGTTTTCAGGGATGTTTACTGATGGGGATAGGGTAATGGTAGAAGCGTTATATAAGAGAGCTGTAAAGGATAATAAAAAGCTTAGGCAGTATGCAAGAAAGAATGATGCTGAAGTATTTGAACAAAGCATATTTCCTGAAATATTTAAAGGGATCGCTCAAGCTTGCTATTTAGAATCAACGGATGCTTTTACTAAGCTATTTGAGAACAAAGAGTTTTATACTTCGGTTATGGAAGAAATTGCAAGACAAGCATATAAAGAGTTAAGGCAGTAAAGTATAAGCCCTCAGAGACGTTTCTGGGGGCTTAAAATGAGCATTGATATCGGGAGGATGAGTCATGGGATCTATCAATAAATCATCCAACTTTGCTGAATAAGTAAGTGATTTTGATGTGATTATGAAGTTGAGGAATAGAATATACAAAACAAGCATGGTCTTATATAATATGGGACCATGCTTTTTCTATTAGTTAACCTGCTCTATTAATTCCTACTGCTACCACAATAACTTCTTCAATCTTTCTAAATCCTTCAGAGTTAAGCTCTACTATACTTCTTCCTATAATCCCATTTTTGGACACTACACGAAGTTGCTTGGAAGTAAGACCCCGCTCAATTTGTCATAATAAAATCCCATAAGATTAAGAGTAAATAATACTTGAGTTGATTGTCCCCTGAAAGGTTTTCTACTTTGTCATATAATATGCAGAAACTTTTCTATCTATAACTGTATTAACATCTATCTGACTTCTATCTAAATAGTGATTAATTTAGAGCTAAAACTTTACTAAAATCCCTAATTTACAGCGATTTGAACGACCTAAAATTATCTAAATGAATATTCTCGAATAATATTCCATATTGTATAGCATGACACAGGTCTTGGAGGAAGAAAATGTGTCGGTAGGAAAGTATAAATAGGGTTAAACAAATGCTAAAAATAGTGTTTAAAAAGCACATCAAACACCCTAAACAACTATGTTAGAAGGGTACAACAAATGGAAGGAGAGGATATTTTGATCCCCAGAATTAGAGGAATAGTTCACACAGCAGAATTCTATCAGAGCTTGTTGGAAGTTGAAGCTATAAGATTAGAGGAAACATATAAGAGCTATATTACAGAAAAATCTAAAGGTAATATAATGTTTGAGTTCGGAGGGTGTATAAAGATAATTTTATTTAGTAGAAATGGATTTATGAGGATTTATGTAGATTTCATTGAATTACTCTGTAATCCAATAATTGACGAAAAGAATCTTCGGGAGATTAATGAAAAGATCAATAGTATATGTGATAATATTTTTATATATGAAGATAGAGGACTTGTTCTTTCAAGATATGATGCCAGGTTGGATGTAAAATTTGACAATAAGAATTCTGTGGATACAATGATAAGACTTTTAGAAAGATCTGTTCAAAAGATTGGACAAATGCATAGGGATGATAATCCAGAATATATAGGAAAATCTATCAGATTCAAGTCATCGGCAAATAAGAGTACAATGGGAATAAATATATATGATAAGGAACAGGAAAGAATAGACAAGGCAAGATTAAAAGGTGAGGAAGTAGAAATAGCAGAGTATGAAATAAATGTACTTAGATTTGAAGTTCAATTATATAATCCACACTTAAACTATCGCAAGCGCTATTATGGATCACAAAAGGAATTAGAGTCCTACTTGAACACAGTAGTAAGTAAGGAGTACATGGATAAGTATATTTATCCAATTGTATTTAATGGAAATTACTATGATTTGAAGAATGCTAAGCAATTAATGAAAGAAAAAGGATTAAGAGAATCTGAGGTAAAGAAACTTATTGAGTTCTTAAAATATGGAGAGAAAACCAATCTTACAATAACAAAGGAAAGATTTGGTAGATACAAGTATGAAACCTATACAAATCGTCTTAATGAAATTGATATTAATCCAGTAATTATACCTGAAAGCATGAAATTAGAATACTTTGAGAACTACCTCTCAGGATTGTTAATTAGACATTGATACGGACAGATTCAGATATAAGTTGAAGTATTGACTGAAAAAAGAAAGAAGCATTGTAATTAGTTATAGCTTCTATATTTTTGAGACCAAAAATATTTATATTCAAACGTCAAAGGTACTTTGTCGAGAATCTTCGTCATTTTGGTATTATTTTGAAGGACTTTTTTGTATATTCGTGAAATATTGGTCCAAAAAGTTTAAAACAACTACTTAATGATAGTTTACATGCTCTTCTTGTATATCTCTGAATTATTGGGAGATTAAACTATTTAAGGATAATGCTTATGGTGGAAAAAGGGTTGTTGTTTTAATAAATAGAATTTTAGATTAGAAGATTAAAATTTAAGTGTTTGTTTATAAAGTTTACTCAAAAAGAGTTCGCCGGGCGAACTCTTTATTTATTATATTTTACACTATGATAAATTTAGTTAAATTAGGTTGATTGATTATAAAGTAATAAATACTAAGACCAGTGCATATAATATTGTACCAAGATAGAAGGAGGTAATTTTTTGTTGAACTTTACAGATGGTCAAATCGAAATAATAAGGAAGTTAAATCTGGTTGATTACTTAAAAAAGATGGAGGGCTTGACGTTTAAAGAACATTTGCAAGATTACTTTATATGTAATGAAGATAGTGGAGTAATTCTTAGGGATAATATTTACTATTATGCTGAAAGCGCAAAAAATATTGAGGACATTCTTTCATTTATTCAATTTTTTAGTGATGTCGATTATGATGAAGCAATGAAAAAATTAATTGAATATCTATCCTTATTATCTTCATAAGGTAGGGGATTTAATTAAATTAGAAGAGGGTTAAAATGTAGTGATTTTGATTAATGTTGCAAGAGTATAAAAATAAAGACAGAGGTGATTTAATTGAAAATGTTTACCGATGAACAAATTAAAGTAGCGGCAGAGACAGACTTAATAGAATTTTTAGGGAATAAAGAAATGTTTACATTCAAAAAATACGGAAGAAATTACTCAAGGTGTAATCAACATGATAGTTTGATAATCAAAGACAAGAGTCAATATTACTGGTTCAGCAAATCAGAATCCGGGAATCCTATTAACTTTGTACAAAACCATTACAATTTAGATTTTAAGGAAGCAATGCTAAAGCTCCTTGAATTTAATAATGTTCCTTATGAATCCCCATATAATGAGTACAAATTCAAAGACGAGAATACAGAAAGAGTATTTACAGTATCAACTAAAAATATAGAAAGGGCTTATGGATACCTCTGTAAAAAGAGAGGAATAAAGAAAAGCATAGTAGATGAACTAATAGAGAGTAATCACTTGATAATGTTAACGGAGACAAGTAATCACTATCCAAACATAGGTTTTAGGATTTTTGGGCCTAATGGTAAGGAATCAGGATATGAGTTACAAGGCACATTAGACAAAAGGAGATTCAAAAGTTGTATCGCTGATAAAGAGGGGAAAAATTATGGGTTCAATATTAATATCGGAGAACCTCATATGGCACTTTTTTTTGAAAGTGCTATAGACCTTCTCAGCTTTTACCAATTAAAAAAGTTTGATAAAAAGATAGAACTAAAAGATGTTATTGTAAGAGAAATGAAGGAAGATTTTAATATTCAGGCAGTAGTCATGTGTGTAGATAATGATACAGCTGGAGATAAGTTCAAGAAAAAAATTGAAGAATCAGGGATTAAATTTAAGACAATTGATGTGCCAAGAGGTTTCAAAGATTGGAATGAGTATCTATTAAGTTTAAACAAGGTGAAATAATTTATTGGATTTAAGTATCAACACATTTTCAAGTTAGGAAAGAATCAATTAAATGAGTATAGTTTTGAGTTATCATATTAATATAACCCTCGGCTAAGGAACTCCTTAACCGAGGGTTATATTAGCTCAAAATTACTTTTGCTCCTTTGCTACGATCACACTTCCAACACAACGTTTGTAGATTATGTATTACTGTCATACCACCTTTTGATAGAGGAATCACATGATCGATTTCTAATAGTAAATTAAGCTCTTTACTTGTTGAGTTGTTACAATTGCAACATGTATAACCATCTCTATTATTTATAGATTCTCTTAATTTTCGAGTCATTAATGCTCTCTGTCCGTCCACACTCTTACGCCATGGATATGAGTATATCAGAATTTACTCTCTCAAATACTTAAATAACTTTTATTATGGTGTGTAGCTATCATATTAAAACAGATTACTCATAATAAGGGTAATTATGTTGAAGTTCAAGAATATTCGACAATCATAAAGTAATTAGGAGTTATGTTAATGATTATACATACAAATAAATGGTAAATATGTTATAGTTAAATTATACCAAAAATGGCAAGAAGTTTACTCGAAAAGATGAAAGGAGTGAAATCATGGATGGTAACAAAATGACAACATGTAAGGCGTGTGGTGAAAATATTGCAAAAGGTGTAAAAAAGTGTGTTCACTGTGGGAAGGATCAGAGAAGTTTCTTTATGAGACATAAGATATTGTCAGGTATTTTAGTACTTATACTACTCGTCGCAATTGGTGGAGCAATGGGTGGAGGAGATGGACCAAATTTAACAGAGCCAGCAGAGGTAGCGGAAGCAGAACCATCTACAAGCGGCGTAGAAGTAGCACAATCCACAGAACCAGATGTCCCAAGAGAGTATAAGTCAGCGCTAAGTAAAGCAAAATCATATTCTGATACCATGAATATGTCAAAGTTAGGTATTTATAATCAGTTGATTTCGGAGTATGGCGAGAACTTCCCCGAAGATGCAGCTCAATATGCTATTGATAATGTACAAGCAGATTGGAAAGAGAATGCGCTAAGTAAAGCAAAATCATATTCTGATACCATGAATATGTCAAAGTTAGGTGTTTATGATCAGTTGATTTCAGAATATGGCGAGAAATTTACAGAAGAAGAAGCTCAATATGCTATTGATAATGTACAAGCAGATTGGAAAGAGAATGCACTGGCGAAAGCTAAAACATATGCTGATACTATGAATATGTCTAATGCAGCTGTTTATGAACAATTAGTATCACCGTATGGAGAACAGTTTACTGCAGAGGAAGCACAATATGCAATTGATAATTTAGAATAGAAACAAGCTTTAATATTTACGAAAGGAGAAGGTTATCTTAATGGATAGCCTTTTCTTTTTATAATAGCTTGACTGATTAATCAATGAGATATAGCTCTGGGTGGGATTTACAATGAAATCAATTATTATTTCAACACAACAGTAATTATGTGGAAATCTCTCTTGTAAGTGTTTGTTTTGAGGACCAAATTGGCTAACAAATTCAACTTAACTACTATTGAGTTAAAAAATCGCAATGCAACATAATTCCAAGCAAAGGGTGATAGCATAGAGACTATTATTAATGAATACAAAGATTTCTTGTTAAATGAAGGTAAAAGCCAAAGTACAGTATACAACTACAGCTTAAGCATCGAGGAATACCTTAGGTGGTATGATGAGACATATAGTATTGAGTTTAGAAAGCTTTTTAGATCAAATATAATCGAATGCAGATCGTACATCTTAAATGTAAAGAAACACGAAGGCAAAAACTTAAGTGGGAAAACTGTAAATAGTAAATTAAGTAGTCTAAGGAGGTTTAATGATTTCCTAATACGAAGAAATATTCAAAAAGAAATAGTTATCGACCACAAGGTCTTTTTAGATGAGAATCTTGCATAATTGCATTCTCGGTTGAAATAAACAAAAACACCTCAACAAGCATCAAAGATGCCCGAATTTGAAATGAAGTTTATTGGTTTCTACGATGTTTATGCTACTTTAGTAATAACT
>Ga0265293_10010614_pt1 | contig 12817 bp, 12 predicted proteins | sample Munlanlewell138R_FD_192505 | JGI IMG/M metagenome (GOLD analysis project Ga0265293, IMG submission 192505) | Leachate microbial communities from a municipal landfill in Southern Ontario, Canada - Leachate well 138R | ecosystem: Engineered > Solid waste > Landfill > Unclassified | place: Canada... | reverse complement strand
GGTCGGGTGCGGCGTATGGCCGGCCGCATAACCCGCAGCCGTGGAATAGACCCCGGGCGTCTCCCAGAATTTGCGCTCCGCACCCCAGAAACACCCCAGGCCGAACAACGCCAGCTCCAGGCCTGCGGGGAAAGGTGGCGTCAGCCGGTGGCCGTTGACGACATGCCGTTCGGGCACGGGCATGGCCACGGTGCGCCCCGGCAGGGCTTCCTCGGACGTGGGCATCTGCGCAGGCTTGCGATTCCAGAGCATGGTCGTTACCTCTCTCGGATGTAATTATGGAGACCCCGTCATCAGCCACGGAAACACACGGAAATACACGGACGAGGCCATGACAGTCCAGCAATGCGCGCGCTGGCTGTGGCCTACGGTATCTAAGTGATCCTGTGCGGGGCAGCCAGGGTCGCCGGCGTCGCGGTAGAGATTCAGAGTCTAGCGCAGGCGGCCGGGGCACTCTCCCCTACGTCCCACGAGGCATCGCCACCGGCCCCGCCCGCCCGGACCACCCTCCGGCGGGGCCTCAGGCGCTTCCGGTGAGATCGTTCCCAACCCCCTGATCGGTCAGGATTCACAGTGGCGAAGAGGCACTGCGGGCAGCCGCCGGGCGGGTGGGTGTTGATTTATAAATATGTGACATAACAGTATGTTACTGTATGTTTATTATAAACGAGATAATATCTTACCGGGTAACGGATTGTTACACCGTCGATCGCCGCGCTGCCCAAAAAATACCTGCGGCCCCCCCTCACAGCCGCGGGCAAAGCAGGCTAGACTATGGCTTCGCTGAGGCCGCTTGGCCTTGGCCCGACACCCCCGTTTCCAGTATGAAGGGCATGTCCGTGCCCTGGGGCGTATCGGTACTCGGATCGCTGATTTACTGCCAACTGGTTCGCGCAACTCCAAGTGGTGGTTAACAGGGGGCGATTTCGAGACTTTGAACCCCGCCGATGAGGCGGGGTTTTTTTTGGTGCACCGGCAGGGGGAAGGATGGTTACTGCAGCGAGCGCTCCTGCGGCGGCGGCATCTGCAGATAGTAACCCTGCTCGCGCAGCAGCTGCCGCACCTGCTCAGGATCGGCCTGCGCCAGCGTCCTGCCCGCCACGAGTTCCAGCGCCATCACCCGCTCCAAGCGACCGAGCATGCGCAGCAACGCCTCGGGTACCGACGAGAAGTCATCCTCATGTTCAATATATAGGTAGGTATCCGCCTTGCGGCTGCCTTTGTAGATGACGCACTTCATGCGGTCGATGCTCCTGGATGTTTCATGCGTGCCGCTCCAACCCCAGCACCTCGATGGCGTTGCGCGTGGTCAGCGCTGCGATGCGTTCCAGCGGTTCGTCGCGCGCGGCGGCCAGGGCCTGCAGGCAGTGGGGCAGGTATTCGGGACTGTTGCGCTCGCCGTGGTGCGCGGCGACGGTCATGTCGGGCGCGTCGGTCTCCAGCACCAGCGCCTCCGGCGGCAGCGCCTGCGCCAGCCGCCGCAGCTTGGTGGAACGCTCGTAGGTGAGCATGCCGCCGAAGCCCAGCTTGAAGCCGAGATCGAGGTAATGCCCTGCCTGTTGCAGACTGCCGTTGAAGGCGTGCGCGATACCGCCCTGCACGCGAATGCGTTTAAGAGTGGCCAGCATGGCGTCGTGGGCCTTGCGCACGTGCAGCACCACCGGCAGCCCGCTGTCGCGCGCCACGATCAGCTGCGCCTCGAGCAGGTGTTGCTGGCGTTCGCGGTCGAGTCCGGCGACGAAATAATCCAGGCCGATCTCGCCGATGGCCACGGGGCGCTCGCGCTCCACCCATTCCGCCAGCGTGTCCACGTCCGCATCCCGGTGCTGGTCGATGTATACGGGATGCAGGCCCAGCGCCGGCAGCAGTCCCGGTTCGCGTCGGCACAGCTCGACCAGAAAGCCCCAGCCGTCCACGGTGACCGCCGGCACCAGTATGCGCGTGACACCGGCGGCCCGCGCCCGGGCGAGCACGGCCGTACGGTCGGCAGCGAAGGCTGCGACGTCGATGTGGCAATGGGTATCGAACAGTTCCATACCGCCATTCTAACCACAGTGCCGCAGCGGCGCAGAAGCGGCGGCGCTACACTCCCCAATCCACATTAAGGAGCCTCTGGCTGACCCGTCATTGCGAGGAGCGTAGCGACGTGGCAATCTCCAAGTTACTGATCTGCCGTCGAAGGAGACTGCCGCGCTGCGCTCGCAATGACGGTACGGCGAATGGATCAGAGATTCCTTAACAAAGCCTCGCGCCGCGCCGGGAGCTTGACCGTCATGCCCTGCCTCGAACGCATCCTGTCAGCCCTCGCCCTGACGGCCCTGCTCGCCCTCGCCGGCTGCGGCAGCGCCGGATCCGAACGTATACCGCTGGCAACGACGCTCGCCACCCAGCGCTTCGTGGCCTATGTGCCGCGCAGCTTCTCCGTCCGCGACGGCCAGCCCCGGGCCGCGACCGCGGACGGCATCGCCGCCGATCTGCGGCGCCTGCGGCCGCACTTCTCCGGGCTGATCACCTACGGCCTGGGCGACGGCCAGGCGCAGATCGTGCCGCTCGCGGTCCGCGCAGGCTTCGAGGCCGTCGTCATCGGCGTCTGGGAACCGCGCGACCGCGCCGAACTCGACCAGGCGATCGCGTTGGCGGAGCGCTACCCACGCCAGGTGACCGCACTGATTCTCGGCAACGAAGGCCTGTTCTGGAAGCGCTACACGGCCGCGGATCTCCACGCCGCCGTGGCCTATGTCCGCGACCGCCTCCCCGGCGTGCCGTTGACCAGCAGCGAACCCTTCGCGCACTATTTCGATTCGCCCGACGCGCCCGTCCTGCTCGAACTGGACCTGTTGATGCCGAATATCCACCCCCTGTTCGAGCCCTGGTTCGATCCTGCCAAGGTCGACCAGTCGGTGGCCTTCGTCGCCGAGGTGGTGGCGAGGTTGCACGGCCTTACGCCCAAACCCGTCCTGGTGAAGGAGACCGGCCTGCCCAGCGCGCCGACCGAACGCGGCTTCAATGAGGCGCGGCAGGCGGCGTTCTGGCGCGGGCTGGAGCATGCCCTGCCCGCCGGTCCGGCACAGAACCTCGCCTACTTCGAGGCCTTCGATGCACCCTGGAAACCGCAGGAGCTCGCGGCACAGTTCGGACGGATCGAGCCGGCCGAGGGGCATTGGGGTCTGTTTCGTCAGGACGGCAGCCCCAAGAAAGTGGTGGAGGGATTGCCGCAGCTGCAGCGGGACTGAGGGCCTGCAGACGTCGACGGCGCCACGTTTCTGAGCACCGGCGGGTTGGTTTATAGTGGCCGTCTTTTCGCCCCGTGACAGGAGTTCCGTGTGAACATCGCCACCGACCGTTATCACCCACTATCACGGTTGCTGCACTGGCTCATGGCAGTGCTGATCCTGGCTCTGCTCATCGTCGGCGTGTACATGCAGGAGCTGCCGGATGAAGCGCCCAACCGGCTGCAGCTCTACACCTTCCACAAGACCTTCGGCGTGATCGTATTCACGTTGGTCTGGCTGCGCCTGGCCTGGGGCCGCATCGCCACGCCGCCCGCCCTGCCCAGCGTCCTGCAGGGCTGGGAGATCGTGCTCACGAAAGTCACGCGGGTGGGCCTGTACCTGCTCATGATCGCCACGCCCTTCGCCGGCTATGCCATGAGCAATTTCGCCGACAAGCCGGTCGCGCTGTTCGGCAGGCTGCCGCTGCCGGCGCTGTTCGCACCCAGCAAGGACCTGGCCGAGGCGGCCGGCGAAGTGCACGAGATCTTCGCCTATCTCCTGCTCGCGCTGATCGTGCTGCACGCGACCGGCGCCATCAAGCACCGCCTGTTCGACCGCCCCGAGGCGGACGTCCTCAGGCGCATGCTGTAGCACCGCCGGCACCCGGTACCTGCGGCTCGCGCCGGGTGACGGCGTTGTGCATCGCGGAACCCCCTCAGTCGTAGAAGTGGTAGCGCAGCGTGAAATCCCAGACCCCGCGCCCATCATAGTAATGGCGCGGAGTGTAGTAACGTGGGGTGTAGTAACGCGGACCGTAGTAGCGTGGTGGGTTGTAATACGACCGGTAGCGGTGGCGCGGCGGCACGGCGTAGTGCCGGCCATAGGCGCGGTCGTGGCGCCAATGGTGGCGATCACGGTCAGCATGACGGTAGCGGTCGCCGCCACGGTCCCGATAATGCACGGCGACGGGGCCGTCGGAACGGTAGCCGTCTCTGGCATGACCGGGTACCGGGCCCATCAACGCCGTGACGGCCAACATGACGGCGGCCACAGCTGGCAGGGTCCGTTTCGAGGTCTTCATGGCCAGTCTCCTTCGAATCCACTCGCCCACGGGAGGCGCAGTCTCAGGGTACCCCCGGCGGCCTGAATGCCGCCTGAACGGCAAGGCCGCACGTATTCAGGCCGCATTCAGGCCGTGGCCGTAGACTGGAACCGTCGAGACCGTGAACCGTACTCCGTGCGCTTGGCAGACGCGGGTGCGGACCGTACCATCGACCGGCAACGACGCAGGTGTGTAGCCCAGATGAAACCGAACAGTCTGACCACGGGGATGCTGCTCGCCGCCGCACTGCTGCTGACGCTGCCAGCGGTGCAGGCCAAACGCCCCGACGACAACGGCAACGACCTGCGCAACGGCCGTGGCCGCTACGAGGCTCCGGTCGATCGTGGTGAGCGGCGGGGCGCGTCCCGCCAGGATGCCTACGAGGGCCGCCGTGGTGGTGAGATGGACCGGTCCCGCGGCCTGGAACAGCGCGACCCGGACCCGCGCCCCGACCCCCAGCGGCAGCGCGCCACCGAGCCGCGCCGCGAGGCGCCCGGACGCAGCCTGTCCGATGCCGTCCGCGAGGCCGAGCGCCGCACCGGCGGCCAGGTGCTGTCGGCCGAACCGCGTGACGAGGACGGTCGGCCGGTCTACCGCGTCAAGGTACTCACACCCGACGGTCGGGTACGGGTGCTGCACCTCGATGCCCGTTGAATCCTGAGCACCCGTCCAGACCATGCGCATACTCCTGATCGAAGACGAAGACCGGCTGCGTGAGCAGTTGCGCGACCACCTCGAGGAGGCCGGCCATGTCATCGACACCGCCGCCGACGGCGAGGAAGGCCTGTACGCGGGGAGCGAATTCCCCGTCGACATCGCCGTGATCGATCTCGGCCTGCCCAAGCTCTCCGGCATCGAGGTGATCCAGCGCCTGCGCGCCGCCGGCAAGGACTTCCCCATTCTCATCCTGACCGCCCGCGGCCGCTGGCAGGACAAGGTCGAGGGCCTGGAGGCCGGCGCCGACGACTATCTGGTGAAGCCCTTCGAGGTCGAGGAACTGCTGGCCCGCCTGCGGGCCCTGGTGCGACGCGCCGCGGGCTGGACGCAGCCGCTCCTGCAGTGTGGTCCGGTGCTGCTCGATACCGCCGCCCAGACGCTCCAGGTCGACGGCCGGCCGGTGGACCTCACCACCTATGAATACAAGGTGCTCGAACACCTGATGCTGCACAGCGGCGAGATCGTCTCCAAGACCGATCTCACCGAGCGCCTCTATGCGCAGGACTACGACCGCGACAGCAACGTCATCGAGGTGTTCGTCGGACGGCTGCGTCGCAAGCTCGACCCCGACAGCCGCTTGCACCCCATCGAGACGGTGCGCGGCCGCGGTTACCGCTTCGCCCTGGCACGCGGCGGCTGATGCAATCGCTCAATGCGCGTCTGACACTCGCCACCAGTCTGCTGCTCGCGGCCTTCCTGGGGCTGGCGGGCTGGACCCTCGACCGCGCCTTCCGCGAATCCGCCGAGAGCGCCGTGCACGAGCGCCTGCAGGCGCAGATCTACGGCCTGCTGGCCGCCGCCGACCTGAACGCGCAGGGCGGCATCGAACTGCCGGCCGAGCTGCCCGATGAGCGCTTCCGCCGGCCCGGCTCCGGACTCTACGCCCAGGTCATTCAACACGACGGTGCCGCCGCATGGCAGTCGCGCTCGCTGCTCGGCCAGGAACTGCCGCTGCCGCCGCGCCTGTCCCCCGGCAGCTGGCAGTTCGACCGTCTCCCGGCACACGGCGACCCCCGGCTGTTCCGCCTCGGGCTGGGGGTCGCCTGGGATCTGACCGGGGATCTGACCGGGGATCTGGCCGAGGACCCGGACGGTCGCAGCGTCGGCTTCAGTTTCTGGGTGAGCGAATCGCCGGGGGCCTACCTCGCCCAGGTGAGCCGGTTCCGCCAGAATCTGTGGGTGTGGTTCGGTGCCCTGGCCCTGGGTCTGCTGCTCGCCCAGGGGCTGGTGCTGCGCTGGGGATTGGCGCCGCTGCGGCGTGCTGAACGCGACCTGGCCGCGGTCGAGGCCGGCACCCAGGACGGCCTCAGCGGCCGCTATCCGCGCGAGCTGCGCGGCCTCACCGACAACCTCGACGCCCTGCTGCGCAGTGAACGCGGCCGGCTGGCCCGCTACCGCAACGCCCTGGCCGACCTCGCCCACAGCCTGAAGACGCCCCTGGCCGTGTTGCACGGCGCGAGCCGGCAGGGTGATCCGCAGGAGCTGCACGTGATCGTGCGCGAACAGACCGAGCGCATGGGTCAGATCGTGGATTATCAGCTGCAGCGCGCCGCCACCTCCGGGCGCACCACCCTGCTCGCGCCGGTGGCCATCGCCCCGGCCCTGCAGCGCATCGTCAGGACGCTGGAGAAGGTCTACGCGGAACGCCGGCTGGTGTTCACCGTGGACGCCGCGGCGACACTGCAGTTCCGCGCCGACGAGTCCGACCTGCTGGAGCTGTGCGGCAACCTGCTGGACAACGCCTGCAAATGGGCCCGCCAGCGGGTGCGGGTGGATGCCCGCATCGATACTAATATCAGTACCGGTATCAAAACCGGCAGCGGGGACGGCACAGACAGCGCCGCACTGCTGATCACGGTAGAGGACGACGGTCCCGGTGTGGATGCGGCGCAGCGCCGTGCCGTGTTCAGCCGCGGCGTGCGCGCCGACAGCACCGTGCCGGGCCAGGGCATCGGCCTGGCGATGGTGCGCGATATCGCCGCGGCCTACGGCGGCCGCATCGAGATCGACCACAGCCCCACACTCGGTGGCGCCCGGGTACAGGTGTGGCTGCCGGTCGGCCCGCGGCCGGCGCTATCATGACGCACCCGGGAACCCCGTTTGCCGCGGACAAGACTCACTTCAGCCACGGAATCCACGAAGATCATTCAGACAAAAACCAGCCACGGAAACACACGGAAGCACACGGAATGTAAAACCCACCACAGCCCCGCCTTCCGTGTGTTTCCGTGGCCAGGAACGGGTTAACTTCCTGCCATTGATCTGGGATCAATGGGGTCAGGCTCGATTGATCCTGCGGCTGTCGGCGCGGGGACGGTCGTCCTGCGCACGCCGCCGGGCCGTGCCCGCCAGCGCGAGCAGGCCGCTGCCGAATAACCAGGCGGCGGCCGGCACCGGCACGGCAGAAGCGAAGGCGTCGTCCGTGTAGGTGACAAAATGCAGATCGAAGTAATCACGCTCAAGCCCCGGGTTCAGCACCTGGCCGCGCGTATAGCCGCTCAGGGTCGTCACCCCGAAGATGCCGTTGTCCGCCGTGAACTGAAGGACGTAATAGGTATCGGGCGTGACGGGCAGCGGCGCGAAGCGGAACTCGGCCCAGCCGGTGCGCGTGCCCTGCGTATCGAGGAAGAACGAGCCGGTGATGAGCGGCGCGTTGGCGACATAGCCGAAATCCTCGGGGCCCATCGCGGTAAACAGCGAGAACGACACATTGGCCATGGTGGAAATACCCGGCCCGCCGTCGATCCACTGGGCGACTTCGTACAGGTAGACGTCGACGCCGGCGAGATTGTCCGCCGCCGGCTGAAAGGATTGCCGGACGATCTGACTCCAGCCACCGTTCACGCCGACATTGCCGACAAAGCCCTGCTGGTCGACGATCAGGGCAGCCGGAGCGATCGCGGGCAGGACCGATAAGAGAACAGCGCCGCCGAGGGCGGGAAGAAAGTAGGTTTTCATGAGATTATATCCGTTGTTTTTGTCGTTATAACCGATTATACGGATTCGAGCCGCCGGGGCTGTCGGGCTTGAGAGCATAAACCCACCAGCAAATGCTTACGCGGGTTCGCCGCAACATCGAAGATCCATGGGCCAGACGCGATTGATCCCTGGCTGTTCGGCTGCGGATCAGTGGGGTTGTACAGGATCAATCGCGTCTGGCCCCATGGCTCGCCTGATGAGCCTTTTTCCGTGTTGTTCCGTGTGCTTCCGTGGCCAGGAATGGTGTAACCACGTGCCATTGATCCGTGGCTGAAATGATTAATCAATTTGATTCGACAGCGGCATGACCCCGTCCGACTACGATCAGCGTTTCGTTGCCCTCCAGCGCCTCTACGGCGAGCGCGCCTATGCGCTGCTGCCCACGCTGCACCTGTGCGTGGTAGGGCTCGGCGGCGTCGGCTCCTGGGCGGCGGAGGCGCTCGCGCGCAGCGGCATCGGCCGCATCACGCTGATCGACTTCGACGAGGTCACCCTCAGTAACGTCAACCGGCAGCTGCCGGCGCGCAGCGACACGGTCGGGTGCAAGAAGATCCAGGTGATGGCCGAGCGCATCGCGCAGATCAACCCCGACTGCGACTGCCGCCTCATCGACGATTTCGTCACCAGCGCGAATCTGACCGCCCACCTGGGTGCGGCCCACGCCTACGACTACGTCATCGATGCCATCGACAGCATCACGTTCAAGGCGGCGATGATCCATCATTGCCGGCGCAACAAGCTCCCCATCATCACCACCGGCGGCGCCGGCGGCCTGAGCGATCCCACCCAGGTGCAGATCAAGGACCTCAGCCGCACCTACAACGACGCATTGGCCGCCAAGGTGCGCGGGGCGCTGCGCGACCGCCACGGCTTCCCGCGCGACGCCAGGAAGACCTTCGGGGTGGAGTGCGTGTTCTCCTCCCAGCAGCCCGTCTATCCCAAGGCGGATGGGACCGTCAGCCACGCGAAGCCCGGCATCCGCGGTGTGCACCTCGACTGCCGCTTCGGCTACGGCTCCGTGGCTTTCGTCACCGCCGCCTTCGGCCTGATCGCCGCGGGGCGTGCGGTCAACAAGATCCTGCAGAAGCGCCTGGGGCAGCCTGCGGGGTAAGCCGGGGGTACAAGACTCCCTACATGGAACGCACGGGTATGAGCGCTACGGACTGCTGTCCCATCAACCCAGAAACCGCCTGTGTCACGCAGGCACACGGAACGATACGGACTAAGACCTTTCGGCTACGGGAGAATCCGGAAATTTACGAAAGGCCGGGACACAGCGAGCTTTGCATTCTGTGTGCTTCCGTGTGTTTCCGTGGCTGCAATCAGTGTTTTTACGATAGAAGGTATGGGACAGTGATGCCCGAACCTATAAACCAAAGTCCCGCCCGGTGACTGCGCAGAGACCAGACCCGTATGTCCCGCTACCGACCACCACAACCCAGGTCTTCGCCCTACATCACACCGGTGGGCTACCGGCGGCTGCAGGATGAACTCACGTCATTGTGGCAGCGGCGCACCGGCGTGACCCAGGCGCTGACGGCCGCCGCCGCCGAGGGCGACCGTTCGGAGAATGCCGAGTATATCTACCGCAAGAAGGAGTTGCGGGAGATCGACCGGCGCATCCGCTATCTGCAGAAGCGCCTGCCCGATCTGCAGGTGGTGGAGCGCCCGCCCGGCGATCCGAACCGGGTGTTCTTCGGCGCCTGGGTGACCCTGGAGGACGAGGCCGGCACCCCGCAGGAATACCGCATCGTCGGTCCGGACGAGTTCGATCTGCGCCGCGGCCATCTCAGCATGGATTCGCCGCTCGCCCAGGCGCTGCTCAAGCGGGCCCTGGACGACGAGATCCGCGTCCAGACGCCGCAGGGAGAGCGCCGCTACTGGCTGACCGGCATTCGCTATGCGGGCGCGGGGGACTGAGCCCCCATTCCATTGTGAACGTCCTGTTTTCGCGGCTGGCCGTGAGGAGTACACTGCGCCCATGGCCGATGAGGAAGATCCGATTCTGCGGCGCGCCGTCGATGCCCTGAAACGCGGCGATTTCGAGACTTCGTTCGTGCTCACCGAGGCGCTCGCGATCGACGGCGACCTGCTCGCCCAGCATTTCCTCGGCTGGCATTACCACAAGGGCCTCGGCATACCGGTCGACGACGACAAGGCCGCCTTCTGGTGGAAGCGTGCCGCGGCCGGCGGCATCCCCGAGGCGCAGCAGGGGCTCGGTTGGGCCTATGAGCACGGCCGCGGGGTGGAACGCGACTCCGAACAGGCCTATGTCTGGTACAGTCGTGCCGTGACTGCCGGCGACGCCGCGGCCCGCGAAAGCCTCGTGCAGCTCGCGACCCGCCTAAGTGCCGCGCAGATCAAACGTCTCGAGGTCGAGGCACAGCACCTCTCCACAGACGACTGAAACCCATCTGAACCACACAGCACGACCATCCCCGCGGCACGCGCAGCGCGGCCCGTCTTCCTGATGTCCTCTCCAATCCGATTCCCCCCGGTGCGCCGCGGAGACCTGCCCCGGCACCTGGCGGGCAAGGCGTAGCTCGTCCCGCGGCCAGATGGCCACGGAAACACACAGAATGCAAAGCTCGCTGTGTCCCGGCCTTTCGTAAATTTCCGGATTCTCCCGTAGCCGAAAGGTCTTAGTCCGTATCGTTCCGTGTGCCTGCGTGACACATGCGGTTTCTGGGTTTATGGGACCGTGGTGACTGGGTTTACAAATTCGGGCCAATCGCGGAAGATGCCCGGCCGCCAGGACCGGTGCGTCAGATGCACTGCCTGAATATGGCATATCCCTCACTTTCTTGATACGCATCAATGTCGCTCCCGGACCGTGATGATTAACTGACGAACCTGTATCTGTAGTGCATGATTCATCGAGGTTTTCCTTGCGCCGATTTCTGCTTCTGATGTGTCTGTCGCTGATCGCGGTGCATGCCGGTGCCGCCTCGGTCGCCGCCACCTATCCCGCCGCAAAACAGTTTTTCCCCACGGCCGACCGGTTCACCGACTTCGAGGGCGAGCCCCTGGCCGCGACGGCAATGAAGGGTGACCAGGTACTCGGTTATCTCTTCCGCACCGACGACGTGGCACGCATCCCCGCCTACTCCGGCAAACCCGTCAACCATCTGGTGGGCATCGATACCGCAGGCACCATCGTCGGCGTAAAGGTGCTCGAACACCATGAGCCCATTCTGTTGGTAGGCATCCCGGAATCGCGGCTCGATGAGTTCGTCGCCCAGTACAAGGGCAAGAACGTCAGCGAGCGCATCAAAGTGGGCGCCGGCAAACGGCCCGGCTACGTCAACGTGGATGCCATCACCGGGGCCACCGTGACTGTCATGGTCATGAACGAGGGTATCCTGCGCTCGGGCCGCAAGGTCGCGGAGTCGCGCGGCATCATCAAGCCGGATGCGAGCGTGCCGACCCAGCCGGCGCGGGTGCGCACCGAGCTGTTCGAAAAAGAGGATTGGAAGTTTCTTACCGGCAACGGCGCCATCCGCCGCCTGCTCCTGACGCGTGGCGAGGTGGATGCGACCTTCAAGGGGACCGAGGCCGAAGGCCTGGAGGATGCACCAGCCGACAAGGCCAACGATACCTTCATCGACCTCTATTACGCCTACCTCGACGCGCCCACCATCGGCCGCAATCTGCTCGGCGAATCCCAGTTCAACTGGCTGATGGCCGAACTGAAACCCGGCGAACAGGCCATCGCCGTCATGGCCAACGGCATCTATTCGTTCAAGGGCTCCGGCTACGTGCGCGGCGGCATCTTCGACCGCATACTGCTCACTCAGGGTGGCCGCGAGATCTCCTTCCGCGATCTGGATTATCACCGCCTGAACGACGTGTATGCCGAGGGTATGCCCGCGTTCAGCGAGATGGGGATGTTCATCATTCGTGCCGACCAGGAATTCGACCCGGGTCAGCCCTGGCGCCTGGAACTCCTGGTGAAGCGCCAGACCGGTCCGCTCGACAGCGTGTTCTCCAGCTTCGCCGGTGAATATGATATCCCCGAGATGTATATCGAACGGCCCGAACCGGTGGCGGCCGTGGCGGACGTCGACGAGCCGATCTGGGTACAGGTGTGGAGCGAGCGCAAGTTCCAGATCTTCGTGCTGGTGAGCAGCCTCATCCTGCTGACGCTGATCATGGCGTTGCAGGACTGGCTGGTGCGCTTCCCCCGGTTGATTTTCTATCTGCGCACCGGCTTCCTGGTCTATACGCTGTTCTTCATCGGCTGGTACCTGCTCGGCCAGCTGTCGGTGGTGAACGTGCTGACGTTCACCGGCGCACTCATGCACGACTTCAAGTGGGATACCTTCCTGATCGATCCCACCATGTTCATCCTCTGGACCTTCGTTGCCGGCTCGCTGCTGCTGTGGGGACGCGGGGTGTACTGCGGCTGGCTGTGTCCCTTCGGCGCGCTGCAGAAGCTGGTCAACGAGATTGCCCGCTACTTCCGCGTCCGTCAGTTCGTGCTGCCGCAGATCATCCATGACCGTCTGTGGGGCATCAAATACCTCATCCTGATGGTGCTGTTCGGTATCTCGCTGCAGTCGCTCGGTACCGCCGAACGTTATGCCGAAATCGAGCCCTTCAAGACGGCCATTACCCTGCGCTTCAATCGCGAGTGGATCTTCATCTTATACGCGGCCGGTCTCGTGGTGGTGTCGGCCTTCAACTGCAAGTTCTATTGCAAGTATCTCTGCCCACTGGGCGCCGCGCTGGCGGTGCCCACCAAGTTCGCCCTGGTGAGCTGGCTGCGGCGACGCCGCGAATGCGGCAATCCCTGTCAGATCTGTGC
>Ga0265293_10010612_pt1 | contig 12818 bp, 15 predicted proteins | sample Munlanlewell138R_FD_192505 | JGI IMG/M metagenome (GOLD analysis project Ga0265293, IMG submission 192505) | Leachate microbial communities from a municipal landfill in Southern Ontario, Canada - Leachate well 138R | ecosystem: Engineered > Solid waste > Landfill > Unclassified | place: Canada... | reverse complement strand
AGATTAGAAGCACTAAGTCCCAAATAACAGACCTGATTAAAGAAATTCTTGCAACTATTAAAAAAAAGGAAAGAATATTAGTCACAACACTTACAAAGAAACTAGCTGAAGAAGTCTCTGAATTTTTGGCAGAGAAAGGAATTAAGACAAGGTATTTACATTCAGAGATTAATACTCTTGAAAGAACAGAAATTATCAGAGAGTTAAGATTAGGGAAGTTTGATTGTTTGGTTGGAATTAATTTGTTAAGAGAGGGAATTGATATTCCTGAAGTCTCCTTAATTGGAATCTTAGATGCTGACAAGGAAGGTTTTTTAAGAGATAAAAAAAGCTTGATTCAGATAATTGGAAGGGCAGCAAGAAATAGTAACTCTAAGGTTATTCTGTATGCTGACACCATTACCAAATCAATCAAGGGAGCAGTTGATGAGACAAAGAGAAGAAGAGATATACAGATTGCTTATAATAAAAAGCACAACATTATCCCAAAAACAATAATTAAAAAAATACCAACAAAAGAAAGAGAAATAACAGATGTTAAAAGCATACCAAAAGCAGAGGTCCCAAAGACCATAAAGCTTCTGGAAAAGGAAATGGCACAAGCCTCAGAAAACTTAGACTTTGAAAAAGCTATCTTTTTAAGAGATAAAATAAATGCTTTAAAAGAGAGAAGTAAATTGTGAATTAGAAGTGTCCAACATATAATGTTTTTCTTTTTTAGAGAAAAGGCAAATTTAAATTTATAACAGCTCATTTAATTTAAAATTATTAATCTAATTCTAAAATTAATAGGTTACCACACACACAAAATTTATAGAACTAAAAATACACTCTATATACAAAAAAACAGAGCCTCTAAAAAAGACCAATCACAAATTAAAACAGTTATAAATTAAAACTAATAAACAAATAAAAACTTTTAAAAAGAAAATAAAAAAGAGAAATTATCAATTTACTTTTTTTAAGAAAAAAGAAATTAAAAAAAAGAAAAAAAAGATGTTATTTAACATATTGAATAAATATTATAATTATTCTTCTACTACATTAACATCTACAGCTTTTGAACCCTTGTCATCTTGAACAATTTCAAAAGTTACTTTCATACCATCTCTGATATTAGTACTTTTTAAACCTGTTTGATGAACAAAATAATCCTTGCCATCTGACCCAGTTATAAAACCAAATCTTTTCTTAAAGTTATAAAACTTTACTGTTCCATCCATTATATATTCACATTTTTTGTTTTTAAAATAATCTAAAATTAATAGCTTTTGCTTAACTATAAATTTCAAGACTATATTATAATATATTTATAATTGGAAAGTCTTATAAAGCTATTTAAGAGAGTAAAATTTATAAAATTTATTGAAAATTAAATTCATCTTCTAAAATGTCCTCATTTAGTCTATTTAGCTGAGATAAAATATATTTTGCTTTATTGCTATTTAGTCCATCAATTAATGCTAATTGCCCCGCACTACAACTCTTAATATTTGAAATTGTTTTTTTAGTCTTTATTAGCTTATCAATTGTTTCAAAATCTAATTTTGGAATCTTATATAAAATCCTATAACCTCTAGAATCTTTATTTTCAATTTCACAAGAATTAATTAAAATGTTTTTATCAGTTATCTTTCTTACCCCCAACTGCAACAAATACTCAACCTTCTCTTCAGCTTCTTTTTTAGTTATTGGTTTTTGAGAATAGTCCATTAAAAGTAAACTTAATTCCTCATCTAAACCAAAAGTTGTTTCAGAAAGAGTCTGTGAAATATCACTTCCTTGATTTCCAAGTTCAACTACTATTTTTTCCATCTCTTCACCATGCTTGAAGAAATATAAGATCTTTTGGATTATTTCAATTACTTGATCAAAGACCTTTGTAGGAAGATTAAACTCACTATATAGTAATTTATTTAAATTTGAATCTATCTTTTGCCTGTAATCTTTTAAATTGTTTAAAGAATAATTTGCTTTAACTGTTAAAAAACTAGGATCTTGTAAGACATATTTTTGATCTCTAAAATATAATGAAATTATGCTTCTTCTGTGTGAGATTGCAATCACTGGTAAATTACTTTGAATTGCTGTTTGTTCAGCTGATCTATGCCTCATTCCTGTTTCTGAAGAGGGAACTTCTTTATCTGGCATTAAATGTTTGTTTGCCCCAGTTATTCTTTTTAGATCATTTGAAAGAATGATTGCTCCATCCATTTTTGACAATTCAAATAGCTTTTGAGAAGAAAAAGGAATATCAAGATCAAAGCCTCCTTTTAAGATTGGAGCCAACTCTTCATTTGAACCTAGGACAACCAAAGCTCCTAACTTCCCGTGCAAGATCTCATCTAAGCCTCTTCTAAGATCATTACCAGGAGTGACAATTGGTAAAATTTTATTAATATCAATTATTTCTCCTCTATGTATCTCTTGGATAAGTTCATCAGTCCAATTTTCATCTAAATATTGGTTTATTTTAATTTTAACTGACATAATTTTTCACAATTTTTTTAAGTAAAAGTAGAATTTTTATATATATATACTATATTCTAATTATAAATAAACCTGATTGAGAAATTTAATAAAAATTATAATTTAGTTTGTAAAATTAATTTTAATTATAAAAACTATATGTTTATTAAGAGTATTATATTTAATATTACTATGAAAATATTATTACTTTCAAGAAAAGAAAATATTAAGAAATTACCAAATATAAAGTTTAATATTAAAAAACATGAAGTCTTACTTCCAACCTTTCAATTAGGAAAAACTTCTAAGTTTTTAAATGAAAATAAAGAGTTTATAGATAAAGATATTGAGTTGATTAAAAGAGCAGATGCAATTCTTGTTTGTAATTTTGATAAAGGAAAACAAGAAAATTATATTGGTAGCTCTTTACTTTTGTTTATGGGTGCTGCTTATGCTTTAGATAAAAAAATATATTTACTTTATGATTTTTCTAAGTCTAAAAGTAAAGAAGAGATTAAATGTTTAGATGTTGTTGCCTTAAATGGGGACTTGAATAAAATTATATAAAAGGAAAAGAAATATGATTAAACTAATAGTTTTTGATTTATGGGCAACATTAGCAAAAAGGGATGGGATTGATTTTCACTTTGCCTTAAAAATAGTTGAGGAATTTAAATTAGATAAATTAGAAGCTGATGTTAATGATATTTTTAGAAACACAGTCAAAACTAGGAGATGGGAAACTGAATTTGATGCTTATATTGAATTTGCAAGAAATGTTGGAATTGAGCCAACAAAGGAAAATACATTTAAAATTATGAAACTAAGAAAAATTGCAGAAAGTAATGTTATGGTTTATGATTTTGTTTACCCCTTATTTAAAGCTCTTAAAAAAAATAATTATATTTTATCAATTATTACAAACTCTTCTATTTTTGAAAAGGAACTTTTAGAAAAGAACACAAGGATATTAGATTATATTGATTATCCTCTTTTTTCATATGAGATAGGAGCAGTTAAACCAAATCCTATGATCTATTTAGAATTGCAAAGACAAACAATGATTCTTGCTGATGAGATAGTAATGATTGGGGACAATTTTATTAATGATGTGTTAACACCCAAGCAACTAAATTGGAATGCAATTCATTTTGATGGAGATTATAATAGACTTAAAAAAGATTTAGAAGCTTTAGGAATTAACTTAAAATAAATTAAAAATTAATAATCATGTCCTGAACATAAAAAATCAAAATCTAATTTTTTTAATTTTTCTAAAGATAAAGGCATTTCTTTTGGTAAAGAATTTGGTAAATCCATTCTTCCAATAAATTCAAAGTCTGTGTCAAAAAGGGTATCTCCAGAAAATAACACTTTCCTTTTAGAATCATATAAACAAATTGAACCTATAGTGTGTCCTGGTGTTTCAATTATTGTTAGATAGTCAGGCAAATCTAAACTAGAGATGTCATTTAATTTTAAATTGAAATTATCTGCAACTTCTGTTAAAAGAATTGTTCCAAATCTATTATTACCTAAAGATTCAATTTCTTTTTTAGAAGCATAAAATTTAGCATTTGTAAAAATTTTCCAATTTGCGATATGATCATAGTGTAAATGAGTAAATATAACAGTTTTAATCTCTTTAGGATCAATAATTGAAGAAATACTTGTTAAAATTAGTAGATAATCGGAAGGAGACCCACAATCAATAATTATATTTTCTTTAGATAAAAAGTAAACATTACTTTCTCCTTCTATTTTATAAATCCCATCAACAATTTTTTCAAGCATATTAATCACAATTTATTTGTCCAATAAATAATGTTTTTATTCAAAAGGCATAATTATTTCTTTATATAAAAATTTATAATTTTTCAATAACTTCTTCAGGAACATAAATATGTTTATAATCCTTAGTTATTTTAACAATATCTATCCTTTTTATAAAATTAGGAAATTTATTTTTAATATCATCAACAATTTCATAAAATTTATCTTCAGAATCTATTTCTATTTCTGGCTCTAATTCCCAAGAGCCTACATTTTCAACTAAATATACAATATGTCTATTGTTTTTACAATATGCTAAAAATTCATTATATTTCTCAATAATCATTTTATTAATAGAAATAAATAATTTATAATATTTTAAATTAACTTTATTAAAATTTAAAAAAATATCATAACCTGAAATAATTCCTTTTTTTTCTAAAAGTTTAATTCTTGAAATAACAGTCTTTATATTTAAATTTAGTTTTTTAGATATATCCATAGAGGATATTCTAGAATCATTAACTAATAATCTTAATATTTCTTTATCAGATTTATCTAATTTAATAATAATTTCTTCTCCAATCATCTTTTTATCTTCTAAATAATTTATTTTTGATTCAACTAAATAGTTTTTACCATAAACATAAGTGTCTGCCATTATACCAACAGAATAATTTTGTATATACTTATTATATTTTTGAAGAATTTTATTTTTTTCAGAATTAAATTCTTTAACATCTCTACAAAGAATAGAAATTATTAAATCAAAAACACCTGTACATTTTGCAACCCAATTTATTTTATAATAATTATTAAAATCAGTAATAATTAAATCAGTAATATTTTTTGAAGCACCATGAAATTGAAAATATATTTTATAATGACTTAATCCTAATTTACTTAAAGAAATTAAAGTTAAAAAATTAGAAATTACCCCTTCTTTTTCTAACCTATGTATCTTATATGTGCAAGTTTCTTTACTTAGTCTTACAGATTTAGCAATAACTGAAAATGGTTGTCTACTATTTTTACTTAACTCAAATAATATTTCTTTATCTTTCTTATCTAACTGCATATTTAATTTATTACCAATAAAATATATAAATATTACTGTTTTGTGCAAAAAATAAATGTTAAGTTATAATTACTTGTAAAAACAATAAATTAATATTAACTTAAGCGGGTTAAACTATGAATAAAAAAATAATACTACCAATTGCAATAATAGCAATAATTTTATTAGCAATATTAACAGCAAACTTTTCAGGATTAATTACACTAAATAATTCAAATGAATATGTAATTGGTTCAATTATGCCACTTTCAGGAGATGCAGCAGCATTTGGATTACCTTTTGAAAAGACAGTTAATTTAGCTGTTAATGAGATTAATGAAAATGGTGGAATTAATGGCAAACAATTAAAAGTAATTTTTGAAGATAGTAAATGTACTAATAAAGATGCAGTTGATTCAGTAAATAAATTAATAAATATAAATAATGTAAAAATAATTATTGGCGGAATTTGTTCTGGAGAAACATTAGCAGCTGCACCAATAGCAGAAAAGAACAAAATAATTTTATTTTCACCAGCATCAGGAAGTCCAGATATAACTTTTTCAGGAGATTATATTTTTAGAAATACAGCATCAGATGCTTATTCTGGGAAAAAAATTGCAGAAGCAATAATTAAAAATAATCAAAGAAAATTAGCAATAATTACAGAAAATTCAGATTATGCATTAGCAATATCAAGAGTCTTTAAAGAAGAATATAAAAAATTAGGTGGAGAAATTTTAATTGAAGAAAAGTTTAATTCAGATGTAACTGATTTTAAAACAATAGTTACAAAAATAATAAACACTAATCCAGATGCAATATATTTAATTCCACAAACTCCAAAATCGTTAACAATACTTTTAAAAGAATTAAAAGAAAATAACTATACAGGTCAATTATATGGAAATGAATACACTAGATCAAAAGAAGTTTTAAAAGACTATGCAACAGAAGCTGAAGACATAATTTTTGCAGAACCTGAGTTTGATGAAAATTCACCATTAACTAAAGAGTTATTAGATAAATTAAAAAATAACAATATAGACCTATCCTTTCCATCATATCAAACAAAAGTATACGATTCAGTTTATATAATTAAAGAAGCTATTGAAAAATGTAAAACTGATAGGGACACAGATTGTATTAAAAATCACCTTTATGGTATTAAAGACAGACTTGGAACAGATGGCTTTTTAACAATTAATGAAAATGGAGATGCAGAAGTAAACTACCAATTAAAAATTATAAAGAATGGAGAAGTTGTTATTTACAACAACTAATTCTTTTCTTTATTTTTTTTGATATTTTCAATAATTGAAATATAATAAAATTCAAAATTATCAATATCTTGAAATTTAATTTCATACATATCTTTAGAAAATACATCCTTTAAATCTAACAAACTTTTTTTAAAACTAGTTAAACTAAATTTTTTAGAACTACCTATTCCTTTAAACATTAATTTTTTATTAATTAAACTAATAGTATCTTTAGTAAGGTAGATATGTTTTTTATTTATTAGAAACCAAATATCATAAATATCTCTGCCTTTTCTTCTTGTATATATTGCTCTAATTTTTTCTGAAAAAATTTCTTTTAAATCCATACATCTAATTATTTTTGTTGGAAGATTATAAGCAGGAAAATCTAATGAAAATGAAACTGTAGGTAATAAAACTTCTTCTCTATAACTAACATCAACATCAATAAAACAAAGACTTTTAGCATTAGTATATAATGGACCTTCTGCAGATATTTTCAATGAAAAACCATATTCATTAATACTAACTATTTTTCCAGTAGATTTAACTCCATCTAATACCCAAAGCATACTAGTAATTCTTTTATTTATATGATTTGAAAATGATTTAATATCTTTAAATCCAAATGGAGAAATAGACAAATCAATAGTAAAATCTAAATCTGTAGAAAATCTATCTAATCCCTGAAAAAACCAAAGATAAGTACCACCTTTAAAAACTAATGGATAATCTGACAAAATTATTAATATTAATGTTTGAAGATAATGCTTTTCTTGTTGATATGGTTTTATTCCTCTTATATTTGCAACATTTACTATTTCTTTTTTACTTAACATCTTCAACCACACTTTTAACCCTTTTTGGATACAATTTGCTATATTTTTTTAATAACTTAAAATTGATCAAAGATTTATAATCTTGTAAAGTAGATTTATTATAAATTCCATAATAAATTCCATCAAGTATAGCTTTTTCTGGATTTGCAATATATGCATAACTACCATCTAAATTATATTTTTTAAAACCAAAAAATAATTTAGGAGTAATTTGATGATATCTTAATTGCATATCCTCATAATATCTGGTATTAATAGTAGTAACACAAGAAGTATTAATTGGAACTTGATTAATAATTTGATGAAAAAACAACGCAGAGGACAAAGAAATATAAGATGGTTCTATAAATTGAGTACCTATCACATATTCATCAGATGAAAATATAATTTTACCATGTTTCCTTTTAGCCAAACCATTATTAACTAATCTTGAAACATAAACACTTGTAATAACTACAGATCTACCAATAAGATTAGATATTTGCTTAGTACTAAATACTGCTTTTTTAGTATTTAATAACTTTTCTTTAATTTTATATATATTAGACATCACACCACAATAACAATATTGTTATATATGTGTGACACAAAACATTTATAAAATAGTTCTTTTTAATAATAACTATAATTAAAAATACACAGATAAACTATCAATTAAAGATTATTAAAAATGGAGAAGTTGTTATTTATAAATAAAACCAACCTATTAAACAGTAAAAAGAATTCTGCTTAAATCAAACAAATTAATTATTGCGTGTGAACTGAGCAAAACTAGTTCTTTTAGGGGGAAAGCACCTTTTCTAAAGGGGCTCAGTGAGTAAACCAAAAGTTATAAATCTTTTTACCATTTAAATCTTCTTCAATTGAATCAAGTCTACAAAAACCAAATCTCTCAAACTGAATAACTTCTCCTACCTTTAATTGAGAAATATGCGATTCTGCTTGTCCCTTTATTAATTCATGCTCAGGAGTAAAAACAGTAGCATCAACTAACTGAGAAGAATCATCTGGAAGAAAATGAATTATTGTTTTATTTTCATTTGGTTCTTCTTTATATTTAGAATAGTTTTCAGAATCAAATACTAATTTATTAATATTTACAAATTTAAAATTAATATTATCCATTAGTCTAATTAATTCACCATCTTTAAAAGAATCAAAATCATCTCTTTCAATTAAATAATAACCAGTTGATTTAAATTTTCTTACACCCAAATCTAAATTTGGATGAATTGGTAGTTTATATTCTTTTTTTGGATCATTTTCTACTTCAATTTTAATTGGATCTTTAATGAAAAAAAATCTTTTTGAAGAATCATTTAATATTCTTTTATTATATTTAATTAAAGTATCCCAAGTAATAACAGAACCAGAAGATTTTGTAATACCAGATTCTATTACCATTTGAGTAATTGCTTCTTTTGAAAATCCTCTTCTTTTTAATGCTCTAAGAGTTGGTAAAGATGGATCATCCCAACCAATAAGTTCTCCAGAATTTACTTTTTCTCTAATTTCTCTTCCACTAGAAGCCATTCCTTCTAAATTAAATCTTGAAAATTCATAAGTATAAGTATCATATAAACCTAATAGTTTTCTTATATAATGATGAAGTTCTGAAGCCATTTCAAATTCTAATGTTCTTAGTCTATGAGTAGTATTAAAATAACCATCTAAAACTGCATTTTGAAAATCATAAGTTGGATAATTTCTATATTTATAACCAAGTCTTGGATGTTCTTTATCAATTACTCTAAAAATTGATGGGTCTCTCATTCTTGTATTTTTATGTTTCATATCAATTTTTATTCTCAAAGAGGCTTTTCCTTCTGGGTAAGTTTCCATTTCCTTCCAATAGATTAAATTTTGTTCAGGAGTTGTAAATCTACAATCGCAATTTTCTTTTTTATCTCTTAATTCACTCATTTTTTCTGAATTACAAAAACAAACATATGCTTGATTTTTTAAAATTAATTTTTCAGCCATTTCTTTAAATAAAGGTATATAGTCAGAAGCATATTCAACTCTAACAGGATGAGCACCCAACCACTCAATATCCTCTTGCATAATTGTATAAAATTCTGGTTTAACTAATTTAGGGTTAGTATCTTCAAATCTTAAATAAAATTCCCCATCATATTTCTTTGCTAATAAATAATTTAATAAAATGGCTTTAGAGTGACCAATATGAAAATATTTTTCTGGTCCTGGAGGAAAACAAGTAACAACTTTATCCCCTTCTTTAATATTTAAAAAAGCAAAAATATTTCTTTCTTCTTTTTCTTTTTTTTCAAAGAATTCAGGATTGATTTCTTTTAATTGTTCAATTTGTTCTTCTAAAGATAAGGAATTAATTTCATTTAATAAAGGTATTAATTCAAAAGATAACTCCTTAGTCTTTGTTCTATATTCTGGAAAGTCTTTTAAAATTCCACCAAGAACAAATTTAAGTTCAGCTTTACCTTTATGCTTAATTGAATTTTCCAAAATTATTTTTTTAAAATCTTCTTGCATAATTAATCATTTTTTATTTTTTTTCTTATAAATTATATCATCTACAATATTTAAAAATTCTTCTGTTTGTTCAATAATAAAAAAAGCTTCATCTTTACTTACTAAATTTATTTCTTCATAAACTACTTGATATCTTTTTTTTCTGGTTTTATTAATTAAGAAAAATAATGTTTCTGGAATATTAGAACTAAAATTTTCTTTAACAAAATTAATTATAGATAAATGTTTAGAATATCCTGTTGGTCTATATCCTTTAAAAAACATTAAAGATTTAGCTGCTTGAAGCATTGCAGTATAAGATATAGATAAAGCCCAATCATAATCTTTTATAGTAAACAATTTCCTTGCAACTTCTAAATCTCTAAAAGCATGTTTTAATGAATTTTCTATAAACTCTTTAGTTGAATCTATTTTTTCCCAACTAATTAATTTTTCTTCTAAAATTATCCTCATCTCCAATTAACATAATAATTTTATCTTTATTTATTGTTTTTAATAAATTATTATTTTTTGATTTTTTAATAAAATCTTTATTATTCCATAAAATATAATTAATATCTCTTTTTAATCTATCTTCTAAATCACTAATAATTTTTAATAATTCATTTTGATTAAGAGAATCAGAAATAACTAATAAATCAATATCACTTTTTGAATTTTCTACACCCTTAGCAAAAGATCCAAAAATAAGACAATAATCGACTTTGTTTTTTAATTTTATTTTAATTTCTTGGCCTATAAACTCAGTTTTTAAAAAAATATTTTTTAAGTCTTTTAAAAAAATATTATTTTTATTTATTGTATATATAGAAAGATTACTTTTCTTAATTTTAATAATTAGATTTAATGATTCTAGATTTAATAGTTCCTTAGATGTTTGAGAAGGATAACTTTTAGTTAATTTTGCAATTTCTCTTAAATGGAAAGATGAATCTTGATTAAACATTAATAAGGATAAAATATTTATTCTTGTTTTTGAAGTAAATAATTTTTCTAACATATATACACTATTTAAGTACAGTTGTACAAATATAGTGTACAGAAAGAAATTTAAATATAACCTTTATTTAACATCATAATTAATCGTAATTCCTTTTATAAACATAATCTCTATGTTCAAAATATCTAAATAAAATTTTATTTTCTTTTTTTAAATACCTAAAAATTAAAACAAATTTCTGAGTAATATGAACTCTTTTAAAGTTCTGCAAAGGATTTTTTAAATTTTTATAATGTTCAATTTCAATATTGTTTTTAATTTCATCTATTTTAGTAAGTATTTGAGAATATAACATAGGATCTTTTTTTGAAAGTTTAATTAAATTCTTTAATAATTCTTTATGAAATTCAAAATCCATTTATTTACCTTTTATATAATTATCTAAATCATCTACAGAATTAAACTTTTTATAATCTGAAGATTTATCTTTTTTATTATCTGATAACACTTTTTTTATAAAATCAGGTCTTAATTCTGGAGCTAATTCTAAATCTGCGTAGTATCTAACTACTACAGAAATTGCTTCTACTTTATTTTTTAAATTATTCTTTGCTTTAATTATATTTAATGTTTGATTTATGTCTACTGGTAAATCTAATAATGCTTTCATGTTATCACCAAATATATTATATATCGAAACATTAATAAATATTAATAGTTATTAACAAATATTAATTAAAATTAAAAATAATATAATTAATTAAATTTTAACTCAATTATTATAAACTTTCAGGATAAGCTGCTTTAATTAAGTCTTCTTTTCCAACAAACTTTTGTCTAATTGGTTCTAATAATTTATTTACTTCTTCAGACACTCCATTTTTTAGATCCATTGGATGAAGTGCTTTTAAAACAAATGCATCTTCTAATTCTTGAGCAGTTTTAAATTTTAATGGTCCACCCCATTTCTCAGGTCTGTCAATTATAAATTCTTGACCTTTATCTTGTTTTTGGGTCATTATTAAATACTTTGCAAAATCAAGAACACCATTTTCTGGATTTCCCTCTTCACAATATGCTTTTTTTATCTTTTGTTTAATTGTTTCAAAATCATCAATTAAATCTATTTTTGAAGCATTATTTGATGAAGACATTTTTCCATCAGGAGTTAAGCCTCTAACAAATGGAATCATAACCTCTACTCTTGACTTTTGATTAATCTTTGGTAAAAATTCTCTTGCTAAAACAAATATCTTTCTTTGATCTACTGCTCCTAGTTGAACATCCACATCTAAATGAACTTCATCTAAAGCTTGCATCAGAGGGTATATTAAACCAGATATTTTTGGATTATCTCCTTGTTTTACAACATCACTTGATGCTTTTTCTGCATTTCTAACAGTCACCTCTGAAGATAGTTTAAATAAATCTAAAACATAATCTTTAGATAATTGAAAATCAGAACCTTTAACTATTTCAAAGTTATCTAAGTTCCCACCAAGTGCTTCAATCATACCAGTAATAACAATTGAGTAGTATTCAAATCTTTTATCTAAAAGTGACCAAGGCGTATTATCTAGGGCACCATGTAAGTCTGCTAATAAAACTTTAACTTTAAAACCAGAAGTTAAAAAATCATTTAATTTTTGAGCCCAAGTAAAATAACCAATATGTGGTCTACCTGTAATTGATGTTCCTAAATAAACAACTGGTTGTTCTTTAGTTTCAATTAGATTTTTTAACTCTTCTTCTGTTAAGATTTCTTGAGTATTTCTTTTTATTAAGTTTATTTTTTCTTCTGTGTTCATAAATAATCACATTTAATATATAATATATAACTAAAACAATTAAAAAAGAATAAGTTTGAGACAAAAAATAAAAATTTTAAAAAAATAAAGACAAAATCTTTATTTTCTAAAAAATAAAAAATAAATTATACCAATTAAAATTAAAATTATCAAACTTAT
>Ga0265293_10010611_pt1 | contig 12820 bp, 12 predicted proteins | sample Munlanlewell138R_FD_192505 | JGI IMG/M metagenome (GOLD analysis project Ga0265293, IMG submission 192505) | Leachate microbial communities from a municipal landfill in Southern Ontario, Canada - Leachate well 138R | ecosystem: Engineered > Solid waste > Landfill > Unclassified | place: Canada... | reverse complement strand
CCCCTCTGACACGCAACTCCCGAATCGCCTCGCACACGGCAGCGAGGTCTTCGAGCAGGAGGTAGGTCTCGTCGTGGGGAAGGCGTGTCTGGTCGAGGATTTCGATCCCACGCCCGCGGAGGATACTAAGAGGCACGGCCTGGCGAGGCACGTCACCAAGTCTACGCGACGCGGCCGGGCTCGCTAGCGCGTCGACGCGGCCCGGAGTGAGCGCTCCAGTGCCTCGAGATCGTCACTCAGGCGCGACCGCGTGTCCGAGTCGACGCCGGCGACGACATCATTGACGTGCCGCTGGAGCGTCGTCTTGATCCCGCGGACCAGTTCCTGGCCAGTCTCCGTCAACTCCAGGCGAACCGCGCGCCGGTCGTTCAGGTCCCGCCGTCGCGTGATATGCCCCGCCCGCTCGAGTCGGTCGAGCACGCCGGTCACCGTCTGCGACTGCTGGGACAGGTAGTCAGCGACGAGGTGGGGTTGCGGCCGATCGAACGAATCCACTGCGAGCAGGGTGACCGCCTGGATGAAGGTGACGTTGTGGTCACGGCCCAGGCGCTGGTCGAGTTCGCGGACGATCGCATTCGTGGTGCGGTAGAGGCCGGTCACCAGGGCGAGTTCCGGTTTGGTTGCCGTGTTCATATGTGCATGCTACCAAGCAAGATTTCGGTCAGGCGGTACAGACATTCATTCGTATACGACTTTGTAAGGGCTCAGTCACTTTCGTCATGAAAGGATGAGCCGCGAGATCAACTCAAGCGAACGAACCGTCTGCTTCGGGGCGACGCCAGGAGGAACCGCCCACCAGTATAAATGCGTCACCGGGAGGCTGACGACTGTTCGTTCGATAATTTCGCGGGCCCGCGCGGGTGTCACCACAATATCCGGATTTCTCCGCCGAATATCCTCGGGAGATCCCGGGATAGTGGGGAACAAGGGCATGCCGGCAGCGGTGAACCAGCGCGCATACTCGCGGTGCTGGTAGAACACATGCTCCCGGATTGAAGCCCAGGCCGCCTCCGGGTCAGTGCTCACCATGGCCCAGGGGAGCGACAGGGCAATCCGCAAGGGGCCGCGCACTGCGAGCCGCTCACGCTCTGCCAAATAGGTGGGGATGACGTTGGCTGCAGCGAGCAGCGCATCGCCGAGACGCGCTGCCCGTTTCACTGCCGGCTCGGAGAATCCGCCGATCCAGAGTGGCATGGGCTGCTGCACCGGCTTCGGGGTGACGTCGATGTCGTGGTACCGGTAGTGCTTCCCGTCGAAAGAGAATCGGCCCGGTGCCCAGGCGCTTCGCAACACACCGATAGCCTCGTCCATGCGCGTTGCACGTTCCCGGCGATCCACGTCGAAGCCAGAGAACTCCTCCTGCTTGTATCCCACGGCCACACCGAGGTCGAAGCGCCCACCACTGATGATGTCCACCGTTGCGGCGTCTTCGGCGATGCGCACGGGGTCGTGGAGCGGCAGGAGAAGTACGTTTGTCCCGATCCGCACTCGTGTTGTGCGCGCGGCGATGGCGGCGCAGATGGGGAGCAACGAAGGCGAATAGCCATCGCCAATGAAGTGGTGTTCGCTTGTCCAGATGGCGTCGAAGCCAAGGCGCTCGGCATAGCGAATGTGCTCGAACGTCTGTGCGTAGAGCTCTTCGACGGGGCGTGCCCAGGGTTCCGGGTTCCGGAAGTCGTACCAAAGCCCGAAGGAGATTTCGCGTCCACCGATGACTGCCATGATCAGTCGTACACCAGGAGGCTGTGGACCGGGTAGGCATCCAGCCTGGGGCGCCCGCCGAGGGGAACCAGCTCGATTGCGAAGATGAAGCCAGCTACGGTGCCGCCAACCATCTCCACCAGCTTCGCCGTTGCAAGCGCTGTGCCCCCGGTGGCGAGCAGGTCGTCGACGATGTAGGCGCGGGCGCCCGGCGCCATCGCATCCTCATGGATATCGAGGCGATTCTGGCCGTACTCCAGTGAGTATTCGACGGTCATGCGCGCGGCAGGCAGCTTGCCCGGCTTCCGCACCGGCACGAAGGGCAGGCCGAGCCGGTCCGCAAGCGGCGCTCCAAACAGGAAGCCACGCGATTCGATGCCGACGATAACGCCCGGCTCGTGGCGCTTCGCCTCCATGACCATCTGGTCCAGAACGAACGAGAACGCAGCGGCATTGCCCAGCAGCGGGGTGATGTCACGAAAGAGCACACCGGGCGCCGGGAAGTCGGGTACGTCGCGGATGAGGGACTTCAGTTCCATCGCCGGCATTGTACCTACGGAGCGGGCGAGGAGTGCACGCGGATCGGGGAACGGCCCGGCGCGGAGGCCGGGCCGTTCCTGGGCGGGGCGAACCCCAAGGAGGGAGCTAGACGTAGGCTGGCCGCTCGAGGTGGCGATGGAGCAGCGCCTCGAAGCGGAAGTAGCTGTGCCACCGGACGTCCCGGCGCTCGTCGCCGGGGCCGGTGGACATGGTCGGCTCGATGGGGCGGATGGTGAGGCCGCGCCGCTCCCGCTCGCGGAAGTGGGCATAGCGAACGGCGGTCTCTGCGCGCCAGGTGCCTTCTGGGTCGAAGATATTCATGGTGAGCCTCCAATGGGTGCGACTCATGTAGCGTGCAAGGAGGCGGAACCGGCCTCCATGAAGTGGCTCACAGCAATCGGCCCAACGAGCGACGAATGGGATCCACTTCACGGTCCCGCAACAGATGCGGTCGAGCCGAACGCAACGCACCCGTGGCCATGGCCACGGGCGCTTTGAAAATCGTCACCGCTGCGGTTCGACTACGCGATGAAGAGCGGGCCAAACACCACTGCGACGATCGACATGAGCTTCAGGAGGATGTTGAGGGCGGGGCCGGAGGTGTCCTTGAAGGGGTCACCAACGGTATCGCCAACAACCGCCGCCTTGTGGGCTTCGGAGCCCTTGCCGCCGATGTTGCCGGCTTCGATGTATTTCTTGGCGTTGTCCCAGGCGCCGCCGGCGTTCGCCATCATCAGAGCGAGCACCGCACCCGAGACGATTGAGCCGATCAGCAGGCCGCCGAGCGCCTCGGCGCCGATGATCGCGCCGACAAGCACCGGGATGATGATGGCCAGGAGCCCCGGGAGAATCATCTCGCGAAGTGCCCCATCGGTGGAGATGGAGACAGCACGGGCATAGTCCGGCTTCTCCGTGCCATCCATGATCCCCGGATACTGGCGGAACTGGCGGCGTACTTCACTCACCATCGCCATGGCAGCACGTCCGACCGCACCCATGGTCAGCGCCGCGAAGACGAACGGCATCAGACCACCGGCGAGCAGGCCGAGCATCACCTCGACTTCGAGGATGTCGATCACCGAGATGCCGACGACCTGGGCGTAGGTCACCATCAGTGCGAGCGAAGTAAGGACGGCCGAGCCGATGGCGAAGCCCTTGCCCGTGGCCGCCGTGGTGTTGCCAAGGCTATCGAGGGCGTCGGTGCGCTCCCGCACCTCCGGCGGGAGGCCGGCCTGCTCGGCGATACCGCCGGCATTGTCTGCGACCGGGCCATATGCGTCGGTTGCAAGGGTGATGCCCAGCGGCGCAAGCATGCCGACCGCGGCGAGCGCGATGCCGTAGAGGCCTGCGATTTCGTACGTCGCCCAGATGGCGCCGACGATGGCGAGCAGTGGAACCGCGGTGGAAAGCATCCCGAGGCCAAGGCCGCCGATGATGATGGTGGCCGCGCCGGTCTCGGCCTGTTCGGCCAGTTCGCGGGTTGGCTTGTATTCATAGGCCGTGTAGTACTCGGTCGCTGTGCCGATAAACTGCCCGGCGATGAGCCCGATGAGGACGACCCAGAAGAGGTCGAACGGCTGGTCGAGCAGGAGGAGGGCACCGGCGGTGCCGGCGAGCACCAGCCCACTGGCGGAGAACACGCCTGTGCGAAGCGCCCAGAGGAGGCGGCCCATTCCGGCATCCTCACCAGTGCGTACGAGGAAGGTGCCGATGATGGAGGCAAAGATGCCGATGCCCATGATGAGCAGCGGCAGAGCGAATTCCTTCGCGTCGTAGGCCGCGCCCGAGAGGTCGTCAAAGACGCCGTTTTCGTGCACGCCCGCCACGGCAACGGTGGTGAGGGCCATTGCGGCAACGATGGCGCCGGTATAGGACTCGAAAAGGTCCGCGCCCATACCCGCGACGTCGCCGACATTGTCCCCCACGTTGTCAGCGATCGTTGCCGGGTTCCGGGGGTCGTCCTCGGGAATGCCGGCCTCGACCTTACCGACGAGGTCGGCGCCAACGTCGGCTGCCTTGGTGTAGATGCCGCCGCCAACGCGGGCGAAGAGCGCGATCGACGATGCGCCGAAGGCGAAGCCAGTCAACGGCTGTACGTCCTGCGTGACGAGGTAGATGAGGCCGATGAAGATGACGCTGATGCCCGTCACGGTGACGCCGGTGACCGCACCAGAGGAGAACGCCACGCGGAGCGCGGGATTCAATCCCTGGCGAGCCGTGGCCGCCGTGCGAACGTTCGCGCGGACGGCCACGTACATCCCAACATAGCCAGCCGCAGCCGAGGCGAGGGCGCCCAGCACGTACGACACGGCCGTACGGGGCATGTCTGTGAGCTTGCCGTTCTGTTCGCCGAAGCGATCGAGGACGTCATAGTCAATGAATACCGCGAGGACGACCGCCACGATCACCACGAACACCGCCAGGAACTGGTATTCGCGGCGAAGGAATGCCGCTGCTCCCTCCTGAATGGCGACGGCGATCTGCCGCATGGGCTCGGTGCCCTCGTCGACGCGGAGCAGACGCTGTGTTGTCAGCAAAGCAAACAACAGCGCCAGCACCCCCGCGCCGACAACGAAGAGATGAATCTCCACTAAAACCTCCTGGCGCCCGGGGGCACCCGCGCGATCGGCTGCCGCCGCTCGCGATTTCGGCGACAACCGTGTTCCCGGGCGCACTACTTCGCTCCGGCGGGAGACCTCCGGTAGCAGTGCGCCTTGGATAGTAGGGATGCTCTGGGGGGAGCGAAGATATCCTACCCCGATGCACGCCTCGGCGCTTCCCTCAAGCTCACGCGAAAGAAGCGCCTAGTCCCATCCGTGTTCGCGAACGCGAGCACCCGCCGACCACGCGGTGGCCCTGGAACTCGCTGGGCGCGGACATCCTGATTCGCCCGGAACAGGAGGCGGCTATCCATCTCGTCCACACGTTGGACAGCAAGCATTGTGGGTGACTCTCTATCGTTCGGAGCCCGGCTGCGGGGTGGCGAAGGCTGATCGACGCGCCTGAACGCCTGCTCGGGTGCGTCGATCAGCGGCTACTATGACCTGTTCGAAAACTTCAAGGTGTTCTTGCTCGCGCGAATTCGCCAGGACTCGGCAAGCTTCAATCCGAACCTCGACGAAATTATCGAGGAGGAGGAGGACCAGGTGCTCGTGGCCGGGCGCCACGAGCACGGCGAGAGCTAGCAATCCGGCTATTCCGCCTACCTTCCCTTAAACATCGGCTCCCGCTTCTCGGTGAAGGAGTTCACGCCCTCCATGTGGTCCTCCGTCTTCCAGAGCACGTCGCCCAGGGCCTGCTGATACTCGCCGAGTGTTCGCCAATCCATTTGGAAGCCCTTGTGCATCGCACGCTTCACCGCGCGCTGCGCGAGCGGCGGGCCGCTGGCCAGCTTGCGAGCCATCGCGCGTGCCTCCTCGAGAAGCCGCTCCGACGGGACCACCTTCGAGACAAGGCCAATGCGCTCGGCCTCAGCGGCATCGACCAGGTCGCCGGTGAGGGTCAGTTCGAAGGCTTTCGAAAGTCCAACGAGCTGCCGGAGGATGAAGGTGCCGCCGACCGTACCAAGGACGCCACGGCGCACAAAGTACCAGCCGAACTTTGCGTTCTCGGAGGCGAAGCGGATGTCGCAGTAGAGCGCGATGTCCATGCCGTAGCCAACCGCTGCTCCGTTGACGGCCGCGATGGTCGGCTTCTCGAGGGCGAAAAGGTCGTCGAGAGACTCCTCGCCAGACTTGATGCGACGGATCTGCCGATCCACCTGGTGGTCACCGCGGTTCTCGGCGAGGAAGATCTCCTGGAAATCGTCTCCGGCGCAGAACCCGCGGCCCGCGCCCGTGACCAGCAGGCAGCGGACCGCATCATCCTCGCGTGCAGCGGCGATCGCCTCGCGCATCTCCCTGGTCGTCTGTGGGCGGAGGGCGTTCATGCGCTCCGGGCGGTTGATGGTGAGTGTCGCGACGCCGTCGTCGCCAACTTCATAGAGGATGTCGTTTCCAGACATGGGTCACCTCGCAGTCAAGAGTGTTGGAACGCCGCGACGGACGTTCGGTTGGTTGTCCTACTGGCCGCGGAAACGCGCCCAGCTATCCTGGTCGTCCGAGCGATCCCGGAGCCGACCGAGTGCGTTCATCTGGCCGTGATAGCGGAAGAGCGCGCCCGCACCCATGATTTCCATGGCAGTGTTGAGCGCCTCCTTGTTTTGGAGTGCGCCTTCGAACGGCACGTCGAGGCAGTCGCGGGCAATGCCATCCACCGTTTCGTCGAGCTCGTCGGCAGGGACCGCGAGGCTGACGAGGCCCATCCGCTCGGCTTCGCGGCCATCGACGATGCGGCCGGTGAGCAGCAGGTAGCGTGCTTTCTTCATGCCCAGCGCCAACTGCCAGAGCGGCATGCTGGTGACACCGCCCATCTTCACTGCCGGATGACCGAGGCGGGCATCGTGGGCCGCGACGGAGATGTCGCAGAGAAGTTGGAGGTAGCATCCTGCGGCCAGCGCGTTCCCATGGACCCGCGCAATGGTGGGCTTCGGGCAGTTCCAGATGCGCTGGTAGCGGGCCTCGATGCCGCGCAGCCGAAGGAGGGAGTTGCCTACCGTCCAGCGGCCCTCCTTTTCGGGTGGTGTGGTGTAGTAGCTCCCGGAGAGGTCGTAGCCAGCGCAGAACGACGGCCCCGCACCGGCCAGCACGACCACCCGCACATCGTCGTCCTCTTCGGCCGCAGCGAATGCGGCGTCAATGTCATCGAGGAGCTGGAAGTTGAGTGCGTTGCGCTTCTCGGGGCGGTTGAGGGTGATTCTCGCCACGCCGTCCGCGACTTCGTACACAACGGTCTCGAGCTTCATCTTCACCTCCTGTTGGGGCGCATTCTACGCATGCGGGCAGGGGCGCGGCGCCACTCAGCGGCTGGTTGGCCGGCCCTCGAGACGGTGCAGCGCCCAGGTGGCGGCACCGACGATGGCTCCCACGGTCCGCCGGGCGACGCCATGCTTGCGCGGCGGGAGCGCCGCTGCGAGCTCTTCGGCGTGGCGCTTTCGCACCTGGAGATCGCGGAACGCCATGCAAAGGCCGATGGCGGTGAAGGGAAGGAACGCCGTGTGGAACAGGCCAGCGACGGCATTCACCAGGGTTGGGTCTGTATCGGTGCCGAGGAGCATCCCAAAAGCGAGAAGCGGCCCTGCCAGTGCACCAAGCACACCAAAGAAGAGCACCAGCAGGAACGCCCGGAGCCACTGCCCTTCCACGGCGTGACTGCTCGCTCCGGGCGCCCGCCAGTGCGACTGGTCGTCGAGAATCACGGCCTCCTCGACGAAGAACCAGCGGAGACCGAGCCAGATTGCGAATGGCAGGCCGACGAGCGAGAAGCCCAGCAGCGCAAGCACGATGAGCGTTCGGAACCGGGCGAGCAGTACGTGTGGCGAACGGTAGAACGCTGCGCGATACGCCCCGCGGACGTTTACCTGCCGGCCTTCATCGAGCGCGCGGACCGCTGCGATGGCACCCGAAACCACGAACAAATACACCGCGAACGAGGCGATCCCACCCACGAGCAGGCCGAGCAGCAACTGCGAAACCTGGTTCCCACCAAGCACCCACATGACGTAGTCGAACGGCGGGAAGGAGAGGAGCCACGGCTGCAAGGACGAGATGAGCAGGTTCAGCGGAATGAAGCCGAGCGGAATCCCGAGGAACAACTGCGGACGCCGGAGATAGACGATGGTCGCGGCGCGGATCATCTGGCCGAGCGAGCGCCGGTGCCGCAAGAACGCTGAGGTTTCGCGGGAGACCAAGGGGCTTCGCGTGAGGTCGCGAAGGACAACCAGCCCACCGGCGGAGATGGTGCCCAGCACCAGGAGGAGCGATCCGCCGACAATGACCGGGAAGCGCAGATAGGCCCGGAGCGCCTCCGAGCCGATCTCGATGGCACTGCAGAAGCGGTGCACTGCGTTGACACCGAGCAGGTCGCCGCCGGGAAGCGTGGCACTACCCGTGCGGGCATCATCGGCCCAGCTCATCGGCTGGTGCCAGGCTCGCTTGGTCTGCGGGCCGGTGGGGCCATTGAGTCCGGCGCCGTTGACTCGCTGTCCCCAGCGCCCGGGGAACGTCAACCAGGCCTCTTCCGCCGCGAGGGTCTCCGGCGTTTCGTGCAGGAATAGGACGGAAGGGACGACGGAGCGGTGTGGCCCGAAGGAGATATCGCATCCGAGCCCGGTACCTTGCTCGCCCAGGCCCAGGTAGGTGTTGGGCTGGAAGTAGCTCGCATGCGACCCCACGGAGGGGTAGACGGCGGGGCGGCCCGCCACCTTGCGGAGATGCTTGTCGTCCCAGCTCTTCCGTTCGCCGCCGCTGTGCTGGGCATAGACGGCGTAGGCCGGGCCCGTTTGCAGTGCTTCCTCCACCGACTCTACTTCGAAAACGAGCTGGACCATCTCCCAGTCGCCTTCGTGTGTGTTGTTCCAGTTGTTGAAGTAGTAAAACGCCCAATACTGCACTGCGAAGCCGGAACGTTCCGGTTCGCGTGCAATTCGTGCATAGACCGTCGGCACGAGGCCGGTGGAAAACCGGCGGAAGTCCCGTTCGTAGCGGCAGCCGGGGTTCCGCGGATCGCCAGGGAAGTCGAGATAGGCGTTGTCGGAGGCGGCGGCCACGTCGGCGATGCCCGGCCCGACCACCGGCGGCAATCCCGGGTCGCGCAGGCGGAATTCACTTCGCCCGCCAAGCACCAGCTCGACGGGGGAAGGGTCGAAGGGCTCACCGCGGTTGTCGCATCTCCGCTCCTGTCGCCGCAGGTAGTAGATGGGCGCGAAGCGCCGCGCGAGCACGAGCGCGGGCTCTTCTTCGTCCCCGGGCTCGGGGCCGCCATCCGCCGGGGCGCCGCCCTCCCGAGCGAACCGCGCAAGGACGAATAGCCCGGCCGTGGCGAGGAGCACGACAAGGAGCAGCAACACAACTTGTCGTCGGCTGCGCGTTGGCGCGAGGCTGCCGGATGATCCCCCACGCGGCATAGCGGAACCGCCAGAATAGCCGCTTGGCGGACCACCAGCAGGGCCCGAGCCACGCGTGGGGCAACGCCCGGTGAAGACTATCCAGTAGCAAACGTCCGCGTAGGATGGGCGCCGATGGGTGAAGCTGCTGCGCTACTGTCCGCGTTCACGTGGTCCGGCACGAGCGTTGCGATGGCAACGATCGCGCTACGCACCCCGCCCGTGGTGTTGAGCGCGCTCCGGCTCGGGGTCGGCTCGATCATTCTGTTCGTCGTGCTCTTCGCGGGCGGCCAGTTCAACGAGTTGACCGCGGCCTCGGCGTCCTCAATCTGGGCCATGGTGGGCAGCGGAATCGTCGCCTATGCACTGGGAGACACGCTGTACATCGTGGCGTTGAACCTGCTGGGCGTACAACGGGCATTCACCGTCTCGATGACGCTCTTTATCAGCCTGACAGTCCTTGGCGGTGTGGTGCTGCTCGATGAGCCGTTCGGGGGCTGGCAGATGGTTGGCACCGTCCTCGTCGCGGCGGGTATCGCGACAATCGTCCGCACGCGGGCGGCGGCCGCGACGGTGAGATCGACAGCGGAGGTCGAGGTCCCGGCGGAGCGTAGTCTACTTCAGCGACTGCGCAGAGACCGGCTGATCCGCGGCTATGCGGTGATCGCCGTGGTCGGTGTGCTATGGGCGACCGCCACCCTCTGGCTTGCGTCGGGGCGAGAGGAACTTGGCAGCCTGGCCGCAGCCAGCCTGCGCACGCCGGCCGGTGCCATCGGCTTGCTCGGCTTCGCGCTCGCCACAAGGCCGCGAGCGCTCGCGGCGCCATTCGCCGACTTCCGCCACATCGGTGCGATCGCGGCGGTGGGTGTGGCCGGTACAGCCTTCGGCAGCCTCGCCTACGTTTACGCGATCGGCGAGGCGGGGGCCGCGCGGGCCACGATCCTCTCGTCGGTATCCCCACTGATGGCGCTTCCGCTTTCCGTCATCTTCCTCCGGGAGCAGCTCTCCCGCTCGACGCTCACGGGAACGGTTATCTGCGTCGCGGGCATTCTCCTGGTCGTCAGCGGTTCCTGAGGACGCGCTCCAACGCAGAGGCCGAGCGCGGCTGCGGTGACGCCCCCCATGTCCCACGCGGTCAGTCATCTCCTTGCGGGCCGCTGACTTGTTCCGAGCCGACTAGCGGAACTGGTGCGCCACTGCCCCTGGTTAGTGGTGGACGTACTTCGACCAGTCGACCAGCTACTCGCCCTGGTCGTTCTCATCATCGGACAGGGACGCGATCCACTGGCGCGCATCTTCCACCGCTCTCTGTGTGGCCTGGCCCAGGATCGACGTCGCGGGGAAGACCCGGATATCACCGTTGAGCCGCAACTTTCCCGAGCGCTCAATCTGCCGGTGGACATGAGCGCTCGTACCTGCCAGGTACAGGCGGCCCCCGCCCTTTTCGAGCTCCTTCGCATAATTCGCAAGCACGTCGACGAGCGTGGCGCCGAGGTTCGTGCGGCCGTGTAGCCGCAGAGCCAGTGCCGCCTGTTCGGCATCTGGTGTGGGTAGCTGGCGTTCGAGTGTGCGGGCACCAGCATAGAAGAGGTGCCCGTAGACATCGACGACGGTCACGCTCCGGGGCTCCAGTCGATTCGGCGCCCTCCGCTCCTCCACCGTGCCGTTCTCGTGATGGACCAGTTCGACAACGGAGACGTCGGACGCCGACTGGCTCAGATGAAGCACCGCGGCGAGAACGACGCCGATTCCGACGGCCAACTGGATCGGCAGAAACAGGATCGCGAGGAGGGTTGCGAGGGCAGCGAGGATCGATGGCCAACCAGCGTTCGCAAGGAGTCGCTGGACCTTTGCCTCGCGTGCAAGGGGTGCAAGGGCGACTGCCCGATGAACGTCGACATGGCCACGTACAAGTCCGAGTTCTTCGCGCACTACTACCGTCGGCGCATCCGGCCAGTCCCCGCCTACACGATGGGCCTCATCTACTGGTGGGCACGTCTCGCATCACGAGCGCCCCGGCTGGCCAACAGGCTGTTAACGGCGCCCGGTCTCAGCGCAGCCCTCAAGCGTGCGGCTCGCATCGCACCTCCACGCCGGCGTTGTTCACGAGGATGTCGACACGTCCCCACCGGTTGTCCGCGGTGCGGAACAGGTCCTCGACATCGGCCGGGTCGCTGATAGCGCAGCGAGCCGTGGCGGCTGCGACGCCGGCACGCTCGATCTCTGCGGCGAGGGCCTGCGCGGTCTCGGCCTGGTTTAGGTAGGCGATGAGTACGTTCGCACCCTGGGCTGCGAGTTCGCGGCAAATCGCCGTGCCAATGCCAGAGTTCCCGCCGCTTACGATGGCGGTTCGCCCGGTAAGTGCGAAAGCGTCGAAGACCGGCTTCGTTTGCAACTCCCTCCGTTCGCTGACCAGTTACGCACATTCGGAGATACATACGACCAAAACCACTGCCTGCGGAGTATCCGATCTGTGTTTCAGCTCGACGTCCACAACGAAGTACTTTCCCCGGGATTCCCTGGCACAGAGAAAACGTGCCATGGCATAGAATGCGACCACAAGGAGGAGACGAATGAGCACTCCCCGCGAACTGTCGGCGCTGCCAGTGCATCCCCACCCGACGGTCGACACGCGATCCTACCGGCTGCGCATCGATGGACTGGTAGCCAACTCGCTGGCGCTCGGCGTTGCCGACCTGCTGGCGTTGCCGCAACAGCGGCTACAGGACGATTTCACCTGCCTCGAGGGGTGGACAGTGCCGGACCTGGACTGGGCTGGCGTCCGCCTTGGCGATGTACTCGACCTTGTGCACCCCACGCCCGCCGCGCAGTGGGTGCAAGCGTCGTTCGCCGACTTCAGTCTTCCGCTGCCGCTCGCTGAGGCGCGCGCAGCGTTGCTCGCACTGACGCTGGATGGCGCCTTGTTGGCGCCGGAGCACGGGGCACCGGTGCGGTTGCTCGTACCGGGTGGTGAGTGCTACACGAGCGTGAAGTGGCTCGACCACCTGGAACTTCGAGCGGAACCTGCCGAGAACAGCGCGCAGGAGATCGCGCTGAATCGCTTGCGCCGATAACTCCGCGGCTCAGTGACCGGAGACGGTCACCTGCCCCTCTCTTCGACTGGGTTCTCTGTTCGCCAGCACGTTAGGGAGGGTGGGGGCGCCGCATGTTCGCAGCCTGGGCCATCGTTCCGCTTGGTGGCGCCGGGGCCGGGCAGGGTACTGCTCGTCCTCTCGGCCAGCGGCCACACTACCCGGTTTCCCGGGCCGGCGGTGCTCCACGAGCGGGGGGTTCGCCGCGATAGTCGCCCCGGCAGTGACCGAAGTCCCATTCGGCGCGGCGCACCGCGGTAAAATGGGCCAAACATATCGCGGAGGCATGGAATGGATCTGCAGGTCCTGAAGGAATCCCTGAGGCGCTTCGGGCGGGAGGAACTGGCTCCCGCCGCGGCCGAAACAGAACGGAATGGAGCTGTTTCGCCAGAGCTTTGGGCCACAATGGCGAAGATGGAGCTGACGGGAGTAATGGTCTCCCCGGACTATGACGGGGCTGGTGCTGGTCTCCCGGAAGCACTCGTCATCGCGGAGGAGTTGGGCC
>Ga0265293_10010610_pt1 | contig 12821 bp, 8 predicted proteins | sample Munlanlewell138R_FD_192505 | JGI IMG/M metagenome (GOLD analysis project Ga0265293, IMG submission 192505) | Leachate microbial communities from a municipal landfill in Southern Ontario, Canada - Leachate well 138R | ecosystem: Engineered > Solid waste > Landfill > Unclassified | place: Canada... | reverse complement strand
GATGCTGAAGTTAAATCGTATATTGATTATGTAAAAACAACCTATGCGAAGGTAACCAAGCCGGTAGAGGTTAAGGTACCTGAGAAAGTAGTTGTTGAAGTTGCTAAGCCTGCTCCTGTAGTAGTTGCTCCTGCAATGCCAGATGTTGATGATGATGTAATTGTCAAATCTTATGACGGAGAGAAAAACTTCTACCTCTATGTTGTTCATACAAACGATGTTCATGGAAGAATTGAAGAGGGGCCTGGTGTAGGTTATGCCAAGTTATCCACTTTGGTAGACATGGGCCGCGCAATTACGAACAAGAACTTGTTGCTTGATGCTGGTGATGTAACACATGGTACGTTGCTGACGAACCTCTTTGAAGGTGAGACCGCGGGTGTCTTACTTGATATGTTAGGTTATGATGCAGTAGCACCTGGAAACCACGACTTCAATTATGGGAAAGATCGTTTAATTGAGGCTACTAAAATTGCTGAGAAATATTCGGACGTTCGAGTATTGTCGGCTAACGTTCTTGATGAAAATGGAAACATGGTATTCCAGCCTTATCAACTCTATTACTTTGATGGGTTTACTGTTGGTGTGATTGGTGCAACCACTCCCGATACAGAAACTAAGACTCATCCAAAGAATGTTAAAGGTCTTTCATTCATGAGCGATGAAGTGGTCTATGGAGCTCAAGCTCTTGTAGATGAAGTGAACAGACGCGCTGACTATGTTATTTTGCTAGGTCATATTGGTCTCGATGAAGATGGTTCCTATGGTGTGACCAGTAAAATGATTGCTGAGAATATCAAGGGTATTGACTTGATAGTCGATGGACACAGCCATTCTGTGCTAGAAAATGGACTCCGTGTTGGTGATACTCTCATAGTATCAGCAGGGGAGTACATGAAGTACGTTGGTGTTGTGGAAATCGCAGTCCGTAATGGCAAAGCAGTCAGTGAATATGCTCTTTTAGTGCCTGCCTCTGAAGTGGCGGATCCTTCCACCAGCGAATTGGCAAAGCAATTAGGAATTACTGAAGTTAAAGCGGATCCAAAAGTAACTGCTTACGTTGAATCCCAGAAAAAGACTTTGGCTAAGATTACAAGCGAAATCGTTGCCTACACTCCTGTACTACTTGATGGTGAACGGGGCAATGTACGGACGAAACCCACTAACCTTGGTAACATGATTGCTGCTGCAATGGTAGAATCTACTGGCGCAGACGTTGCATTAACCAACGGTGGCGGAATCCGAGCTTCAATTAAGGCCGGTGATGTAAGTCGTGGTGATATCATCACAGTTCTTCCTTTCAACAACACTGTTGTGGTTGTGGAAGTAACTGGTCAGGATATTTACGATGCTCTCGAATGGGGGTATTCAAGATTACCTGAAAGCAATGGTGGATTCCCACAGACTAATAACATGGCTATTGTTTACAGCCGTTTCTCTGATCCTGGAAACAGAATCAAACGCGTGCTAATCAATGGCAAGTCTATTGACCGCAATGCGACCTATACATTAGCGACTAATGACTTTATGGCCGCTGGTGGTGACGGGTACACAATGCTTAACCGTCCTGTGGTAATGTTCGGCAGAGGTTTGGATGAAGTCCTTACCGATTATATGGTGAAGCATAACAAGAAATAAATGCTCACTTATGTGAATTACTCAGCCGCCCCGATGAAGGGGCGGCTTTTTCGATGTCATAAGGAAGTCCCTATTTTGCAATCCGTTTGTGTCTTTTGTGGTAGTGTAGTATTATAATTCTAGGGAGTGTCGCAGAACCTTCTATGTTTTTCCCTTGTATGAAATCTCCCAAACGCCATTAATGCAAAGGATACAAAAGGAGGCTTTGATTTATGAGTAAAGAGTTGAAGAAGTCACTTGGCATTTCTCTCGTCTTAGTCCTAGTGTTAGTTATTACGTTTCTTCTTGCAGGTTCGCGAATAACATTGAATATATTTACGGTTGTTATCGTCTTAGCACTTTTAGCATTAGTTTGGATTCGATATTTTCAAGAGGTTACCCAAGCACATAACCAACTCCTGTCTTCAGAGCCTATAAATGATTCAGAATTGTCTATTAAGACGGGTGCTGTATGTGAGAAGGCTGGCGTATATGTCTGTCAGGACCATAATCAGAGAACTGTAACGATGAAAGTCGGTAAACGATTTCCTCCGTGTCGAGGCGAGGGGAAAGGGCACTCAACGGTTTGGATATTTAAAGAGTAGCTTATATTCTTATTCTTTATGTGCAATTCGCACTAATGCTAGCTAACATGCAGGTAATGAAAAGGAAAGACCAGATTCTTATTATAAAGAATCTGGTCTTTCTTTGCTCCCCCGGACAGATTTGAACTGCCGACAGGGTGGTTAACAGCCACCTGCTCTACCGACTGAGCTACAGGGGAATGTTCATACCATTTAGTACGAATCATGGGTAATTTACCGGATTAACCTTTTCATGTCAATACGTTTTTGGTTGTTCAGCTATTTTCTTTAGCTTTTGATTGATACACCTTCCAGGTTGTTTCTATGATAGTTTCGACTGAACTGAATTTTGGCTTCCAACCAAGGGTCTTTAAAGCTTTAGTAGAAGAAGCTATTAATTTTGCCGGATCCCCAGGACGTCGACCAACAATATTTTCATCGATAGCTTTTCCTGTTATTTGGCGTGCACACTCTACAATTTCCCGTACACTTAGACCCTGTTCACTGCCTAAATTTACCACTAAAGATCCATTCCCTTGCATCAGGTAGTCTGCGGCTTGGGCATGGGCAATGGCGAGGTCTGAGACATGAACATAATCACGTACGCCGGTACCATCCTTAGTGGGGTAGTCATCACCATATATCTGGATAGATTTTCGTATCCCACTAGCAACTTCCATCACCACAGGAATTAGGTTGGCTGGATTAGTTTCTAAGCCCAACATCTCTCCGTTAGGGTCATAACCAGCAGCATTGAAATAGCGCAAAGATACATAATTGAGCCCTTTAAGGCGGGAAAACCAAGCTAAATTATCTTCAATGGCTAGTTTCGTATAACCATAATAATTAGTAGGGAGTGTGGGGTGTTTTTCATCAACTGGGAGATACGTTGGTTCGCCATATACTGCGGCAGAGGAGGAGAGGATGAAATTAGCTACGCCATGTTCAACACATGCCGATAACAATAGCAATGAACCGCAAATATTATTATTTGCATATTTTGCTGGTTCCAGCATCGATTCGCCAGCAGCTTTGAATGCTGCTAAATGAATTACTGTATCCCATTTTTCGCTTAGGGTACGATCCAAATGTGCTTTATCAAGGATACTTCCTTCATAAAGTTGCACTTCAGGTCTTACATTTTCACGTAATCCACTGGAAAAGTTGTCGAGGATTCCGACTTGATCGCCACGCCTTATAAATTCTAAAGCAACATGAGTACCTATATATCCAGCACCACCACAGAGTAAAACTTTCATGAACTATGCTCCTTACACTAACTAACATTCAAATGATTAGCTTAAGAGAAACTTGTAATTATAGCTGAGATTTCAACTAATTTTTCATCTAATTGCTTTTGAGTTTTGGCTTCAGCTACCAAGCGTAAATAGGGTTCAGTATTAGATTTTCTCACATTGAACCACCAATCTTCAAATTCTATGCGATAGCCATCGAAATCTAAAATACGTATTGGGCTTTGCTCAATACCATATTTTTGGTATAACGCAGCCATTGCTTCATCTTTTTGCTCTAATTTAAAGTTGCGTTCACCGCTATTAGCATACGTAACAAGAGTGTCGATAAAACTGGAGAGTGTTTGTCCCTTTGCATGAATTTCAGCTACAACCTGAAGGACTATTAAGGTTGCTAACATGCCAGAATCACAATAATTAAAATCTCTAAAATAATAATGACCTGCGAGTTCTCCGCCAAAAATTCCTTGAATTTCCCGCAATTTAATTTTGGCAAAGGCATGACCAACTTTCCATGTAGTTACCTGTGCTCCTAGTTTCTCCAAGCGGTCAGTTGTTGAACGGCTTGTGCGAATATCTTGCAAGACATTACCTTTTTCTTTTGCTAGATAGTATTCACCAATCAAAGCAGTTATGTAGTCAGGTTGAATAAATCTTCCCTTTTCATCGATAAACATGACCCTGTCTGCATCTCCGTCAAAAATTATACCGATATCACTTTTGTTGGCTATTACTGCAGCCATAAGGTCTTTGCAATTTTCTACCTCAAGAGGGTTGGGTTCGTGGGCCGGAAAGGTACCATCAAAATGATCGTAGAGGTAATGATGATGCTCTCCAAGTAAATCTTTGGTAATGAGGTTCGCCATACCATGGGAAAGGTCAAAGCTTAAATTCAACTCTGTTACATCGGGGATATAAGGAGTGAGAAATTTTATATAATCTTCTTTAACTGGTTTGTTAAGAATCCGCCCTGGTACTTTTGCTTTAGTTATCGTCCCTTCATTAACTAATTTCTCGAGATCCCGTAGACCAGAGTCTTCCCCGACCGGTAAGGCACCTTTACGAGAAATCTTGAGTCCATTGTAGATGGCTGGATTGTGACTAGCAGTAATTTGGACCGAGCCTCCGGCGTCTAGATGGACTGTTGCAAAGTAAACCATAGGTGTAGTTGAGAGTCCAATATCCCAAACATCGGATCCACTGTCGGTGATTCCTTGCGCTAAAGAGGCAAAGATTTCATCGCTAGTCGCCCGTACATCTCTGCCAACAACGATATGATCTGTTTTGAGTAGAGATGAGAGGAAATAACCTACTTTATAGACAAAATGTTTATCAAAGTCTTTATTGTAGATGCCCCGGATGTCATAAGCTTTGAATGCTCCCATTGGCATCCTCCTTGATTTTTTGAAAGAATTCTTTGTGGTTAATGAGTTCAAAAAAATAGGTTAAACCATTTTGTAATACTACCTTGGTAACCAATGGGCTAAATATTTTCTGTAAGGTGCCAGCTGGCTCAATTGAAGATTGTTTGCGATAGCCTTGCACGCAAGCCATTGCATTTGATTTTGTAACAACCGAGATGCTTTGAATCTCTTTAGCGGTAAAAGATCCCTCCAGCTTCACATATGCTGGTTGGTTTTTGCGAGGCTTTATAGAGAACCCAAACATAGAAGGTTTTCGCTCAAAGTCTTCAAAATGAAAAACACCATCTATTTCATAGATAAATACTCCAAATTCCCTAACTACACCAGTATCTGATCCAAACCAGGTGCTATAGGTGCGATAATTAATTTTTCCGCCAAACCGATTTTCTAGATTTTCGATGAATTGTTTTGCGTCGTCTTCCATTATCTATCCTCTTCACTATCTTTTTGTTATTTTATCATATATACTCCTGCGATGAAAGGCAATCAAAAAGGTGATGGATAAATACATAGCGAAGGATTTTGGTAAATTGTTGAAGCGCAATGCGCTACAGATGAGAAGAATCATGCTTAAACAACAAACAGATGTTATGCGTGTGTATGATCGTAACTTGATTGACTTGCCGATTTCTGTAGATATTTATGGTCCTTATGTACGAATTACCGAACATAGTGACCATCAATTAGCAGAAGATGATGTAGAGCAAGTTTGTGATATTGTGTCACGGATGCTCTATGTTGAACGTGACCATGTAGTCTTTCGACCTAGAAAGGGGAGTTCTGAAAAGGCTTTAAGAAACCGATTATCCGGCCAATCTCAAATCATAACAGTGCGCGAAAATGGATTGCTATTTCTCGTAAATCTTACTGACTATAGTTTTACCGGATTAACTCTTGAACAAGCGGTTGCTCGTAATGAATTACGTGCGATGAGTGCTAATTTAGATGTCTTAAACTTATTTGCTAATACAGGCGGGTTTAGTGTCTATGCAGCTTCGGGTGGTGCAAAGAGCGTTACTTCGGTCGATGTCTCATCTACAAAAACACAATGGTGTGAAAAGAATCTGGCCGCGAACGGATTTTCAGGGGGTACGTATCCCTGTGTTTCCCAAGATGCTAGAGAGTATATAAGAAACGCTGTGAAAGAACGGAAGAAGTTCGATATTATAGTAGTCGACTCACCGAATTTTTCCAACAGCAAAAAAAGGGAGCAAGATTTTAATGTGCAACGTGATTACATTAAGTTTATTGAGCTCCTTAACGGATTATTGGTTACTGGTGGAAAACTGTTATTCTCGACGAATCTTAGACGATTTCGAATCGAAAAGGACAGACTCCACGGATATGATGTGCGAGAAATTACTAGGGAAATCGCGGCCCCCGGCTTCTCCACAAAGAAGAGATCTCTAAGGAGTTGGATTTTGGAAAAGAAAGAAGATATGAAAGCACCTCTGCAAGAAGATGTGCGAGAAAAAGTTACCACCGCAGAGGTGGAAAAGACTTTAGTAGAGAAGGTTGAGCCCATCCTCAATCTGCAAGATGAAGTTGCCGCCGAAGAGGTGGTAAAAACTATAATAGCGCCGATTGAGCCTATTGTAGATTTACAAAATGAAGCTGAAACCGTTGATAATGAATTTGATTATGAAGCAGACGATGAAGATGACATATTTGTCCTAGATTGGGATGAAGATGAAGTTGTAGTACCACAACCTGATGATGGAAAGAATGCGAAGCAACGGCGTTATGAACGAAGGCATCCAGGCGAAACAGCTGCTCCAATTACTAAAAATATTGAAACAGTACCACAAGATAAGAGTTCACAAAAAGATGATCGTCCTAGAGCTGAGAGAAGAGAGCGAAGTCCTCGTAAGTTTGATGACCGAAGAGGAACCCAACGTGATGGGAATCGGGAGAGACCACGAGGGGAACGTTCTTTTGACCGAGATCGGCCTAGAACAGATCGCCCCTATGATCGGGAGAGACCACGAGGGGAACGCTCATTTGACCGAGATCGACCGCGTACTGATCGCCCCTATGATCGAGACAGACCACGAGGGGAGCGCTCATTTGATAGAGATCGACCCAGAACAGATCGTCCCTTTGATCGAGACAGACCACGTGATGATCGTTCTTTTAATCGGGATCGACCAAGAACGGATCGCCCCTATGATCGAGACAGACCACGTGATGATCGTTCTTTTAATCGGGATCGACCAAGAACGGATCGCCCCTATGATCGAGACAGACCGCGAGGGGAGCGCTCATTTGATAGAGACCGACCCAGAACGGATCGCCCCTATGATCGAGACAGACCACGAGGGGAGCGCTCTTTTGATAGAGATCGTCCCAGAACAGATCGCCCCTATGATCGAGACAGACCGCGAGGGGAGCGCTCATTTGATAGAGATCGTCCCAGAACAGATCGCCCCTATGATCGAGACAGACCGCGAGGGGAGCGCTCTTTTGATAGAGATCGACCACGCACTGATCGGCCCTTTGATCGGGATCGACCACGTACTGATCGGCCCTATGATCGGGAGAGACCACGTACTGATCGGCCCTATGATCGGGAGAGACCACGTGATGATCGTTCCTTTAATCGGGATCGATCGCGCGAGGACCGTTCTTTTGACAGAGGCCGGCCACGTGATGATCGAGATAAAAAATCGAGTAGAGGTGGTCCAAAACCTTATGGATATGATCGATTTAAGCCGACTAGATCTCGGGGTGGCGATCAAGAGAATTCTTTTCGGCGTGAAGATGAAAAGAAAGAAGATTAGAACACTATTTTAGTAAGATATGGCCACTGGAACTAACAATTTAGGTGGCCATTTTAATTTGGCAGGTTTATATTATTCCTCAAGTTCTAAGCCAAGGAATCTAATGGGATTAGTTGAAACAAAACCATGAACTTCTTCATCACTGAAGGGACTTTCTTCAAAAATTCTCAAGTAATTGGTGTAAGATTCTACTTTTGCTAAATTTACAGTAAAGTCGGATCCAAACATGGAGCGATTGAGTATCATTTGGGTCATAGCACTATCTTCCTGTTCATGAATAAATTTATGTAGGTTTTTATAGAAGAGAGGGTCAGTGCCGCTGAAGGAAAAATCTGCATAAACATTTTCAAAGCGTGACATCAAGTCTATAATCTGGGTAAACCAAGGGTCGTTGGTCGCCGATCGGTCGAGGAAAACTTGTAAGGGAGATTTCCCGATTGGGTTGTATTGGCGGCCGTAGTGGGCAAAATCAATTTTTAATTGGGGGTAATGTTCTAAAACAGGAATCCATGTAGCTGGGTTAGTATAGTGTTGAGCCTGTTTTGCGGGAACTCCTCTAAAACCTTGGTCATCACAGTGGGTAATAATTGGTATGGAATTAGTTTGGCAAAAGTCATATATGTAGGCAACTTTCTCTAGGTTCTGTTTTTCTTCTGGCCAGGGATCTGTTCCAAGCGGTGGATAGAATTTAATACCTCGGAATCGCTTAGGGGAAGGAACTTGTCCCCAATCAGGAGAATTATCAGTACGCACATAGAGCGATATTAACTCTTGGATGAAGTCTAAAGTATGAACTTCAGGATTAATACCTAAGAAAGGGAAAAATTCGAGCATGCCATCGAGATGCATTGATTTATACCGTGCAATTCCCTCTAAAGTGTCTTTCACGTAAGAGAGAATTTTATCTTGCTTTAAGCTCGTATAATAAGATTTACTATCTTCTTCACCGCTTATTCGTGAAAAATCCATTACTAATGGGATAAGTCCAAATCGGTCATATTTCATTGATCTGAAATGAAATAAACCGTCACGAATATAGGGTTCAGGGGGATAGACTAGGTTAGCTGGTGGTTTTCCTTTCACAGAGGCTTCTCGTTTTTTGAAGGCTCCTGTAAGGTCTTCTTCCATAAGTGCGAAGATTTCACCAATTGAGAGTTCAAATAGGCTAAACATGTTTAAAAGAGTTATTAAGCCTTGCTGTCCTCTATTTGCTGGCGTCAAAAGATACCCAGGTGATAATGCCCCGCTAGTAACAAATTCGGTAAGACTTTCAGCCACAGAGTCGACGAAAGAGATAAAATTAGGGTGAGTGAGATTCATAGCATGCATGTGGGCATCAAAAAAATAACGTGGCATATGCTTAGTATAACTAAAAGCGGAGGTCCGTCAATCTGAAATGGTCCTCCGCTTAAGCTCTTTCCTTTTATAGGTTTTGTTTCTTAACTTTTTTACTCCAAGAATCTCGAAGAGAGACAGTTCTGTTGAATACTGGTTGTGAGGTTTTGTGGTCTATTGCATCTGCCATAAAATATCCAGTTCTTATAAATTGGAGATATTCACCAGGTTTTGCCTCTTGTAATGAAGGTTCCAGTTTACAATTATCTAAAGTCACCAAAGAATCGGGGTTTATATCATCGAGGTAATCCCCTGTAGCTTCTCCAGGTATTTCTGCTAGGAACAGTTTATCGTAGAGTCGCACCTCAGCAGTAATTGCATGCTTGGCACTTACCCAGTGGCTTGTTCCTCGTACCCTGCGGCGATCGGGTGTCGTGCCACCCTGTGATTCAGGATCATAGGTGCAATGAACTTCAGTAATGTTACCCTCATCATCTTTAAGTACATCAGTACAAGTAATGTAATAAGCATGCTTTAATCGTATTTCATTGCCTGGATATAATCGGTGATATCCTTTTATAGGAACTTCCATAAAATCTTCACGTTCAATAAAAATTTCACCGGAGAAGGGGATCGAACGAGTTCCTGCTTCAGGATCTTCAGGGTTATTGTCAGCATCAAACCATTCAGTTTTATCTTGGGGGTAATTGATGATTACCACTTTTAATGGGTCAAGAACTGCCATAACTCGCTTAGCTCGTTTATTTAGATCTTCTCTGGCACAGAATTCTAATAGGTTGTAGTCGACTAAGCTCTCGACCTTAGCAACACCAACACGATCGACAAAATCACGTAATGACTCGGGGCTATAGCCGCGGCGCCGGATACCAGTGATCGTCGGCATGCGTGGATCGTTCCAACCAGAGACCACACCTAATTTAACCAAGTTCAATAGACGACGTTTGCTCATCAGCATATAGCTAATGTTAAGACGGGCAAATTCATACTGGCGTGGAGTGTGGTCAATGCCATCGATAGAGGTTGCCCAGTCGTATGCCGGACGATGGTCTTCAAATTCTAATGTACAAATTGAGTGGGTGATCCCTTCAATTGCGTCGCTGATTGGATGACTGTAATCATACATAGGGTAAATGCACCATACATCTCCAGTACGGGGATGGTGGGCAAACTTAATCCGATATAGTGTTGGATCGCGCATATTCAGATTGGGACTGGCCATATCAAGTTTTGCCCGCAGTACGTACGTTCCTTCAGCATGTTTGCCGGCGCGCATTTCCTCAAATAATCGCAAATTCTCTGCAATGGGTCGATCTCTATCAGGACTATTTTTCCCCGGGGTTGTTAATGTTCCTCGGTACTCTCTAATCTGTTCTGCCGAAAGAGAATCGATGTATGCTTTTCCATCTTTAATCAGATTTACCGCAATATCATAAAACTGTCCATAATAGTCACTGGCATGATAAAGGTAATCACCCCAGTCGAAACCTAACCAGGTAATATCGTGTTGAATTGCTTCAATATATTCCAGCTCTTCTTTTTCTGGATTTGTGTCGTCTAGGCGTAGATGGCAGCGACCACCATACTTTTCAGCCAATCCAAAATTAATGCAGATAGATTTAATATGCCCAATGTGTAGATACCCATTTGGTTCAGGAGGGAATCTTGTCACAATTATATTATTAGGTACTCTCCCATTGGCTAAATCATCTTCGATGATACGTTCGAGAAAATTCAAACTTCGTTCTTCTTTTTTCTCAAGGTCTTTTGCTTCCATATATCATTCCTTTGCCCCTTCCAAAGGAGGCATACGTAATGGCAAGATTCTATCATAGAGGATGTTTTTAAGCAAAGGGAGTGCTAGGATGTGGGTAAAATTCTATCAAAAAGATTGTGCGTGCTGATGACAAGAACCAAATGAAAAGCTATGATAGAAAAATATGAAACCTCTAGGGCAGTCCTCTTTAACCTCCCAGTTAATGAAAATTTCATTACCCATTATGGCATCAAATTTGTTGCAAATCATGTATAGCATGGTAGATGCTTACTTTCTAGGAAAATTAGGTAAAGAGGCTATCAGCGCACCTTCCATAACTATGAATATAAGCAATTTCATTATTGTGTTTGGGGCTGCTTTTTCAGTAGCCGGAACTACCATGGTGAGTCAGGCGTTTGGGGCAAATCGGGAGAACACAAAACGGCTCGATTTTTTAGCTTCACAAGTTTTTTTAGTAAATCTGTTAATGTCCATAATTGTAATGTTCTCTGGAATCTTTCTAGCCCACCCATTATTAACTTTAATGCAAGTACCTTCTGGTTTAACCTATGATTACACATTTCAATACATGACAATTACCTTTTTAACCATGCCGTTGTTATTTGGCGACTTCATATTACGGGGTGCATTGCTAGGTGTTGGTGATTCTTTGACACCATTGTATGTTAAAGGGGTCGCGGTGTTATTGAACGTTATTCTTGACCCCATCCTTATATTTGGCTTTGGCCCAATTCCGGCAATGGAAGTTGCTGGCGCAGCTTGGGCCACCTTTATTGCCCGAATGGTAAGTTGCACTATCTCTATGGTTATTTTATTTGGTGGATTCAAAGGCATTCGGGTGCGATTTTCTTTAATGCGGCCGCACTGGCCAACGTTAGGATTGATGACCCGAATTGGACTTCCTGCTTCATTTGGGCAATCTATCTCTTCTCTCGGTTTTGCTGTAGTTCAAGGTGTTGTTAACACTTTTGGTCCAGCTGTCATAGCTGCTTTTGGTGTCGGTAACCGTGTGCAATCAATATTTAACATGCCGGCTCAAGGTATTAGTATGGGTGTAGCTATCTTAGTTGGGAAAAAATTGGGTGAACAAGATAGTGTTGAAGCTGAAACTATTGCGAAAAGAGGGATGTGGATTATTGGAGTTTTTATAAGCCTTGGGATGGGCATGGTATTCCTCTTTGGTAAGTATGTAATCATGTTTTTCGTCAACGACGCCGAAGTAGTGCAATATGGAGTGGAGATGTTTAAATATACCACTATTTCGGTCATATTCTTTGCTGTATATAACGTAATATTGGGAGCTTTCCAAGGTGGAGGAATGACTCGCCCAATAATGGTCTTAAATATTGTGCGTCTTTGGGTAATACGTGTTCCATTAACCTACATTCTTCCCCTTCTTTTTGGACTCGGAACTCAAGGCATCTGGATTGGCATGCTGACCAGTAATGTCCTCGTCGCACTGTGGGCGATGTATTTGTTTAAAAAGGGATCCTGGAAAGTAACCTTAGACCTAGAACATAGCCCCTCATAATTATCTATCAGTTGGTTCCATAGCGAAAAAACAGATTTCTACCTACTAAATACTCATGATAAAAAATACCAATACTTTTATCTCTTTTTAATATTATTTGTCACCTCTTTGGGGCTCAGGTCCTTTCCATTATTATGCTTAGAACTAAAAGACTTTAAACGTAATATTAATTATTTAGAATTAATTAGTCATTTAAATTGCCATATTTATTTAAATATTATATGCTAAAGCTGTAATTTAAAGACATTACAAGTGTTGTTATTATATGAGTTTTTACTATTTTACGATAACTAACATGAATACTTATCAGATAAAAGATTTTGTAAAATAGATTTATATAGAAAAGGAGTACAGGAAAACCTGTAGGAACCGTGCATATAGATCCGATAAAAAAAGGAAGTTCGGATGTAAGGAGGTATTCATGAAGCGCCATAAATTATTATTGGTCGTGCTAGTAGTTCTCGTGGCTTTGGCTATGATGTCATGTGATTTAGTGTCGAGT
>Ga0265293_10010609_pt1 | contig 12822 bp, 11 predicted proteins | sample Munlanlewell138R_FD_192505 | JGI IMG/M metagenome (GOLD analysis project Ga0265293, IMG submission 192505) | Leachate microbial communities from a municipal landfill in Southern Ontario, Canada - Leachate well 138R | ecosystem: Engineered > Solid waste > Landfill > Unclassified | place: Canada... | reverse complement strand
CCCGCTGGAGAACAGTTTCCGACCACAAAAACATGGTTTACTATTACGAATCAGCCCTCACGCCCAACACCTTCTGGGTTGACATGAAAAAGCTTGATTTTAGTGAAAAAGCTTCCGTAAAAAAACTGGCTGTTGACAAAGAACAAATCTATTCCGGCGAAACCTCGGCTATGTTTGTGAATACAAAGGCTTTTGAGTTTTTTGGCTTGGAATAATACACTACTAAACAGCCTTACTGCAAAGTATTTTGCAGTAAGGCTGTTTTTATTCTGATATAATTTTGTCCACACCAGCATTCACACCGGGGCCTATAAGCACTTTGGCTGCGCCCAGCAAAGCACCGGCTGCCATGCCCCAAAGTAGGGCTTTTGTCCAACTGGTTTGCTTGTCGGTTGGGTCTTTTGGTGCATCTTTTCCACTTATCACTTTATATCCGGCTTCAATACCTTGTCGCAAAACAAAAGCGCCGAGCATTAACGAGCCATTTATTAGTGCAGTTTTCAAGTAGTCTTCTCTGTTTGATTCTGTTATTTGTTGTAGGTCTTTCATACTGTCTGAATTATTGGATTATACTTTCTTTGCTAAAAACTTGAATTACAATACTAACAAGGCATGAATAACCCCTGGGATATATCCCAGCAAAGTGAGCAACAAATTAATCAAGAATTTAGACCCAATTCCGTATTCAAGGGCTACCGCAAGTGGCGGAAGTAAAATTGCAAGGATGATTTTTAATAAGGATGCCATAATCGTATTTATTATTTTTTAATAATATCCTAATAAAACCAGACCATTATTAAAACCCCTAGGCTCGTATCGTTTTATATTGTTATATGTCAGTCAATTATAAAACATTAGACAATGAAAAGTAAATTGCTTTAATGGGGATTTCTTACCACACTTTTAACGCGGTTTCTACACTACAAGCTTAAGAACTCATTTAAAAATGCCGCAGTTAATATACAGCGGGAAATGATCGGAATGAACTGAAGGCAGGCGTTTTATTTTGATCAGTTTAAAATCTGTTGAAACAAAAACATGATCGAGCGCAAAACGCATAAAGGGGATTTTAGCGTGAAAGGTATTGAAAAATCCACGGCCTTTTCGCGGGTCTTTTAAGCCGCTTATTTTCAAAAAGTGGTTAGATGTATCTGACCAGGCCACATCATTCAAATCGCCAAGAACTGCAAAGGGCGCAGGATCATCTTTTATTCTTCTGGCCATGGTAACAATTTCCTTGTCGCGTGGCCGCGAAGTATCAGCTTCTTCCGGCGCAGGTGGCTCTGGATGAATGCAAGCTATTTTTATTGTGCGTCCGGCTTTAGTAATTTCAGCATGAATAGAAGGAATATCTTGCTTAATGATGTATTCGATGCGGGCATTCTCCAAAGGAATTCGTGAAAACAGTAACATACCATAGCTGTTTTCGAGTGGTTGTTTTACAGAAAACTCAAATAAATCATCCAAAGGTTCAAGCTGTTGCGCCCACCAGGCATCCGTTTCAACGGCCAGAAAAATATCTGGTTGATAGGCTTTAACCAATTCAATCAGTTTATTGCTTTTACGGTTGCTAATCAATACGTTTGACACCAAAAATGAAAATGAAGCCACCGGATCTCCTTTACCGTCAGGCACTTCTTTGGGTGCAAAAATAAAGTAGGGATAAACATATACTGTTTGAATAAGTAAGCTAACAAAAACCAGGATTATTACACTAATATTAAACCAGTTCATCTCCTTAGCAAAAAACAATATTCCGGCAAGCGATATAATTTGTATCACGATAATCTGCAACCTGGGAAAATCAAAAATACGTACCCACCACTTTTTGAGAAATAGCAAAGACATTAAAGTAGAAAGATGAGCAAAAAGTCCGATTATAATAAAAGCTATAGTCATAGTAAAAAGCTGAAGTGCTAAATTAATCAAATTTTTATAGTGATGGTTTTCTGTTTGTAAAGCGTAAAGAATACTGGGTTCATTAGCCTGCACCACCAAAGGGTATTAGGCTGGCGATTTGTACGCAGCTACCTGCGCACTTCTTATGTCTTCCAGGAGTTTTCCTCCCAATTTAAGCATGGAATCCAATTCATCATCCTGATAAAGCAAAAGATCGGTTTCAATTCCGATAACAGTCTTGTCTTTCAACGCACCAATTATTGAAAGGTAATCATATTTAAAGCTTAGTTTCAGTGGAGAAATCTTGTTGTTTAATTCCAGAAATAAATTTACCTCTTCCAGGTATAGCAAACGGGAAGGCGTCCAGCTTGTGGCTGAGGTTATTGTTAGGTTTTCATCGATATATTTAATCCCGCTTAGGCGTTTTTGTTTTCTGAAAATATCCGTCAGGTATTTTTTATAGACATGGCAAGCTGTCTCGGCAGGCAAGTTAATTTCGGCATAAATTCCTGTAAAAGTGCGAGAAGTAAATGTACTTGTCCCATAAGAATCATACGCACAGAAGAAGTGTTTTTCGTTTTGCGGGATGATATATTTCGTGTTCAATAACCGATCCCGCCCAGAAACAATACAATTCCTTTCGGAAATATGCGTTTCGGGCTGTAAGCCTTTATTAGTAAGCTTTTCAAAAAAGAAGGTCGAAGGCTGTTTGATGAGCCATGGGTATTGGTTTTTTTTTGATTTTTCTCCTGCTAATCTCGCTGATTTCTTTTTTCTACGGAATTCTGCGTTATCCGCGGGAAATATTTCTTGCTTTCTTTTTCCCGCTGATCTCGCTGATTCCCGTTCCGCGGAGCATCCGCTCCGTGGAATTATCCTGTAGTCTCGTCCTTAAAAGACAAGACTACTTACGAAACAGCTCTACCACTAACTCGTTGATATGCAGCACTTATTTTTGGTTTTGAGCCTCCTCCGAAATGTAATATTCTGCCACAAAGTCACGAAGACACAAAGATTTCATGAAGTATATAATGTTGATGGTCAGCACTTAGTGATTCATAGAGTCCTGGGGGCTTAGTGACATTTTTTTGTTTTTAACTTTTCGGAGTGGGCTCAATCTTCGAATCCTGCACCCACTTAGAAAATTATTAATCTGCCACGAAGACACCAAATCACGAAAATAGCACAAAGAGTTTAAATTTAGTAATCAACACTTTGTGGTACTTAGAGTCTTTTTGGCATTCTTCATTTCTTGACTTTTTGGAGGAAGCTCCTTTTTTAAAACTAAAAATTGTATAATAATACTAAAGAATCATTTACTACTTTCGCTTGTAATATAAGCTCTTTTAAAGACTTTATCATTGAACAAAACGAAACAATAAAACAAATTAAAACTAACCCGTATGTTAATTTACGAAGCTGATTACTCAATAATTCCCTTAAAAATTGCGCAAGTTATAGTTTCAAATATTTTCACCAAACCAAAATACCGGCTGAAATCTTAGTTATTATTGATTATTAAAAGCCTGAATTGAACAGTTTTGAGATGCTCGAATTAGTTTACGAAAACATGAACAGACGTAACATACAACTTAAAGTGGCAGCTTTTTTGACTAGCGACTCCGATGAAGCTGAAAATACCTTCTACAAACAAGAAAATAATTTCGCAGGGTTTATTCGTAAGTCGGCTACCAGAAAAAGCATGAGGGTAGTGAAGGGTTTCCTGAAGCAAGTGCAACAGCTCCATCAAACCACTTTACATGATAAAGCGCAAACCACCAGCCATATACCACCTAATATTGCTACATATAAATCATAAAATAGGTAACTAAGCACTCCTACAATTTAAAATAATCCTCTCTTATTCACCCCAAAAAAATGAAACTTTTTAATAATTTAACGTGTCAGAAAATGAAAACAAAAGCAATTACGCTTATGGCGGGTATTCTGCTGCTTTCAGGCCTCATACTACAGGCCAACAACATCAACGTGACCAACATCTCCTTAACCGGACAAAACACCACTGCCGGTGAGAACAATGCCGCCAACTACTCGCTGGTGAAGTTCGATCTGAGCTGGGAAAACTCCTGGCGCGTTTCAACCGACCCAAACAACTGGGATGCCGCCTGGGTGTTTGTGAAATACAGCACCGACAGCAAAACCTGGCACCACGCTTTCCTGAACAACAGCGGCCATACCGCTCCTTCAGTTGCTACCGTGCAGGCAGGTTTAGTGAATGAAAAGACAGCCTTTGATGCCACCACTAACCCCGCTGTGGGTGCCTTTGTCTATCGCCGCGAAATTGGACAAGGTGATTTTAGCCCAACGGGCATACAACTGCGCTGGAACTATGGCGCCAATGGAGTTAATGATGGTGCCTTTGTTGACATCCGTGTGTTTGCTGTCGAGATGGTGTATGTGCCCGAAGGTGCCTTTTATGCAGGCAGCGGAGGCACAGAAGAATATGCTTTTTATAAGTATCCCAAAACAACAAATCCTTATCAAATCACAAGTGAAAACGCGATTACAGTAGGTACATCGGACGGTAATTTGTATTATCAAATTTCAACTTGGGGAGGAGACAATTCCGGCCCCATCCCCACCGCTTTCCCCAAGGGCTTTGCTGGCTTTTATATGCAAAAATACGAACTCAGCCAGCAGGCTTATGTTGATTTTTTGAATACTTTAAGCCGTGAACAGCAGAACAGCCGCACAGCAACTAGCCTGCCTTCAGGAACGACATCAGTTACTAACCGCTATGTGATGTCAGGCACTTCCCCTGTTAGTCAACGCAATGGTATTCGTTGCGATGCTAAAATCGCTGCCAATGAGTCCATCAATTTTTACTGCGATTTGAATGGTAACGGAATAGGCGGAGAAACCAATGATGGCCAAGGGATTGCCTGTAACTTCCTAAGCTGGGATGATGGCACGGCCTGGGCCGACTGGGCCGGACTGCGCCCCTTTACCGAGCTGGAATATGAAAAAGCCTGTCGCGGCACTTCAACTCCGGTAGCTAACGAATATGCCTGGGGAACGGCTGAAATTGCTTCCGATAAATATACCTTAAGCAATGCTGGTGCGGCCAACGAAGGCATTGCTACCGATTACAACACCTCCGAAACAGTAGGCAACGCCTGTTACTCCTCTACCGATGGCAGCAATGTTGGCCCGCTGCGCGGCGGCATTTTTGCAGCCAATACCAATAACACAGGCCGTGTCACCTCCGGTGCCTCCTACTATGGTATTATGGAACTGACCGGCAACCTGTTGGAACGACCGGTGACTGTTAGCAATCCAGAAGGCCGTGCCTTTACAGGCCTGCATGGCAATGGAAGCCTGATTGGCGCTTCACATGATGTAACTAATTGGCCTGAAGGTAGTAATCAAATAGGCGCCGGTTTTCGTGGCGGCGATTTGGGCTGGGGAGATCTGCGCGCCCAGGTTTCGGACCGTCACAACGCAGTTTATTATAACTATGAAAGACGTTTCGGTTACGGTTTTCGGGTGTCGCGCGGGATGCCGTCCTCTCAGGGGGAATAGGGCTTAGGGGTTTATCCCGTAAGAGGCTAACAAAACTTATACACAAATAAATAATTGAAATTTGTGCAGTTAACAATACATACAATGAAACGAATCATTCCTTTTCTTATCTTGCTCTTGGCAAGTCATGGCTTGCAGGCCGATCCGCCAAGCGGCCTATACGGGGGCGGCAGCGGACGCGGCGACACACAGTTGTTGCTGGCTTACACAACTCTTAATGGCCCAGCCGGCAGCCTATACAGCGGTGGCAGTGGCCGGGGCGATATTGCAGAAACTAAAACTGTTTTAAGGTTAGGAAATAACTTTGTTACCGCAGGAAATTGGTCAACCTCATCCAACTGGAGTGCTGGAACTATGCCCACTACAACCGATGTGGTTTATGTAATGGCCAGTGCAAGCCTCGATCAGGATGTTACCATCAATGGTTTAATCATCAATTCAGGTATAAGTCTTACCATTCCATCAGGCCGCTCGCTTATCACTAATGGAACGCTCACCAACAATGGGACCGTTACCATGCAGCACAGTTTGTCGGGCAACAACGCCTGGCAAATGATCAGCGGGCCGGCAGTGGCTGGCATCAGCGATAACTCATGGAATCCTATCTTGTTTAATGATGACTTTTATGCTTGGCATGAAGCCTCACCCGGCACCTGGGTAAATTATCATGTTACCGACGAAGAATTGAATTTCCAGGGTGTAAACGGAAGTGTTGATTTTGAGGCAGGAAAGGGCTATCTGGTTTCTTATAAAGCTGAAACAGTAAGTAAATCCATTGCCGGAACGCCCAATACAGGCAATATTAGCTTTCCACTTAAAAATTCCGATGCGGCTAAGGCCTGGGATTATGCCCAGGGCTGGAACCTGTTGGGCAATCCTTATCCTTCTTCCATTAACTGGAATCTGGTAAGCAAAAGCCTCTTTAACGATGTTTTTGCTTATGCTTACAATCCTAACAAAGCTGGTGGCGAAGACTATGAAACTATTGATGGCAACAGTGCAAACGCCTACATTGCTCCTTTTCAGGGCTTCTTTGTGCTGGCCAAGAGCGCTTCCAACAATCAGAGCTTTACCTTTACCAATGCCATGCGTGCACATGGCGGCACTTTCTATAAAAACCAAACAGCCGACGAGGGTCTGGTTCTGAGACTCAGTACCGATAATTGGTACAATGAAACCAACATCCGTTTACGCCAAGAAAGTGAAAACACACGCGACAGGCTGGATGCCCTTAAAATGTACAGCTTCAACCCCGAGGTGCCACAACTCTACAGCCTTTCTGCCGATGGTGTTCCATTGGCAGTTAATAGCATCCCCGCCGCCGAAGCCGGCACACCAATAGAATTAGGCGTAAAAATACCAGCCCAAGGCAATTATTCCATCAGCCTGCAACAAAACGACGAAACGCTGGCTCCTTCTGGCCTTTTCCTCGAAGACAAGTTGCAGAATATGTTTCACAAGCTATCGGAGCAGGCCTATGCGTTTACTGCCGGCGAAGGCAATCTAACAGAGCGTTTCTACCTCCATTTTGGCATGGTTGACCTGCCCGAAAACAGCATCGCTTCCAAACTGCTTATCTATCAACAGGGCAATCTGTTGCATCTGGCAGGCACAGCGGGTTTCACACAACTACAGCTTTTTGACGTCAACGGAAGATTGCTTGCAAACAGTAAATTAAACCCAGCAGAAATGCAACAAATTGCAGCACCTAAAAATCCCGGTGTGTATGTGGTAAAACTCATCAACGCCACACAAACACTTAGCCAAAAAGTTGTCATTTATTAACTACATTTTATGCTCAAGATTGATTCATAGAGATACACCCTTGAAATCTTGAGCCTTCTCCGAATAGTCAAGAAATGAAGAAATGCCACTAAGTCTCCATTCCGATAGCTATTGGAACTAAGAATCACAAAGTGTTACTTATCAACATTATAGCCTTCATGAAATCTTTGTGTCTTCGTGCCTTTGTGGCAGAACATTACTTTTTGAATGAGGCTCAATCTTTGAATTTTAGAACCTGACTGCTGACGGAGGAAGGCAGGTCTTTGAATTTTTGAATCCCTTGAATCTTCAAATTTTTGAATCCTTCAACCCATTCCCCCCTTAATCGTACTTTTGCCCCATGAAATCTACGCCTTTTCCTTCTATCGAAATCATGGCACCTGTTGGCTCGTTCGAGTCGCTCATAGCTGCCATTCAGGCTGGTGCCGGAGCGGTTTATTTTGGCATTGGTGCACTCAATATGCGCTCCAAATCCTCCAAAAACTTTAGCCTCGACGACCTCAAAACCATTGCCGATACCTGTCGCGAAAACCAGGTGAAAACTTATGTAACGATAAACACCGTTATTTTCGACGAAGAGCTGCCACAGATGCGCGCCCTGGTAGATGCCGTAAAAGAAAACGGCATCACAGCAATTATTGCTGCTGACCAGGCCGTAATTCAATACGCTGTAAAGCAAGGCGTTGAGGTGCATATTTCTACTCAGTCAAATATCACCAATATCGAAGCTATGCGCTATTATGCGCAGTTTGCCGACGTGATGGTAACCGCCCGCGAGCTCAATCTCAACCAAGTGAAGGCCATCACACAAAAAATCAAAGCAGAGCAAATCACGGGGCCTTCTGGTGAACTGGTGCGTATCGAAGTATTTGTGCACGGCGCATTGTGCATGGCCGTTTCGGGCAAATGTTACCTCAGTCTTGATCTGCTCAATTCCTCAGCAAACCGCGGCGCCTGCCTGCAACCCTGCCGCCGGGGCTACAATGTAAAAGACAAAGACAGCGAGCTGGAAATGGAAATCGACAACGAATACATCATGTCGCCCAAGGACTTAAACACCCTGCCATTTCTGGATAAGCTGCTGGCTGCCGGCGTAGAGGTGCTAAAAATTGAAGGCCGCGGCCGTTCGCCGGAATATGTAAAAGTAGTTACAAAAGTATATCACGAAGCCGTGGAAGCCGTGCAGCAGGGCAGTTTTAACCCCGAAAAAGTGGCTGCCTGGAATGAGCGGCTGGCAAGCGTTTACAACCGCGGATTTTGGGATGGCTACTACTTGGGCCGCAAAACTGGTGAATGGACTGAAGATTACGGTTCGCAAGCCACCCAACGCAAAATATATGTGGGTTTGGTGAGCAATTATTTTACAAAAATTGGCGTGGTCGAAATAAAAATGGAAACCCAGCAGCTTAGAAAAGGAGACCAATTTCTGATTATTGGTCCCACAACAGGCGTTTACGAAGGCACAGCCACGGAAATAAGGGTTGATTTACAATCCGTTGAAAAAACCATTAAAGGCGAGCTTTGTTCCATCGCTGTTGATGAGCTCGTTCGCCGTGGCGACAAGGTGTATAAGCTAGTCGAAACCCATAAAAAACAAACAGTATGATTGGACATAACTTACATACGCACAGCCTTTTTTCAGATGGAAAATCTACCGTAGAAGAAATGGTGAAAGCGGCCATTGATCAAGGCATGCACACGCTTGGCATGTCGGACCATGCAGAAGTTCCTTTTGAAAACCATTTCGCTATAAAAGCTGGAAAAACTGCCGAATACCTGGACGAAGTCAAACGTTTGCAGCAAGTTTATGCAGCGCAGATTAAGTTTTATTTAAGCCTGGAAATTGACTTTATCTCTGGATTAATGGAAGATTTCCAATCGCGCTACGCCACTTATGGCCTGGATTACAGCATTGGATCGGTGCATCTGGTGGGCAAAGACAAGCCGGAGAATTTATGGTTTATTGATGGCCCGCAGCAGGAAATTTATGACGAAGGCCTTCATCGATTTTTTGGTGGCGATATCCGCGCTGCGGTAGGCGCTTTTTATGCGCAAACCAACCAGATGCTGGAGCAGGAAAGCTTTGATATCATTGGTCATTTCGACAAGATAAAGATGCACAACAGCGATCGTTATTTTCAGGAATCGGAAAAATGGTATAAAGATTTGGTACGCGAAACTCTGCAATTGATCAAAGAAAAAGGCGTGATTGCCGAAGTAAATACCCGTGGCATCTATAAAAAACGCTCGAAAAGCTTGTTTCCGTCCAACTGGATCCTGGAAGAGATGAAACAGCTTGAAATCCCCGTTATCATTAGCTCTGATGCCCATCACGCCAGCGAATTACAACTGCAATTTGACACGGCCATCACCGCACTAAAAAATGCCGGCTACCGCGATATGATGCAGTTTTTGCAAGGCCAATGGATGGCTAAAGAATTGGCTTAGGGACTGTGCCGAAATAACTTACACATTTCTAATTGCTCTTTTGCCCGCCAACTGCGTTAAAAATACTCGCCATCCCGTCCGCAAACGGGATGCCTGCATTTTTTGCCTAATTGGCGAACAAACTAATTGCGTATAAATTGTGCAACTTATTTCAGAACAAACCCTTAAAGGAAAATTCTGGGTACTTCTGCACAATTTTTATACTTTTACACGGCCTTACACGTTAAGCTGTATAAAAACATGGTTTAAAAAAGGCTTCAGGCCGCTAAACTTCTGCATGTGAACCTTTACACCCAAAAAAGACGTTGGAAAATTATTCTTTCGCTGATTGCCTTGATAATCATCAGCGCATCAATTTATTACACCAACTTATTGGTAAACCGCTTTGCCATTCAGGAGCGTAACCAAATACGGGTTTGGGCCGAATCAGTGCAGCGCCGTGCCGGCCTGATGCGTGTTACAGAGGAGTTTTTTAGCGAAGTGCGTGAGCAGGAACGCCAACGCATCGAGCTGTTTGCCTCTGCCTACCGCAAACTACAGAATCCCGAGCCTAACGAAAACCTGAGTTTTTATCTCGAGATAATTTCCAACAACACCAGTATTCCGGTTATCATCACCAACGAAAACCAGCACATTCAGTTAACCGTCAACCTTCCTGACCATCAGCAAAATATAGACATCCTTACCGATGATTTGTTGGCTGAATATACGGTTTACGAGCCTATCCCCATCGCGCTTGGCGGCCAAAAACGACTATGGGTTTATTACAAGGAATCACTGATTTATACGGAGCTAAAAACGGTTCTCGACGATTTGGTCAGCTCTTTTTTTGACGAAGTGGCCCTCAACGCGGTAAGTGTTCCGGTGATTATTACCGACAGCAGCAAAATCCGCATCCTGCAATTTGGAAATCTGGATTCTGATCGCACCGCCGACAGCAGCTTTATGCAGGCTCAGCTGGCCGATATGGCCTCTGAAAATAACCCGATAACTATTGAGTTTTCCAATATCGGCAAGACCTATATTTTTTACCGTAGCTCGGATTTGCTGCTACAGATGAAGTTTTTCCCCTTACTTCAAATTTCTATTATTGCCTTGTTTTTGTTGATGGCCTACCTGCTTTTCAGCTATGCCCGACGGTCGGAACAAAACCAGGTGTGGGCTGGTATGGCCAAAGAAACCGCCCATCAGATTGGTACACCGCTCTCCTCATTGATGGCCTGGATTGAGCTGCTAAAAATGAATCCGGCACCTATTCAGGGCGTGGAAGAAATGGAAAAAGATGTGCAACGCCTCGAAACCATCACCGAACGTTTTTCGCGCATCGGCAGTACGCCGGTGTTGGAGCCGGCCAATATCACTGAAATCCTGGAAGAAACCATTGATTATCTGCGGCTGCGTACCTCACGCAAAATCGTGTATAAATTGCAAGCCCCAAAGGAAGCTATTATCCTGCCGCTGAACGCCTCACTCTTCCGCTGGGTTATTGAAAACCTATGCAAAAACGCCATTGATGCCATGAATGGGAAAGGTGAAATTGTTATCAAGCTATTTACAGAAGAAAAGTACCTAATTATCGACCTCTCCGATACCGGTAAAGGCATGCCAAAATCTGCCTTTTCAACTGTGTTTAATCCCGGATATACCAGCAAAAAAAGAGGCTGGGGACTGGGTCTTTCGCTGGCTAAGCGCATCATCAAAGACTATCACAAAGGCAAAATCTTTGTGAAGTCATCGGTGCTAAACGAAGGCACCAGCTTTAGAATTATGTTGCGGCTTAATGGCAAAAATTAAGCAATATTTTTAGGAAACGCCTCCAAAAACCAGTAACGGAATACTGGAACGCAACAATAACTTCCGGCTCAGGCCGGGATCAAAAAGTTGTTCCAGCAGACTTTGTTTTCGGGCCGTAATAGCCAGCACGTCAATATCATTCGTTTCGATAAAGGTTTCGATGCCTTCCAGCGCATCCTCGCTTTGCAGCAGGCCACATTCAATATCAAAGCGTTGATATTGCTCATTAAAATAGCGGCGCATATTTTGCATACGTGTCTCGTTAACCACGGTGCTGCCTAGTTTGTGGATATGCAGACAGTAGATTTTGGTGTTAAATGGCCGTACGAAAGCCATCAACCGGCTCAGGCTGTCGTAGTCGGTATTGTCAAAATTGGTAACATACAACAGGCGCTGCGTTTTATCGAGGGTTTTCTCGGTATAAGCAGGCGGAATCGCCAACACCGGAATTTTACCTTTTGAGATAGCACGCTGCGTAGTACTTCCAAAAAATCCACGTTGAACGCGGTTGCGGCCTTTGGTGCCCATCACGATAAGACCGGGCTTGTAATGATGTGCCACGGCAGAAATGGCATCAGAAGGATTGCCACGCAGTAAGTCGAAATCCACGTCAACACCTCGTATCTTTTGTTGTTTTATTTGCCGTTTCATTGTGCTCTGCAAAAAGTTGAGTTTTTCAGTCGCCTCGGCTTCTGCAGCTCTCATTTGTGCCTCAATGTCTGACTGCATCGCATACATTTCGCCCCAGGCAAAATGCTCGGCAGGAACCGGAAACCAGGCGTGCATCAGCCGGATATCGGCTTTCATATAGGCTGCAAGCATCAATGCGTAACGTGCCGCTTTTTCGCTCTCCTCCGAGAAATCGACAGGCACCAAGATGCGACGAACACTGCGCAGAAGTTTTATGGTAGCTTCCTTTTGCGAGCCGGAAGCTCCGGCCATTTCGTCTATAATTTGGCGCGCCTCGGCCAGATCCGACTCGTTGATGCGCAGCGCTACTTCATTAGATGCACTGTGGCTATCGCCAAGCATACAAGGAATCCCGGCAGTTTCGAGCCGCACTTTGATTAGCAGCGCCCGCGAATAGGTGTAATTACCTATGGTGATAAATTCAGGTTCTTTCATAATACAGGTATTGGTTGCTTAAACATAGCTGAATTTGAATTAGCCCACTAATTTACGACAGTAAAGTATTTAAAGCAAATTTAGGATTAAAAATAGTTTTTCTGAGTGCGTGCGAAACTGGCGCTGCTTTAAGTGGTTTAGGAAAACCAGTTGTTTTTGTACAATTGAGAACAACTTGCTATGTCGTGAATTCAGACTATCTTTGCCGCCCAAAAATACTGGAAATGA
>Ga0265293_10010603_pt1 | contig 12829 bp, 11 predicted proteins | sample Munlanlewell138R_FD_192505 | JGI IMG/M metagenome (GOLD analysis project Ga0265293, IMG submission 192505) | Leachate microbial communities from a municipal landfill in Southern Ontario, Canada - Leachate well 138R | ecosystem: Engineered > Solid waste > Landfill > Unclassified | place: Canada... | reverse complement strand
CGCTGTGCACCTCGAACCTGGCCGCGTGCGCAACCCCGCTGACCAGACCCAGCAGGGCGAACAGACAGAGTCCCCACACCCGCAACCGGGCGCGGCTAGACCTTGGCGATGCACGCGTAATAAAAGCCATCCATTTCGTCCTCGCCCGGGAGGACTTGCCGGCCGGGGCCGGACTCACGACCCCAGTGTGCTGCAATGGGTACCGGGCGGGCGTCCGACTGCGCCGCGATGAAGCGAGTGATCTGCCGGGCGTTTTCCTCGGGCAATACCGAGCACGTGGCGTACACAAGCATACCCCCGCGCTTGAGCAAGGGCCACACGGCAGTCAGCAGGCGTTGCTGTTCTGCGACGAGGGTCGGAATGTCTTCCGATCGCCGCAGCATTTTGATGTCGGGATGACGCCGGATCACGCCGGTGGCGGAGCAAGGCGCATCCAGCAGGATGCGATCGTACGGCCGACCGTCCCACCAGGCCTCGGGCGTGGCCGCGTCGGCGGCGAGCAGGCGTGCCTCCTGGTCGAGACGTGCCAGGGTGTCCTGTACGCGCGCAAGGCGTGCGGGATCCTTGTCGAGGGCGTCCACGGTGAGGCCCGGCGTCTCCAGCATGTGGCTGGTCTTGCCGCCCGGTGCTGCGCAGGCGTCGAGTACGTGCTGACCGTGTTCCAGTTGCAGCAGTCCGGCGGCCAGTTGTGCCGCGGCATCCTGCACCGAGACCTCACCCTCGGCGAAACCGGGCAGGCGTTCCACCGGCTGCGGTTGTGCGAGCGTCAATGCGCCCGGTGCATGGGGCGAAGGCTGCGCATCGAGCCCGGCAGACTTGAGCAGGTCGAGGTATTCCTCGCGACTGCGGCGCGCCAGATTCACGCGCAGCGTCATGGGCGGGCGCCGGTTGTTGGCCTCGGCGATGCGGCGCCAGTCTTCAGGCCAGGCGCGCTTGAGGTGATCGATCAGCCAGGCCGGGTGGGCGAGGGCCACGGCCTCGTCGCGATCGGCCTGCGCAAACAGTGCCGCCCCTTCCCGTTGGAACCGGCGCAGTACGCCGTTTACCAGACCCTTGGCCCAGGCCCTGTCGAGATCGACGGCGGCCTCCACCGTGCGCGACACCGCGAGATGGGCAGGCATGTCCAGGTAGGCGAGCTGATACAAACCGGCAATGAGCAGGCCGTGCAGCTCCCGATCGCGCGGCTTGAGGGGTTTGGTGATCAACTGTTCCAGCACCGCGGCGAGGCGCGGATACCAGCGCAGGGCGCCATAGCTGATCTCCTGCGCCAGGCCGCGTTCGGCCGGGAGGACGCGGGCGGTGTGTACGGGCAGGACGGCGGAGAGCGAACGGCCGCGGTCGAGCACGTCCATGAGGACACGCGCCGCAGCGGCCCGTCCGCCCAGTTCAGGCACCGAGGCGGGCTCCCGTCACCTTGCGGGCATTCACGAAATCGGCGGCTGACAGCGGCTTGCCGCCGGGGAGCTGCACCTGCAGCAGGCGCAACAAGCCCTCGCCGGTGGCCACGTCGATGCCTTCGCGGCCCGCCTGCACGACGCTGCCGGGCAGACCCTTGCCCGCGACGGGTACCGCACGCCAGATGCGCAGGGTCTCCTCGCCCAGGCGGGTCTGCGCCACCGGCCATGGGTTGAAGGCGCGCACCTGTCGGGCGATCTCCTCCGCGGGGCGGTTCCAGTCGATCTCGGCCTCGGCCTTCTCCAGCTTCTTCGCGTAGGTGGCGTGGGCCTCGTCCTGCTTCTCGCCCGCCAGGCCGTGCCCGAGCCGGGGCAGCGCCTCCAGCAGGGCGCGAGCACCCAGTTCGGCGAGGCGGTCGTGCAGGGTCTGGGCGTCATCGTCTGCGCCGATGGGGGTACGGACGACGTGCAGCATGTCGCCCGTGTCCAGGCCTACGTCCATCTGCATGATGGTGATGCCGGTTTCCGGATCACCCGCAAGGATGGCGCGCTGGATGGGGGCGGCACCGCGCCAGCGCGGCAGCAGGGAGGCATGGATGTTGATGCAGCCGAGACGCGGTGTGTCGAGCACGGCCTTGGGCAGCAGCAGGCCGTAGGCGGCCACGATCATCACGTCGGGTTTCAGTGCGGCAAGGCGCGCCTGCTCTTCCGGGTCTTTCAGCGATACCGGCTGCATCACCGGCAGCCCGTGTTCCAGGGCCACTTCCTTTACCGCGCTGGGGGTGAGCTTGCGGCCGCGGCCGGCGGGCCGGTCGGGCTGGGTGTAGACGGCGGACACGTGATAGCCGGCCGCAAGCAGTACGCGCAGCGCCACGGCCGCGAACTCCGGCGTGCCGGCAAAGACGACATTGAGGCCCTGGGGCATGGAAATCCCGACGTTTTCCTGAAAAGACGAAGCCGTGAAGCTTACCAGAAAAGCCATTAACCACGGGGGACACGGGGAGTCCTCGTGGTGGGCGGACATGTAGGTCACGTTGCGAAGCTACGTGACATGTTCGAGCCGCGTTCGTCACGTAGGCGCTGCGCGCCAACGTGACCTACTGGAACGTCATCCCCCCGTGTCCCCCGTGGTTCATTCTTTTTCTTACAGCGTCTCCCGCTCGCGTTTTTCGAGCTTCTTGCGGATGCGCTGGCGCTTCATCTGGGAGAGGTAATCCACGAACAGCTTGCCTTCGAGGTGATCGATCTCGTGCTGGATGCACACGGCCAGCAGGCCGTCGGTTTCCAGTTCGAAGGGGTTGCCGTCGCCGTCCAGGGCGCGCACCTTCACCCGCTCGGCGCGTTGCACCTTTTCGTAGATGCCCGGTACGGACAGACAGCCTTCCTCCATCTCTTCCACGCCCTCGCGCGACAGGATTTCCGGGTTGATGAACACGCGCGGCTCGTTCTTGTCTTCGGAGACGTCGATGACCACCACACGGCGGTGGACGTTCACCTGGGTGGCGGCGAGGCCGATACCCGGCGCCCCGTACATGGTCTCGAACATGTCCGCCACCAGGCGGCGGACCTCGTCGTCGACGCGCTCCACGGGCTGGGCGCGGGTGGCGAGGCGGGGGTCAGGAAAATGCAGGATCGATAGAATTGCCATGGTGCTGTTCCGGCTTGGGAGCGCAATCATAACCAATGTGAACCCACGCACCTATCGCCGGGTTCACGGTCACCGTCCGGGGGCGGTGCTCACGTCGCAGGAACTGTGACCACCACCCTTTGAGCCTAACAGGTTTGCCATTACACTCGCGCGAAGTTGCACAGGTAAGGGCTTGCCATGAAAGAAGGATTCCGTTCGGGTGCCTGGGTCGCCGCGCTCGTGTTCAGTATGGCCGGTTGCGCCACCGCGCCTACGGCCCAGGACACACCGCCGCCCACCCCGGCCCCCGTAGCGGAGCCCCAGCCCGTACCCGAGCCACCCGCCATCCGTGATGATGCCCCGGTTACCTATACGGTCAAGAAGGGCGACACCCTCTGGGACATCTCCAGCGCCTTCCTCACCAGCCCGTGGCGCTGGCCCGAGGTCTGGCACGTGAATCCGCAGGTACGCAATCCGCATCTCATCTACCCCGGGGACGTGCTGATCCTGAGTTATGTAGACGGCAAACCCCGTATCCGGGTTCAGGACGACCTACCGCCCACCACCCTGCCCACGGTCAAGCTGTCGCCCCGTGTGCGGGTGGAGCCGCTGGCGCGTGCCATCCCCACCATCCCATACGACACCATCAGCCAGTTCCTCGTTCGCCCGCGGGTGGTGACCCGCGAAGAACTGGAACGTGCGCCCTACGTGGTGTCGGCCCAGGCGGAGCACCTCATCGGCAGCCCCGGTTATCCCGTGTTCGTACGTGGTCTCGGTGAGACGGAGGTGAAGCTTTTCAACGTGGTACGTCTCGGCCAACCCTACGTGAATCCCGAGGATGAAGATGACATCCTGGGCTGGGAAGCCATCCGTGTCGCCGATGCCCGGATGCAGCGCTTGGGTGATCCGGCCACGGTCCTGTTGCAGAACGCCACGCGCGAGACTCTGGCGGGCGACCGATTGCTGCCTGCCACCGACGGCTTCGTGGAGCAGAACTATCTGCCCCATGCCCCTGAGCATGAGGTAGAGGGGCGCATCATCGGGGCCATGGATGCCGTGAACCAGATTGGCCAGTTCCAGGTGGTGGTGATCAGCAAGGGTGTCCGTGATGGCATGGAGCCCGGCCATGTGCTTGCGGTCTACCAGGCCGGTGGTATCGTGCGCGATACCATCGCCCGTGAGGATGTGAGGCTGCCCCGCGAGCATGCCGGTACCCTCATGGTGTTCCGGGTCTTCGACCGGGTGAGCTATGCCCTGGTCATGGACGCTACACGCGCCATCCACCTGCACGACGTGGTTACCAACCCCTGAGGCTGCTGCCCATGGATGGGCGCATGAATACCATCGACGATCTGAAACGCTGGCTCGCCCTGCTGCGCGCCCCGGGGCTGGGCCCCGTCGGTTGCCGTGAGTTGCTGGCCCATGCCGGCGGCATCGAACGGCTGTTCCTTGAGCCCCCGGCCGATCTGGCCCCGGAAATCAGCGCCTGGCTGCGCCGCCCCGACTGGGCTGCGGTGCAGGCGGACCTCACCTGGGCCGAGGGTGAACACCGCCACATCCTTACCCTCGCGGACCCGCGCTATCCCGCCTTGCTGGCCGCCATCCCGAGTGCCCCGCCCGTGCTCTACGTACTGGGTGACCCGGGCCTGCTTGCCTACCCCCAGCTTGCCGTGGTGGGCAGCCGCAACCCGACCCCCAGCGGGGCTGAAACGGCCTATGCCTTTGCGCGCCACCTCGCCGGTGCGGGGCTGGTGATCACCAGCGGCCTCGCGCTGGGCGTGGACGCCGCCAGTCACCAGGGTGCACTCGACGCACCGGGCCAGACCATCGCCGTGGCCGGTACCGGGCTTGACCGGGTGTATCCGGCGGGGCACAAGGCGCTGGCCCATGCCATCGCCGCCCAGGGCGCATTGGTAAGCGAGTTCCCGCCAGGCACGCAGCCGCTGCCGTCCCATTTTCCGCGCCGCAACCGTATCATCAGTGGCCTCAGTGCAGGCACCCTGGTGGTGGAGGCCGCTCTCGGCAGCGGTTCGCTGATCACTGCCCGGGCTGCGGTGGAGCAGGGCCGCGAGGTGTTTGCCATCCCCGGTTCCATTCACAACCCGCTGGCGCGCGGATGCCATCGCCTGATCCGAGACGGCGCCAAGCTGGTGGAGACCGCCGGTGACATCCTGGAAGAACTGGCGCCGCAGCTGCGTGCCGCCCTCGCCGAGGCCCAGGAGAAGGATTCAGACAGCGGGGTGGAACTCGAACCGGCGGCGCGCCGTCTACTGGAAAGCCTCGATCAGGCGCCTATCGCGGTGGATTTGCTGGTGGAACGTAGCGGATTGACGGCCGATACGGTTTCCTCCATGCTGTTGGTCCTGGAGTTGCAGGGGTATGTGGCCTCCGCGCCCGGTGGGCACTACATCCGCACCGGCAAGAGAGCGTGATGATGAAAGAAAGCGTTTTGGATGTCCTGATGTACCTCTTCGAGAATTACATGAGCGATGAGGCAGACGTCGGCCAGGACCGCGAGACGCTGAAGACGGAACTGGTGGGCGCGGGTTTCAATGACCGTGAAATCGGCAAGGCACTCGACTGGCTCGAGGGACTGGCCGACCTGCAGCACACGTCCGTCGACCTTCCCCTGAAACATTCGCACTCCATTCGTGTCTACTCCGACCGCGAGTGCGAGAAGCTGGACATTGACAGTCGGGGCTTCCTGCTATTTTTGGAGCAGATGGGCGTGCTCGACCACACCACGCGTGAAATGGTGATTGACCGCGTGATGGCGCTGGAGGGGACGGATATGGACCTTGACCAGCTGAAGTGGGTGATCCTGATGGTGCTGTTCAATCAGCCCGGTCAGGAAGCGGCGTTCGCCTGGATGGAAGATCTGGTGCTGGACGAGATGGAATCCACCCTGCACTGATCGCCACCCAAGGACCTGGACACCAATGCCCGCACTCCGCGGGCATTGCTTTTTTCGGACAGCATCATGAGCAAAAACCTCGTCATCGTCGAATCGCCGGCCAAGGCGAAGACTATCAAGAAGTACCTGGGCAAGGACTTCGAGGTCCTCGCGTCCTACGGCCACGTGCGTGACCTGCTGCCCAAGGAGGGTGCGGTCGACCCGGCGCACGACTTCGCCATGAAGTACCAGGTCATCGACAAGAACGAGAAGCACGTCGATGCCATCGCCAAGGCCATCAAGAAGGCCGACGGCCTCTATCTCGCGACCGACCCGGACCGCGAGGGTGAAGCCATTTCCTGGCATCTCTACGAAATCCTGCGCGAGCGCAACCTGCTCGACGGCAAGACCGTGGGGCGCGTGGTGTTCCATGAAATCACCAAACGCGCCATTCAGGAGGCCATTCAGCAACCGCGTGATCTGTCCTTTGATCTTGTGAACGCCCAGCAGGCGCGCCGCGCCCTCGACTACCTGGTCGGCTTCAATCTCTCGCCGCTGCTGTGGAAGAAGATCCGCCGCGGCCTGTCCGCCGGGCGCGTGCAGAGCCCCGCGCTGCGCATGATCGTGGAGCGCGAAGAGGAGATCGAACGCTTCGAGGCGCGCGAATACTGGAGCGTCGAAGCGGATTGTCTCGCCAAGAAGCAGCCCTTCACCGCCAAGCTGGTGCAGTTTGCCGGTGAGAAGCTGAACCAGTTTTCCATCGGCGAGGCAGGGCGCGCCAAGGAAGTGCACGCGGCGTTGGAAAAGGCGGCCGGCGGCAAGCTGCTGGTGTCGCGCATCGAACGCAAGCAGCGCAAGCGCAACCCGGCCGCACCGTTCACCACCTCCACCCTGCAGCAGGAGGCCTCGCGCAAGCTGGGCTTTTCCGCCCAGCGCACCATGCGCATCGCCCAGCAGCTGTATGAAGGTATCGACATCGGCGGCGAGACCGTCGGTCTCATCACCTACATGCGTACCGACTCGGTGAACCTGGCCCAGGAAGCGCTGGACGAGATCCGCGACTACATCGGCAAGACCTACGGCAAGGACAACGTGCCCAGTGAGGCGCGTGTCTACAAGACCAAGGCCAAGAACGCCCAGGAAGCGCACGAAGCCGTGCGCCCCACCTCGGTGCTGCGCACGCCCGACGCCATGACCGCGCATCTCTCGCGGGATCAGCAGAAGCTCTATGAACTGGTCTGGAAGCGCACCGTCGCCTGCCAGATGATCCCGGCCACCATCGCCACCGTGGCGGTGGACCTCACGGCCAGTAGTGAAAACGTCTTCCGTGCCACCGGCAGCACCATCATCGATCCGGGCTTCATCGCCGTGTACCAGGAAAGCGTCGACGAGGCCAAGGACGAGGAAAAGGAATCGGTGCTGCCGCCGCTGGAGGAGGGCGACACCGTGCAGCTTGCCGCCATTCGTCCCGAGCAGCACTTCACCGAACCGCCGCCGCGCTACAGCGAAGCGAGTCTGGTCAAGGCCCTGGAAGAGCACGGCATCGGCCGTCCTTCCACCTACGCCAGCATCATCGCCACCCTGCAGCAACGCGAATACGTGGAAATGGACAAACGCCGTTTCCGCCCCACGGACGTGGGCCGCGTGGTGAACAAGTTCCTCACCGAGCACTTCACCCAGTACGTGGACTACGACTTCACCGCGAAAATGGAGGACGAGCTCGACGCCGTCTCCCGCGGCGAAGAAGATTGGGTGCCCCTGATGCGACGTTTCTGGGACCCGTTCATCCACCTGGTGAACGACAAGGAAGAGTCGGTCTCGCGTAAGGACGTCACCCATGAGACCCTGGACGAGGCCTGCCCCAAGTGCGGCAAGCCGCTGTCCATCCGTCTCGGCCGGCGAGGGCGTTTCATCGGTTGCACCGGCTACCCGGATTGCGATTACACGCGCAACCTGAACGAGAGCAAGGAAGAGGCGCAGGCCGAACCGGAAGTGGTGGAAGGCCGCAGCTGCCCGCAGTGCGAATCACCGCTCATCATCCGCACCGGGCGCTACGGCAAGTTCATCGGCTGCAGCAACTATCCCAAGTGCAAGTACATCGAGCCTTTGGAAAAACCCGCTGACACGGGCGTACAGTGCCCTGAGTGCAAGAAGGGCACCTTACTGCAGCGCAAGTCGCGCTTCGGCAAGGTCTTCTATTCCTGCTCGACGTACCCCACCTGCAAGTACGCGGTGTGGAACCCGCCGCTGAACGAGCCCTGCCCCAAGTGCGGCTGGCCCATCCTGACTCTCAAGACCACCAAACGCCGCGGTACCGAAAAGGTCTGCCCGCAGAAGGAATGCGGCTACACCGAATTGGTCGAGGGCCCGGAGGCCAAGGAGCAGGTGGGTTAAGAAGAAGATCTAACCACGGGGGACACGGGGGACACGGGGAAATCAATTTTCGCGTAGGAGCGGGCTAAGCCCGCGACATCCATGGGTCGTCGAAAACCGTCGCGGCCTTAGGCCGCTCCTACGGGTTGGCTCAACCCACCAATTGCATGATCCCCGTGTCCCCCATGTTCCCCGTGTTTGTGCTTTTTTGATCCTGTCGGAGTCGAAGTGATGAGCCGTTTTGTTGCCGTGTTGATGGGGTCCGATTCGGACCTGCCGACCATGAAGGCCACGCTGGAAGTGTTGGCCTCGTTCGGAATCCGCTACGAGGTGAAGATTACCTCCGCCCATCGCACGCCTGCCGCCACCCATGACTACGTGAAGGATGCCGAGGCACGCGGTTGCGGGGTTTTCATCGCCGCCGCGGGACTGGCCGCCCACCTCGCCGGTGCGGTGTCCGCCATGACCGTGCGCCCGGTGATCGGCGTGCCCATGGACGCCGGTCCGCTGCAAGGCATGGATGCGCTGCTGTCCACGGTGCAGATGCCCGCAGGCATTCCCGTCGCGACGGTGGCCATCGGCAAGACCGGCGCGAAGAACGCGGGTTACCTCGCCGCGCAGATCCTTGCGGTCGCCGATACAGAACTCGCTGCCAAGCTGCGCGAGGAGCGTGAAGCGAATGCGCGCAACATCCAGGCGCGCGACGCGGCGGTACAGAAGGAGCTGGGACTGTAACGCGCCCACAGCATCCGCGCGTCGTCATGGGCCACCCGCCAACCTTCTCTGTGTTCTCTGCGCCTCCGCGCCTCTGCGTTGGGTCGTTCGCTTCGTGATCAGTAGCTGGCACCTGCGCATTGCACGTCATGTATTGCGCCACGGCGGCGTGGTGGCTTATCCCACTGAAGCGGTGTATGGCCTCGGCTGTGACCCGCAATCATCGGAGGCTGTTGAAAAGCTGTTGCGACTGAAACGCCGTCCGCTCGCCAAGGGCCTCATCCTGGTAGCGGGATCGCTGGCGCAACTGACCCCGTACATCGCACCGCTCACCGATGAAATCGCCGCACGCGTCGTTCCGACCTGGCCGGGGCCATTTACCTGGCTGTTGCCCGCCGCCGCGACTACCGCACCGTGGCTGCGCGGTGAGCATGCAACCATCGCAGTACGTATCAGCGACCATCCCATCGTGAGCGCGTTGTGCAACGCGTTCGGAGGCGCACTGGTCTCGACCAGCGCCAATATCGCCGGTCGTCCGCCGGCACGCGATGCCTTGGCAGTGCGAAGGGTCTTCGGCACCGGGGTCGATTACATCCTGCACGGCCCGCTCGGCGGCCTCGAACGCCCCACCTCCATCCGCGATGCCTGCACTGGCCGGGTGCTGCGGTAATCACCGGGCAACGTGCACAGTGATCGCCGCGGCGGCAGATGAAGATCACCACGGCCGCAGCCTTCCCTCCCCGGGTCGCGGTGGCCGTGCCTACTGTGAAAATCATCGGCCCAGGAGCCGCTGCTACAGGTCTGATAAAATCCCGCCATGGATGTTTCCGATCTTCTCGACGCCCTGAACCCCGCTCAGCGCGAGGCGGTGGCCGCCCCTCCTGGTAACCTGCTCATCCTGGCCGGCGCCGGCAGCGGCAAGACCCGCGTGCTCACCCATCGCGTGGCCTGGCTCATCCGCACCGGGCAGGCCTCGAGCTACGGCATCCTCGCCGTCACGTTCACCAACAAGGCCGCGCATGAAATGCGCGGGCGCATCGAACACCTGTTGGGGATCCCCACCACGGGCATGTGGGTGGGCACCTTCCACGGGCTCGCCCATCGCCTGTTGCGCGCCCATGCGCAGGACGCCGGGCTGCCTTCGGGTTTCCAGATCCTCGACAGCGACGACCAACTGCGCATCGTGCGCCGCCTGCTGCGCGAACAGGGCGTGGATGAAGCACGCTGGCCGCCCAAGCAGGTGCAGTGGTTCATCAATGCGCGCAAGGACGAGGGCAAGCGTCCCAAGGATCTGGGTCCGGGCGACGACCCCTACCAACGTCAGATGTTCAAGCTGTACCAGGCCTACGAAGAGGCGTGTCAACGCAGTGGCTTGGTGGACTTCGCCGAGCTGCTGCTGCGCGCCTTCGAGTTGCTGAAGGCGCGCCCGGACATCCTCGACCACTACCGGCGGCGGTTTCGCCATATCCTGGTGGACGAGTTTCAGGACACCAATGCCATCCAGTACGACTGGCTCAGGCTCATCGCGGGCAGTGAGGGCCTGGTGTTCGCCGTGGGTGACGACGACCAGTCCATCTACGGCTGGCGCGGTGCGCGCATCGAGAACATCCACCGCTTCGTGGACGAGTTCCCGGACGTGCGTCTGGTGCGCCTGGAACAGAACTACCGCTCCACGGCCACCATCCTCGCGGCCGCCAACGCACTCATCGCCCATAACGCCGATCGCCTCGGCAAGGAGCTGTGGACCGAGGGCGAGAAGGGCGAGCCCATTCGCGTCTACGGCGCGTTCAACGAGATCGATGAGGCGCGTTTCATCGTCGAGCGCATCCGCGAGCACGAGGCCCATGGCGGCAGGCGCTCGGAAGTGGCGGTGCTGTACCGTTCCAACGCCCAGTCGCGGGTCATCGAAGAGGCGCTCATGCAGGCGGGCGTGCGCTATCGCGTATACGGGGGCCTGCGCTTCTTCGAGCGCGCCGAGATCAAGGACGCGCTGGCCTATCTGCGCCTGTTGTTCAACCGCACGGACGACGCCTCTTTCGAGCGGGTGGTGAACACGCCCACGCGCGGTATCGGCGAACGCACGGTGGAGCAGTTGCGCGAGCACGCGCGCAACTTCGGTGTGCCGCTGTGGCAGGCGGCGCGCGACCTGCTTGCGCACCAGGCCTTCGCCGCGCGCGCGGCCAACGCACTGAAGGCCTTCATCGACCTCATCGAGCGCCTCACCGCGGGCGTGGAGGGCGTGGAGCTGCACGAGCAGGTGGAGCACGTGATCGCGGGCTCCGGGCTCATCGAGCACTACCGCAAGGAGAAGACCGGCCGCGGCGAAGACCGCATCGAAAACCTGGAGGAACTGGTCAACGCTGCGCGCCAGTTCGAGTACGACGAGGTGGAACACGCGGGCATGGATGCCCTGGGGGCCTTCCTTGCCCACGCGGCGCTGGAGGCGGGCGAAGGCCAGGCGGGCGAGGGCGAGGACAGCGTGCAGCTCATGACCCTGCACTCGGCCAAGGGTCTGGAGTTTCCGCTTGTCTTCATGGCCGGCATGGAGGAGGGCCTGTTTCCCCACCAGATGTCCATGGACGAGCCGGGCCGGCTCGAAGAGGAGCGGCGCCTCTGCTACGTGGGCATGACCCGCGCGCGCCAGCGCCTCTATCTCACCTGGGCCGAGGTGCGCCGGCTGTACGGGCAGGAACACACCACGCGTCCGTCACGGTTTCTTGGCGAAATCCCCCGCGAGCACCTGGAAGAGGTGCGCCTGCGCGGCACCGTGAGCCAGCCCTGGTTCGCGCGGCGCGCCGTGGTGGAGGAAACCGCCGGCGGCCTGCGCCTGGGCCAGCACGTGCGCCATCCCAAGTTCGGTGAGGGCGTGGTGCTGGCCTGCGAGGGCCAGGGTGCCCAGGCACGCGTACAGGTCAACTTCGATGCGGTAGGCAGCAAGTGGCTGGTGCTGGCCTATGCCAATCTGGAGCCGGCGTGACCGACGTGTGTTATGCACATGGGACAGGAAACGGGAGCGCCTGACGGAAGTTAGTGGCCACTGCCTGTCAGAATGCCCGTATTGTCGTGCAACTTATTGATTTTCCGAAGAGTGCGGGCGCTGGTGAAAATTTCGCCAATTTGGCCGACAGCCAGTCGCCACCGGACTTCGCGCCGGGAGCCCCCAGAGTACACACAGAGTTATCCACAGCTTCTGTGGAAAACGTCGCCCTACGCCGCGACACTTCACCCGGGGCGCGCATTACCAGCGGAACAACACCCACTGCGGGATTTCGGGGTTGGACAACTCGTTCCTGCGGGTCTCCAGACTGCCGTCGCCGTCGGTGTCGATGAGGAAATAGGGCGGGCCGGAGCGTGGGGTGATGCGCACCATGTAGAGCTGGCCCGACACGCGGTATTCCTCGATGACCTCACGCTCGCGGCGGACGATGGTCACCTGTGGCTCCAGGAGCTCCTCCACCGTGTCCGGCGGTGCCCCGGTCGCGGGTGCATCGGCAGGCACTTCGGGCATGGGTGGGGGCGGTGGCACCTGGTCGGTGTCCTGGGCGAAGACCGGCATGGCCAGACTGGCCAGCAGCAGGGGTGTAGCGATACGGCGCATAGGATGCCTCAGAGGTCGAGCAGGATCTCGCGCTCCTCGGCGGAGGGCTCGAAACCACGTTGTTCGTAATGGCGAAAGATGGAGTCGACGACTTCTTCAGGGGTGTCGAGCACCTGGAACAGTTCCATGTCGGCCGCATCGATCATGCCCTCGGCGACGAGCTTCGCGCGCAGCCAGTCGATGAGGCCGGCCCAGAAGGCGGAATTCACCAGGATGATGGGGATGCGCCG
>Ga0265293_10010602_pt1 | contig 12829 bp, 9 predicted proteins | sample Munlanlewell138R_FD_192505 | JGI IMG/M metagenome (GOLD analysis project Ga0265293, IMG submission 192505) | Leachate microbial communities from a municipal landfill in Southern Ontario, Canada - Leachate well 138R | ecosystem: Engineered > Solid waste > Landfill > Unclassified | place: Canada... | reverse complement strand
CTGTTTTATTTTTCTCCGACATACTTTATGGATACAAAGATACCATAAAATAATAAGTTTTAGCGTAAATATTTCTTTACATTAAGGTTATGCTGTTCAAGAGTTTCGGCATAATGGAATTCTCCATTCTCGTCAGTAATATAGTATAGGTTTTTTGACCTTATAGGCTCCAAGACAGCTCTTATAGAGGTTAGGCCGGGGTTTCCTATGGGAGTAGGAGTTAAACCTTTATATTTGTAGGTATTGTAAGGAGAATCGAGCTCTCGCAAGGTTTTAGCTAACTGTCCTTCAGGTAAATCTATTAGCTCACTATCAAGAACATATTCAATGGTTGCATCAGCCTGAAGTGGCATACCAATGTTAAGTCTATTTAGTAATATTCCGGCTACCATTTTCATACTACCTTCATTTTTTGCCTCCCTCTCTACTATAGAAGCTAGGGTCAAAATTTCGTATTCAGAAAGTTCTGAGGAATCTATCAATGGAGTTAACTCTAGAGTTTTCTCTTTGAAAGTACTTAATTGCAAATCGATCAGATCGTCAGCTGTAAAATTTTCCGGTATAAAATAAGTGTCTGGAAATAAGTACCCCTCATAATCTGCGGTGTTTTCTAAGTATTCAACCTCAGCAAATTTGGGAAGGACATTATTGGCGATAATAGCTATTTTAGCTCTACTAGAACCTTCTGGTATGGTTAAACGAAACAAATCTTGTTCTGCTTCACTTTGTGCAAGTTTTTTAGCTACCGCAAGAATGTCGGAAGTCTCATCAAAAATATAATTACCCGCGTGAATATTGGTTGGGTCGTATAGTAAAGTTAGAATAGAATAAAGAATAAATTCAGAACGTACCACTCCCTCCTTCTTAGCTTTCTTAGCTATACTTTTAACAGAAAATCCTTTTTCAACAACGAAAGTTTGTTGTGTTTGCAGAGCCGGAGTCGTCAATAATCTATTTAAAGAAACAAAGATAGACGATAGAAATATAATAATTGATATTAAAATTATTATATAAAATCCAAAAGATCTTTTTCTCAAATTCGTATCTGGTGTGGGTGCTTCTATCATAATTATTAGTTTAATCCGGTTGGCAAGTTGCTAGGCGCTTGTTGTTTGGTTGATTCAACACGATTAAGTGTCGGGGTGAGCGCCACTAATCCTGGAGGATGGAACAAAGTAGCCATTTCTTCTACCGAAAAGACTTTAAAGGTCATCGCGTCAGATTTTGGATTAAGTTTGCGTTTTTTATACTCGCCGAGCTCTGCTTTTTTTAAGTAAGGTATTTTTTTAGAAAAAGGATCTGAGAACCATTTGTAGTTAAAGTCTGTACGCCACCGGATACCTAAACCATTTCTTCCCTTAGCCTCAGTTTGAGCGAAGGTTCTATTCATACGTGGGATAATGCCTCCGTCAAAATCACCTTCTTTGTCACTCATATAACAATATCTGATAGCGGTCTCAAAAGCATATTTGCTTGAGTTTCGTTCGATAGCCTCGACTAAATCACGTTCTCCAGTAGTTAACCTAGGCATACTTTCAAACTCTCCGGGACCAGTTTTAGTTTTCTTATCTCTTTGCATTATTTCATCGATCTTAGCTGACGCTGCTTTGGTCCACTCTGGTACGGTTTTTAAGGATCCGGATTTGAAGCTTTGTTTTTTATGAGCGATGCAGATAAACTGTACCCAAACCTGGTGACCTGGTTTAACTGTAGCCATTGCTTCCAGCATCGGTGTTATAGGATCTAATTTTTCTTCTTCCTTAGGAAGCATGTCCATTTTAAGATCTTTGTAAGTCAAAATCGGAATAACATCCGCCTCTTTTTTTTGCAGATGAAAACTCATAAACTCCCATCCTTTCAAATCACTTGGTACTTCAGCTGTGTAATCTAAACTAACATCCTTTAATTCTATTCCTGGGTATTGGGCGTATAGATTACTTTTAATCGAAGGAATGAATTTTTCTGGCACGGTAATATAAAAATGAATGTCACCACCGCGAGAAACTATTTCGAAGGTGTAAGGTAAGGGTTTTTTTCCATCTATATAAGCCTGCCAAAGGTTATCAGGGCTAGGAGCATTATGAATCTGAGTAAAAAAGAATTCCATAGCTTCTGGAGATTTATTCACCTCAGGGGGTAAAATCATTTCAACTATAGAACGGCCATTGCTCTCAGCAAACTTCAAACCTATCATGAACATCCATTTTTCATAAAATATCCAAAATGTTACATACGGTAACCAGATAGGCATAGTGTATAAAAGCATGCTAAAGACACTTATTTTTGTTAGACCGACTACACCTAAAGCAATAAAGAAAAATACTACGCCAAAAATAAAAGCCATTTGACCGTAGTCAATTCCCTCATCATCCAGTGTTCCAAGTATTTTTCCTAGTATTGGAATATCTTTAACTGCCATTGGATGTAATTGTACAACAAAACCGGATGATTGTTGGAGCAATCATCCGGTTTTGTTGGATAAGTTATTTTGGTTTATTCTGCCAATCTATAAGTACCGTTGGCTGTACGACGAAACAAATTAGAATCTTGGAGGTTAACTATGATGGTGTTGTCCTTTACATATCTTTCCTTTCTCACCTTATCAATAATCTCCTCTTTCGTTAATGGTCCGTGTTCTGTCAAAATGTCTCGCAGTACATCCTTGACTACTCCAGCTGAGTAACCCCACTCTGTTAAGGCGTAGAGACCTCTTCCTACCAAAACAAATCTTTGATCCTTGATTAATTCATTGTGAGTGGTGGCTGTATGGGCTTTCCTTTCAAATAGTTTTTCAATAGATTCTGCTACCTCTCTAAAATGCATCGGTGAACCGTGACGCTTAACAACAAGGTAAGCATAATCACGAATACCTTTTACTCTAACATTCGGAGAAGCTGCATGTCCCCATTCTCCCAGCGGATTCGGAGCTATTTCTTTAGAAACTTCTAACCAGCGTCTGAGTATGACATCATCTCTTTCGCCTACTACTGCAGACAGTTGTTCTCGGAATAAGTTTAAAATATCATCTTCAGAAACTAGTTCTTCTCTGTCCAGCTTAGAATAAACATTCTTTAAAGCTCCCTCAACTGTCTCCATGGTCTTTTTCTCTGTATACCAACAGTGATTGTAGCAAGTAGTTTCTCGACTTCTATAGAATGGTAAACCAACAACAAGTAGGAAATAAATATGGTTTTTAGTAATTTGATCTTTAGCTAACTCATTAAGAAGAGTTTGTTCGGCAATCAAGCCTCCTCCCAAAGAATCTATAGTGTCCTGTAGCTCAGCAAATACATTTTCGTACTCACTATAAACATCAGATTTTTGTATGTTATTTATACCGTAATTTTCGATTTGACGAACTCGTTCACGAGTAATTCCGTACGTTTGTCCGATAGATTCAAGAGTGTGTATCTTTCCATCTTTAGTTAAGCCATAACGCTTAATCAAAACATCACGCGCCCGATCTGGTAATTTAGAAAGCAGCTTACTAGTTATAGTTTTTGGTTTAAATGAAATCATAATTATTTTACGACCTGAGTTATATAGAAACCGCTCATGTCTGATTACACATTTTTATCACGATAACAGTGGTTCGTCAACCCCAAGATTGATTTCTGATATAGACATTGACTTATATATTAAATTGTGATATGGTTAGGAAGTACATAGTCCGTTAAATACGGTCTGCTCTTAACCAAATTTTAGCTCTTCCCCTGCACTTAACTGTGCAGGTGGATTTGTAGTGTTTACGGTAAGACAACAGGAGTACAATAATTGTAAATAAAATTAATATTATGAATACAGTTTTTGAGAAAAAGAAGGATTCTCTCACTAAATCATTCGCCGTTTTAGGATTCTTAGCCACTATTTTATTTTTAGTGTGGTTGGCTATCCAAGTGGTTAATGTTGTCCCAGTAGCTTTTAATTCTTTAGCTTCACTGGCTGATAGTATCTATAACTATAAAGAACCAACGGAGATTTTAATCTCTAACGAGAATACCGTCATCAATATAGGAGAGCCAACTAAGATAAGTTGGTCTAAACAAAATATCGATGGTATATACACTTTTTCATATAGTTGTGTGAATGGTGTATCTATGGATGTTCGATCAGCTGGAGTTATTTACAGCGTTGACTGTAATAAGGAACTTAATGTTGGTCAAAGCAACAGTATAGAAATCATTATTGCCTCTGAAAAAGAGAGATTTATCGATGTCCCCTATAAAATCACCTTTATTCCTGAAAACGCAGCAGACAGCGTTCAGAACGAATCTAAGGTCACAGTAATTAATGCAACCATTTCAGACTCTGTTGCTGTCGAAGATGATACAGACATTAAAGATGAGCCAGTAGTTGATACTGACAAGGACGCGAGCAAAGACTCTGATAGCTCTCAAATCTACTACAAGACTGTAAAAGTACCGATTTATAGTATGCCTGTATCAGATCCTAATGGAAGCATAGACATCGCTGTGCGCCTGTTGGCTACTGGAATCTTAGATAGGAATAACGCCTTTATCCCAACCAATACAATAGTAAGAAACCAAACAGGAGCTTTCCAATTTGAAGTAATTAATCAAGGTACAAAAACTTCGAATGACTGGTCTTTTACTGCCTTACTCCCTTCAGGACAAGAATATAACTCTGCTTCACTACAACCACTTAAGCCTAATGAAAAAGCTATTTTTACAATCGGTTTTTCAGAACCATCTAAAGCAGGAGCTGAGAGAATCGGTGTAAATCTAAAAACCAGAGCTGATGTTAATCTAAACAACAACTCATTTTCTTCTTGGGTAACAATTGTTAATTAATACCGAAGATTCGTAAACACTACATAAAAAATAACCGGCAACTTATGTTGCCGGTTATTTTTGTCTACTTTTCTGTAGATTAAATATCTAACTGAGCGTGCTTTGCATTAGATTGGATGAATGATTTTCGATTAGCTACATCTGTACCCATTAATATATCAAAAACTTTGTCCGCCTCTGCAGCATCATCTATTGTTACTTGTTTCAGGAGTCTGTTTTCTGGATTCATAGTAGTTTCCCAAAGTTCCTCCGGGTTCATTTCTCCCAAACCTTTATAACGTTGTATTCGGAATTTGGTTTTCTTAGTCGTCGATTCTTCTTCAGGTTCATTTTCTTCTGTCTCCTCTTCTGCTTCCTCACTCTCGACTATTTCGGCAGCATCTTCTTCACCGACGATCGCAAATTTTTCAGCATCAGTGTATGCGTACCAGGTCTCCTTATTTTTCTGAATCTTGTAAAGTGGTGGTTGGGCAATATAAACATAACCTGCGTCAAGTAACGGCCGGAAGTATCTGAAGAATAGAGTCAGTAATAAGGTTCTGATATGAGCTCCGTCCACATCCGCATCAGTCGCAATGATTATTTTATGATAACGAAGTTTAGAAATATCAAACACGTCACCGACTGCTGTTCCTAGGGCAATTACTAGGTTTTTTATCTGTTCGGACGCCAACATCTTGTCAATGCGAGCTCTCTCGACGTTTAGTATTTTTCCACGCAAAGGGAGGATGGCTTGAGTTCTTCGATCACGTCCCATTTTAGCAGATCCTCCCGCCGAGTCTCCCTCTACTATAAACAGCTCAGATTCATCTGCTCGCTTAGTCTGACAGTCAGCTAATTTACCTGGCAAAGACATTCCTTCTAGTGCTCCTTTTCGCAAGACACTATCTTTGGCAGCTTTGGCAGCTTTTCGAGCTTTAACAGCAATCATGACTTTATTAATGATCGCTTTAGCATCGTCCGGGTTTTCTTCCAAGAACATTGCAAAAGCTTCACCGAAAACTGACTCCACGGCGCCTCTTGCTTCAACAGAACCAAGTTTTCCTTTAGTTTGTCCCTCAAACTGAATCTCTGGCATCTTTACAGAAATAACTGCCGTAATCCCTTCCAACACATCCTCTCCAGAAAAAGCCTCATCCTTCTCCTTAATAAAATTATTCTTTTTAGCGTAATTATTAAGAGTTCTTGTTAGGGCGGTTTTAAAACCAGTCACATGTGTTCCATGTTCTGAGTTATAAATATTGTTAGCAAAGGCGGAAATACGTGAAGAAATATCATCTACGTACTGCAAAGCTACTTCCACCGACAAAACAAAACCATCAACATCGGTTTTCTCGACATAAAAAATATTTTTGTGAACTGGTTTTTGGTAGTGGTTATTGAAAGCAACTAAAGACTTAAGACCTCCTTCAAAATAGAAAGTCATGCTTGGTACTTCAAAATTCAAATCTGAAACATACACAACACTCTCGAGGTCCTTTGTTGTTAACTTTTGCTCACTCTCACGCGCATCTATAACAGTCAATTTCATTTCTTTTACTAGGTACGCTTGTTGTCTGAGGTGACTAACTATCTTTTTCCAGTCGAAAATTATCTCTGGGAAAATACTTGGGTCAGCTTGAAAAGTTACAATCGAACCCTGGAAGTCGGTTTTACCCAATTTCTTTACTCGGCTTTTAGCGATCCCAATATTATATTCTTGAACATAATGAAAACCATCCTTGTGTACGTCCACCCTTGTATGTGTAGATAAGGCATTAACCACAGATACTCCTACCCCATGCAGTCCTCCTGATACTTTGTAACCAGAATCATCGCCACCAAATTTACCACCTGCGTGCAAAGTGGTCATAATAGTCTCCAGAGCAGAAACTTTTGTCTGTTTATGAATATCTACAGGAATACCTCGTCCGTTATCTACTACGCGCACATAATTATCCGGCAGTAGAACCACTTCAACTGTGTCAGCAAAACCCCCCATCGCCTCATCGCGAGCATTGTCGAAAATCTCCCAAATCATGTGGTGCAAACCTTCCGGACCAGTAGTACCGATATACATACCAGGACGTTTACGAACTGGCTCCAGTCCTTCTAGGACCGAAATAGCTGAAGCGTCATAATGCTTTCCGTTATCCTTAGTGACTTTTTTGGCTGTTTTTTTAACTGACATGAGTGTTAATGATTGACTGAAAAATAAGGCTAATTATAGCAAATCTTTCGTTTGATTACATGTGAAAGTATGTTACTTTTTGCTGACATTGCTGGTAATTGTTGTGTAATATTTCTTAATTATTATTACAATGTTACCAAAGCTTCACCGGCTTAGTCTAACGGACCTCCCAACCTTCTTTAGCGACAGCGGTGTACACTTTTTCCATAAAGCCGTTAACTTCTTCGTCAGTAAGAGTTTTTTCCGGAGACTGAAAAACCATACGGAAAGCTAACGATAACTTTCCCTCTTTACTAAATTCATCAAAAAGACGAGTTCGTACAAGAAGATCTCCGGCCGCTTCCGTCAAAACCTTTTCTACCATATCTGCTTTGGTATTTTCAGAGACCCACAATGCAATATCTCGACTCATCGACGGGTACATTGAAAATGGCTTGTAAGAGATTGTCGAAGCTGCTGTAAAGGCTTCGTAAGATGTAGGCTCGGGCAACTTTTCTAAAAGCTCAGAGAGATTGACTTCGGCCACTCCTTTTTCTAAGTCCCAGTCAATTGTCGTCTGGAGCTCTTCTGCTACTTTCTCTAAAACAGTTTTAACTACACCGTCTTCCTTACCTGAATACCCTGAAGATTTAATGCGTACTCCTAATGACAGAGTTGTATGTTCAGTAATATAATTATCTTTGTCTTTTTGGAATACAGTTCCGATTTCAAAAATCCGTGTATCATCTGCACCTAACAAATCAGTGTGGGGAGCATTTTTATCGAGTGCTTCTAAGATATTCTGTTTGAGATTTGAGCGCAAATAACTTTTGTCACTAGCTAGAGCATTAAGAAGTTGAATTTCATCCTTCTTCCGAAAAGAAGAAGTTATTACTTCTGAAAAACCTAAGGAAAGTAGAACGTGTCTTATTTTTTCTGAATAATAATGTTTTTTATTAATTTCATTTAGACTAATCTTTTCGGGTAAGACTGATTTTATGTGTTCATAGCCATAAATCCTTCCGATCTCTTCTATAAAATCTTCTGCGATTTTCAAGTCAGTTCTTTCCCAAGGACCTTTAGCCACCAGAGTTTTATCTTCTAACTTAACAGTACAACCAACTTGTTCTAAAATCTTTTTCATCTCTTCCCCACTGATAGTTATACCCAGCAAATTATTAACCTGATCAGTAGATACTGTTACTTCTGGCTGTTGGGCAGCTTTCAAATATTTATCAACAGTTCCTTCATTATTACCTCCGGCTATATCTTTAATTAACTTTATGATCTCAAATTGAGCGAAAGGAGGAAGTTCTCGTGAAGGTTCATTTTCAAATCGTTTAGAAGCATCTATTACTATTCCCAAACGTCGAGCTGTTCTCCTTGTAATAACAGGATCAAAATGAGCAGCTTCAATAATAACTTTCTTGGTACCCAAATGGACGCCTGCAAAACTTCCACCCTTAACCCCAGCTAAACTTATCGGTCTATTACTTGATTGATCTACAATGAGTAGCTCAGAACCTGTCAGTTCCACTACTCTAGCTTCATTTTTGCCCCCCTCAGCTATTAACTCAACAGTCTCACCTTCTTTAGCGTAGCGTACACAAAATCTCCACTTACCTGCTACTTGCGGAAAAAGATCAGCATCATAGGCATGTAAAGGTTGACCTAGGGCAAACATCACATAATTAGTAGCATCCACAATGTTATTTATTGACTTTTGGCCAATAGTTTCCAGGCGATTCTTTAACCAAGCAGGAGACTCCTTCACTGTCACATCAGTAAGCAAGGAAGCTGTAAAACGAGGACAGGCCTCTTCCTCTTTAATATCAATTTCAATTAAATCTGTTTCCGTTAATTCTGGGCTATTAGTTAACGGGTCTGTAGCTAGGGGTTTGTCCACAATAGAAGCAATTTCTCTAGCAATACCACGATGACATAAAGAATCAGAAGAGCGATTAGGAAGAACGTCAACATCGATGACAAAATCTTCACCTTTTGCAACAACTCCTTCAATTTCAAAAGCATGTTGTCCCAGCAAATCTGCTGCTTGGGCTGCAGTAAGTTTAGTATCTCCGAGATAATCTTTAAGCCAATTGAATGAAACTAACATAAATTAATTAGAATTGGTTAACAAACCTTAAATCACCCGTATACAGATCGCGAACATCATCTATTCCATATTTCATAACGGCCAACCTGTCTATCCCGACTCCAAAAGCGAAACCTGAATATTTTTCCGGATCTATACCTGATTCTTTCAATACATTAGGATGAACCATTCCTGCTCCCATTATTTCTATCCATCTATTAGCTAACTTACTATCACTGTTTTTAAGCATCATATCTACTTCGACTCCTGGCTCTACAAAAGGAAAAAAGCCAGGCCGGAATCTTATCTCGACTTCACCGCTAAAAAATTTAGAAAAGAAATACTCAATTGTGCCTTTCAAGTGTCCTAGATGTACTTTTTCATCAACGCATAAACCCTCTAGTTGGAAAAATTGAGCTTCATGGGTAGCGTCTGTAGCCTCGTTGCGAAACACTTTGCCTGGAACTATTACCCTGATCGGGGGTTTGTGCGCATCCATATATCTAGCTTGCACAGGAGAAGTGTGTGTTCGAAGAACCATCGGCTCTTTGACATCTTTATCTTTGAACCAAAAAGTATCTTGCATATCTCGAGCGGGATGGTCTTTTGGTACATTTAACCGATCAAAATTATAATATTCTGTTTCAGCCTCAGGTCCTTCGGCAAAGACAAAGCCCAATTCTGAGAAAATGGAATTAATCTCAGCAATCATTTTCGTCAGTGGGTGTTGATGTCCTTTTTTCATGAATATTATAATAACAAACTATCTGTCCACTTTATGATCGAATCTCTGTAAAAACCTCCATTATTATCCCCCCATCTTTGACAAAGATACTATTACTTTCGATTAAGATATCGAGATCGTCACCCGGATATAGTAACTGCACATTTTGCCAAGCTCGATCATCAATCTCCGTGACATAGATTCCGTCTGGTAGATGCATAATCACTAAATCACTACGTTTTGGTAGGAAATTGAAATACTTAACTTCTTTACCTTGACTATCAATGCGTACAGAATCACGACACATTTGTGCTCCTATAATTTCATCTGAAAACAGGTCTGTCGCTTCACCAAACTCATCTACAATATCTTCGTAAACATGTGTTCCGTAAGCTAGAATGGTGCTTTTTGGTCCTGTATAAGTAACACAAAAATAAGCTGGTCTATTTTTGTTAGAGCCCACCCAGACAGCCTCGATATCATCATCTATTTCTTGCAATATTATATCGTCTCTTACTTTCGTAGTGGTGGCCACTAAAATTTCAGAAGTGGTTGCGGTAGGTTGAAACACAAATCGTTTATCTTGATTTTGTTGTTGTTTAAACAACTGTCTTTCTGCTGTACTCGAAGCAAATAATTCAGCTAGATAAGTGTACTCGGGATTGATATTGAAAGAGCTGGTAGCTGTTGAACTGGTAGCATAAAATGAGTTAGTTGTTGATGCGAAGGCTAGACTAGAAGTAGCATCAAGACCCACTACACTAGCTTTGGAATCGGTAGTGAATTTCGTTACTAAACGTATTTGCGGAGTAATAGGAAGATTAAAGCTGGAAACTTCAGTCACATATTGAGCATAAACAGGAAGCTCTTTGACCCAAGTTTGAAACATTTCTCCTTGAGTGTGAATTTGGTGAAGTCCAGCATCTAAATCTTGAATATATGCCGCATTCTGGAAAATACGCATATTCTTCACTGGTTCATCATCTATATAGATTTTCACGTTGGCAGTATCTGTTGAAGCATAGATTCCTCCCACTGTTCTGATGTTACTAGTCTCACCAGAAAGATCGATTCTGTATCCAATTGCATAAAATACCAACAGCGGGACTGCCGATGCGAACACTATTATCGAAACGATGAACAACCATTGTCTATGTTTGCGGGATAACGGGCTCATTGTGGGTGAGGGTGACATAAAATTATATAATTTAATTAGTTCGAGATTTTGGAGTTACCCAGAAACCCATGTATTTACCTAGCATCAATCGAGTCTGAGCATCGAGTCCTGGTAAGGCACTGAAAACAATCATCGTAACAGGCACCAATATCCACTGTAAGGCTAAAGTAATGTAACGCAGTCTACTCTTACCTTCCGGCCGTGGAGGTAGCATCGTTAAGGAAATTATAGATGACACAACTAAACCAAACATAGCAAGAATCAATAGGTTACGAACTAAAATCGGTAAATTGTAAGAAAGTACGGTTTGATGAAATTCTTGTGTACCCAAGAAAATCGGGGCCCAACCTAAAATAAAAAGCATAATCGGGTTAGTAACTAACGCCCAATAACCCTCTGCTTGCTGAAAAGCGATAGTTATTCTTTTCCAAAGTGAAATTTTCTTATTCTTTGTGAAATGATAAATAATATAAGGAAAATTCTCTACCCCGTAAGTCCATCGTCTGTGTTGTTTATAAATATTTTTAACAGTGCCCCAGAATGTTGAAGTTACATTGGCATCCATTGATACCGGGTAAGATAACGGAACTACATGATAGTCTCCATTATTAGCTATTAGCAAATTCCAGAAAATTCGTGAATCCTCGTTAACCATGTTCGTTTGCCAATAACCAACCTCATACAGAGCTTGGAAACTTACTGAGTGAGAAGAAAAAGTAGCCATTCTTTCTGGTCTTTCTTGTTGAATCATTTCCCAGAAAGTACTACTCATAGCAACAACTCGGGCAATAGCTGGAGCCTCCCAGATATTGTTATTGAAAATAGGTACCGGCTGGAAAGATGTTTTAAGAGGCTTATCAGCTGTCATAAAGTACCAGATCAAACAATTAAAATAGTTTGGATAAAGAATTGTATCGATATCGAAAATAGAAACTAGTGTTTGATCATAAGGAATACCACGAACGTCAAGTATTTTTTGTCTCGCTTCCTCAGCTGCATGAGTTGCATTAGCTCCCTTACCTGCCACCTCACCAATAATACCTGAAGGGTGGGTAGTAACTAAAAACTCTCCAAACAAACCTCCCCATTTTTCCTTCATGGCATTAGCTATCTTTTGCGCTTCCAAGCCAGCTTTCTCTTCAGCAGCCAAAACTACCATCAATTTCTTTTTGTCGTAATTAACTTCTGACAAAGACTTAATGGTAGCGTCAATTATCTCCTCCGGTTCTTGGAAAAAAGGTAAAATTATCAAATGATGAATATGATCGTATTCAAAACGACTATTCATACTCTGCCAGTCTACTTTTAGGTTATGTCGTAAGCGTTTCCAGTTATACCGTAGGTGATAAGATAAAAAAGCTGTTTTAAGAACCCAATAAATTGCGAAGCCTATAATAAAATAAGCTGCTATAAAAGGAGCGTAGTTAGATAATAATAAAACACCTATTAGAGTGGTCCAAGTAGCTAAGCCTGGCAGTATTTCCAACATTCTATAAAGTCTTCTATTCTTACCGGTTAATTCAGGAGCCTTCCCTACTTTAAAATCCGGCCGCCTAGCATAAGGCAACAAGTGTGTTTGATCCAACATATATATATGAGCCGCAGTATATACCTATTTTGGCTTAAAATAAAGGGCTGTTAGACACTCTTGTTAAATAACTTACTTGCTTTTTTTCTTCAATTTGCAATAATGCTGCGACGTCGGATTAAACAGTTTGGCGGTACCGTTGGCGGAGGAGGCTGGAGTTAAAGAGTTCGGGGAATTCTTTAAAGTTTTGTGAACATTTACAAAACTATCTGGTAACTTAAGTCGGTTGGTAAGATGAATTGAATAAGCCCGCCTAGGCTCAGGAGGCTGGAGTTAAAGAGTTAG
>Ga0265293_10010601_pt1 | contig 12829 bp, 17 predicted proteins | sample Munlanlewell138R_FD_192505 | JGI IMG/M metagenome (GOLD analysis project Ga0265293, IMG submission 192505) | Leachate microbial communities from a municipal landfill in Southern Ontario, Canada - Leachate well 138R | ecosystem: Engineered > Solid waste > Landfill > Unclassified | place: Canada... | reverse complement strand
AAAACCTTCAGATGTACGAAGTCCCTGAAAGGGCTTCGGACGGCAAAGCCTCCGGGCGATGTAGCGGAAGCCCGAAGGGATTTCGCTACATCGTTTTGGGTATTGCCGAAGGCGGGGAAATCGAAGCGATTCACTGTCAACCAAGCAGAAACTTTGGTAGAAGCACAAACTTTGAATTTAGCACATTAACCCCGCTTTTGGCAATACCTTGTTAGCGGTAGTTTTTTCTTATTTCGTGTAGGATTTCGTTCAGTTTTGTTTCAATATTTAGTTCGTCAAATAGTTTCTCCGATAAATTTAATGAGTTTTCAAAAGCTAAAATTATGTTTTTAGGATTTAAATCCGATGTTATTGTTTTATACGCAGAATACCAAGTCATATCAATATCCTTTTCAAGACTTTTAGTCGGACTTTCCCAATGTTGGGTTTTGTTTATTCTTGCTCTAATAAGCCAGAGCAAATATTTCTGAACGTTTGATAAACTATGATGAGCGTGAGCAAATTCCTCTCGCTTAATTAAGTTACTTGTTGTCAGTACAACATTCAGTAATGATTGACTTAACCACAAGATGTTTTCATTTGTTATTCTTTCGGGCGATTTCGTTTTGATTTGATTAAGCGTTTTCGTTAAATGTCCGTCTTTGTCGATTAGGTTCATTTGGTCAAAATCGCTAAATGTAACTATTCCGTCCCAAGATTTGATAATTTCAATTTCCTCTGTTTTTAAAAAATGAAATTCTCCTCTGACCAAATTCTCAAAAATAGCAACTTCGGTTCCATATTCATTTATAAAATATAAAGCCACAGGATGAATTTGATTTACCCATTTTTCTGCCGAGAAATTTTCTTTATTTTTTACAAAGATGTAAAATTCGATGTCAGAATATTTGTCTCCTTCGTTTTTGGTAAATGAACCATACATAAAAACAGCGGAAACATTTTCGTCATATTGAGCTATAGATTTTGTTATGTTAATCATTTGTAACTGTGTCATTTTTTCTAATTTTTAAAAGTTAATAATAGAAAATTCCATTACTTTTTGAAAGCAATGAAAAGGTTTAAGTTTATATATTTTGGACAGTTACTTATAGCTTCATCGGATTATATTTTTTTATGTTCAACATTCTGTTTGGTAAAATTACCGCTAACGGGTTGCAAATTGGCGATGGAGCCGCTTTTAGCACAAATGTTGAATAGAATTACTGCTCTTCAACCTTGCACAAAAGCCCAATTGATGCACTTCATCGGCTCTATTGCCAATTTGTTTGTTAGCGGTTCGCTTTTTTAATTTTCATTTTGTTTCCTAATTCCGAAAATTGAGTTTAAATCGACTTCAGAATTTAAAAAATTCTCATAAATATTTGTTTGAGTTTCAGAGTCAAGTTTTTGAGATGATTCTTCCAATATTTTCAGTAATTCATTTTTAAAACTAACAACCTCTGGGTTATTTGACCGTGTCTTTGTAATTACGTTTGTTATACCTTTTAATAACTCATAAGTGAAATCAGAATAATAGTCTATTTGTTTATTTTGTATTTCGAATAGTTCAACTTTTTTACGATTAGTCATTATCTGTAACTCCATTTTCTTTTCGATAATCTTTAAATTTTTTATAGCTAAATTTATACAGGCATTTAAGCAATCGCCTTCTTTAGAAATCAGTCCTCCTTCATCGAGATGTTTTTTGAATCTATTTACAATCCCATTATCTAGTTGAGCAAATAAAGTTTGAAAAGAGTTACATTCCAAGTCGTGCATGAACTTATTTCTTATTATCATCAAAAGTTCAAAATTCAATTTTTCCTCTTTTGTTAAAACTCCAAAGTCATTTAATAAATCAATTTTATTTTGAAGTGAAATTTGTCCCTTGTTGCTAAATAGTCTAGTATTATCATTAGGTACAAATAATCCCAAATTATACTTGAGTAAATCGTTAATTGCTTTTTCAATGATTAATGAATATTCAAGAATTTTGCTTCTAATTTCTATGTTTAACATATTTTTAGTGTTCATATTCTATTGACAGGCTGTTAATTATATTTGTTTCAATAAAGTGACCGCTAACGGTTTCGGGCTTTGCGTTCGGGCGGGTTTCGGAGCACAAAGCTTCAATTTATTACTAAAGTTTATTAGAAGCACAATGCTCTAAGTTTGTACGTCAGCCCGCCTGACGCAAAACCCGTGTTAGCTGCTGCCTTTCTCATTTCATATTGTAAAAACATTGACTGCCAATCGCACCTCCTCCATATTCTAAAACAAGTCTGTCGTTTACTAGAATATAGGTGCAACTGTCATTATAATTTAATTTTAAGCTGTCAGGAATTGGCTTGTCAAAAACATTAAAAGAATACATTCCCATTCCACTTCGTTGAAAGCCAATTTTTGCAGGTTCACCACTCTCAATTTGAATGCAGTTAGCCCTATCCAACTTCTCTTTTAAAGTTTTTAATGTTTCTCTAGTCCATCCCATTGGCTTTATAATGCTGTCCATTCGTTGAGTATTAATTTTCAAGTCCCATTCTAAAAACATAGGTCCGTTTGGGTCGCCTGCCGTAGAGTCTAACGCTTTAATTCCAAATCTTCCTAGTGTATTGTCGTCACTAAATTCAATTTCAACAAATCTGTTCTTTGGAACAATTTCATTGAAATATCTTTTCAATTCGTAAATCTCTGTTTTGTTTTTCTCAAAATTGTCTTTTAGTTCAGAAACTGAATAGTCTTTGTCAAAACCGCCAAAAGCAGAAACAATCATTAATATGTAACCAATAAATATTACAAGTCCAATTCCGCATAAAATTAAAAAGCCAATAAATATTTTTTTAAACATTTTCTATTTCGTTACGTGGTTCGTCAAGGTTGCAGCTAACGTTTCCGGGCTTTGCGTTCGGGCGGGTTTCGGAACACAAAACTGTCAACCTGCACTAAACTTGAATAGAAGCACAAAGCTCCAAGTTTGCACGTCACCCCGCCTGACGCAAAACCCGTGTTATGCCTTCGCCCTTCTTTTTCTGTCGTCCGTTTAATTGTCATTTTGGTTGTCTCGTTTTTGTAAGTTTTACAATTCTAATTACCGAAAATATTTGTCCGCTTATGAATATAAAAAAGAAGGTCGAGATTAAAGGAACAATAAATGGAGGGTCATTTGCATTGTCGCTTAGAAGTCCTGCAACTGGTAGTATTTGAAAAATTGTCAAGCCGATTAAAAATGTCCAATAGAACTTAAGTTCATTCTTTTGTCTAATGGACTTAATTGTCATTGTCAACAAAATAATTGTCGGTATAGCATAAAGCAAAGTCCAAAGTCTTGATTTCACTTTCTCTGCTTCATACATTGTTCTGTCGTTAGCCCAACCTTCTGTCACTGCTCTGTCACTCACGTCAGCAGGAGTCCCCATAAATAGGTCACCAAGCCAAAATATAAGAATTAGTCCAAGTGTCAGAATGAATAATATTTGAAGAGTTTTTGTCAATTTTTGCTGTCTTTAATTTCTGTTTTGTTGTCTCTTATCCACCGTCTTCCATAAATCCACAATGTAATTGTCAATGCGATATGAAATGACCAATAAATTGCAGTCCCAATAACTTTTCCTACTTGATAGCTGTCCAAAGCACCCGTGAATATTTTAAAAACGCCAAATATTGCCCCGATTAATTTAGAAAGCTGTCCAACAATTGCAAGTGTCAAAATGATTGCAACCACAATAAATATATAGCCTAATATTTTCCTTGTTGTCATTGTCTGTTGTGTCGTCTTTTAGGGTGAGGCATAACGTTTCGAGGCTTGGCGCAAGTGCGGGCTTGAATTGAGCGAAAGTTCAATTCAGACCGAAACTAAGCCAAAGCCAATTTCTATTTGCTAATATAACTAAAAAGCCAATAAAATTGGCTTTTGGCGACTTAATATGCAGAAAAGTTCAACTTTGCACTTAACCCCGCATTTCGCCAAGGCTTTGTTAGCTACAGTTTTTCGTAATGATTCTCAAAATTATGGTTTATTAATTCATACAATCTTTTAAACTTTTTTAATGAATGAGATTCGCTGGATTTACTAATTAAATTTCTCGGATTATTAAAACTGTATATTTTATATTCATTTGAAGTGATTATTTCAATAACCATCGATTCTCCATCTAGCATAGTATCTTCTATACGTTTTTGTTCTATGTCGTAAGTTTTCAAAGATCTAATATCAATTTTTATAAGAGAATCTTCAAATTTTTCCCAACCAATTAGAGGTTCAATTTTTTTGCTATATTCTGATTCTCCTAATAATAATGGTTTGTTACCAATTATTGCATTCCATTTACCATCTTTATAACTCAAATTCAAAAATTTATTAGATTGAAATAATGTACCTGTCGTGGAAAATCTAATTTTTAATTGTGAGTCAATTGTGTCCCCTATACAATTTCCAATTTTATTATTAATATAATTCCAAGAAGGATTTATTTCAAAATAGTTAATTATTGAAGTTACGCTATCCAATTCAGTAAAATTTTCAGATATAGTAAATTCTTGCTTTTGAACTTTATTACAGCTCAAGAAAGTAAGTAATACAAAAAATGTTAGATTGTAGTATTTCATCTGTAAAATTGTAGCTAACGTTTCGAGGCTTGGCGATAGTGCGGGCTTGAATTGAGCGAAAGTTCAATTCAGACCGAACTAAGCCAAAGCCAATTTCTATTTGCTAATTTAAAAATAAAAGCCAATAAAATTGGCTTTGGCGACTTAATATGCAGAAAAGTTCAACTTTGCACTTAACCCCGCATTTCGCCAAGGCTTTGTTGTGTGCAGTATTTTTTTTTAGAACAAGTTTACCGCAACAAATCCACCAAAATTATTTTTATTGATTTTCATCGGTCCATACCAATCAAAATTTGCTGCCGCTCCGAAAGTAATATCTTTATAAGTCAATCCTGCACGAAGCATTACGTAGCTTCTGCTATGATAATCGTGTCCTAAATTGTGTGTGTAAAGTCCTTGTATTCTTGTGTATAAATTTAATTTTTCGTTTATTTTAGGCTTGTACTCCACTAAAGCAAGAGCGTCAAAGTTTGCATTTTTTGACAAATCTACTCTTGGATTTACAACCGCTAATAATTTCGGATTGCCATAAGAGAAAATAGCTCCTGCCGATGGTCGGATTCCATCAATTGGATTCCAAATAAAACCGCTTGACAAGTCAATTCCTCTAACTATGCTGTATGTCAAATTTCCCTGAACCATATAATCGTTCATTTTAGGTTCTCCCCATTCGGGTTGGATGTTGGTAACACCAAAGAAACCAAGTTTTGGTACACTCTGCAATTTTTTATTGATAATCATTTGGTAAGCTAATGCACGGTCTCCTGCAAAAGTTTCCATAAAGATGGGTGGATTTTTTGTTTCAGGGGTCGTTGTTTCCTGTGCTTTAACTGAAAGAACTGACATAAATAAGGCTGTTCCTAAAAGTACTTTGTTGAAATGGTTCATATCTAAAATTGTTTTATGCAAAATTAAATCTTGAATACAGCACTTTAGAGCAAAAACAAATCAATTATTGGTATTTTTCAATCATTTTCCGATATTCTAATGGGGTTTGTTTAGATAGTTTTTTAAAAAACTTACCAAAGTAAGATAAATCACTAAATCCCAACTCAAAAGCAATTTCGCTTATGTCTTTTGAGGTTTGTAATAGTAGTACTTTGGCTTCTTGTAACAAAATTTCATTATAGACCGATTGAGCTGATTTTCCCAAGTGATTTTTTATGGTTTTATTCAGATGATTTGGTGTAATATGTAATTTTTCTGCCAATTCGCCAATGGTATATCTTTTATCTAAATTGGCATTAATCAATCTTATGTAATCTAATGCTATATTTTGTTTTTTACTGATTTTTTCGGGATTTATTTTTATTTTCTTAAAACTTATTTCTGTAATGACAGTCCGTAAATATTGAGCAATTAGATTATTATTTTGTTTCCAATTATCTCTATAAAGGTTATTGATTATTTTAAGTAATTGACAGATTCGTTCCGTTTTATCTTTCTCTATTATTATTTTATTTAATTGACCATTTGTCAATTGCCAATTTAGCAAAAGCGAATTATCAGCAAGAAAATCATTAGAAAAATGGCAATAAAAACCATTTATATCTTCTGAATAGAAGTCGGTAGTAGTAACTTGCAGTTGCGGTACAACCAATAATTCGTTTTTGTGAATCTCATAAGAATTGATACCGACTTGTCTTTTTGCATAACCGTCAGTAACAATGAAAAAATCGTTCACTGTTTTTTTATGCGGAGGTAAGGGCAGTTGTAGATTTATAGTTTTGTCGTCAAGAGCGTGAATGAAAAAATTGTTTACACTTTCTTTCCATCCTTCTTGATATATAGTTAAGTCAACAAATTGATTTTTAAAATCAAATGGTTGAAAAATGGAAATATTTTTTTTCTTTGACAAAATTTGAGGTTATCGGGTTTCCTAATATTGCACACAACGGGGAACAGATTGGCGATAGTGGCGGATTGAATTGGACTGGAAGTTCGATTCAGACCGACAGTGAGCCGATGTGTTTCCACAGAGCTAACTTACAAATTTTCAGCGAATGTGGAACACATTCGGCGGATAAAAAAGCAGAAACGCTCAACTTAGCACTTCACCCGCCATTTTGCCAAACTGCTGTTAGCGGTTCGGCTTTCTTGTTTTTGTCTGGTTGTTAGTCTTTCCAATCTTAATCTATTTATTTGTTTAATGTCTCCAATATGAATGAAAGTAATCAAGTTTTTGGTTTTTATCGATTATGTATTGCCATTTTGATGTGTCAAGAATCAAATAGTTATACCCGAAAAAATGTCTTTCTGTCCCACTTTCAAAAACTGTCAATTTGTATTGATATGCTGGAAATCTTGAAAAAACAGAATCCAATGAAATGTCTTCATAGTTCCTTACTTTGCTATTATTCCAATCGTTGACAAAGGTTTCTATTTGTCTTCTTGATAAACGTTTTATTTCATTGTGTTCATTAGAGAAAATGGTCATTGAGTCGATTGTATTTAGTTTCAATATTTTCTTAGTCGGAGTAATTTCAATTGTGGTCTTGTTGCAAATGTTTAGTATCAGGTAATTCTCGTTTGTTGCTTGCCATCCATATGTGCAACTGTCAATCTGTTTTACATTACCTTTTTTCTGGTTGTCTTCATAAATGTCGTAAGAGTAATAGTATGCTAAAACCAAGTCAGGGCATTTTGATTTAATAATTTTGTATTCACGAACTTCCCATTCTTGAACAGATTCACATTTTCTTGAGGAGTCAAAGCAAGACGTCAAAGTTGTCAAGGTTAAAACTGTCAATATGTAGTTTATAATTTTCACAATGTCGTTTTTTAAGCTGACCGCTAACGTTTTGGGTATTGCCGAAGGCGGGGATTTTTAGCACTAAAGCTCAATCGAAGAAACAATGTTGAACCTGGCACAAATGTCCAACCGAAGATGTTCAGCCCCGCTTTTGGCAATACCTTGTTATGGGCTGTTTTTCTCTTCTGTCTCACTTTTTACTTCATATATTGTTTGTTCAACCGCTTCTTGCTGGTCTTCTTGAATGCTTAACTGCTTTTTGTTTTTATAAACCAAACTTGGCCAAATGTCATTCAAAGCTTTCTCTAAAACTTCTGTCAGTTGTAAACATTGCTCATACATTTCAAGGAAGTATTGAATTGTTACTGGCAAATACTTTCCAGATTTCACACGAGCCAAAACACCTGCTTTATTTAAGTATATTTCATTTGCAACTCCCTTATTGTGAATGTGAATATCACGGGTTGCTTTTAGTTCAATATATTGATGAAAAACTGGGTTTTCTAAAAGTTTAACACCTGTATAAAAGCTAAACTCGTCAGCGTATTCTTTTGGTGATTTATATGCAAATTCGTTAAGAATTGTGTCAACGATAGTAAGTTTTATTTGATCGAGGTTATCACAAGCTAAAATTTGATCAATGTCCAGTTTTCGTTTATTAGGAATTTTTTTGGGAAACTCAATTAAAATTGCTCTTAATAAGTCATTTAACATCGTTTCTGTAATAGTAACTAGTTGATAAATAGCGTCAATTGGAAGTTTGTTAAGCCCTAAAAATGCATACCTTTCTTTTAATTCGTCTTTTGAATAATTGTGCGGTTGGCTCATCATTGTTGTCTTGTCAGGATTGTAACCAATTGGATAGGATATAGGAATTGTATCTTCCTTTTGGTTGTCCACCCAAGTAGTCATTTGTTCAAATGAAATATAAGTCAATTGAGCCATCTCTCCTTGTAGAAAAAGTTGATTTCTGCTTGAGTTTATTATCTGAATTAGTTTGTCTCCAAATGTTTCCATATGTCGTTTTTAAAATTGCCCATAACGGTTTGCCGCTTTGCGAAGGCGGGGATTTTTAGCACTAAACTTCATTAGATGCACAAAGTTTGAATTTAGCACTTCACTGTCATAGAAGCACGAAACCCCCGCTTTTGCAAAACGGCTGTTACAGGCTGGCGTTTTTGTTTTTATTAAGTTGTCAAGTTTCATATTGTCAACTTGTTATACCTTTTAATATTCGTTCGTTTCTGTTATTCATTAAGTCTAACGTATGTTCCATATATATTTTATACTCGTCAATTGTCTGTGGCAATGGTGGTCTGTTGAAATTGTCAAACGGTAAAGAAAATTCAATTTGTCCGTTTTGGTCAACAAAGTCTTGTAAATGAAAAAAGTCAACATAGCCTTTGAAGTCAACAAATAAGTCAAAAAAGTCCTTGTAATTTGTAATTGTTTTTGAAAGTGGGCTTTCTTCGTCTCTGTAAAAACGTCTTATGCACTCCAATGTCAAATCAAACCTGTCACAAATTATTCTACTTACTCCTCTGGCTTGATTAATTGTAAATCCATTCTTTTTATGTGCTGGAAAAACTATGTGTCCGCCAATTGTCCGCACTTTATGTTTTAGTTCTTCGCGTTCATTGTCTGAAAGCCAACCGTCAAATTTGTTGTTATATTTTCCGTCAAAATGAGGACACATTCTGTCGCTTGACAAATTCATTGTAAAGTTGTTTTTCAAAAGAAATCTTCCATAACTGTCTCCTTTAATTTCCAAGATGAATTCTTTTCCGTTTGGTAATTCTTTACTCCATAACAACTTGTGAGTTTCATATAATTTTGGACTGTCCGTATCAGGGTCGCCACATTTACTGTCTTTTCGAAAGTCAAAATCTATATCAATTTGTTCTGTCATTTATGCTTTAAATTTCATTTTTATTGTCGGGTCGTGTCGTCCTACGCTTGCCTGTAACGTTTCGAGGCTTGGCGACAGTGCGGGCTTGAATTGAGCGAAAGTTCAATTCAGACCGAAACTAAGCCAAAGCCAATTTCTATTTGCTAATATAACTAAAAAGCCAATAAAATTGGCTTTTGGCGACTTAATATACACAAAAGTTCAACTTTGCACATAACCCCGCATTTCGCCAAGCCTTTGTTGTGCGTTCGTTTTTGTTTTTTAAAATATCCATTTAATTACTGTTACAAATCCAATAAGTAATAGAATGAAAATTAAGGCCAAAACAGAGAAGAATATGTATCCACCTAATTTCTCTTTTAAGGTTTGTTTTTGTTCGGTTTTGTTCTTTTTCTGAGTATTTGTTTTAGGATTAAATTTCGGAATATATTTCACTTTTCTATTGCTATCCAATTCCAATTCGGTTAGTTTTTTTTGTGCATATTCAGATAATTTAGTTTTATCCCCTCGAAATACAAGGTCTTGTAATATATGATTGCCCGAATAGTTTACAGACTTTTCATAAATCTCAACACATTTTTTTATTCGTTCTTCTGTTGGTTCTGTTAATATCCAATATTTTCCGGCTGAATCTAAAAAACCGCTTTCATAATACAGTTCAGCAAGTTTATTCCATAACTGAATTTCATTCGGATTTTCCTGAATTAAATTTCGCAACCTATCAGTTGCTTTGTATTTCATTCCGTTCTGAATTTCTAAATCTATTCTATTTAATTTTTCTTCTAAATTCATAACGTTTCTGTAAAATGACGCACAACGTTTCGGGTATTGCCGAAGGCGGGGATTTTTAGTACAAAAGTTCAATCGAAGAACGAATGTTGAACCTTGCATAAATGCCCAATCGAAGCCGTTCGGCCCCGCTTTTGGCAATACCTTGTTACCTGCAGTTTTATTTCTTCTTATTTTGTTCAAATTTATTATTTACATGTGTAATATAAGCTAGTTCATTGCCTTTAAGATTATTACGTTCTTCGAATTTTTGAAAGTTTACAAATTGCTCTGAAACATCAAAAAGTGCTTCTACTGATTTATCAAATTTCAACCTTATTAACTCGGAAAGTGCTTTAGGAATTGCAGTCACCAAAGTTTTAACCTTAGTCAATCTAGTTTCTATTTTGTGTCGTCTTAAACTTTCGGAATACTCATATTGCAAGTGATTTATTTTATCAGTAAGCTCATGATATTTAATTTCATTGGGTAAATCATTTATCCAATCTCTCAAAGCATACATCTTTAATTTGGCTTCATTGTCATTTTTAAAATCAAATATTTTTTCCCATGGTGTATCGTCTGAAGGTAGGTGCAACATTTTATGAACTATATCGTATGCTTTGGATTTATTTTCGCTTGGCAAGTCATATGAGTAGTAATTATTAAGTCCAGCTATACAATGTTTAGTTTCGTCAACATTGTTAGCGATACTACACCATAAACGAGTATTCAATTCATCCCATTCCATATGTGCTTTTATTCGATCACTAATTAGAGTTTTATCCATCTTATCCAATTTTACCCTAAGTCCCATAGTAACTTCTGCTAGCTCTTTGTCTTTCTCACTAATTTCCACTTTGGTTTCCTTAACACCAATTATTTGCTTGTGATCAATGAAATATTCTTTTTCAATTAAGTAGTTTATCTCATTAAAAGCGTTTTCTAATTGTTCTTGTTGAAATTTACTATATAAATGTTTATAGTCTTGTATTTGTTGTAATACTCGTTCAGGGCTAAATACTCCGACTTTATCATAAAGAAGAAGGTCTCTTTTTATATCATAAAAGTTGAAAATATTTTGTAGAATACAAGTTTCAGATTTTATTAGATACTTACTCACTTTGCGGACTTTATTTTAAATTCGATATTTTGGTTAAAAATTGCAGGTAACGGGCCGCGGCTTTGCGATAGTGGCGGATTAGAAAGCCAAAACTTTCAATTATGCACTAACTTGAGCAACAGCTTTTTTATATTTACTAAAATAAGAAAAAAGGAAATATAAATAGCTGCTGCGGATAAAAATGCACAAACTTTCTATATTTCCCTTAAACCGCCATTTCGCAAAACCGATGTTACACGATGGCTTTATTTTTTATAAGCTTGTTCTTTATAAATTTCAATAAATTCTTCTGCTTCTTTCATAGTGTTTGGAAATTCTGCATATTCATTCATCAATTTTCCGTCTTCAATTTTGTAAATATGTTGAAAAGGAAAGCCATTTTCGATTAAAAACTTAACAGTTTCCCAAGCCTTTTTATCGTTTTTTTTCGGCGCTCTGAATCTATGAGATAATAAAGTCATAGGTTTGCCGCATTCAGGACAAGGATATGAAAGTTCTGAACCTAAATCAATATCACGATTGAATGAAATTTTACATTCTAAACATACTTTTTTATATCCCATTTTTTGAGATTTTATTTCTAAAGATAATTAATAGAATAATTATAACAATATCAGAATAAATTAAAGTTTTCAAATTGCTTATTGAATCACATAAATTGTCACCAGTAATTTTTGATATACATTCAGTTGGAGAATCAGTTTCGTATTTTAAACTTACCATTGTATTAATAATTCCGAAATAAAATATTGGAATTAGAATAATCAAAATGATGATCAATATGTAAAAGTATTTTTTCTTCAATTTATACGCAGAGTTGGGAAAGCTTTCGTGTAACGGGCCGCGTATTGGCGATAGTGGCGGATTAGAAAGCCTAAACTTTCAATTTTGCACTAAGCTAAGCAACAGCCTTTTATTATTTTCTAAATTTATGAAAAAAGGAAATATAAAAGGCTGTTGCGACAAAAAAAGGAGAAACTTTCAATTACTCCCTTAAACCGCCATTTCGCCAATACGATGTTAGCTGTAGTGCATTTTATATTAGTCTCAAATTTTGAAGTAGATCTAAAATATGTTGACCTTTTAAATTATTTACCAGATTATGTTGTGTTCTATCTTCAATTTGATATGTAGATGTCCAAATAGTTTGAAATCCATAAGTAATTCTTATATTTTCAACAGCAGCAACTGTTTCACCTCTTGTTCTACAAGTACATACAATTATATCGCAGTTAAACTTCGTAACTAAATCAATTAATCTATTTCTCAGATTTGTTTTAGGGTCTCCTTGGCTTTCAATACCAATTATTATTCCCCCAATTTCAACGACTAATCTAAAGTCTCCATTTGCTGGAACATTTGCAGGAATAGGTAAAATAGGAGTATGTGTTGGATAAGTAAGCAATAAATTATTAGCAAATTGTCTTAAACTTTCAGTTTTTCCTTTTTCTCCAGCATTCCAAACAGCGAGTATTGTTTTCTGTTGGGAATTAGCTTTGATAATATTGTTTTGGTTTTCCATTATTTCACTGGTTTCAATATAGACGAGTTTTTTGCATTACAGCTAACGCCCGGAGGCTTTGCGAAGTGTTTTGCATTTTGCAAAACCTTCAGATGTACGAAGTCCCTGAAAGGGCTTCGGACGGCAAAGCCTCCGGGCGATGTAGCGGAAGCCCGAAGGGATTTCGCTACA
>Ga0265293_10010600_pt1 | contig 12830 bp, 12 predicted proteins | sample Munlanlewell138R_FD_192505 | JGI IMG/M metagenome (GOLD analysis project Ga0265293, IMG submission 192505) | Leachate microbial communities from a municipal landfill in Southern Ontario, Canada - Leachate well 138R | ecosystem: Engineered > Solid waste > Landfill > Unclassified | place: Canada... | reverse complement strand
TCTCGAACAGGTGGCCCAGCAGCAGCAGCATGCCCACCTTGATGTCGCTGTTGATCACGATGCCGCGGGCCACCTCCTCGGCGGCCTGCAGGGCGTCGGCCCAGCGGCCCAGCGCACCCAGGCGCAGCAGCTCGCCCGCTTGGCAATCAGCCATCGCTCCAGCCGCGGCCAGGTCCGCGTCACGCGCAGAAGCGGCGGCAGCGAGGGCAGCGGGCAACCCGCCCCGCGCGGTCTGAAGGGCGCCAGCATCGGGGAACACGCGCCGGTTCAGGAACTGCTGCGCGGCCGCCTCGGCGGCGTCGAGGTAGGGCTGCACCTGCGCCGCCGGATACCCCGCCGCCAGGCGCAGGTGCGTCAGCGCATCGGCCATGCTGATGATGCTCATGCCAGTGCGAGCTCCAGGGGTTGGCGGGGGAACAGGTCCAGCGCGCTGACGCGGCTGGCGTTGACCACCTCCACGCCCGCCAGGCGTGGCACGATGGCGCGGAACTGCGCCGGCCACTCGGCCACGCCGGCGGCATCGCCCAGGTGCTTCGGGTGGCTGCCGTGCCAGTGCGTGCGGCCGCCCGTGTGCGAGCAGTCGAACCCCAGCAGCACGATGCGACGCACGCCCCACCATGCGGCCTGGGCGATCAGCGCCGCGCCGCTGTTGGTGCGCTGGCCGTCCAGCCAGGCCATCTCGCGGCGGATGCCGGGGATGATCTGCGGCGTCACGAGCAGGCCCTTGAACACGCTGCGCACCTCGCTCAGATGAGTGTCCCACCAGGCCCGGTCGAGGGCGTAGAGGACATCGGCCCAGGGGCAGGCGCGGAAGGTGGTATTGGTGACGAAAACGGCGCGGGCGCCGGTGCAGACGTCTGCTTTTTCGCGCCACGCCCTGACCGCTTCGCAGTCGTCGGCTGTGAGGCTGGGGCCGCTGGCGATGCAGACGGCTTCTCGCCAGCGGCCGAAGAAGGGTTGCCGGGCATGTGCTGCTCCAGGATGCGCACGAGGCCGCGCGCCTTGAGGCCTTCGGCGGTGCGGGCGCTGACGCCGAAGCGCTGCCCGCGCCGGCGGCCGCCGTCGTGATCGAAGCCCCGCAGGGCCTCCACGGTGATCTGGGTCATGGTGGTGTCTCCGTTGGTGGGCGAGGCGCCCGCAGGCGCCTCGCCCTGCCCGATCAGGAGCTGGCCGGCGGCGTGCTCGACGCCGGGGTGCTCGACGCCGGGGTGCTCGACGCCGGGGTGCTGGGCGGCAGCGGCGTGACGCCGCTGAAGTCGCCCGCCACGAAAGCCTCGGGCCGGTACACGGTCAGGCCCACGCGCTCCTCGCACAGAATGGTGACCATGTTCTTCACGAAGTTGTCGCGGTCCTGGTTGCTGACCGTGATGTTCGCGTCCTCACGGTCCCAGCCCTGCGCGCCCAGCGAGAACGCACCAGCCAGGAACTCGCCCGCGTCCATGGCCTGGGTGCTGACCACCGGACGGCCCCACAGGCCTGGCGCCGCCAGGCCGCGGGGCGTGGCGAACAGGTAGGCGTTGTCCTGGGTCTTGGTCAGCTCGATCTGCGTCCAGTCGATCGGGTTGAGCACGATGCCGTCGGCGCTGTACTCGGCCAGCTCGACCTGCAGCAGCGCGATGCGCAGGCGGTCGATCATGGTCTCGGCCTGCACGGCCACGCCCGGGTTCGCGTAGGCCGTGGCCTGCGTCAGGATGCCGTTGAGATTCAGGCCCAGGCCGCTGCCCTTGAGCAGCTGCAGCTCTTCCTTGACCTTCAGGCCATACAGCAGCCGGCCGTCGATGTAGCTCTGCAGCATCGCCACGTCGGCCAGCACCTGCTTGGACGCGCGAATGTAGTGCGCGATGGTGATCACCGGCGCGGTGTCCAGGTCGAACGTCAGATCCGATTCCGGCTTCGGGTTGCTCGGGTTCTCGGCCACCGGTGCGGCGTTGTTGGTGAAGCCCGCCTCGCGCACGTACTCGATGCTGTTGCTGCTGGTGGTGCCCCAGTTGAGCAGGTCGCGCAGGAACAACCGCTGGTTCGGCGGCACGACGATGCCGGGCACACGATGCGGCTGGATCAGATCGCCCGCCGAGCCGGAGCCGCTGGTAACGGCAGCATGGATGCTGCCCACCTTGACTGCAACCGCGCCGCGCATGCTGGCGTTGAAGCCGGTGATGGCCTCGTTCTCCACCACGGTCTGCCCCAGCGTCTTGACCGCGCCGGGCATGCCGCCGCCGTTTTGCATCTTGGCGATGACCTGCTCCATCGCCTTGTGCGCGGCCTGCAGCTCGCTCTGCGTGGTCAGCAGCTTGTCGACCTCGGCTTTCGTCTCGGCCGAAAGCTGCGAGTGCGCCTTCAGTTCCTTCTCGGCCTTCTCGGCGTAGCTCTTCAGGTCGTCGCCCACCTTCTTCAGGTCGGCCTGCACCTGCTTGTACTCGGCCTCCACCGTGGTGCCGGCCATGCCCAGCATGGACAGGCCCGCCAGCACGTCGGCATGGCTGGCGAAGAAGGCGGCGACGTCCAGGCCCGCGGCCTGCGCACCGAGCGAAACGGCTGCCACGGCCAGGGTGGCCACGAGCAGGATGGATTGGGTTTTCTTCATGATCGAATTTCCTTTCAAAGGGATGGGATGAGGGATGCCAGCGACGCCGAGAGGGCGCGCGCCTGGCCGGTTGCTGCAAAGTCGGCCTCTCGGCCGCGCCCGGTGGGATCACCCTCACCGCCGCCGGCGGGATCGCCCGCGCCGGCCTTGAACTCGCTGATGAGGCGCATAGCCTCGCTCTTGGGCATGCCGCTGGCCCGCAGCGCCGCCTCCAGGCGGCGTGCCGCGTGGGCTTGGGCCTTGGCCTCGCCCTGTTTCACCTGGTCGGATGGCAGCAGCTCATCGGCGAAGCCCTGCTCGATGGCCGAGCTGCCGCCGATCCAGCTCTCGGCGTCCATGAGCTTGGCCATGGCCTTGTTCTCGCCGCCGGTGCGGGCGGCGTAGATGTCTGCCATGGCCGAGTCGAAGGGCTCGAGCCAGTCGGCCAGCTCGCGGTAATCGTTGCGGTTGCCCGCCGCGATGACCCAGGCGTTGTGGATCATCAGGAAGCCGGCACGCGCGATCTGCACCGTGTCGCCCGCCATGGCCACGACCGACGCCGCCGATGCGGCCAGGCTCAGCACCTTCACGGTGACGTGCCCCTCGTGCTCGCGCAGCAGGCTGTAGATCGCCAGGCCCTCGAACATGTCGCCGCCTGGGCTGTTGATGTTCACGGTGACCGGACCCGGGCCCAGCGAGCGCAGCGCGGCGGCCACGCGGCGCGCGGTCACGCCGTCGCCGGTCCACCAGTCGTAGCCGATGACGTCCATCACGCTGATCGTTCGCTCCTGCTCGCCGTCGGCCGCTGCCTGCACGCCGGATTGCCAGCGATCGAACGCCGCCGGCAGGATCTCGCTGCGCACGCTGGCGCTCGGCCTGCCCGCGGGGGCGGCCGGAAGGGTTTTCAGGCTCATGTCGTCAGTCCTTTGTGGGTTCGGGGTCGGTCACCCCGAGAAAGCCGCGCAGCGCGGCACGCGCGGCGTTGGCATCGCTCTGCTGGCCCAGGGCGTCCAGCGTGGTCATGGCGCTTTGCACCGTGAGCACCGCGGCGTTGCCGCCCATGGGCTCGCGGTCTTCCAGCTCGCGCACCTCGTCGCGGGTCAGCACACCGTTGTTGACCATCGCGGTGTAGAACGCCGCCCGGCCCGTGCTATCGCCGCGCAGCAGTCCCTCGACACTGAATTTCGGGTAGTAGCGCAGCCGCTCGGCCGGCGTGAGCAGATCCTTGGCCACCGCCTGCTCGATACGCGTGAGCCAGGGCCGCAACGTGAAGGTCAGGAAGCCGATCGTCTGCTGCTCGATACCGGTGCCCCAGCTGGTCGACTTTTCACTGTGGCCCACCATGAACGGCGGCACGCGGAACCAGCGGCAGATCTCCTCCACGCTGAAGCCGCGGCTTTCCAGCAGCTGCGCGTCGTCGGGGTTGATCCCGAGAGTCTTGGCATCGATCCCGCCTTCCAGCAGCGGCGCCTGGCCCAGGCGGATGCGCTCGGCGATGTTCTGGTGGAACTCGTCGCGCTGATCCTTCTTCAGCCACTGGCCGATCGTGTAGAACATGCTCTGCAGCCGGCCGCCGGTGAACGTGCGCGTGGCGAACTTCTCCGCCGACATCGCGTTACCGAACACCACCGAGCCGTACCGGATGGCGCTGACGCCGCTCTTGCCGTCCAGGCTGAAACCGGGCACCGTCCACACCCGCTCGGCCGGAATCACCCGCTGCAGGCCCGTGTCCTCGGTGTAGCGCCAGTCCAGCACCCGCTGGCCCTGGCGCCGGTTCGGCCACAGGCGCTCAGGCGCCAGGAACTCCAGCCCCACCACGCGGCCGTTGTAGACCAGCTTCTCGGCGCGGCCGGCGCCGCGCAGCAGCATCGCCGCCACCATGCTCTCCCAGAACACCGCCGCCGTCGCGTCCGGGTTCGGCACGTCGTGCAGCACGCCGTGCAGCGCGTGCTGCGGCGCGTATCGTCGCCCGGCGCCCACGCGCTCGTGCATGCCGATCGGCAGCGTGGCGATGGTCTCGCTGATCAGCCGCACACACGCCCACACCGCCGAGAGCTGCAGGGCTGTGCGCGGCGTCACGCTCACGCCGTCCAGATCGACGCCGAACACCTCGGCGCTGCTGGCGGCATCGCTGATGCTGGCCGACCTCGTCGCCATGGCCCTGACGGCCGAGGGCACGGCGCGCAGCGCACCCCATGCCGCACGCAGCCGGCCAGGCTGGCGAAGTGATTGAGCCATCGGTATTGGTCCAGGTTATGAATTCACGACGGCCGGCGCGGAAAAGAACCCGTCCATGTCGCCGCCACCATCCGTTTGCAGTGCCCGCCCCAGCGCCATCAGCATGGCGATCGGGCCGTCGATCTTGTTTTCCGGGCGCTCTTTCGTGGGCGCCCGCAGTTCATTGAACTTGCTCACCTTCACCACCAGGTTGCTGACCATCCAAGTCATCACCGGGTTGCCGTCGTGCACCAGACGCCGCTCAAGCACCAGGTTCTCGACCTGCAGCAGCGGCGGCGTGAAGAACAGCGCACGCTGCGCGATCTCCACCAGCGGCAGCCCTTCCTCGATCAGCTTGCCGGCGAAGTACATCGATAGTGCCGGATCGAAAGCGATCTCCTGCACATCGAAGTCCCGGCACAGCGTCCGCAGGTCATCGGCGACCACGTCGAAGTCGGTCAGGTCACCATCGGTCACCTGCACGTACCCCTGCCGGGCCCAGCCGCTCAGGTGGGCATTGCCGCTCTCCTGGATCGCCAGCTCATTCAGATACAGACGCGTGCACACGCACCACTTACGCTGCGGCACATGTACGCCGTCCGGGCCCGGCACCAGCCATTCACGCTCGAACACGATGGACAGCGCCGCAAAGTCCTTCTTTTGCGCTAGGTCCAGGCCAAGCCACGCTTTGCTGCCATGGAACGGTGCCAGGTCGCGCAGCGCGGGTTCCGCGCAGCGGTCCCAGGCCCGCATGTCCATCCAGGGCGACTCACCCGACACCCACACATTCAGGCGCTTGGTCAGGAAGTTGCTCAGGGCCGACGGCATCGCCTCGGCCTTGCGGGCCTGCGCCGCCATCTCGTCGGGCATCACAGACACGCCCCAGTTCGGATTCGCCTTCGCCCAGCTCGCCGGCGAGAACGGGTCGTCGCCTTCGTCGATCGTGTAGATGATCCCGAACACCCGGTCGTCGCGGATCACGCCGCCCAGAATCTTCGTCACGTGCGTGCGCCGCTCGTAACAAATGCCGCTGCGGTCAGTGCCTGCGGTGGTGATCGTCCACAGCAGCGACTGCTCACGAGCACCGCGGGCGGTGTCGATCACGTCGTACACCGCCCGCGTCTTGTGTGCATGCAGCTCGTCCAGCAGCGCGAAGTGGACATTGAGCCCGTCGAGCGTGCTGCCCTCTGCCGCCAGCGGCGCCGCCTTGCTCGATGTCGCCGCCACCGTCAGCGTGTGCTGCAGGATCGCCAGGCCCAGGTGGGTGCTCAGGCCAGGCGACTTCGCCGCCATCGCCTTGGCGTCGTCGAAGACGATGCGCGCCTGGTCTTTCGTCGTCGCGGCCGTGTAGCACTCCGCGCCATGCTCGCCGTCGGCGGTCAGCATGTAGAGCAGCGTGCCCGACCCCTTCGCGCTCTTGCCCTGCTTACGCGGTTCCTCTTCGTAGACCTCCAGGAAGCGGCGCAGCCTCGTTTCGGCGTGTACCCAGCCGAACACCGTGGTCAAGATGAAGCATTGCCACGGCTCCAGCGTGATCAGCCGACGCTCACGCGCCCATTTGCCCTTGATGTGCGGCAGCAACTCGATGAAGGCGCAAGGCCGCTCGGCGCGTGCCACATCGAAGACCCAAGGCCAGTCCTCGGACCGCTCCCGCGCCAGGTCGTCCAGTTGCCGCTGACACGCCAGGCGCACCCAGTTGCAGGCAGGGATCTCACCGGAAACCACCCCGTGCATGTAGCCCCGGGCGGCGTCGACATAGCGGCTCAATGCAAGGGCGACTGAGCGAACTGGGCGAAGCCGGTCGCGGCCTCGGGCTTGGGCTCAATCCCTGGTAGTTCGGGCTGCAGGTAGTTCGATGGCTGCACGCGCGCGCGGGCAGCAGGGCTCAAACCGAAGTGCATCAGGTGACGGTGCACCTGCAGGCGGTGCGAGCCGATCAACTGGACGATCACGCTTTGCTGCTCGTAGCCGCTGGGCGTGCAGGTGCGGCTCGCGAGGAAAACCGCCTCGGGGTAATCAACACCCTGGTCCTCCTGGATCTTCGCAACCTTCCCCTTGAAAGCTTCCTCCAGCTCGGCCAGCCGTCCATACGCCTGGCAATACAGCGCGAGCGCTGTCCGGTCGATGTGGCTGATCAGCCCGAGGTCCTGCAGGTGTGGTGTGATCCGCTTCCACTCCCTCGCCGCTTCCTTGCTCAGATGGCGCGGCGCCGGTGGCGTCGCAATCTCAGGGTTCACCCCGTCGGAGAGGTTCAGTGCCCGCTTGCCCGGGTTCCCGCGCAGCGCCTTGAGCGCATCGGGCGTCGGCAGAGGTCCGCGCTTGCCCATTGGTGAGACTCCAAAAATTGTGGGTGATGAAATGCCCAGGCCCGGCGAGGTACCCCCCTCCCCAAAACCTGCGCACGCAAAAATTTGGTTAAGCGGTCGGTTTCCGTTCGAGATTGGCTGGACTTTTGCCCCACCCCTCCCCGCCCAGATCACCAGCCGCGCGATCTCGCCTGCGCCCGCAGGCGCTCGGCCAGGCTCTTGGCCTCGTGGCAGTCGGCGCACAGGCCCTGCGTGTTCGAGGCCACGTCCTCGCCACCCTCGCTCAACGGAACGATGTGATCCCGCTCCGTGGCCAGACGCACGACGCCATTGAGCTGGCACAACGCGCACAGCGGCTGGCGCCGGAACAGCTCCGCGCGCTCGGCCTGCAGGCGCCGGCCCGTCACGCGGCGTGGTGCCTCCGGCTTCTTCGTCCAGGCCTCGCGCTTGTGCTTCTCGCACCGGCCGCTGCCATCGCGCACCAGCACACCGCAGCCGGGATGCGAGCAGGGCTTCGGGGCGGCAGAGGGCATGACGACAGGCAAAAACAAACCCCGCGATGCTGGACATGGCGGGGTCGGGTGGAGCGCTGAGCGTCGTTTGGAAACACGCTCGCTGCAGCTTGCCTGAAATCTACCAAAAAAGTCTAAGGTGTAAAACTCCCTTCGCCCTGGGCTTTGAGCCGCAGGAACGTGGCAATGGCGTGGTCGGCCTGCTCCAGCCGCGCCTTGACGGTTGATTCCGCACAAGCCAGGCGCACGGCCGCCACGCGGATGCCCGCGTCTTCCAGGTAGATCAGCACCAGGGTGCGGTGCAGGTGCGGGTGGCCGGCCAGCAGCGACTGCACCGCCTCGTCCGTGCCGCGGGCTTCGACGTCATCCACAGGGATGGTCAGGTCACGGTAGCCGCCGCCATCCACCGCCATGCGCAGGAACGGGCTCTGCCGGTAAAAGCCCAAGCCGTGCGATGCCTCGCGCTCTTTCCAGCGGGCCCAGTTGTCCAACCGCTGCTTGACCCACTCAATGCGCGCCATCTGCGCCCCCCTTCTGCTGCTGAGCCTCGGCCGCCCACATGATCAGGTGCCGGCATCCGAACTGCACCATGACGCGGGCCAGGTCGGCGGTGACATCGGGGAGATCGAATGGCGTGCCCACCACATGGCCGCCCTCGATGGCGTAGAAGCGGTTGGGCGTGCCGCGCAATGCCTCGCGCACGTAGCGGTATGCGTTGCTGCCAATCTCGCCCGCCTTGGCCTGCACTGCCCGATAGGTCTCGGGCATCTGGGTCTTGATCAACTGCAACCCTTCTGCCACCTGCCGAGCTGCCGCCTCTTGATCAACCTGCTGCCGTTGCTGCTGTCCGTCCACTCGTCCACCTCTTTCCTCTGATCTCATGACATACACACACAACCTCGCGCACGTGCGAGCGCTCACGCGCATCTGCACACCCGTGCGCCTGCAGTAAGGGCCGGCGCGCGGGTATGGATTCCGTTGGGCAATGCAGCAGCTCCGACTGGCCGATTCGGAGAAATAGCGGCCTGCCGTGCGCTCCATGGGTTGGCTGGACGTGTGGACGGACCACCGGCCAGACATGCCCTGGCAGGCCTGCTACGGCACGGCACCCAGGCTCGGCGACCTCCCCGCCACGGCGTACCACCGGGAGCCGCGAATCGCGCCTCTCGCTCCCGTGGTGTGCCGTGGCGTATCGAGCACCACGACCTTTTCCGCAGCTGCGCGCTGCGATCCCTGGTCAGAACGGTGCATCGTCGTCGAACCCCTCATACCCGGCGACCTGCGCAGGTCCCTCGGGCGATGGTGAATGTGGCTGTGGCGCGGCATCGGCCGCGTCGCCGTCATCTGCTGGCGGCCATACCTCCGGCTGGAAATACCCACGCCGGCGCTGACCGCCTGTCTCGCGGCCGAGCCGCCAGCCCTGGGACTCCAGCCAGCCGCGGATCTGCCCTTCGAGCAGACTGGTCGACTTGGCGGCGTCCGCGCCCAGGGCTTGCACCAGCATCGGCAGCGTGACGAACTTCGTCAACTGGCTGATGCCCTCGGTGGCCCGGCCCTCACTCGTGTAGCTGCCCTCTCGGGTCAGCAGTTCGTACAGGCGTGCCTGTACCGTGGTTTCCACTAGGCGCAGCTCTTGCTCGGGCTTGAAATAGGCCACCTCCTCTTCCGGCGTCGGGAAGTAGCGATCCCCAGCACGGTAGGCCGCCAGCGCCTCGGCGAAGAGCTGGCCACGCCACTTGCGCACCCAGTCGATGCGGATGGGCTGCGCCACCCACACAGGCCAAAAGCGCCGGTTGCCCGTGAGATCGTAGAGGTACTGGCGCTTGTTCGTGGTGCAGAAGATCACGCACTGGCGCGGGTGGTTCTGCACGAACCGGCCATAGGCGCCCCGGTATCGGTCCACGGTGGAGCTGAAGAACTGCTTGACCTGCTCGCTGTCGGCGCGCCTGAAAGCGGTCATCTCGGACAACTCGTAGGCCCACAGGCCCTGCAGCTGCTCCATGCCGTCCTTGCCGTTGCCGATGTCGAAATGCGTGTCCGAGAAGTGGTCCTTGCCCACCAGCACCTCCACCAGCGTGGACTTGCCCATGCCGGGAACACCCTCGAACACCGGCGAGTAGTCGAACTTGCAGCCCGGCTCCATGACGCGCGCCACCAAGCCCATCAGGAAGTACCGACCCATCAGCTCCAGGAACCGGCGCCGCCCCTTGGGCACCGGGTCGACACCGGCGGCCGCCGGCCTGGGCTCCAGATCGGCAGGCGTCATGCCCAGGGCGTGGATCAGCCAGCGTTCCAGGCGCGGCTTGCCATCCCACTCCAAGCCCTCCAGCCAGTCGCGCACGGGGTGGTAGTGGTTTTGGTCCGCCACCGTATCGATGGCCTCGGCCAGGGCGGCGCGGCTGGCCGCCTTGAGCTTGTATTCGGTGCAAAGCCAGTCCCCCAGCCGAAGATCGTCGGCGTCGGCCAGCGGCCCGGCCTCTGGCCGCCAGGGCCATGGGCGCCTGGTACTGGGCATGCCCGTCAGATCATCGAAACCCAGGCACCCGGCCAGCGCCGGCGCCTTGCGCAACGCCGCGATGATCAGTTTCCGGTTTGGCTGGATCTCCCACACCTCGCACTTCATCTGACCGCAGAGGAAATCCAGATGTTCGGCGAACGCGTCATCACTGGGGCCGGCATCGCCGAGGGGATCGCGCTTTTTTTCCGGCGGATCACCACCGCCCGCTGCCGCCGTGACGCTGGGCGTAGGCACATCTGGCAACGCGTGCGCGGTGGCGAAGAAGGCCAGCACCTCGGCTGCGCCCCAGCCATCGGCATTGATCGCGTCGGCACAATCCCAGCCATCGGCCACCTGCCCAGGTGGGGGCACGGGAATGATCTGGACCGTGCAGCCGTGTGCATCGCGCAGGTGCGCGCCGATGGCCAGCATGGCCCGCATGCCCGGCTGTTTCTCGGCAGGCAGGTAGGGCTTGGCAGACGCCAGCACCTCCTGCGCCAGCTTGTCGGGGTTGGCCTTGCGCTCGGCCGGTGTGAGCGGCTCGCGCTTGCTGTCGCAGTCGGGCCAGCAGATGACGGCATGCCCGGCCAGCCATGACCAGTCGGCCTTGTCCCAGGCCTTGCAGCCGCCCGGCCAGCTGGCCACGACGTAGACGCCTGGAGCGTGCGCATCGAGCAGCGCCTGCAGCGCGTCGGCCTTCTTTTCGCCCTCGACCAGCACGATGGTGACGCCCTGCGCATGCAGGCCTCGGCCATGGCCAGGCAGGTACAGCGGGCGCGGTGCGTCCCATTGCTTCCAATGCCACTTCATGCTGCCGTCGCGTGCGCTGACGCACCAGGTGCGTGGCAGCGTGTCCTTGCCACCATCGCTGGTGCGGAAACGCACCACGTAGCCGTGCAGGTCGCCCCCATTGCGGTACTCGGCGACGTGCTCGATGTCGTCCTGGCTGCGGTGCCAGTGCGAGAAGTTGGCCGGCGGCGCGTTGTCAGGCACAGGCCTCATCGTCCGCCATCCCTCGCTCTCGCGAGGCTTGGCCTGGTCCGGCGCAGGCGGCGGAGGGGCGGGCCGAGCCGGGCGCTGGTGCTGGGCATCGCGCTGCACGCCGGCCACATCCTCCAGACCCTCGTCGCGCGCGACCTGCACGGCCGCCTTGCCCATGGTCAGGCCATGGATGGCGGCATAGAGGCTGGTGAGATCGCCGCCCTGCTCGCCGGTGGCGAAGTCACCCCACCGGCCATTGTTGAGGTTGACGCTGCAGCTCGCGCCCTCGCCCCCCTGGAGCGAGCCGCACACCCATTCGTGGCCGTTGCGGCGCCCACCCGGCAGCCACTGCGGCACCAGCTCGGGTGCGCGGGCCAACAATGCCTCGGCCAGAGCCTCGAAGCGGATCGGCGGCAGTGGCGGACGCTCAGACATGGCGCGCCCTTCGGGCTGCGCCCCATGTGTTCTCTCGGTTCAAACGGCTCCCCTTCCGTTGCTCGATGCTCTCAGTACGACTGGCTCATCCAGGCCGCGAGGGCCTGGCCTAGATCGACACCCTGATGACTTGCCGCCTCGCGACCGTCGGCTGGCGCGTACTCGGCGACAGGCCGGTTGCGGTAGTCCACACGCCGCGTGCGCACGATGCGCAGAGCACCGTGACGCCGCATGTTCTTGACGGTGTCCGTCGCGGCACGCAGGCCAACCTGCGCATGTAGCGCCAGCTCTGCGACGGTTGGCGCCTGCTCTGGCGTCGCCAGATCCCGTGCGGCGGCCAGCAGCGCGGCGCGAATCTCGCCCACCGGTCTCATGTGCCACCCCCGTCCCGCACATGCGCCGGCAGGCCGTCCAGGTGCTTGGCCTCCAGGTGGGCCATGAGCGCCTGGCCGTGCGAGACCAGCTCCTGCCACTCCTTGCGCGCCCGGGCCAGCTCGTTGGCCGTGATGCGTCCATCGGCCGCCGCCTCGGACACCGAGGTGACCAGCTCGCCGAACTCCTGCGCCAGGCGCGCCACCTGCAGCATCGCGCCCGAGCCCTCGCCCAGGTGTTGGGGCAAGCGCAGCACGGTGCAGTCGCACTCGGCCGCGAAGGTGTTGAGGATGCGCAGGTCGCCCGAGAACACTGTGGCGGTGACGGCATCCTCCAGCCCGAACTTGGCCTGCCCCGTGCCCTTGACCTCATGGCTCAGCGTGGTGCCGCTCTTGCCCATGCGCGGGCCCAGCGATGCCGCACCGCCGGGGTATGCCCGCACCAGTTGATAGGCCGCGTCGAGGATCTCGCTCACAACAGGCGCGCTCCGCTGTGATTGCCTGCCGCCGATGCCGCACCGACACTGGCCGCATGCACCTGAAGCACACCTCCGACGACGAAAAAAAAGAACCCACCACCGGCCCGGCGCCTCGCGCTTCGGCCAGGGAGGGAGAAGCCTGGCGCGAAGGACACCCGGCCAGCCCGGAGCGGCCGGGCCAGCATGGTGGTGGGTGGAAAAACGGCCGCGTGCTGATGACGCGGCGCCTGCACTGCCCCCTGCGCGCCTGGCGCTGCAGGGGGTGCCACAGGACGAAGGGCGGGCCAGCCCAGCCCGGTACGATGGAGGCTCCGACCCCAGCCACCAACCAGAAAGGACCGACCCATGAACGAGAAATTCGTGGCGCAACTCATCGCGGAACTGCAGCACGCCCAAGCGGAAGCCCTTGGCCTGTTGACACAGGCCATGTGCAGGCAACTCGACCCGCGGCGGCTCAAAAACGACCTGG
>Ga0265293_10010599_pt1 | contig 12830 bp, 9 predicted proteins | sample Munlanlewell138R_FD_192505 | JGI IMG/M metagenome (GOLD analysis project Ga0265293, IMG submission 192505) | Leachate microbial communities from a municipal landfill in Southern Ontario, Canada - Leachate well 138R | ecosystem: Engineered > Solid waste > Landfill > Unclassified | place: Canada... | reverse complement strand
GTTGCCGGCTTTCAACGAAAAGTATTTCATGTTGCGCAGGTGCGAGGTGTAAGTGCTCAGGTCGTTTTCGAGCGATTGTTCGTCGCCGATGTCGATAAACAAATCTTTGAACACGCCCACTTCGGAAGTCTCGCGCATAGGAACCAGCAAGCCGCACTGCACCATATATTGCAGCAACCCCACCGTTTTCAGGCAAACTGATTTTCCGCCCGCGTTAGGGCCGGAAATCACCAGGATACGCTGGTCTTTGTTTAGGTCGATATCCAGAGGAACGATGCTCTTTTTTTGTTTTTGGTGTGCCAGAAAAAGCAACGGATGGCGCACCTCGCGCCAGGAAATAACAGGAAAGTCGTTGAGGATGGGCAGCCCCGCCTGCAGCACCAGTGCCAGCGAAGCGCGTGCTCTGATGAAATCGACTTCGCCCATAAAATAGTAGGAACGAATAACCTCCGGCGCCTGTGGACGTAGATAGTCGGTGAAGGCAATGAGGATTTTGGTGATCTCGCGCTTCTCGGCATTTTCAAGTTCCTTTATCTCGTTGTTGGTTTCGAGTGCCTCGGCGGGTTCGATATACACTGTTTGTCCGGTGGCCGATTCGTCGTGGATAAAACCTCTGATCTTGCGTTTGTGCGTGGCCGGAACCGGAATCACCGTGCGCCCGTTGCGAATGGTAACCTCGTCGTTGGGATTTACCCAACCACTTTTGCGCGCCTGCAAAAGGATGTTGCGGATGCTTTTGTCCACTTCGCCGGCGAGCCGCAGCAAGCGCTGGCGTATCTCCGACAGCTTTTCGCTGGCCGAATCCTTGATGCCTCCCCGGTTGTCCATGATGCGATGGATAGCGCGCAGAAGCTCGTTTTCGATGGTAATATCGCGCACCAGCGCCGTCAGCCTTGGAAACTTTTTTTCGTCAAGCTCGCGCAGATATGTGATGATCTCGAGCAGCGTCTGCAACGACGATTTTAGATCAAATAGCGTTTCCTGCAGCAGATGTGATCCTGGCAGGCTGATGCGTTGCAGGTCAGGGACAAGATTGAAATAGTTTTGGGCCGGAAAGGTCTTTCCAAAAAGCAGTAGTTGCCTGAACTCTTCGGTTTGTTCCAACTGCAAAAGAATGACTTCGTAACGCGTTTCAAACCGGATGTTATCCACATACTCCTCGCCCATGGCGCTTACACAATGCCCGTGCAGCATGTTGCGTATCTGATCAAAACCTACCTTCTCTTCAAAATTTTCGGGAAATATCACTGTTGCTTTTTTTGCAAAATTATCAAAACCGCCGTAAGGCAAAAATTATAACTTTGTCCACACCAAAAAAGGGTATCGGGAGGTCAACCAAATGTTGCTAAAAACGCGAAATATTCTTCGCCTGCTGCTGCTGGCGTTTATTATTATGTTAACGAAATCACATGTTCAGGGACAATCTGTCAGCGGCGGGAATGCAGTTACTTTACGTGTTATTAGCTACAACATCCGCCTCGACACGCCCAACGACGGCCTCAACGCGTGGCCTTTCCGCAAAGAAAAAGTGGCTGCGCTGCTGCGTTTTAATGGTGCCGACATCTTTTGTGTGCAGGAGGCATTGGCCAATCAAATTGCTGATTTGGCGGAAGCCTTCCCGGAGTTTGATTATTACGGACCGGCACGCCAGGACGGCGGCCCGGGAGGCGGCGAACACAACCCCATCTTCTACAACCGCAATAAATTCCGTTTAATTTCCAGCGGCACAAGCTGGTTTTCCGACACGCCTGGTGTTCCCGGCAGCAAAAGTCCGTCGGCAGCGCTGCCACGCATTTTGTCGTGGATAGAATTGCAAGAGGCCGCCACCGGGAAGAAATGCTATGTTTTCAACACACATTTCGACCACATTGGTGAACAAGCACGCATCGAAGCGGCAAACATCATCACCGCTAAACTGGCAACACTTCCCGCCGACAGCCCTATAATCCTCACCGGCGATTTCAATACCACCGCCGACAGCGAACCCATCACCATTATTACCAACCCCAATAATAAAATGGCGATGACCGACAGCCGGCAGTTGGCGAAATACCCACCGCTTGGCCCCGACTTCACCTTTGCAGGATGGCAGCTTGAAGGAGCCCCCGGCAACACCATCGACTTTATTTTTGTAAGCAAGCCCATCCGGGTGATTTATCATGTGGTAATAGCCACACACAGCCACGGCTTCTATCCGTCGGATCATTTGCCGGTGCTTGCTGAGTTGGCGTTTTAAAACTTGAAATATTTAATTGCTAATTTCCTAATCCAAAATCACTACCAAAAACTAACGCGCATGAACCGAACACCTAACGCACTGGCCGCCACGCCGATCTTCCTGGCATTTTTATGCATGGGCTTTGGCGACGTAGCCGGGCCACTCACCGGACTGGTTAAAGAAGAATTCCAATTGTCGAACGCCATGGCGCAGCTCATCCCGTTTATGGGCTTCATCATGTTTGGGCTACTCTCGCTGCCTATGGGCATTTATCAGGATCGCAAAGGCAAGAAATTTATCCTGATGCTGGGACTTGTTTTAGCGCTGGTCGGGTTGGTATTGCCCATCGTCGGCAATTTCAGCACTTTCAGTCTGTTGCTGCTCTCCATATTGCTGCTCGGCGCCGGAGCTGCCACGCTGCAGGTAGCCGGCAACCCTATCATGCGCGATGTGTCGCCCGAAGGGAAATATTCGCGCAATCTCTCGCTGGGGCAATTTGTTAAAGCTATCGGCTCGCTTTCCGGCGCGCTCATCCCGCTGCTGGCAGTAGCTTATTGGAACATGGACTGGAAAATCCTCTTCCCGATTTACAGCGCTTTTTTGCTGCTTACCATTGTTATTCTGTCGGCGGTGCGCATACCGCGTCCTCTGGCCGAACAGGCTTCGGCAGCCACCTTTAAATCTACCTTTCGCCTCATGGGCAATCCCTATATCTTTTTGATGGTAATGGCCATTTTTGTTTACGTAGGCGCCGAAGTGTCGATGAGCGCCAGCCTGCCCATCTTTCTGAAAAGCCGCTACGGCATCGACCTGGCTACGCTGGGAATTGCAGGTACAGGGCTTTTCTTCGTCTCACTGATGATCGGTCGTTTCCTGGGTGGCGTAATCCTCAACTGGATCACACCGCGCACATTCCTCACCATCACGCTGCTGCTCTCGCTGGTTGGGCTGGCTGGTTTATTTATTCAAAATCAAATTGCCGCCATCATCAGCATCATTGTGATAGGGATGAGTTTTGCCAATATTTTCCCACTCATTTTTTCCATCACCGTCGATTGGATGCCGCACCGCAGCAACGAGCTTTCGGGGCTGATGGTCACAGCCATCGTGGGCGGCGCTTTCATCCCGCCACTGATGGGCTTGGTAGCCGACAACATCGGCATCATGCTGAGTTTTATCGTGCCAATGCTGTGCATTTTGTATATTCTTTATGTAGCCCTTATCGGGAAAAAGAAAGGGCAACAACCGATATTTGAAAAGTGAAAAAGACCAACGCAGCCCGCATCCTCGACCAGTATAAAATAGCGTATCAATTGTTGGAATATCCGGTGGACGAAGCCGATCTGAGCGCCGCCACTGCCGCTGCCAAAGCGGGCATACCGGTGGAAACCGTTTATAAAACACTGGTGCTGCATGGCGACAAAACGGGCAATCTTATCGCCGTGATCCCCGGCAGCGCCGATGTGGATTTGAAAGCTTTGGCAACGCTGAGCGGCAACAAGAAGTGCCAGATGCTGCCGCTCAAAGAGGTGCACGATGCAACAGGTTACATCCGCGGGGGCGTATCGCCATTAGGACTTAAAAAAGATTATCCGGTATTTATTCATAATGAAATTACTAATTATAAAAAGATATCTGTCAGTGCTGGAATGCGCGGACTTCAGTTACAAATGGCTCCTGAGGATTTGATCGCCATCACGCGCGCCAAAGTCGGCAACATCACTAAGAAAAGGCTGAAATTTTTCAGTGGGCTTTAGCCCAAATAAAGGAATAATAAGACAAGTAAGGACACTTTTCTAAAAAGCCAAAAACATAGATGAACAGAAGGAAATTTATTACCAAAACCACCATCGCAGCTTCCGGCGTGGTTGCGGCATCATCATTTTTGCAACAAACAGCAATTTCACAATCTGTTCCTATTCCTTCAGGATCGGGAGCTGCGGTTCGTCCGCTCTCCATCAGTACGTGGTGGCACGGGCTGGAAGCCAACCGCGTGGCCATGGAGATGATGCAGCGGGGCGGACGCGCACTCGACGCGGTAGAAGCCGGCGTAAAAACTGCCGAAGCCGACGACAAAAACCAAAGTGTGGGTCTCGGCGGACGCCCCGACCGCGACGGGAATGTTACCCTCGACGCATCCATCATCGACGAACAGGGCAACTGCGGCGCCGTGGCATACCTTCAGCATATCGTCCATCCCATTTCGGTGGCGCGACTGGTGATGGAAAAAACCCCGCATGTGATGCTGGTAGGCGAAGGAGCGCTGCAATTTGCATTGGAAAACGGATTTCAAAAAACCGATTTGCTCACGGATGCTTCGCGCAAAGAGTGGGAGGAGTGGAAAAAGAAGAGCAAATATCAACCTGTACCCAACATCGAAAACCACGACACCATCGGGCAAATAGTGATTGATACAGCGGGTAACCTTTCGGGCGCATGCACCACCAGCGGCATGCCTTTTAAAATGAATGGACGCGTGGGCGACAGCCCCATCATCGGAGCGGGGTTGTATGTGGATAACGAAGTGGGCGGCGCAACTGCAACAGGTTTGGGCGAGTTGGTGATGCGCACCGTGGGCAGCTTTCTGGTGGTGGAGCTGATGCGCAACGGACGCTCGCCGCAGCAGGCCTGCCAGGAAGCCGTGATGCGAATAGCCAACAGCAAGATCGACCTCACCGATGCTCAGGTGGGATTTATCGCTGTAAATAAAAACGGCGAAACCGGCGGCTACAGCCTTCACCCAGGTTTTGATTATGCTTTGGCCATCGGCGACGAAAACAAAATGATTGCGGCAGTAAGCTTTTTTAAATAATTGTGGCTTTGATGTAAATTTGCAGGCAGATGATCACTAACGCCGGCCTTCAGGCCTGGGGATAAAGGCAAGAATATTTCAATGGGCTTTAGCCCAAAAATTAAAATGTTATGACAAGTTCATGAAAAATACGGATGTGAAAGTATTGCAGACTCAAGCGCCAAGGTTTCTTCTGCCATCAGGCGTCTTACAGTGACACGTTCTTTGACAGGAAATCAGGAAAAGACAGATTCTTCGCTTCGCTACCAATGACAACTTTTTGTAAAAGTCTAATTGTGTAGGATAAACAGACCTTTCAGTCGCAAGCTCCTTCAAGGTGACAATGGCGTTGTGGCTATGGGGGAGAAGGAAAAAAATCGCTTCGCGATTTTTTTCCTTCTCCCCACCCAATCGCAGTTCTGTCATTTCGACCAAGACACATCGCGAAGCGGTGTGTCGCCGGGAGAAATCTATTCCGTTTTGTCATTACCTCATTATGCCCAAAAACTTTGGGTGAACTCTCAGAATGACAAGCGCTTTGTCAGTATTGGGTTAGGGAGGAGGAAGTTGGCGGCTGCGCCGCCAATCTGGCGCAGAAGAATCTATTTTAAAAAGAATTTTGCTGACCGATTTAACAACAAATTTTAAAACAAAATAACAATGAAAGCACCATCTGAAAGAAATTTCTTATTAAAAAACAAAACCAACCTATTTTTGCTCGCGCTGGCTTTTCTGTTGGTTGTCGGCTGCGGTGAAAATAAAGAGCGGATCACCCGCTACGTCGATCCACTCATCGGCACCGATGCACACGGACACGTTTATCCCGGCGCTGCGGTGCCTTTCGGAATGGTGCAACTCAGCCCCGACACCCGCAAGGATAGCTGGGACGGCTGCTCGGGATATCACTATTCCGACAGCACCATCATGGGTTTCAGCCATACGCACCTGAGCGGGACGGGCGTGGGCGATTATGGCGACATCCGCATGATGCCCACCACCGGAGCCATTAGCACCGATCCGGGAACAGAAGAAAATCCTGACGAGGGATACCGTTCGCGTTTTAATCATAAAAACGAAACCGCTTCTGCCGGCTATTACAGCGTACAGCTCGACGATTACAACATCCGGGCAGAGCTTACCGTCACGCCCCGCGCAGGTTTTCATTGTTATACCTTTCCGGCTACCGACCAGGCCAACATCATCATCGACCTTACCGAAGGGGTTACTACCGACAAGATTATTGAACTTTGGTTAGAGATCATCAGCGACACCGAAATACAAGGGCTGCGTCGTACCAGCGGATGGGCGGAGAACCAATATGTTTTTTTTAATGCCGAATTTTCTAAACCCTTCAAGCGCTATGGCTTGATTAAGGATGGCGTTGAGCAGTCGTTGCAGAAAAAAGTGGAAGGCGAAAACATAAAAGCCTGGCTCACCTTTGCTACCAAGTTGGACGAGCAGGTAAAAGTAAAAGTGGGCATTTCGGCGGTGAGTGCCGAAAATGCGCGCATGAATCGTGAAGAGGAAATCCCGGGATGGAACTTTGAGAAAATTCGCCGTAAGGCAAATAGTCTTTGGCACGACGAATTGGCGAAAATAGAAGTGAAGCCGGACAATGCCCCGACTGAAAGCCTGCAGGTGTTTTATACGGCGCTCTATCACGCACAGCTCAATCCCAATCTTTACAGCGATGTGGATGGCAGCTACCGCGGGCACGACAACGAAATTCACCAGACTGCAAATGGCAACAATTACTACACAGTATTTTCTTTATGGGATACCTATCGTGCGGCGCACCCGCTGCTGACAATTTTGGATGAGAAGCGCACCAATGATTTCGTGCGCACCATGCTGCTGCAATACCAGCAGGGCGGGTTGCTGCCGGTTTGGGAGCTGGCTGCCAACGAAACCAACTGCATGATTGGCTACCATGCTGTGTCGGTAATTGCTGACGCTTACGCAAAAGGCATTCGCGATTACGACACGGAGCTGGCGCTGGATGCCTGCGTAAAAAGTGCTATGCAGGATCAGTTTGGATTGAAATGGTATAAAAAGCTGGGATACATCCCTTCAGACGAGGAGTCGGAATCAGTTTCTAAAACGCTGGAATATGCTTACGACGACTGGTGTATCGCGCAAATGGCGAAAGATCTTGGCAAACAGGATGTTTACGAAACATTTATCAAGCGGGCACAGAACTACAAAAACGTGTACGACCCGCAGACCAAATTCATGCGCGCCAAACTCAACGGCATGTGGTTTTCGCCGTTCGATGCGCACGAAGTCAACTTTAATTACACCGAGGCCAACTCGTGGCAATATAGCTTTTATGCTCCGCAGGACATCAGCGGGCTGATGCAACTCATGGGCGGCTCGGAAATATTGGCGCAACAGCTCGACAGCCTTTTTGCGGCACCCGAGGCTACCACCGGACGTCAGCAGTCGGACATTACCGGGCTGATAGGCCAATACGCCCACGGCAACGAGCCAAGCCACCATGCAGCCTATCTCTACAACTATTGTGGCCAGCCTTGGAAAACCCAGGCGCTGGTGCGCAAAATTATGCGTGAACTCTATACCCACCTGCCTGATGGTTTGTGTGGCAATGAAGATTGCGGACAGATGTCGGCCTGGTACGTAATGAGCGCCATGGGGTTTTATCCTGTAACTCCCGGCTCGAATGTTTATGCCATCGGTAGCCCGTCCTTCGCAAGCATAAAGCTGCATCTGGAGAATGGGAAAAGACTGGTTATCGAAAGCACCAACTTTTCTGAAAAGAATGTTTACATCCAAACCGCTACCCTCAACGGTGAAGTGTTGCCCAACAGTTACCTCACACATCAGCAGATCATGGAGGGCGGCTACCTGCGTTTCGAAATGGGCGCTGCGCCAAACAAGGCCTGGGGTTGCAGTGCTAACGAAATCCCCGTTTCGTCCATCGACACTCTGCTGATTACCCCGGTACCTTTTGTGGCCGAGGGCACCAGTGTGTTTTACGATTCGCAACAGATAGCGCTGGGCTGCGCCGACACTACCGCCTTTATTTATTTCAGCACCGATACCACCTGGAAAATGAAGAAATATGAAACAACTTTTCGCGTAAGCGAAAATACTGTTTTGCATGCTTACGCTGAAGCTAAAGGGAAACTCAGAAGTTATGCAACTATCTCGCGCATGATGAAAATTGAGAAAGGACGCACCATCACCCTCAAGTCAGCTTATGCCAACCAATACAACGCCGGGGGTGATATGGCGCTGATCGACTACCAGCGCGGCGGCGCCGACTTCCGCACCGGACGCTGGCAGGGCTACCACGGTGTAGATCTGGAAGCTATTGTTGATTTGGGGAAATTGCAAAACATCAAATCAGTTTCAATGGGTTTTTTGCAAGATATTAACGCTTGGATTTTTATGCCCCGGCAGGTGGATTATTATGTTTCGTCGGACGGACAAAACTGGCGCCTGGCAGCGAAAGTCGGCACGCCGGTAGAAGCCACCGATTGGGAGCCACAAACCACCGACTTCACTGTAAAGACCAATGGTACAAAAGGCCGGTATATAAAAGTGGTGGCGCACAACATCGGGCAATGCCCCGCGTGGCACAAAGGCGCCGGCGATCCCGCCTGGATTTTTGCTGATGAAATTGTGGTAGAAGCGGAGTGACGTGGTGGGAGGAAGGTGTAACCAAATTGAAGCGACAAATCCAGTGATTATGCAGAGAAATGATTATAATAAAAAGAGACGACTCCTTTCAGAGAAGCTGATTGAAGCCCGGGAACAAGCCGGACTTTCACAAAAGCAAGTATCCGAAAAAAAAATAGTATCACAAAGCGAGTTGTCAAAAATTGAGAACGGAACCAGACGTGTTGACTTCATAATTTTATTGGAGCTATCGACATTTTATAATCAACCCATATCATTTTTTATTCCTGAAAACGAATCAGTAAAATAAAGGTCCATGGATGAAGCATTTAAAACGCCCCCAAAGTCGCCAGAGCATTTGACGAAAATTACAGAGCTGCCCGGCATTTTAAAGAAATTGGTCGGCAGTGAATTTAAATTAACAGGGAAAACCCGGACGGATGGTGCAAACATCAGGAAAATAATTGCCAAAGAATTATTCGATCATGGATTGCCGGAAGGAGCTATTGATGATGAATATGAAATTGTTCCACCCAAAAAAAAGGGAGTCCCCAGAATGCTTAGGGAGTTTATTGTAACGTATGTTGTTACAAGTGGCGAATCTTATAATCTGCAGGTATGGAACAGGATACCCAATTGCAAAGCAGTGTTGGTAAAATATGATTCCGGAGCAACCTTGAAATGTGACGATGTCAGGTACGTTTTGGTTAAAATTGATTCTTTAAAAAATATTATTTCATCAATCCTCATACTGTCAGCAGATTATATTGAAGCTCATTTTGGGAAATTTGGAACGCCTACGATTAAATACCAGCTATTAATATCAACCAAAGCCCGAGACCAGATTTATTCGAGCCATTCAAAAATTCTTAGCTTTCCGGATTCCAAAAAGCTATCCGATTTTATTACAGATCCATTCGATGATACTGATAGCTCGAAGGCTAAGGAACCTGTTTTTCAAAACCTGTTTTCCATCAAATTACTAACCGGGATAGTAGCTAAAAAACTCAAGAATTTTAATTATTCCAAAATGGAACATTAATAAGTTCCATCATCGCATACCCGGCTTGTTTGCCATCACAAATTTTAAGGTGCCACCCGCCATCAGTTGCTGATGATGGAGTTTGTGATCATCGATTTTCTGGCCGTTGAGTAACACCTCTTTTACATACACATTTTCGGGGCTTTGGTTTTCGGTGAGGATTTTTAAACTTTTCCCCTCCCCCACTTGCAGCAGGGCTTCTTTCACCGTTGGGCTTCCGATCTCATATTCGTCGGAGCCGGGGCAGAGCGGATAAAAACCCAGCGCCGAGAAGATATACCATGCTGACATTTGGCCGCAGTCGTCGTTGCCGCAGAGGCCATCGGGTGCATCGGCGTACATGGTCTGGCAGATCATGCGCACACGTTCCTGAGTTTTCCACGGCTGATTGGTAAAGTTGTAAAGATACGGAATGTGATGCCCCGGCTCGTTGCCATGCACATACAGCCCGATGATGCCGTCGCGGGTGATGTCTTCGTTGGCGGCGATGTGTTCATCGGAAAGGTGCAGGGTGTACAACGAATCGAGCATGGCGGCAAAGGCCGTGGCGCCACCAAATTTCTGCACAAGCCATTCGGGGTTTTGCGGCACGTACAATCCGTAATTCCATGCATTGCCTTCTATGAAGCCCTGGCCGTGGGTGTCGAGTGGATCGAAGCTGGCGCGGAAGGAGCCGTCGGAGAGCCGTGGCCGCATAAACCGCGAGGCATCGTCGAACACATTTTGGTAATTCGCAGCACGCCGGCTAAATTTAGCGTAAGCGTCATTATCGCCTGCAGCAAATGCCAGTTGAGCAATACACCAGTCGTCGTAAGCATATTCCAAAGTTTTGCTCACGGAGCTGCCGTTGCCGTCGTCGGGCATATAGCCAAGCTCCATATAATCGCCGATGCCGTCATACTTTTGGTAGGTCGCTGTCGCGATGCAGGCATCGAGGGCAGTAGGAAGGTTTTTGGTGTAAACACCTTTGGCCACCGCATCGGCGATTACCGAAACGCTGTGGTAACCAATCATGCACCAGTTTTCGTTGGCGTAATGCGACCACACCGGAAGCATTTTGTGTGCGCTTTGCTGCTGATGCGCCAGCATGCTGCTCACCATGTCGGCGTTGCGGGCAGGCTGTATCAAATTGAAGAGCGGATGCAGCGCGCGATAGGTATCCCACAACGAGAAAATGGTGTAGTTGGTAAAGTCATCGGAGGTATGCACGTTTTGATCGAGGCCACGGTATTGTCCATCCACATCTTCGTAAATGACGGGCGTAAGAAATGCATGATAAAGCGCGGTATAAAAAACGCGCTTATCGGCTTCGGTAAGTGTTTCGACCTGAATCCGCGACAGCTCCTTATTCCACAACTCCTGGCATTGTTTTTTTGTGGCATCGAAATCCCATCCAGGAACTTCTGCTTCCATATTTGCCAAAGCTCCGGCTGTGCTCACCGGTGATAGCGCTACCTTGACGAGAAGCGGCGCGCCCTCTGTCATATCAAAATCGAAATAAGCTGTGATGTCGTGGCCGGCCATTTCAGGAAAATTATGCTCTTCATCGAATTTTCGCCAGAAGCCGCGGTAGATGGTCTTGTCGTATTTTTTGTGGCCATAGTTTTTAAACTTTTTGCTAAAAGCCATCGCAAAATAAACGGTGCGGGTGCGCGCCCAGCCGTTGGTTTGGCGATAGCCGGTGATCAGCGAATCGTTTTCGACGCGCACGAAAGACCACACATTTTTTCCTTCATAATTATAAATGCCATGCCGCAGGTCGAGGATGATGTGCGCCTCGTTGGTTTTTGGAAAAGTGTAGCGATGGAATCCCACCCGCGTGGTAGCGGTAAGCTCAGCCTGCACCTGATAGTCGTCGAGCAGAACACTGTAAAATGCCGGTTCTGCTACTTCGTTCAAGTGCGAAAACCGGCTTCGGTAGCCCGACTCAGGATTGGCTTCGGTGCCGGGACTGAGCTGCAGCGCGCCCACGGTAGGCATCACCAGCAGGTCGCCCAGGTCGGAATGACCCGTACCACTGAAATGCGTGTGGCTGAAGCCGACGATGGTGGAATCGTCGTATTGGTAGCCGGCGCAATATTCGTAAACGCGGCGGTTGTACTGGCCGTTATCGTCGTACTGAATGGTGTCAGTATCGGGACTGAGCTGCACCGCGCCAAACGGGACGGCCGCACCCGGAAAGGTATGCCCCATGCGTTGTGTGCCCGCCATAGGATTTACGTATTGAATGAGATTTTGCGCCGGTAGCGACAGCAGCGTGGTGAAGCCGAGGAGAGTAGCCAGGAGAAAGTATTTCATCTAAGGAATCATTTTTAAAAAAAGACAAAGATAATAAACGTGCAAGGCGCATCGCGCAGCTTTTCAGTGCCAAATTTTATGGAACCTTTTTTGAAATTAGAAAAACCGAAGAAATGCGCCTATCTTTGCCATCACAATTTTTTTTAATTATTAATACAAAAAACAAAGAAGCTATGCTAAAAGTAAACGAATACTATGATGGAAAAGTAAAATCGATTGGTTTTGAAAATGCCGACGGGAAAATCACTACCGGTGTGATGGCCGCAGGCGAGTACGAATTTGGTACCAACACCATCGAACACATGACGGTAACCTCGGGCGAGCTGGTGGTGCAACTGCCCGGCCAGAACGAGTGGAAAACCTACAAGCCTTTCGAGACTTTTGTGGTGGAGAAAGACAAAAAATTCAAAGTGAAGGTAAACGCTCCGGCGGCTTACCGGTGTTTGTATCTTTAATGATGAAATCCTCCACGAATTCAAGCGAATTAGGCGAATCAACACGAATTCAATTTTATGAAAAACCACAGATGAAAATCTCTGTGTTTTCTGCGCCTTCTCTGCGTTCTTTGTGGTTAAAAAAATATTAGCGTAAATTGGCTTCATTAGCGGAAATTAGCGGACAGCCAAAAAGAATCCACGAATTCAAGCGAATTAGGCGAATCAACACAAAAAAAGCATTGAGAGCCTTTCCTCTGCGTCTCAGCGTCTCAACGGTAAAAAACAAAGAAAAACCATAGAGGAGACGGAGTTTTTCAAAGAGTACGCAGAGATTTTCCTCCGTGCTCTCTGCGCCTTCTCTGAGTTCTCTGTGGTTAAAAAAATATTAGCGTAAATTCGCTT
>Ga0265293_10010598_pt1 | contig 12830 bp, 9 predicted proteins | sample Munlanlewell138R_FD_192505 | JGI IMG/M metagenome (GOLD analysis project Ga0265293, IMG submission 192505) | Leachate microbial communities from a municipal landfill in Southern Ontario, Canada - Leachate well 138R | ecosystem: Engineered > Solid waste > Landfill > Unclassified | place: Canada... | reverse complement strand
AAGCCCAAAGGCCTCATTCATGGCCATTGGAATGATACACCCTTTTATATCCGAGATAAAAAAGGAGGCATAAAACGATGGACCTTTTTTGGAGGTAATTTGAAAGGCATCATAAAAAAATTACCTTATTTAGAAGAGTTGGGTGCTACAATTTTGTATTTAAACCCTATTTTTGAGGCTGCCAGCAATCATAAATATGATACGGGAGATTACCATAAGGTTGACCCTATGTATGGTGATATGGAGACATTTGTTACCTTGGTACAAGAGGCTCGAAAGATAGGAATCTCTATTATTTTAGATGGGGTATTCAGTCATACCGGCAGTGATAGCCGTTATTTTAATAAATATGGGAATTATCCGGAATTAGGAGCTTATCAATCAGAAAAATCCCCTTACTATTCTTGGTATAAGTGGAAAGAACCGGGGAAGACCTATGAATCTTGGTGGGGTGTGGAGGATCTGCCCAATGTGAATGAACTCAATCCTTCTTTTCAGGATTTTATCTTTGGAAGCGAGAACAGTGTCATACAGTTTTGGCTTCGTAAAGGGATTAAAGGCTGGAGGCTGGATGTAGCGGATGAACTACCGGTTGAATTCATCCGAAAGTTGCGTCAGGCTATTCATAAGGTTGACTCGGAGGCTATTTTAATTGGGGAAGTTTGGGAGGATGCATCCAATAAATCGAGTTATGGAGAGATGCGCCAATACTTTTCAGGAGAAAAACTGGATTCAACAATGAACTATCCTTTAAGAAAGATCCTATTATCTTATCTATTGGAAAAAATCGATGGGAGAGAAGCTGTTAATCGGATGATGAATCTATATGAAAACTATCCACTGGAAAATGTCAGAGCAGCTATGAATATTATTGGGAGTCATGATAGGATTCGAATTCTTACCATCTTAGGAGATGCTCCCCATGAAGCAAGCCTCACACAGCAGGAAAGAGAAGATTACAGATTAACGGATGAAGCTCGGAAAAAGGCAATAGAAAGATTGAAGCTTCTCGCCTTAATGCAAATAACCTTACCCGGTGTACCTTGTATTTATTATGGGGATGAGGTTGGGCTTGAAGGGTATTCCGATCCTTATAATCGTGGAACTTTCCCATGGGGACATGAAGACAAGGTTCTCCAACACTGGTATAAAAGGATTATCCGTTTGTATAAGGAATATGAAGTTTTTTTAAATGGCCAATTTTCGCCCTTTAACATGGATAAAGATCTCTTGGGCTTTAGAAGTACAGGTGATGGGGAAGAAATGATTGTTTGTGTGAATCGAAATTGCTGTGAAAGTGTGGAGGCTGTTTTAAGATTAGATGATTTTATGCGATTCAAGGAAGGGGAAAAAACGGATGAGAATAATCTATTGATTTTAGAATTATTATCCGATGGAAAAATGGAGCCAAAGTTTTTGGAAGTAAGCGACCAATGCTTTCTGCCTACTGTGGATTTGAAACTGAAACCTTTAGAAGGCAAAGTGTTTTATATTGGTCAAAAACCAAAGCCATGTCCGGCTTATGAAGAACGCACTGCCGGAATACTTTTTCATATAACATCCCTACCTTCTCGCTGGGGAATTGGAGATATGGGGAAGGAAGCAGAAGATTTTATAGATTTTCTTGCCGACACAGGACAGCGATATTGGCAGGTTTTACCCTTAAATCCTTTAGGTGAGGGTTATTCGCCCTATCAGAGTCCTTCCGTTATGGCAGGCAATACTCTTTTAATCAACATAGAACGCTTGCAGGAGGAAGGATTGTTGATGGAGAAGGAGCTGCAGAAAAGCTTGAAATATCTAGAGCAAGTGCGAAGCAATCAAAGCAAAGCAGATTATGCCTTGGCATCAGAGGTTAAAGAGCCCTTATTGCGTCAGGCCTGGGGGGCTTTTAAAGACTACTTGAAGCAAAATAAATATTCTTCCAACAAGGAAAGTGGGGATCAAAGGGCCTATTTATCCAATGAAAATTACGAGAAGTTTTTAAAACAAAACAGGTCTTGGTTAGAGGACTACTCCCTTTATCAGGCTATAAAAAAGCAATTTCATGGCAAGCCTTGGGTGGAGTGGGATTATCCTATTGCTTTTCGCGATGAAAAAACCTTAGAATCCTTGCGCGATGAGTTTAAGGAAGAAATAGATTATCAGTGTTTCTTGCAATATACCTTCTTTTTTCAATGGCGTATTATAAAGGAGTATGGGGAGAAAAAAGGAATTAACATGATTGGAGACTTGTCGATTTATGTGGCGGCAGATAGCTGTGATACTTGGACTAACAAACAACTGTTTAAATTAGATTCAGAGGGAAGACCTACAGCAGTAGCGGGAGTTCCTCCTGATTATTTTAGTAAAACCGGGCAGCACTGGGGAAATCCGATTTTTAATTGGACAGAAATGGAGAAAGAAAATTATGCTTGGTGGAAAGCCAGAGTAAAGCAGGTATTAGACCAATTTGATTTTATTCGATTGGATCATTTTCGAGGCTTTGAAGCATTTTGGGAAATTCCGGCAGGTGCAAAAAATGCATGTTATGGAAGATGGTTAAAGGGCCCGGGGAAAAGGTTTTTTGAAAGCTTAAAGCAGGAGTTCAGTACATTACCATTTATTGCTGAGGATTTGGGATTCCTTACGCCTGAGGTAGATAACTTGCGCAACATACTGGGTTTTCCGGGAATAAAAGTTTACCAGTTTGAGAAAGATTCAGACCTTGAAAACATTGTCTATTATTCCGGTACCCATGACAATGATACCCTATTAGGGTGGTATCGGCAGCTGGAAAATAAAAATTTATCCGACATGAAAGGTCCAATGTGGGTAAAAGAGGTTTTAGAGAACATCTACAACAGCCGAGCATCTTGGGTTATTATACCTTTACAGGATATACTGGGATTAGATAGCACCGCTAGAATGAATAATCCTGGAACAGTGGGTGGAAACTGGGAGTGGCGAATGGAAAAGGACGCTTTAACTGAGGATGTCAGAAAGTATTTAAGAGAGTTGATGATAAGAACTGACCGTATTAGTCCCTATAATGATAAAAGGAAGTGAAAAGATGGTAGAGGTTCAAAAAGAGAAAAACAATCATTGGCAAAGGTTTAAAGATTACCTTTTTGTTGATGAGGGCACTCACCTGCAACTTGACATCAGCAAAGTGGATTTTCAGGATGACTATTTTATGCAAATGGAGGCGAGGATTCAGTGCGTCTATGGGCAGATGCAAGATTTAGAAGCAGGGGCCATAGCCAATCCTGATGAAAATCGAATGGTAGGACACTACTGGTTGCGAGATCCTAAGCGAGCCCCCTCTAAGAAAATTGAGGAAGAAATTATCGAAGCGTTAGCCTCTGTAAAAGAATTCGCTTTTCAGATACATAAGGGAGCTATTTGTGGTGAGGAAGGAAAGCCCTTTCAGAATGTCCTAGTTATAGGAATAGGGGGTTCAAGTCTAGGACCACGCTTTGTATCCCATGCTTTGGGAAACATGAATGATAAAATGAGGCTTTACTTTATTGATAACACGGATCCTGATGGTATGGATAGAATAGTTGATTGGATACATGGGGATTTAAGCAGAACACTTTGCGTAGTCGTTTCAAAGAGCGGAGGAACTATTGAAACAAGAAATGGAATGGAAGAGGTTCGTTTATTCTATCAACATCGAGGATTGAACTTTTCAAAGCATGCAGTAAGCATTAGCCAAGAGGGAAGCATACTGGACCAGCTCAGTAAAAGAGAAGGTTGGTTAAAACAATTTCCTTTGTGGGATTGGATTGGAGGAAGAACCTCAGTCCTTTCAGCAGTAGGTCTTCTACCGCTAGCTTTGCAGGGTCTTGATATAGAGCTTTTGCTTGAAGGGGCCCGACAATGCGATGAGCTTACCCGCAAGACTGAAACAAGAAAAAATCCTGGGGCCCTTTTGGCATTAATGTGGTATAGGATGACAGGAGGTCGAGGGGGTAAGCAGATGGTTTTACTACCTTATAAGGATAGATTGGAGCTTTTTACAAAATATATGCAGCAGCTTGTTATGGAATCCTTGGGTAAGGAAAGAGATTTGGATGGCAATATTGTCAACCAGGGTATTGCTGTCATGGGTAATAAAGGTTCTACAGATCAACATTCCTATTTGCAGCAGCTCTTAGATGGACCGGATAATTTTTTTGTAATTTTCCTAGAAATATTGAAAGATAGGGTCAGCCTATCCCCTATAATTGCAGAGGAAAGTACCAGTGGGGATTATTTACATGCTTTCCTTCTAGGAACTAGAAAATCTTTGGCCTTGAAAAAAAGAAATTCTATTACGATTACCATCGGTGAAATCAATGAGGCATCTATTGGGGTTTTAATAGCATTATTTGAGCGTGCTGTCAGTATGTATGCATTTTTAGTCCATATCAATGCGTATCATCAGCCGGCAGTAGAATTAGGGAAAAAGGGTGCAGAAGAGGTTATTCATTTGAAGAATAGAATAGTTCAATTCCTCCGGGAACATGGCGAGCAAGAATTCACTGAAGAAGAATTAGCAAATGCAATTTCGAAAAATACCGATGCTGAACCCGAGATGGTATACAAAATTTTGCAACATCTGATCCATAATCCTGAAAGCGGCCTTGGAGCTAGAAAAAATAAGAAAACTGGAGCCTTTGATGATTACTACCGATTTATAAAATAAAAAAAGGAAAACACTTTAAGTGGGAAAATGAACTCTCACTGTTTTTTGTTATATGATAAAATAGATTGCATTGAGTGAATAAAATGCTGGAGGAGTGGTAATTTGGCTATCGATAAAATTTCTATTGTGGGAATGGGCTCTCTTGGTCTCTTGTTTGGGAGTTTTTTAGTGGACAAGCTAGGAAACGACCATGTTGAATTTATAATGGATGAAGAAAGAAAAAGAAAATATGAAGGCATTGAAAACAAGGTGAATGGACGAAAATACAATTTCAATAAAGTATGTGAATCCGACAATACTGTTCCATCGGACTTAGTGATTTTTGCAGTTAAATCGACGAGTTTAAATGAGGCGATAGAGATTGCAAAAAGTAAAGTATCCGAGCATACGATGATATTATCTTTGATCAATGGCATAACCAGCGAACAAATTTTGGGTAAAGCATTTGGAATGGAAAAGATGTTATACACAATAGCTGAAGGAATGGACCCTATAAAAACTGGGAATGACCTCAATTATACGAATAGGGGCTATATCCGTATAGGTATAGACACAGAAAAAGAAGAAAAGAGAGAAAAGCTCAACAGAGTCCTCGACCTTTTCGATAAAGTTGGATTTCCTTATATCTTAGAGGAAGATGTGATGCATAGGTTGTGGAGCAAATTTATGCTGAATGTTGGTGTCAATCAGGTGGTTATGATCTATGAAGGAACCTTTGATACCATACAAAGACAGGGCCCGGAAAGAGAGCTGATGATAGCAGCCATGCGAGAAGTCATAACACTGGCTGAAAAAGAAGGTATCAAGGTTACGGAAACAGATTTAGATTTTTACATATCCTTGGTAGATACGCTTAACCCTAAGGGCATGCCATCCATGAGACATGATGGATTGCATAAGATGAAGTCTGAGGTGGAACTGTTTTCCGGTATGGTTCTGGAACTCGGTAGAAAGCATGGGATTTCAACGCCTATAAACCGTTATATTTATGACAAGGTTCAAGAAATGGAGAAGGGGTACGTCCTTTAGTGGAGGCAGAAATTTAAAAGAGGCTATCTTTAATGAAATTATTTTGTTATAATCGTAGGGGAATCTAGAATTAACCCCAAATTAATAAGAAATTAACAAGAATATAGGAGTTTAGATTATGAAGGATAGCACAAAATTTATTCTATTGGTTAAGCGAAAGAAAACTGAATTCGTAGTATTGTTCTATATCTTGGCAGTATTAATCACAGGTTTATCACTCCAATCATTTGATGAACTCATAAGAGGTATGATTAATATATTTAAGATACCCGGAAACCTTATAACCGATTATATGGTCATCGCCGGAATAGGACCTGCCTTTGTTAATGCGGCATTAGTGGCACTTATTGGATATATTCTTCTGATTATTAACAAGGTGCCCTTTACCGGTAGGGCTATAGCTGCAATTTTTACGATGATGGGATTTGCATTAATGGGTAAAAATGTGTGGTCTATTCTTCCTATCATAGCGGGAGTTTATATTTATGGTCAATTAACCAGGCATAAGTTTGGAGATATTATCTATTTCGCATTGTTTGGTACTGCACTGGCTCCATTGGTCACCCAATCTGCTTTTGTTTTTGGATGGGGAATTATAGGAGGAATCATCATAGGGATTCTGGCGGGTATGATTATGGCTCCTGTCGGAGCTCATGTCTTGGCTTTTCATGAGGGATATAATCTTTATAATGTTGGATTAGCAGCAGGCTTCATAGGGCTTGTTTTTTTTAATATTCTGAGGACATATGGCTACGATTGTGTAACTACGGCCATCTGGGGAACTGAATTCGACAGGGAAATAAAGCTATTTTCAATTATATTTTTCGCCAGCATGATTCTTATGGGAATACTTATAGATAAGAATGGGATTAAGAACTACCATAAAATATTAAAAGAACCGGGAACCCTTGTAACTGATTTTGTAAATATTTCAGGTCTTGGTACCACACTGATCAATATGGGTTTAGTGGGTTTCGTTGGTGTTGCCTATATAGCTCTTATAGGTGGAAACTTTAACGGACCAACCCTTTGCGGACTAATGACCATGATGGGATTTGGATCTTTTGGAAAGCATCCTTTCAATATAATACCGATTATGGTAGGTGTATGGTTAGCAACATTTTTTTCAATATACGAGCACAACTCCCCCGGCCCTTTGCTGGCAGGGTTATTTGGTACGACCTTAGCGCCTCTTTCAGGTCGATTTGGTCCTCTTGTTGGAATACTTGCAGGTTATGCTCATCTTTCAATAGTATCCTTTATCGGAGTTGTCCATGGAGGTTTAAATTTATATAATAATGGTTTGGCAGCAGGATTTGTGGCCGCCTTTTTTATTGCAATTGTTAAGGGTACGAAAAAGGATACCAGTCAGATGAAAGCCGAATATAAAGAAGTTAAATCTAAATATAGAACGGTATTAACTAAATATAAGATAGTGAAAGATAAATCGAAAGCAATAAAAGCTAATCAAGTGGGAGATAATTAAACTACTCTAATTACCCTCTCTCACAACTAGAAGCATATATTCGATATTGGCCAGTTCATGAAGACAGTAAATTTTAACATATTAAATGATAATACCGCGATGAATCAATTTTGATTATTTGCGGTATTATTTCATTGATTTTATTATAGACTTCATGTATACTAAGATTAATTCCTATTCTTAGGCGAGGTGATTCATTTGTCAAAACAAAGAGATATTATTCATGATATTATTAAATCATCTAATGATCACATGAGTGCTGATGAAATATATAGAGAGGCAAGGAAAGTATTGCCTTCTATTGCTATGGGAACGGTTTATAGAAATTTAGGTCTTATGGCAGAAGCGGGGGAAATAAGACGTATTACGATGATAAATGCCCCTGATAGATTCGATAAAACTTTAGAAGCCCATGAACACCTTGTTTGCCAAAAATGCGGTGAATTATATGATGTATTTTTACCTGATTTAAAAAAATATTTAGAAGATAAAATCGATATGAAAATTATTGGATATGATTTAAATATAAGATATGTTTGCGAAAATTGCATGAAGGAGGAGGGTAAATGAGTAGGTTTAGATGTACAATTTGCGGGTATGCATATGACAGCGCTGTAGGAATACCGGAAATGAATATAGCGCCTCATACGAAATGGGAGGATATCCCTGATGATTTTGTATGTCCCTTATGCGGTGCCCCGAAAGATGCATTTGAGGAAGATGTTGAAATAGAAATTAAAATATCGACTTCAAATGAAATTTTGAGTATTGAAGAAGATGAGCCATTGGAAGATCTTAGAGAGTTATCTGCTGGAGAATTGAGTGCCTTGTGCTCAAATCTGGCCAAGGGTTGTCAAAAACAGCATCTTTCTGAAGAAGAAGTCTTATTTAATCAGCTTGCGGATTATTATAACCGCAAAATTCCATCCGTTGAAGAAGAAATGGATGGGATATCTAATAAATTAAAAAAAGACTTATCGGATGGCTATCCTCTAGCCAATGCTGAGAGCAAAGCTGCAGCAGATAGAGGTGCTTTAAGAGCACTTGTCTGGGGTGAAAAAGTAAGCATTATGTTGAATTCCCTTTTGAACAGATATCAAAAAGAAGGCGACGCCATACTTGAAAAAACAAAAATATACGTATGCGATATTTGTGGATTTGTCTATCTGGGCGATAATTTACCGGAAATATGTCCGGTATGCAAGGTTCCTAACTTTAAAATATTGCAAGTAGGAAGGGGGTAGGACTGATGCCAGCAGTAAGAAATATTCGACTATGTACCAAAGACTGTTTATGTCTTTATGTTTGTCCTACAGGGGCAACAGATACGGAAAATAGTATTATTGATGTTACAAAATGTATAGAGGGGTGTAGAAAGTGTGTGGATGCCTGCCCATCGGGAGCTATATCCTTAATTCCTGTAGAGTATCCTCCTCAACAACTCAAGACAGAAAAGGTGGTAGGTGCTCTAAGAGCATTAGCCCAAAGCAAATTAGACCAAGAAAAAATTGCTTCCGATATTTCTCAATCAACGGATAGTGCTGTAACAAGGCAATTTGCCCAGGCGATAGCAAAATCGAATAGAATCATGGCAGAAGATTTAATGAGAGAATCCGGCTATATGATAGCTCAAAGTGATGAAGTTATAAATTTATTAGAATCTATGACTCAAAATCATCCAAAGGATTTTCCTTTAGATATAGTAAAAGAATTATTGGATAAACTAAAGAAAACAGAAAATAATGGTAACAAAGACAAGGGAGGTATTATCATGAATCTTAAGGGAACTAAAACAGAAAAAAATCTAGCAGAAGCATTTGCTGGCGAATCCATGGCAAGAAACAAATATACTTATTTCGCATCTGTAGCTAGAAAAGAAGGCTATGAGCAAATAGCAGCAATCTTTGAAGCAACTGCTAACAATGAAAAGGAACATGCGAAGTTATGGTTTAAAGCGCTTGGTGAGTTAGGTGATACCGCAGCTAATTTGCTCCATGCTGCTGAGGGCGAGAATTATGAGTGGACCGATATGTATGATCGCTTTGCAAAGGATGCAGAGGAAGAAGGATTTAAGGCACTTGCAGCACAATTTAGAATGGTTGCCCAAGTAGAGAAAGCCCATGAGGAAAGATATCGCGCACTATTAGAAAATGTAGAAATGAAAAAAGTATTTGAAAAATCGGATCAAATCATGTGGGAATGCCGAAACTGTGGTCACCTTGTGATAGGTAAGAAGGCTCCAGAAATTTGCCCTGTATGCTTACATCCGCAAAGCTACTTTGAAGTAAGAACCGAAAATTATTAATTTACAAATTAAAAGATAAAAGGAAGACTTGAAAAATGTCTTCCTTTTATCTTTTATTCTATTTCATTATTTCGTTCATTAATTTAATTCCTGTATAATAGAGCGGATCCCTGGGAGTTGAAAATGGAGGAGCATAAGCCAAATCGAAGTGAATAAGATCCTCAGCTTTTGCCTTTAAAGATATAGCAGTAACTATCACATCAATCCTTTTGTCCACCCCTTCATAACCTATGATTTGAGCTCCAAGCAGGCGGCCGCTTGACTTTTCAGCAACCGTTTTGATAACCATATCTTTGCCACCCATATATTCCGGCTTATTTGGTTTTTTATCAAGGGCAACAACAACATCATAGCCATTGTCGATAGCTTCTTTTTCAGAAAGACCGGTTTGTGCTACGGTCAGATCAAAGACCCTAAATATTCCGGTTCCAAGAACTCCCTTAAAGGTTTCTTGGCCATTTGTTATACTATTTCCGGCAATAACCCCTGTTTTATTGGCAGTGGACCCGAGGGCACGATAGACAGGTTTGCCTGTAACCATATGAAAATGTTCAATACAGTCACCGCATGCATAGATATTATCAATATTTGTTTTCATTTTAGAATCAACCATGATTGCCCCTGTGCTACCAAGCTCAATGCCTGCAGCTTGAGCTAATTGGACATTAGGGCGAATGCCTGTTGCAAGTAAAACCATATCTGCCTGAATAAGGCTTCCATCCCCTAAGACAACACCTTGATCTGTAATTTCCTGAGTAGCTGTATTTTTAAGGACGAGAACGCCATGTTCTTTCAGGTGTTCTTCAATTAAAATTGTCATATCATTCTCTAGGCTTTTAGCTATAGATGAGCGTGCAATAAGAGTTGTTTTAATCCCCAGTTTTCTAAAGCTTTCGCACATTTCAAGGCCAACCAAGCCTGTTCCGATGATAGCAGCAGTCTGGGGCTTTTCATTGTCGATGAAGGATTTTATTTTATTAAGATGTTCCATATTTCTAAAGAGAAAAATATTTTTATTATCGTTCCCTTGAATAGGTGGCTTTTCACTTACGGCCCCTGTGGCTATAATAAGGTAGTCATACGTATCTTCAAAGGTTTCTTCCGTTTCTATATTTTTCACAAGAATAGAATTTTTCTCAGGTGTGATGGTTAATACTTCATGGGCAACAAGTACATCAATACGATGTTTTTGTTTGAAAAAATCCGAATCTCTTGGGACTAATGCCTCAAAATCAGTAAATTCATTACTGATAAAGTAGGGCATACCACAGCTAGCATAAGAAATAGAATTATCCTTTTCATAGATTACAATTTCAGCGTGCCTATTGCGTCTTCTTATTTCAGTTGCAGCAGAGGTTCCGGCAGCAACTGCACCGATAATCAAAATTCGCATAATATTTCCTCCATGTATTTTTATTAATTATATAATACATCATTTTAATGCACAAGGGATCACTTTTTATGGGAAATGAAAACAAAGAGTGGCTAATCCTTTAAAAAAAGGTATAAATGATACCGCCGATTATCCCAGAGCCTAAAATAACAAAGATGGGATTGGGTTTCCATTTTTTTAAAACAACAAAGGAAATAACCATAAGAATAATGGCACTATAATTCATAGAAGTGAGGTTAATATCGGTTGTGTTTTCACCCCATAGAGTAAGAATTAAAATGGATAAGCCTGCAGAAGCTATCATAGCAACTACAGCTGGGCGTAAGCTGTGAAGAATGCAATCGATTAATGTTAAATCTTTATATTTGAAATAAACCCATGCCACCAGGGAGACAATTATACAGGAAGGTGTGATAAAGCCTAAAGTGGCGATAATAGCACCTAGGATTCCTTCCAGCTGCATACCAATAAATGTGGCTGCATTAATAGCTATTGGTCCGGGGGTCATCTGAGCGATAACAATTAAATCAGTAAATTCAGTGAGGCTAAGCCATTGATGAGATTCGACTACTTGGCTTTGAATAAGTGGTAGGGAAGCAAGTCCTCCACCAATGGTGAAAAGTCCAACTTGGAAAAAGCTCCAATAAAGTGTTAGCAATTGCATTATATCATTCCTTTTTTATCATCATAAAACCATTGGAAGAACCCAATGAATGCACAAACTAAAATAATATAAATTACATTGACCTTAAAATAGAATGCAGCAACAAAAGCTGCAAACATGGTCAAGGTTGAAAAACTTTGTTTTTTCCTTAGAATATTATTTCCTAAATTTAAGACTACATCAGCAATAACAGCAGTAATGCCTGCCTGCATTCCTTTTAATACCCCTTGGATAATTTGGTTTTCGCGAAAAGAAATATAAAAATAGGAAATGACAGATAAGGTGATTAAGGGTGGCAAAATGGAACCAAGGATAGTGACAGCAGCTCCAACAAATCCTCCCATGCGATAACCGATGAGTATGGATGCATTGATTGCCACTGCTCCAGGAGATGATTGTGCGATGGCAATCATATTAAGCATTTCATCATCCTCTATCCAATTGAGATGATCTACAAATTTCTTTTTCATGAGAGGCACGATGACGTATCCTCCGCCGAAGGTAAAGGCACTAAGAAGAAATGTGGATGTAAAGAGTTTGAAATAGATATTGTTTTTCATTCTCATGTCCTTTCTTGTCTTAAATTCATCTTATAATAGAATAATCTTACATCTCAGTAAGTAATTATATCGATAAGAAACTATTTCTGCAACCTATAATTATTTTGCACAAAAAAGGTGACTTATGTATAAGATATTAGTAATAATCAACTATTTTTTAGGGGGTAACAAAATGAGAATTTTACAGGTTGGATCTAGGGGAACCGATGTAATGGAGATTCAATCTCTTTTAAAAAAGATCGGATATAATCCAGGGCAAATAGATGGAATCTTTGGACAGCAAACGAGGCAGGCAGTTCTTAATTTTCAAAGGGATAATAATTTAATACCCGATGGCATAATCGGTCCTGCAACGTGGAGAGTTTTAACGCCTTTGTTAATAGGCTATGATACTTATGTGATACAGCCAGGTGATACCTTATGGCAAATAGCCCAAAAATATTATACAACAGTCAACAAGATTGTGACAGCTAATCCAGGTATCAATCCTTATGCATTACGAATTGGTCAAAGGATTACAGTGCCCTATGGTATAGATGTTGTAGATACGAATATAGATTATACCTATGAAATTATGGAAAGAGATATTAGGGGGCTCAAAGCAAGATATCCATTCATTCAAACCGGAATAGCGGGTAAAAGCGTCTTAGGAAAAAATTTATACTATATAAGGCTGGGCAATGGACCGAATGAAGTGTTTTTTAATGCTGCACATCATGGA